>Ga0181569_10004837_pt1 | contig 10330 bp, 4 predicted proteins | sample 101ome_19_FD_132452 | JGI IMG/M metagenome (GOLD analysis project Ga0181569, IMG submission 132452) | Coastal salt marsh microbial communities from the Groves Creek Marsh, Skidaway Island, Georgia - 101405AT metaG (megahit assembly) | ecosystem: Environmental > Aquatic > Marine > Intertidal zone... | reverse complement strand
CCATATAAAGAACTAATGCGGGCGATAAACAAGTCGTTTTCAATTTCAATTGTTTTTTCCTCTTTCTGTGAAAAAACAGGAGTGGTTGGAGCAGAAGGCGTGGAAATATCCTCATTATAATCTTTATATATAACACCGCTTTCATCTGTGTTTTGTTGATCTTCAAAATACTCTTGTGCATCCTTAGTCGTTGGAGATATTAACTCCATATAATAAGGAGTGATTATTAAAACTACAGTAATTAACAGGAGTGCAGTAAGGGTATTTCTATCCATCATAATTGTATAAAAACTTTATAAGCCGAATTGTTGAGTCCAAAGTTGGACAAACTAAAAACAGTAATTTTTTAGAAAATAAGCGTAGAAGTAAAGCAACGTTTAATTTTAAGCGCAATTATGCACTTAAGACCTTGCGTCCCTTTTTTCTTCTTCTACGTAAAACAGCCCTACCCCCGACGGTTTTCATCCTAGACCGGAAACCATGCTTGTTTTTACGCTTGCGCTTACTTGGTTGATATGTTCTTTTCATAATATAAACTTTAAAAAGCCGAGAAAGATACAAAATATGAAGATATAAGCCAAAAATAAAATAAATTTTATAATAAAGTAAAATTTCTTAGTTGTGTTAAAAAAAACTAAGTAATTTATATGTTCAAGGGGGTGTGGATAACTTGTGGATAAATATTAATTATGGTAAAAGATACTTGGTTAAGGGTAAAAGAGGGGCTCTCAGAAAAACTACCTTCTCATACAATAAGCACGTGGTTTGATCCGATAAACCCAATTGCTTTAGAGAATAATGAGTTTGTGCTTGAGGTGCCTAGTCAGTTTTTTTATGATTGGATTGAGTCGCATTATCGGTCGAATATTGATTTTGTTCTTAAGTCTTTGGGCTTGAGTGATGTAAAAACAAAGTTCATTATTTCTGCAGAAATTCAAATACCAGATCAAAAAGAACAACAAGATCAGACTCCCTCAAAAAAGTCGCATTTAATTCCCGTATTAAACAATGATCATGTTTTTGAAACATTTATTGAGGGGGCAAATAATCAATTTGCTAAAACCGCAGCGGAGGCGGTAGCTGAAAACCCTGGTAAGCAGTCATTTAACCCGCTCATTATATATGGTGGAACAGGCTTGGGTAAAACGCATCTCTTGCATGCAATTGGCAACAGGGTTTTAGAAACTTCTCCAGATAAGCGCATTGTAATTGCCACAAGCGAGAAATTTACATTGGATTTTGTAAATGGCTTAAGAAAAAACAGGACTGTGGAGTTTGCAAGGCAATATAGAAACGCTGAGCTTTTATTAATTGATGATATTCAGTTTTTCAAAGGTAAAGAGCAAACACAAGAGCAGTTTTTCCATACATTTAATGAGCTATATCAGTCTGGAAAGCAAATAGTTCTTACTGCAGATAGGTACCCGGGTGAGATGCAGGGATTACAAGATAGACTTTTGTCCCGTTTTCAATCTGGTTTGTCTGTAGACATTCAGCCTCCAGATTTTGAAGTTCGAGTTGCTATTTTAATGGATAAGGCGGAGCGAAACGGGGTGGACCTACCATATGATGTTATAGAGTTTATTGCTACACACATGAGAACAAACATAAGAGATTTAGAAGGAACTATTATTAGGCTTTTAGCTAGGTCTTCTTTAATGAATCAAGATATAGATCAGACACTTGTGAAAGATGTTGTAAAAGAGAGGGTAGGTGAGCAAGTAAACAGAGACCTTTCAATGGAAGACGTAGTGCGTAAAGTCGTTGAAGTTACGGGCATTAATGAAGACAACATTGTAGGAAAAAGTCGTAAAAAAGAATTTGTAGAAGCGAGGCAAACAGCAATGTTTCTTTGTAGAAATTTATTAGACGCCTCATTGAGCAGTGTTGGTATGTATTTCGGTGGCAGGGACCATACAACAGTAATGCATGCTATAAAAACAATTGAACAAAAAAAGACTGAAAAAACAAAAGTAAATCAAACTATAAATCAAATAACGAGCGATTTTAGCTCAGAGATTTTTTAAAGTTTTAAGTTTTTGAACAAAATTCTTAAAAGTTTAATTTTTTAACACCTTTGGGGTTAAAATTTAATTTGGTTTAATCTATTTACTTGACCTGTGTTAAAAGCGTGGGTATATTAATATGAGACCTATGTAAATTTTTTTCAAATAAATTCACCCTGGGTCTCTCCACAAACCACAAGAATTGTAATAACTACTAATAAATAGGGAGGAAATTAGTATGTATAAGATGATATCTGTGATTATATCTTTAAGCCTAGTATTGCTTTCAGCGAGTAACGAAGGTTTAGTTAAGAAAGAAATGAACTCACAAAGTAAATTACCAAAAACAGAGTTTGTTTCTAAAAGTGACAAAAACATTGAATCTAAGCTTAGGAGCAAAACCAGTGCTCGCAATCTAAAGTCGCTTAATCTTAAAAAAGTAAAAAACAATATTAGCTCAGATGAATTAAAAAGCGCTGAAACAGAAAATTTTGGTGCTAATTCAAAAGCAACTGATTTACAAAAATTTGAAATGGGGCATAAAAACACAGGTAATATTAGGATGCCTAGCTTCATTCAGGGGCCAAGAGCCAACCAGCAGGGCGGTTCCCCTTCTTTGATGTCTCGTGAGCATGGAACAATATTCTTTTCTGAATATGCTGAGGGCTCATCCAATCATAAATACTTAGAGATTTACAATCCAACAAACGATGTTGTTGATTTAACGCAGTATGCGTTTCCAAATGTTTCAAATGATCCAACGGTTGCTGGTGAACATGAGTATTGGAATACTTTTGATGATGGTGCGAGTGTGTCTCCAGGAGATGTCTATGTCATATGCCATGGTAGCGCTGATGCATCCATTCAAGCAGAGTGTGACCAAACGTTTACTTATCTTAGTAACGGCGATGATGGTTTTGCTTTGGTGAAAGGAACAGAAGATGATTTTGATGTAATAGATGTCATTGGTCAAAGTATTTTCGATGATACTTATGCAGATCCTGGCGATGGTTGGGATGTGGCTGGAGAGTCTGAAGCTACAAAAGAGCATACACTTGTAAGAAAATCCAGTGTATCAACTGGAAATGGTGGAGATTGGGCTTCTTCTGCAGGAACCGATGCAGCAAACTCTGAATGGGTAGTTTATGACCAAAACACTTGGGATTATGTTGGTTTCCACAGTGTGGGTATTGTTTTTGCTGGTGTGTTTGATGGAACACAATATGATGCCACTACTAATACTTATACAATGCCAACAGGCGCACAATCTTGGGCGGGATTTGCTAACCAAGATGCTTCTATTTATCCAATGTCTTTTCCATATGGTGGTTCAATCTCTTTTACTGGTTCAACAGCGGGGACAGATGCAAGCGTTTATTTTAGATTTGAGTTTAACCCCTATCCAAACACAGAGCCAAGTTTCAACACAGCAGCGATAACTGTAACCGGTACAGATGCAATGGGTTATGTTGTAGATATTCCTCCGCAAGGTGATAACACATACAGTTCTTTCTTGCTATATGTTACTACGCTCGATGCGCCAGTGACCTTAAATGATGTTACCGTTCACATGAATGGTCTAGAGACACCCTATTTCTCAGAGGGTTTTGAAAATGGGTTTTCTAGTGGTTGGGTAAATTCTGATAGCAATCCTTGGCAACTTGGACCAAGCTTTTCTGCGGGGCCTGGATCAGCAGCTTCTGGTGTTAGTGCGGCATATTTTGATGATTATTTTTACTCTACAGGGTCTGTAGGTTCTATTACTACTGAAGAAATCAATTTATATGGCTCTACAGCCCCTGAATTAAGATTTCAATATTGGGATTCAGGAGATGCTGACTTTGTACAGGTTTTAGTTGTAAACGCTGATGGTACATCTTCATCATTGTTTAATACTCCTGCGACCACCTTAGGTTGGGAAGAAATGGTTGTCGATCTTTCATCATATGTTGGGCAATCTATTAAACTACAATTTGTTGGAACCAGTGTATATGGTTTCAGTAATCCCCATTTAGATGATATTACAGTAGATGAAACCCCTACTTATCCAATTGCACTAATTTCAACTGGTGAAATTGACTTTGGTAGTGTCTATATTGGCGGTGGTTCCAAAAGCGCTGACTTTGCTGTTACAAATAATGGCGGTGGCGACTTAGTTGGTGTTGTAACTAGTGATAACCCGAAATTTACAGTTTCTGATATGCCAGCTACAATTACGCCAGGTCAAACAGCTACAGTCACAGTTACTTACACACCAACTGAAGAGGGTGCTGATCAAGGTACAATAACAATTACACATAACGGAGAACCAAACACTAACAGTCTTTCTGTTTCTGGAATTGGAAGTCCGAATGTGTTAGATGAAAATTTTGATGGACCTTGGACTGGAGACCCTGCAGCTCCTGCTGGATGGCAAGTAATAAATAGTGATGATGATTCCTATACCTGGAGGCAAGACAATTCGTGGATAACAGGCCAAGTAGATGGTTTTGCAGCCTATGGAAGTGGAAACCAAAATGACTGGCTCATTTCGCCTATCATTTCTCTAACAGGAAATCAGTTATTAGTTTGGAAAGATGTTGTAGAAAGCGCACTCTTTCCAAACGATTACGGAGTATATGTTTTCCCTGGTGGGGTCGTTGACATAACTGCCGCAGTCTCTCTGGGAACATATAGTTGTACAAATACATCTATAACTGAACACTCGATTAATCTATCCTCTTACAGTGGGCAGGATATAAGGTTTGCTTTTCACCAAACTTATTCAGAGGCTTCTTTTTATGGTTTTGGAATTGATGATGTTTCAATACAGGCAGCTCCAGAGGTTCCAATACTTGGAGATTTGCCAACTAACATTCTGTTTCCCGCAACTGTAATTGGTGAATCTAGATCAACAACAGTTAGTTTAGTAAATACTGGTGTAGGTGAGCTTTCTGGGACCATTACTTATTCAGACGGTTTTACAGGTCCAGCTACGTTTACAACTGAAACTAGTGCTGATGTAGCGATTTCTTATACCCCAGCGACACCAGGGATTCACTCTGGAACTATAACAATCACCTCTAATGGGGGAGATGTAGTTGTGGCTGCTAGTGGAAACGCTGGTGGCTCTGTAGCTACGTGGGATGATGATCTTAATGGAGATGGGGTTGAAGACTGGCCAGCAGGATGGGAAGTAATTAATGCTGATGGTGGAAATGAATGGGAGTTTGGTGGTATTGCTGATTATGCCCATAGCGGAACTGGCTATGCTTACAAGCAATGGCAATCTGGAAGTGATGATTGGTTGGTTTCTCCCGTGTTAGATGTTTTAGCTGGAGATGTGTTCTCTTTTTATACTAGATCCAGAAGTCTAACCTATGGCCCTGAAGTAATGAATGTAATGCTTTCTACAACTGGCGGGGGTGATGCGTCCGCATTTGATGTTACGTTAGCTTCAGCTGTAGAAATCCCTGTTGATTATACAGCTTATGAGTATGATTTATCTGCTTATGTTGGAACTCAGATTAGGGTTGCAATTCAATGCATAAGTGATAATGTATATTACATGTATCTTGATGATATTGCTACATCAGCTGTATATCAGTCTGCGGGACCAGTTATTTATGAATATCCTAGCTCTGTCGATTTTGGTACGGTTAATGCAGGGGAGACTGACTCCTTTTTGTGGGATTATTACAACACGGGAGGTTCAGATCTTCAAGTAACAGGTGTAACATTTACTGATGGTCCCTTTTCACTATCAACTGAGTCCACACTTCCTGTTGTTACAACTTCAGGGGGAATTGGTTCTTTTGATATTGTTTTTTCACCACCAGCTGGGGTAGATAGTGAATATACTGGAACCATGACAGTGTCTCATAACGCTGGAGATGATATTATTGTATCTTTAAGTGGGTACGGTTTAGATGCTGTTTATGTAGAGAGTTTTTCTGGTGACGTTACTCCTGATGGTTGGCAAATTATCGATGGTGGTGGTACAGCTGCTTGGGAGACAAATGGCACATCACAGCCTAATTCTTTGTACCATACATGGGGTCCTAGTGGTGGTCCATCTGAGCAAGACACTGCAATTACACCTGCTATTGAATTACCATTAATTACCGATTTTCACTATGAAATTGATTTTAGGGAATACATGAATTATGGTACAGATGCTACTTATTGCGGTATTTCTGTTTCAACCGACGGGGGAGCAACTTGGGAAGAGGTTTATGAAGCTAATTATGGTGGAAGTAGTTGGTTTTCTTCAACTGTTGATCTCTCTGGTTATAGCGGTACCGTGCATTTAGCTTTTGTTTATACGGGGGTTTGGGGAAATGCTTGGGGTATTGATGATATAATTATAAGGTCTAAACCAGATCCAATTATTCCAATCCTTTCGACCTCTAGTCTAGTTTTCCCTCCGACCGAGATAGGTTCTTCAAGCGTTGAGAGACTATACTTTATGAACATAGGTGCTGGTACTTATGAGGGTTCTATTACGTATCCTGACGGTGTAACTGGACCAGCTAGTATTTCAGGGTTAGTATCTGGGGTAATGGATTCAATGGATGTTACTTATACTCCAACTATTCAAGGAACTTTTTCTGCCGATATAATTTTTGATGGTACACCATCGAATGCAGCTTCACTTACCTTAGTTACTGAAGGTAACGCTGGTGTTCAAACTGCAACATTTGAAGATAGTTGGATAGGGTGGGATGATTATAGTTTGGTGGGTTACCCTAGTGCAAGTGGTACACCAGATACATGGACGTGGTATGGTGGTAGTGGTCATTCTGGTCCTAACTTTGCAGGTGTGTATTCATATACAGGCAACTGGGGTGGTGTAAATGATTTCTTAGTTTCGCCTAAATTAGAAGTTGAATCAGGTGATGTGTTTTCATTTTGGGCCACCGGAGGTTATGGTGTTGACTGTGATTATGGAGAAATTTTAGGCATCAATGAAGACTCTGTAGCTGTTTGGGTAAGCACTGAAAAACCAATAATGGGAATGAATAGTGAGGGCGTTGATACTGGTTTCGTTAACACTAGCGCATTTACATTGCTTGGAGAAGGAAAGCCTTCTTGTTCTGATTGGGATGCATATAGCTATGATTTATCTACTTATGTAGGCGATGCATGGTTGCTAATTCAATCTGCAAAAGCAGGGTGGATGTTAAAAATAGATGATGTTGCATATCCTAAAATGTATATGAATCCAAACCCAGTTCTCTACGTAGGAACTGAATATGATTTTGGTGTCACTCAACCAACGGGAGATTCTGTACGTTACTACTTAAGAAACACAGGGAGTCAAGATCTCATTATAGATGATATGTCTTTTGCAATTGGTGATTATTTTGATGTTGAATATTTGGGGGTTGGTGATTTTCCTGTAACCATTTCGGCAGGTGGAATTGATAGTATTGTTGTTTACTTTATGCCAGAAATGGAAGGGGTTCAAACAGATACTTTAATTTATTATAGTAATTATACTGTTGGTGATTACGATGCTTATGGTAGAGGAACTGATCGCTCAGTCTTTATTGCTGAAGCTTTCAACGCTCCTCCATCACCTGTAGCTCTCATTGGTCCTGCTGATGAAACAGTTTTAACTATAGATGGTAGCAATGCTGAAGGTCAAACTGGTATTTTCTGGACAAATTCTACTGACCCAGATGGGTATCCTATAGAATACTTCCTTGAGCTTATTGTTGAGAATACGGGTGATACACTTGATACCTTAATTAGTCAGTCTAATTTTTTCCTATCGCATGGAGAAGTCTTGGAGTATATGACAGAGGTTGGTGTTACTCAACTTGACATTAGTTGGAATGTTTATGCTTATGACGGCTTTGAAGATGTCGAATCTTCAAATGGTCCTTGGAGCTTAACAATAGATGGGGGATGGGCTCTTAGTGTAGATAACAACACCTTACCAGAGGTGTTTGCTTTACACAATAATTATCCAAACCCATTTAACCCAATAACAAATATTAGATATGACGTTCCTGAACTAAGCGATGTTAAAATTGACATCTATAATGTTGCTGGAAGCAAGATTAAAACACTTGTTTCTAAACAACATCAACCAGGAAGGTATAAAATTCAATGGAACGCAACTAATGAGCAAGGTGCTCCTGTTGCGACTGGAATGTATATCTATAAAATACGTGCAAACGATTTTGTTTCTGTAAAGAAGCTATTGTTGATGAAGTAAGAATATCCCTTCCACGTATAAGTAATAAAATAAGGGGCTTTCGGGCCCCTTATTTGTTTATAATTAAAGTGGGTTTGTTTTTAAAATTGTTAAAACACATTATAAGTTTTTTTATGATTAAGGAGTCACAATGCAAAAAAATAGTTTAAATAAGGTAATTCTAATTGGGAATCTAGGACAAGACCCTGAGGCAAGATTTACTCCTCAAGGAACAGCTGTTACTAATTTAAGTATTGCTACTAATGAATCTTGGAAAGACCAAAGCGGTGAAATGCAGGATCGAACAGAATGGCATCGTGTAGTCATGTATGGTCGTATGGCTGAAACTGCTACCGAGTATATGAAAAAAGGACAGATGGTTTATGTGGAAGGTAGACTTCATACTAGAGAATGGGAAGATCAGAATCAAATCAAGCGGAAAACAACTGAAATTAGATGTGATAACTTTACAATGTTGGGAAGAAGGTCTGATGCGCCAGCAGGTCAATCGCAAGGCGCTATGTCACCATCTCCATCAACACCAGCAGCAGATTCAGAGGTAGATGATGATCTTCCGTTTTAGTTAGGTTAATTTCTATTAATTGACAATTTGTATGGAGAATGTTGGGCTTCCAAAATTTATAAGACCAAGACCATATTGGATACAGTATGTCTCTACCTATATTGTTTTTTTTCTTTCTTTATTTGTTTGCAAAATAAAGGTCAATGGGAAGAACAACATACCCAAAGACACGCCGTTTGTTTTAGCATCAAACCATTTTGGTTATTTCGACCCTTTTGTTTTGGTTCATGCAATTCGAAAACCTATTGATTTTATCATGCAAAAAGAGCTTGGTATTGAATTACATTTTCTTTTTGCTCCCATGATATATGGTGCAATCTTAACCGATAGAAATAAAGTTGGTCCTTCAACAATAAAGGAGTCTATTAAATCCATAAAAAAGGGAAAGATTTTAGGAATTTTTCCTGAAGGAGGTATTACTAGCACCGAGCTTACGAAGGCAAAACCTGGTGCTATATTTATTGCTAGTAAAGCAAACACAAAAATACTTCCTGTTTCTATAAGCGGTGGAGATAATGCATGGGATGATTTACTCAGTGGTATTCGATCAAGAATTACTGTTAATATAGGTAAACCATTTGGTCCCTTTGATATAAAGGGTAGCAAAGAAGAAAAGATTTCTAAGTTAGAGGACTATAGCCAAGAATTAATGTGCCGTATTGCTGCTTTACTGCCTGACGATAGGCACGGTGAGTATTCTAACGATAAAAGAATAGCTAAATACCGAAATGAAAACGAATTAGGTTTGTTTTAGTACTATTGAAAATCAGTAATAATACTGCTGATACAACAGGTTAGATTTTTTGCAAAGGGGATATGCAGGAATTCATTTGGACCATGAGCATTGGATTGAGGGCCTAATACTCCTGTGATCACGAATTGTGCCTCTGGAAATTGTTTTCCGAGCATAGCCATAAAAGGAATGGTACCGCCTTCTCCGATTGCACAAGGCATTTGGTTAAAATATCTTTTTGATGCTTTTTCAATAGCGTCTAATAACCAAGTTTTGCTTTCCGGTGCGTTCCAACCTTCAGCGGCTTCTTCAAATTCTAATTCAATTGATGCTCCGTATGGAATATCATCTTTTAAAATTTTTTCTATGGCATCCACAGCTTTTTTAGGATCTACCCTTGGTGGTATTCTCATAGATAACTGAAGCGTGGTGTAAGGCCTTAATACATTTCCAGCATTTGCTGTAGATGGCATTCCGTCAGAACCCACAATGGATAAAGCTGGTCTCCAGGTTCTTCTTAAAACCCCCTCAACATTATCATCCGTTGATGGCTTCATTCCATTTTTCCATGGAAATTCTTCAACAACTTCATTGCCAAGAATGGAAACTAAATTTTTAGTCTCTTCTATACGGTAATTTGGAATTTCTGTATTTAATTCTTCTAGCAGTATTTCACCAGTTTTTTCATCTTCTAATCTTGAAAGGAGGGAGCGTGCTATTCTAAAAGAAGAAGGTACATGTCCGCTTGCTCCGCCCGAGTGGACGCCCTCTTTTAACACACTTACTTTCATTTTTAAACCAATAAGTCCTCGTAGTGAAGTAGT
>Ga0181569_10004830_pt1 | contig 10336 bp, 12 predicted proteins | sample 101ome_19_FD_132452 | JGI IMG/M metagenome (GOLD analysis project Ga0181569, IMG submission 132452) | Coastal salt marsh microbial communities from the Groves Creek Marsh, Skidaway Island, Georgia - 101405AT metaG (megahit assembly) | ecosystem: Environmental > Aquatic > Marine > Intertidal... | reverse complement strand
CTAGCCGCAACCAAACCTCCGTTGAAGAAAGCCGGGGGGGCCAGCCGGAGCCGACCCCCCCGAGGAACAACTAGTAGACGGGCTGACCCACCTCGATGATGTCGTCCAGACGGGCCGACATACGCGGGTGCTGACAGATCAGCGTCATCATGCCAGTCAGGTGCGACTGGACAATCGCCCGGTAACCGGCACCGCCGGTACCCGGAACGTACCGCCACATGCTCCCGTCCATGTTCTGGAACTGGAACGTGCCGCGGTCCTGGTACTTAGGCACTCGGTACTGGAACGAGGGCCGGTGGATCAGGAACAGCTGGTTGTGGGGAGCGTGGATGTCGGCGTAGAACGGCATGCCGAAAATCTCCAGCTCCGGCCAACCACGGTCAATCTTCTGGTAGCCCTGGTAACGGACGCGCGGCTCAACCTGCTCGCCGTACGCCGACCACACACCCAGGTTCGAGAAGAACGCGTGCTCAGAGGTGAGCGGCGACTTACCCGTGCGGGTGTTGAGCGTGTTGATCAGCGACAGGATCTTGTCCAGCGACAGCGCCGCAGGGGTCCCGCCGTTGTCAATCACGTTGGACTTCCACCAGTACCCGACCTCGGGAAGGGTACGGTCCTTGCTCAGGTACACGTTGTCAACCTGAATCGCCGACATGATGCCGTCGAACTCGAGCGAGCGCATGACCGAGCCATCGCCGCGCGCGTAGATCGACCAGTTCGGGTCCAGGTTGCTCGGGACAACGTTCTTGGAACGGACAATGTGGTCACCGGCAAGCGGGGTACCAGTACCGTCCGCCACGGTCACCGTGTCGTTCGCGCGGTCAATGCCGACAACCGTGAAGCCGGTGCCGGTCACTGCCGTGTAGTTGCCCGTGAACTCGCCAGTGGTGCCGTCAAGCTCAGGCGTAGCGAAGTCCACCCGCATGCCGTTCTCCTCCAGCCAGAGGTAACGGTTACGGTCGTAGTAGTTGGTCGCGTCGACCGACAGGACCACCGTGTCGGGCGGACCAGCGGAGAACGAGCCAACACGCGCCAGCGTGCCGGTACCGTCGCCCCAGGTCTGCCGGATCACGTCACGCCGGAGCGTGCGGACCAGGTCGTCGAGCTTGTGCTGCACGACAGGCAGGGCACCAGCGTCACGGCCGTTGAGGAGGTCGATCTCCTCCAGCGTGAACTCGGTGGTTGCTGCCAGACGGTTGAGGGAAATCTCAACCTCGTCGTGGATCGGGTCACCAGCGTCCGGGAAGTCGCCACCCTCGGGAATGTTGTTGATTCCGAGCGAACGACCAACCAGGAACTTCATGTACGTACGGCGACCCTTGACCTCCTTGGAGCTCTTGTTGAGGTAGGCGTACATGCTGCCCTGCTCGTTCTCGAGCTCGTCGTTGATACCTGGCTCCCAAATGTCGTACGCCAGGTTGTTCATGGTCTCAAGGGAAATGTTGGTCACCTCCTTAGGTGAGTAACGGGGTTTCAGACAGCCGACCCTCTCCGCAAAGGGCCCGCTGGAACCGCACCGTTACCCACCATTAAAGGAGGCAACATCGCCGCTTGGTTCGTGCAGTTGGTATTCCAACAAACACGAACCCCCTGCACAAACCGAGAAACTCCGGGGCACCCAACCGCACCCCGGAGTTTCCGGCTAACTACTCGGGGTCAACCCCCAAGGAGTCCGCCATACGCTTCATCGCCGCCTCAAGGCCACCCTGCCTCGGCTGGCTGTCGGCCGGCGCGCCCGACGGGGAGTGCGTGGTTGACGGGGCCGAAGAAGTCTTCTTAGCGGCCTCGGCGAACTTACGCGCGTAGAGGTCGTTCAGCTCGCTCCACGTGCGGTCCATGATCCCGGCAAGGTCGTCGGGCTGGAGGTCCTGGTTCTGGATCTGCTGCACAGCGATGTTCCAGACCAGCTCCTTGTCACGGGCCTCAAGACCCTGAGCGTCGCCGAGCTTGTCCAGCTGCCGGTTGAGGTCGTCGACAATCCGCTCAGCCTCAAGCTCCTCAGCCATCTGCTGACGCTGCTGAGACATGTACTGAGCCATGTCGTTCTGCCAAACCTCACGAAGCTGGTTCGGGTCAATGTACTGCTGCTGGGCCTGCTGCTCCTCGTAGCGACCCTGGTAGTCGTCGTCCGCCTCGTACCTCGGCTCCTGCCCAGTCTCGGGCGCGTAGTTGTTGAACGGGTCGTCCCGCTCAGCCCGCAGGTGGTCGCGAATAGCCATCAGGTCAGAAAGGCTCTCACCCTCCTCAAGGTGCCCCCACTGCTGCATCGCCTGCTCCAGCGCGCGCTCATGGGTCTCCGGGCCAGTCAGGTCCTGCACCCAGTCAACGTACTGACGAACCTCGTACGGGTTCATTGAACTGTCGACGCCTGCCTGCTCCCAAGCACCCCACGGGTTTTCGCTTGAACCAGACTCGCCGCCCTCGGGGGCAACGCCGCCAGAAAGGTTCTGGTCGTCCACTTAGACTTCCTCCTCGGTAGTCTCGATTTCCTCGTTCAGCTCCTCAGGCTCCTCGTCCTTGACAAGCCTTAGCGATGGAACGTTGTACTCGGGGTCCGGGTACAGCTCAAGCCCGAACCGGTGAATGTTTGCTCGCAGCTCTGCGCGGGTGATAACCCCGTACTCGCGAAGCATCAACAGCGCCTTGGTGTCCCGCTCAAAACCGGGCGGGAAGACGCTGTCCTTAGGGCTGCTCGTTGAGCTGCTGCTCTTCCTCTGAGTTGCCACTGTCCTGCTGCTCCTCACTTTGGTTCCCTGGGCCACCTTGCTGCTGTGGCCTTGCCTGGTCAGAACTGCTGCCGTGCAGCATCGCGTTCTGCTCAACCCGCATGCCCATACGCTGCAGGTGCGCCATGTGGTGCTCACGCAGCGCCTGCTTGACCAGCGGGTGAAGTGCTTCGTATCCGTCGCTGAGCAGGAGTTCCTGCATCGCGTGGATGTGTTCCTCGTCCTTGTCGAAGTACTCAACCTGGGGAACGTCCAAGCCAACGTTGGCGAGCGTCGGGGGCTTGATACCGCGAGCCTCCAGTTCCTCAGGACCAATCTCCATCGCCATCGTTGCGTACTGGGTGACAAGGTCCTGAAGCTCCATGTACTTCTTGTCCTTGTCAGGGAGCGTGGCGAGCGCGAGCATCTTGGAGTTTTCGCGCTTCTGCCGCTGCTCCTGAGCCCGCTCGGACTTGATAATCCCGTCGACGTCGTCCTCGATCAGCTGGGTAGCCCACGGGCGGATATCGATACCGCCGTACTGTGCCATCCCCATAACGGTCTGGAGCTGAGCGGCACGCTGCTTGGGCAGGATTGACCCGGTCACCTTGAACAGGTTGGCGCCCTTCAGACTCGAGCCCATAAACGTCATAAGGTCGTTGGCGTCGTCCATGCCCGGCATCTGGATCATGCGCGGGAGCTCGTAGTACATGGCTACCTGACGCAGGGCACGTGAAACGCCCCACTCCAGAATCGCCACGTACTCAGAAGCTGTGCCGCTAAGCGTCTGCTCGTTCTGCTGGACCAGAGTTCCCAGCGCCGCGGCGGCCTCGATCCCCTTACCGGGGGCCTGGCCACGTGCAGCGTCATGTTGCGAGGAAATCTCCGCCATCACACCACGGAGCCAGTCCATGTGGTTACTGAGGATTCCCGTGGGCTCACCCGGCGTGGACATAAACTTGGGCTCCGGGTAGCCGCCGTGCACCTGCACGATGCCTTCCTCGTTGTACACGCTCTTGGACCGCAGGGCTCCGGCGGCCACGATCAGCGGCGGGCGGGCCACGCGGTCAAGCCACTCGCCAACCTGACTCAGGGTCCGGTTCCAACGGACCTGCACCGGAGCGAGCTCGTCAACTGTGCCTCGGGCGCGCATGTAGTGCCCACCGTCGGGGCGCGGCGTGTACGGCTTGTACGGGAGCTCGTCGTCCTCCCACGGCTCCACGATGTACGGGTCGCCGTAAGCGGCGTCCAGCCACTTGGCGTGAATGCCCATCGGGAAGTCGCCAACCTCAGAGGTCTTCAGGTGGAACAGCTCGTGGACCAAAACCGCGTCGCGGTTGTTGTTGGAGCGGATCGTCCCGTCCTCTTCCTCCAGCTGCACCGACGCCGGCAGCTGTGGTGACTGCTCCCCGGTGCCGAACTTGGTGTCGCCGAGCGACTGCTTACTGCGCTGAACAAGCTGCTCAAGGGTCATACCCGCTTCGCGCTCAACCTGGTCGCGGGTGACGATCCTGGACTCGATGATCCAGCGGCAGTCATCCCAGCTCTGCGGGATGGCGTCCACTGAAAGCTGGCCCGGCCGGACAACGCGGAACTGCACGTCGCCCTGGTACACCGTTTCCTTCCTCCAAGTTCCGCCCTGGCCGAGCGGGTCCTGAAGCTGGAGCGCCTCGAGCGCCTGCGGGTCCGACACCGGCTGACCCATCTGGTCGTAGAAAATGTCGAACTTGCCGCCCTTGTACTTGTCGTAGTAGACGCAGAGAAAACTTACGCCGTCAATCTCGGCGGTCAGGGCAAGCTGGCGGAACTTGCGGTCGAGGTCCCAGCCGTTGACGTCCCACATGGCCCCGACGAACTTGGTCGCCAAGCGCGCGGCGTCACGGGCGTCTTGCTCGTTGCTGTTGGGAAGCACCTTGAACGGGGGCCGCTGATACGTGATCGTGGCAACACGGCCGTCGACAAACGGCTTGATCATGTTCACGGTGTCACGACGCCTGCCGCTGGGCAGCCGGTCAGTAGGCGACAGCGTGCGGACGCTGTTGTTGACGACCCGCAGGTACTGCTCGCCCCGGTACATCAACCGGTTGCGCTGCCACCTGACACGCTCGTTGCGCTGGATCGTCTTACCCTCGCGATACAGCTCCTGCAGCTTCTGGCCCAGTGTTTTCTTGTTCTTCGCCTCGCCCGCGTAAATGCGCGCGTACTTGCCCATTTCGGGCGACGAGGGTGAACTGAGCGCCTGGGGGTCTGCCCCGGTGTCGTCAATCAAGTAATTTCCCCGATTTCGTCTCTAGGGCCGCCACGCAGTACACCAACACCAGGGCCTCGAGCGCCTGCATGCTCAGGGCCCGCGTAGAACCCAGAAGTCGCTGCGAAGACAGCTTGGCCGTGCTTGCTGCCTGTGGCAGGAGTTGCCGTGAAACCTGACTCCGCGCTCCATACGCACGTTTCAAAGTACTTGTTGGAAAGCCTCGCGAAGAAATGGCTGCGAGGCCTAAACCCAACCTGCGCATACGTCGGCGGTACCAGCTCATTGGACCCCTCCGGGCCGACACCAAAACTGGATACTGCGGCGAAGGTGCAACTGGGCTCAAGTGCTGGCTTCCCGTGGTAAAGGAGGGCTAGGGTCAACTAGTCCTCAGCCGGAGGGTTGTGCGGGGGGAAGAAGTAGGTGGTCTGGAAGACCGTTCCAGCACTCACTGACACCGTCAGGTTGAATTCCGGGCCCGACTTCCTTCCGAGCTGGTCCTCAAAAGCGCGGGTAACCGCCGCCTCGAGCTCCTTGCCGCGGGCGATAAAGGAATCCAGCTCTTCTGGGGGTACACCAATTGAAACGTTGATGCTAACCGGGGCGTAATCGACTCCCGGCTGTGGTCCGTCAGTCAATTTTCCTCCTAGTCAATGGCCCGAATTATGTAATTCAGGGCGACGTATGGGCTAAGCCTGCTGTGGGCGTGGCTGCTACCGGCCGGGGAAATTGCGTGGCGGTGGTTAATGTTTTCCACGTTAACCTGACCGCGGTGCGTGTAACCGGACGCAACGTAGTTTTCCTGACCCGCTGAGCCCTCACCGTGGTGTGGGTGAAAGTGCAGGCCCGAAATGTCCGAACGACGGCCAGTGAAGTTGTGGCTGTGGCTCGCGCCAGCGGCGTCGTACGAATACCCGGTAAGCCCGTTTTTATCGGGGTCGTGGTTATGCGCCGGCATTTCGGCAACGGTCAGGGAGTGCGTGTGCTTGCCGCCGTCTGCCCCGATGACAAAATTTCCGTTGCCCTCGGGCGAAGCCAGGGCGGGGTTGTAGCCAACGACCATCACGCCGTTGTTCAGGTTTGGGACCTTGGCAAGAACCACGCTGCCATCGCCGTTAACGTCGTTTGAGCCGAACGGGTAACCCGATTCGCGAAGAATCCGCTCAAGGTCGGGGTAGAGGCCGGTGTCAACGTCATCGCCGTCGCAAAAAAGCCAGCCGTCGGGCTCAGAGGCCAAGACGTACGGAATAACGGTGCCGAGCGGAACGCCGCCGGAGCTAACGCCTCCGCCCTGACCGATCCACGACATCAGTCGAGCTCCTGCATCCAGTTGACGAGGCTGTCGCCCGGTTCGGTGCTTGAGCGCGAAATGTAGATCGGGCTGCGCGGGGCCTTGTCGATCACCATGCTCCGACCGACCTTGAGCTCGATGCCGTGGGCGTAAGCTGCGTAAGCGTCGCCGGCGACATATACGTCATGGGGGCCGTTGTTCTGAATCAGAATCGACCGGCAGGTCTCCTGCTCCGGGATGTAACCGTCACCCTGCGACATAGGGACAGGAACCTGGTGCCCCACGGACTCCTGACCAACGATCAGGTTGCGGCCTCGAGAGGCTGCGTTGACAAGGAGGCCCTGCTCAACCGAGGCCGGGATCGCCTTTGAGGAACCCGCTTCGTCCTCGCCAAGCTTGACGATCTGAACGTGCGTGGTGTTGTCGGCTTGGTCCGTGGCGACTACAGCGCCGCCAGACATCGGCCAAAGTGTGACGTTGTCGGCCACGAAGCCTCCTAGCTAAGGGTAACCACGAGTTCATTCGGCCTGAACAGGACAATGTCCGTCTCGGACACCATCAGCTCAGGCACGAGAACCGTGTGGGCGAGCATTTCACCGCCGGTAGCTGAGTCGCAAAGACCAACGTGGGTCAGCATCCCCCAGTTTTCAGCAGCCATCGGGTACTGCAACAGGACGTTGTTGGAAACCACGCCGTTTGAAACGGGCTTCCAGTCAGCAACGTCCAGCGCAACGCGCTCGTAGCCAGCCCCGGAAACCTCGCCGTCGGCGGTGCCGTCGGAGAAGTCGTCAATAGGCGCGGTCCACAGACCCACGTAAAACGTCGTGGGGTAGTTCGGAGCCACGCCGTTAAACACCTCGGCCAACACCTTGTCGGCCATATAGGTCGTGAAGTCGCCCATCAGGCTTCCACCTCCAAGATACGAATACTTGCCGCTGCGTCAGCGACTGCGTACCAAGCGGCACGCACCGTTGCGTCAGTTGGGTGCCCCTGCTGCAACCAGAAACTGCCCCCGCCCCGGAGCGGGAAACCGTCAGCGACAGTGACGTTGCTGCCGCCCAGATACACCGTTTCGCCAGACTCGTTGTAGATATGAAGTGCCCGGCGGCTGGGCGAAGGATCAAAGATCCGCTTCACGTCTGAGTCGACTGAGATCACTCCAGTCTCAATTGGCACTAGACCTCCCACTCATCGTCGTCAAGCCCAATAGCTGCCAAGTCAGCGTCAAGCTCAACTTCGCTCAGCGGGCTGTCAAGCCACTCTTGGTCCAACTGCTCCACTAGGTCAACCGCGTTGGTCCTGCGCTCCGGAGCCTCCTCCGCGCCCCACGGGCGCTGAATTCGGTCCAGAAGCGTGGACTCGTGCTCGAGCTGGCGCTGGTACGCCTTGCTCCAGAGCTCAAGCTGAGTCTTGGTCAACTCGCGGTCCTCGTAACGCCACCAGGCAAGAACGCCGAGCGCGCCGAGGACGACCACTGCGGAGATCCAGCTACTCAACTGGAGCCTCCTCGGCCTTCTTGGCCTTGGTCTTTGCCGCCTTAACCTCGTCGTAACGCACGACCTTCAGCTCCGGCGGGCGTTCCTTCAGCTTGGCAATTTCCTTCTCGAGCCGCTCGATCTTGTCCTGGAGGTAGTCCTCGACTCGCGTATCGCGCTGTACTGGGGCATCCTCAAGAGCGCAACAAGCCTGAAAACAGCGATTGCACTGGAAGTAGCGGCACGACTGTCCGGCGTTGTTCTCGTACTGCCAGTCGAGGTGGAGAAATGGTCCGTCATCCGGACGACCGGTGCCGCAGCGGTGGCAGCTGTAGGGGAAAGCAAAAGGGGCTTCTACCCAGCGGTCAGGCAAGGTTTTCCTCCGTAGTGGTGGCCGCCCGGTAGTTTGTACTACTCCGCCGGTCTAAACCTCAATTCCGTACATTGCAGTCTGACCGTCGTCCCGGTACGAGCGGGACATGTTCTCGTCGATGTCCCTCGGGGTTATTGGTTTCGCGACTCCGTCTGGTACGCGTGGCTTGTCACCCTTGGCTTCAGGTTGCGGGGAAGACATCACCAGGTAACCCAGTGCGTCCACCAAGTGGTCATCGTGCTTGTGGAACGACTCTTTAGCGTCTTCGCCTGTAAGGCTGCGGTGTTCCGCGTAGCGGTAGTTGACAATTTGACGCCACAGCTGCGGGCAGCGCCGGCAGATCTGCAGTGACGGCAGTGAACCGTCGCGGGTGACAATGCGCTGGGTGAGCAGCTTCCCGATCCGCATAGCCCTGACGCTGGGCTCCTTGGTGCTGGGCGCAATGCCGTAGAGCCCCAAGTTGCTGTACTCGTCCACGTAGCTAAGCCCCTTGAGACCCTGAACCTGGCTGCCGGCAGGGTCACCAAACCGCATCACCTCAGCGGGGTTGATTCCGTACAGCGCGTAGATCTGCCTCAGCTGTTGCGCGTGCCACGGCGGCATTTGCTCAGAGGCCATGTGCTCGTGGAAAACGACCAAAGGTTCCTCGCCGCTGGGGTGGTACGCAGCGAGCACCACAGCAGTGGGGTTTCTGTAGCCAAAGTCCCAGCCCTCGAGAATCAGGTGAACACCGGGGGTAGGAGACCAGTTGTCGATCACGTTGACCCGGTCGTCGGCCATCGTGAACACCTGACCCTCGAAAGCGTCCCAGCTGCCTTGGATGTACCGCTCACGCCACACAGCCGGGTAGTCGGCCAGCAGGGAGTCCAGGTAGTCCTGCGGGAGGTGCCTGTTCTCGGTGGTGGGTGCCCGAAAGTGCTCGAACCCCGGCTTCACGTCGTTGACGAAGTTTTTCCGTAGCCAGCCGCTGGCCCCTGGGTTAGTCGTTACCCACAGCCGGCGGGGGTCCTGGTAACGGAGTCGGCCGAGCAGTGTCTGGTAGATCTGGTCAGGTAGCTCAGAACCCTCGTCGACGTATACCCAGGAGTACTCAGCGGACCTGAGCTTCATTTCGTCGTCGAGGCCGCTAAAGAGGATTTCCGACCCGTTGCCGAACTTCAGGAGCTGGGTGCGCTGGTTGTAGTCCTGGACGTACGGCTTTTTGTGGATACCCATTTGCTGCAGTTGCTGCCAAAAGGTACGCATGGTCGTGGCCTCAAGGTCCTTGAACCGGAGGCGGCCAACAAGGCCAAAAGAACCTGGGTAACTCAGCGCGTGGTAAATGGCCTCGCGGGTGCCAATAAGCGACTTACCCGAACCAAAGCCCCCGGAATACAAACGGAACTTGGCAGTTGATCCTAGGAACCCAGACTGCGCTGGCAACGGGTCAAAACCCGCCCCCAAGTCAATTGCCTGCTGCCCGTCCGCAAGGGTTACAACGTTCTTCTGGTTCGCCACGGCTTAAATGTACACCCAGACTGGCTTTGCGGGGCAGGTCCTGAGCTAACCAAGTGACAACCGGTACTCCAGTTACTTGGTTGCGCGGGCTGCAGAGCTTACTCACGGCAGGACCTGAGTAACAACTGGGACAACCGCTACTAGGGCCCTGCGGGTTTTTGACCCAGGGTACCTTGGCGGCTCGAAACTGCTGGCAACTAGTTGCGCGGTCCCGTTACTTGGCGCGAACACACGGGTTGCTACTACTTACTGGGGGGTCCTGAACCGGTGATACCCCCCTACCCAAGCCGTCCTAGTGCCAAGTTACTCGTAGCCAGAGACTGGCTACTCGTAACCGGGGTTGTTCCCGGTTCTTCGTAACCGGTACCGGGGTTTCACGTACCGGGGTTCGCACCGCCACACAGTTTCCCGCGACTCGGTTTCTCGTTGCGGTTGTCCCTTGGTTACGGGGGTTCACGGTGCGGTTGGCTGGCGTGGGCAGCGCCAAGGTTCACCAGTGTCTGGCTGGCACTGCCGCAGTTCCCACGTCCCTCGGCTTCCGCCTTCGGTCGTGGGTAGAACCCCGTAACTGCGCAACCCGGTTAACTGCAACTGCGTAACCCGCAACCGCTAACTGCGTTAATCCCCTTCGTTTCAGACCCCTGTCTAACCCCGTGAACCCCGTGCTAACTGCAGGTGCAAACAGTCCGGGTTAGCCTCGTGCGCCTGGGCACTCGTAGCGCAGTAACCAAGGGAACTCCGCGCGGT
>Ga0181569_10004821_pt1 | contig 10348 bp, 11 predicted proteins | sample 101ome_19_FD_132452 | JGI IMG/M metagenome (GOLD analysis project Ga0181569, IMG submission 132452) | Coastal salt marsh microbial communities from the Groves Creek Marsh, Skidaway Island, Georgia - 101405AT metaG (megahit assembly) | ecosystem: Environmental > Aquatic > Marine > Intertidal... | reverse complement strand
CCGTCGAGGAGACGTTGGTGCTTCCGATTACCAACGTGACCGTTGAGGCGCTGGCCCATTATTTGCTGGATTGCGTCATCTCCGAGGAAGGGCTGGGCGAGCTGGTCGAGTTGGAGATATTTGTTTCCTCTGGCGCCGGACAAGCCAGCTCAGCCTGCTGGCGCGCGGCTTAAACGCGGGTTCCCAGCCCCAATGATGAAAAAAGTGATCCCATGGGGAACTTTCCCCGAAACCCCCTGTCATAGAGACAGTTGTTGAGATGGTGGTGTCTACGGGGGCACTGCAAGGGAAACGTCTGAGCAGCAAGAGTCTAATTGATGTGACTCTCCCCGTTTTGAGTGGCTCCTTCATTGCCGGCTGGCTTCCAGCCGGCTTTTTTTTGCGCTGCATCGGGCGGGTTTTGCCAAGGCGGGGTTTGCTCGCGCGACCGTAAACATTGAGTCGGTCGGGTGCGCAGCATCCATCCTGATGGATTCATTCATGGACTCAATTCAAGCCTGAGTGCTCAGGACGAATAGATAATGGCGCAGGCCTCAGCGGCGGCTTTCCCAGAGCGAGAGTAAACCCTCACGAGTCTGTGGTCCGACGAGGGTATCGGTAACGTGGCCCTGCGGGTCGACGAGGAGCGTGGTTGGCAGTACGCGCGGCCGGGGCACCCCTAGGGCAGGTCCCGGGTCAGTCTCTAGTTGCCCAAAGGCAATACCCAGCGTCGCCGCTTGAGTCTGCAGCTGCTCACCGGTGACGCCGTCATAATTGACCGCGAGTACGACCAGCGGCGTTTCTCGATCCAGCGCATTGAGCTCGGGGATTTCCTCGCGGCAAGGGGTGCACCAGATCGCCCAGTAATTGACGACGCGCCACTGGCCTGCGGCGGGCAGGGCGGCGTCATCCACCGAGCAGCTGGCGATGCTCAGTATCAGAGCACATAGCGCCCAAGACCCTTGGCGCTGCATATCAAGCCTTCGCCGCGAACAAATCTGCCAACGAGGTCGCCAGTAGCGAGGCTTCTTGATCGCGACTGCTCTGTAAGAGCTGCGAGGCAGATTGCTGCCAGGGGAGTGACAGGCCGTTGAGGTGATAATCGGGCTCCGCGCGCAAAATATCGGCCAGATCGGCGAGGCTGAGATCATGCAGGTCGCGACTGAGCAAATAGTGGCCACGATCTAGTCGCTTGACCACTTGCGCCGTGGTCAGCGTATCGCGGATGCCGCGCCAACTATCGGCGTCGATGCCGCCGTGGAGCAAGTCGTTGGCACCGAGGATTTCGAGTTCCGAGAGGCCGCGTCCATCTTGCTGGGCGCGCCAGAGCAAATAGAGGATATCGAGTGCCTTCATCATCTTGGGCGTTTGAGCCTGCTCGGTAGTTTGATATGCCGACAGGCTGTGAGCGAGCAGTGCGCCCAGTAAAACGATGATCCAGGTCACGTAGATCCACATTAAGAAAAGCGGCACCGCTGCAAATGCGCCGTACACGAGGCTGTAGCTAGACTTCGCCATAATCGCGGTAAACAGTTTGCGGGCGATGGTAAAGGTTACGGCGGCAAACACGCCGCCAACGAGCGCGTGGCGCAAGGGGACCTGGCAATTGGGGACAACGGCATACAGACAGGTCAGGCCGATCGTGCTGATCGCAAACGGCAGTAATCCGATCAGTAAGGGTCCCAGGCCAAAAGCATGCAGCCCGCCCCAGTCGTGGGTGGCTGCGAACAGGTAGGCTCTCACACCCAATCCGAGGCCGATGGCCGCAGGGCCCAGGCTCAGTACCGCCCAATACAGCAGGAAGCTCTGTAGAGGTTTGCGGCTCGCGCGATTGCGCCAGATGTCGTTGAGTGCTTTTTCGACGTTGCGCAACATCAGGATTGAGGTCACCAGCAGAATGGCGACGCCAAACGCCGTCAGCGAGCGGGTCTGTGAGATGAAGTCAGAGAGGTAATCGACGACCTGGGTAGAGCTGTCCGGGAGCAGGAACTGCAGTAGAAACGAACTGAGCCGCCCCTCGATATCGCCCGCGGCGGGCAACGCCGAGGCAATAGACAGCGTCACGGTGAGCAGTGGCACCAACGCAAATAGCGTGACGAAGGTGAGCGCTGCCGCGTTGGCATTCAGGCGATCGTCGATAATCCGGGTCAGTAAATATCGTAATCGGGTTGCCACATCGTGGACTGTCGGATGCGTTACCATGGGTCTTCCAAGCGCGGCATGGCGTGTAACTTTACCTCGCGGCCCAGCGCGGCGTCGAGCGATGAGCGATGAGCATTCAATGAGTGAAGAGCCGTACATTCTGGTGGTGTACTACAGTCGAAATGGCGCGACGGCGCAGATGGCGAGGCAGGTAGCGCGGGGTATCGAGCGGGTTGCAGGTATCGAAGCGCGGCTGAGGACAGTGTCAGCTTCTGCCGAACCAGTGGCTGAACGCGAGGACGCGCCTCTCACCGCCTCTCAGGAGGATCTCAGACACTGCGCCGGACTGATTCTGGGTAGCCCCAGCTATTTCGGCAGCATGGCCGCACCAATGAAGCAGTTTCTGGACGAGAGCAGCGCGCTGTGGCTGCAGGGTGCGCTGATTGATCGCCCCGCCGGTGTGTTCACCTCCGCCAGCTCGCTCCACGGTGGGCAAGAGGCGATGCTGTTGAGCATGATGGTGCCACTGATCCATCACGGAATGGTCATGGTTGGGGTGCCCTATTCGGTACCCGGCTTGCGAGCCACCGAGGCGGGTGGTACCCCCTATGGTGCGAGCCACTGGTCTACCGACGCGGGCGACCGTCCTCTGGATGCCAATGAATCTGCCATTTGCCAGGCGCTGGGCAAGCGAGTTGCCGAGTGGGCACTCAGAGCGCGCGCCGCGGGGTGATAGCGGGATGAAAACGGCTCAGACAGAGAGAGGCCCGCTGACCCGGATATTGTGGTGGGTAATGTGGCTGAGTTGGGCGGGTTTCGTTGTGCAGCAGGGCGCAGATGTAGAGCGCTTCTCCGGCACCTGGACGCTCATGGGGCTGCGTTGCTTTCCACTGGTGTTTTTCATCTGGGCGGTTTTCAGAGACAACCTGAGAGCGCTGATTTGGTACGAACTCATTCTGCTCTTTTATTTTATCTCTGCGGTCGAGGCGACGTTTGCGTATCAGGCCGATCGCCTTTCAGTCGCAGGCTTGAGCTTGGTGGTAATCCAGTTCGTCAGCTGTATGTTGTATATCCGCTATCGAGGGCGCGAGCGGCGCCGGGTGGCTTAAGTGCGGGCATGCTGTCTGCGGTGGCTTTAGACAAGGAGGTTTGATCGATGACGCGTTTTTTCAAAGCCGTGTGGCGAGTACTCAGTGGCATCAGCCGCGCTATTTCGGTGCTCGTACCGTTGTTTTTTCTCGGTGTTTTTCTGCTGGCGTTCGGGCTGGGAGTGAGTGAGTCGACGCCTGAGCCTCTGCCCGAGAAAGCAGCGTTGCTCATTGCCCCCTCCGGTGTGCTGGTAGAGGACACAGCGCCAGTGGATGCCTTCACTACGTTATTCAGTCAGGACGATACACAGTCGATTGTCCTGCATGATCTCGTGCGCGCGATCGAGTGGGCGGCCACTGATGATCGCATTACCGCGCTGGTGCTGAACCTCGAAAATCTGGCCGGACCCTCGACCAGTCAGACACTGGAAATCAGCGAAGCGATAGCGACGTTCAAGGCGGCGGAGAAGCCGGTCATCGCCGTCGGCGATTACTTTACGCAGGCGCAATATCTCGTCGCCGCACAAGCGGATCAGGTGCTACTGCATCCTGAGGGAGGCATGTTTTTAGAGGGCTTTTCGGTCTATCGCGCTTACCTGCGCAGCTTTCTCGAAAAAGTGCGGGTCACCATGCATGTCTTTCGGGTCGGCGAGAATAAATCGGCGGTTGAGCCTTACCTGCGCGACGATATGTCCGCAACGGAGCAGGCGGTTGTCTCGCGCTGGCTAAACGGACTCTGGTCTGCCTATACGGACTTGGCGGAATCTGGCCGAGGATTGCCCGAGGGTGCGGTCGATCAGTTTGTGAGCGCTTTCTCGGATCAGCTCGCCGCGTCGGGCAATGATCTGGCCGAAACCATGATCGCTGGCGGTTGGGTCGATGCCCTCGCCGACACGGAGGCGATGGAGGCAGCGTTAATCGAGTGGGTCGGTGTGACCGATGACGAGGGTGAAGCGCAAATGATTGATTTTGGGCGCTACCTGGACGACGCAAAAGCGCAGCGACAAATGGCCGAGGAGGGGCTGCCGCTCATCGCGATTGTGCCAGTAGAGGGAACGCTGGTGCCCGGGGAAAGTGAGGAAGGCATGGCGGGTAGCGATACCATCGTGGGGTATATCGAGAGTGCGCTAGAGGCTGAAGACCTCGCCGCGCTCGTGTTGCGAGTCAATTCCCCCGGCGGGAGCGTGTTTGCCTCGGATGTGATTCGCCGCAAGTTAGCGGAGGTTCGTGACGCGGATATTCCCGTGGTTGTCTCCATGGGCACGGTCGCGGCCTCAGGGGGTTATTGGATCGCCGCAGAGGCGGACGAAATCTGGGCCTTGCCGACCACGTTGACGGGCAGCATCGGCGCTTTTTCTGCGTTCCCGACCATCGAGGGGATCTACGATTACATTGGCATCACGGTTGACGGTACGGGTACCACGCCGCTTGCGGATTCGGTGAGTTTCAGCCGGGGTGTGACGCCCGAGATGTCGAAGATTCTGCAAGCGCTCGCCAATGGTGCTTATGATGATTTTGTCGAGTTAGTGGCAGCGGGACGTGAGATGACGCCCGAGGCTGTCCGGGAGATCGCAGAGGGAATTGTGTGGATCGGGAAGGACGCCGCTGACATCGGTTTGGTGGATTCGCTCGGCTCTCTCGATCAAGCGATCTCGGCGGCGGCGTCTCTGGCCGGCGTGGACGCGTGGCGGACCGGCCGTACCCGTGTTCCGCCGTCCTTTGAAAGCATCTTGCTCGAGGAACTCTCACGGTCGCTTAACGCAAAGGTATTGCCGCGAGGGGGGTGGTTTGAATCTCTTGTCGCCTCGTTCAGGCCTGTGGTTCAAGGGTTGTCGGCGTTGCGCGACCCATTGAACTTATACGCGCACTGTCTCACGTGTGCCGCGGTGCCCTGAAGTGGTGCTGGACTTCTCTGATGAGGTCGCCGCTGCGCAGCCCGCGGCGACGTCGATCATCGTGCGCGAGTCTGTGTCGGGCCCTGAAGTGCTCTTATTGAGACGCAGTGAGGCGCTGCGACACATGCCCGGGCTGTGGGTCTTCCCGGGCGGCAAGGTCGAGCCCGACGATCCGGGCGACAGTGCATTGGAGCGAGCGCGAACAGCGGCAGCAAGGGAACTTGCAGAGGAGGCCGGTGTGGCCGTGGATGCGGCGGCATTGCAGACATTTTCACATTGGCTCACGCCGTTAGTGGTGAAGCGTCGGTTCTCAACCTGGTTTTTCCTGGCAGAAGTGCCGCCCGGCACACCCGTGGAGGTCGATGGGCAGGAAATGACCGAGTATCAGTGGAGTCAGCCAGGACTGGCGATTCAGGCCCATCAGCGGGGCGAACTTGCGCTGACGCCACCGACATTGGTCTCGCTGTACGATATTGCCTCTCTGGCGTCTGCGTCAGATTTATCGGGTGCGGTGACCGCGCGAGAGGCGCCGCAATTTTTCCCCAATGTGGTGCGCCAAGCGGAGCAAATGGTATTTCTCTACCACGGTGATATTGCCTATGAGAGCGGCGACCTGACTCTGCAGGGTCCGTTGCATCGCACAACCGCGGATAGCGGCGGCATTTTCAGCTATCAGCCACTGTCCACGGACGGCGCGCTCTGAGGCTAATCAATGCTGGCCCATCTGGGTTCAGATAAACCACTTGCCGCCGGGAATGCGCAGCAGGGTTTCGCGAACGGTCTCATCGTATAGGGGTTTGATGGGTCGCAGGCTGCCCGCCGCCTGACGCCGTGAGATCATCGTGACCGGGAATAAATAAATATCGGTGTCTCGGTACCGGAGCGCTCTGGAACGCCCTTTTGGGTCGCGATAAACAACCCAGTCCATGTCGAGCCTCTGGCTGAATAAATCGCCGAGCACAATCCCCAGCGCCTGCTGTGTGAGGGTGTCGTCGGCCTGGATTAAGCGATCATCGATAATGCGCTGCAGGGTGTCGATATCGCGATCGGCATTGCCGGTGAGATTGCGCCCCAGCCGATTAGCGAGCTGCTCAACCCGGGCCCTCTGCTCGGCCATGAATTGTTTATCGATGTTGGTCAGTGGCTCGATTTGTCGCTCGAAATCGGGACTTTGGGCGGAAGCACTGAGCGACCAGATGATGGAGGCCCACAAACACCAAAGGACTCCGAATGCAACCGGCATACGGATGGGTCGAGCAACATTGAACAGTTGTGAAAGTCGGTCTGACATGGATAATTGCGGCATCGTATCGGCGGCCCCCGCCGCACTGGCCCCCTCCCGGAGTAAATCGATGATAACCGGAAGCATCGTCGCGTTGGTAACACCCATGCAGCCCGACGGCAGTATTGACTGGCCGGCGCTGGCGCGGCTCATCGAGTATCACATTGAGTCCGGCACGGCGGCACTGGGGGTGGTGGGGACCACCGGTGAGAGCCCCACTTTAACGGTGCCTGAACACTGCGAAGTGATTCGGTTTGCAGTGGAGCAGGCGGGCGGGCGCATTCCGGTCATCGCCGGGACGGGTGGCAACTCGACTCATGAGGCGATTGAGCTCACTGTCTCGGCGGCAGAAGCAGGCGCCGACTATTCATTGTCAGTAACGCCGTACTATAACAAGCCGACCCAACATGGGCTATTTGAGCATTTTCAGGCAGTCGCGCGCTCCGTTAATCTGCCGATCATTCTTTACAACGTGCCGGGGCGCACGGGCTGTGATTTGCTCAACGAAACCGTGGTAAAGCTGAGCCATATAGACAACATCGTTGCCATTAAGGATGCCACGGGCGACCTGATACGCGGCGCTGACTTGATTCGTGCCGTGCCCGAGGGGTTTGCCGTATTTTCAGGTGACGATGAGACCGCACTTGAGCTCATGCGCCTTGGTGCAAAGGGCAATGTGTCGGTGACGGCCAATGTTGCGGCGGCGGATATGGCGGCCATGTGTAATCTGGCTCTGGCCGGTGAGTGGCAGGCCGCAGAAGCCATCGATCAACGATTGAACGCGCTGAACCGGCTATTGTTCATTGAATCGAATCCCATTCCGGTAAAGTGGGCCATGGCGCAGCGCGGTATGATCGATGGTGGCATCAGGCTGCCATTGACGCCGTTGTCCGAGCAACACCAGGGGGTATTGCAGCAGGCGCTGGAGGCATATTACGCGTGAAGCGGATTGGATTTTTGGTATTGCTGTCGATAACGCTCTCCGGGTGTAGCTGGCTGTTCGGAGAAGAGGGCTTGTTCCCTGACAATCGTAATCGTTACCAGAGCGCTGCCGAATTGCCGCCTATCGATGTCCCGCCTGATTTATCGACCGAGGCGATACAGCCTGACTATCCGGTCCCGCCAGTGGCTGCTAGCCCGATGCTGGCCACCCAGTTCGAAACGCCCAGACCGACGCCACTCACGGCGAACAAGCAGGCGGATGCTGTGCGTATTCAGAGTCTCTCCGGGGAGCGATGGGCATTAGTCAATGTCGCGCCCGGGCAGCTCTGGCCGCAGGTCCGGGGATTCCTGACCACCAGTGGCATCGGTGTCGCGGCGGTAGATGCGGAAGCCGGATTAATCGACACCCAGTGGGTCAAGCTCGAGGACCGCGAGTTAGCGGTGCGCTTTCGTTTCCGGGTGGATACAGGCGTGCAGCGAAATACCGCTGAATTACACGTGCTGCAGCAAGATCGCGGCGTGGAGGACGTGATCTGGCCAGCCGAGTCTGACGATGCTGAGCTGGAGCAAAAGATGCTTCAGGACGTTGCGCAATATCTCGCTAATAGTGCCGAGTCGACGCCGATTTCGATGATGGCGGATCGGGCAATGAGCGACTCGGGACGTATCACTCTGGAAGATAACGAGCGCGGCACGCGAATCATTCTTGAGTTGCCCTTTGATCGAGCCTGGGCCTCTGTGGTGAAAGGGACCGAAGATGCGGACTTTGCGATCGATGACCGCGATCGCAGCCAGGGAATTTTGTACGTGACTTTTGTAGGGCCTCAGGAAGAGGAAGACAGCGGTTGGTTTGACTGGCTGTGGGGCGGTGAGGATGAGCATCCCTTAGCCGGGCATCGGTATCAAATCCATCTGAATGCCGTGGGCGACGATTTCGTATTGATTACCCTGCACGGCCCCAATGGCGAAGAAGCAGATCGCCGGGAACAACAGGCGCTGCTGACCCTGCTACGAGGCAATATCACTTGATGCGGATTGCGTCCCTTGGTAGCGGCAGCAAGGGAAACGCGACGCTGGTGGACACGGGCGAGACCCTCATTCTCGTAGACTGTGGTTTGCCAAAGAAAGAGCTCGAGGCTCGCGCCGTTGCACGTGGCATTTCCCTATCAAACATCGATGCTGTGCTGGTGACTCACGAGCACGGCGATCACTGTCGCGGGGTCGCAGCGCTAGCCAATGCCTACGGCGTGCCGGTGTTCCTGACCGCTGGCACAGCGAGCAACGACAAATTGGCGGCGTTGACGCAGCGCGTGATTATCCGTGGCGGTGATACCTTTGCCATTGGAGACATTCAGGTAAAGGCTGAGCCCGTGCCCCACGACGCGCGCGAGCCCGTGCAATTTTGCTTGCATCATGGCGAGCAGAAGTTGGGCATTTTGACCGATCTGGGCAGCATCACGCCGCACGTGATCCAGACGTTTTCGGATTGCGACGCGCTCGTGCTGGAGTTTAATCACGACCCGCGCTTATTGGCGAACGGACCGTATCCGGCCTCGGTCAAGGCCCGCGTTGGCGGCGACTTTGGCCATCTCGCCAATGCTCAAGCGCGCCAGTTCCTTGATAGCGCTGACACGACGCGGCTTAAAACGCTATTCGTAGCGCACATGAGCCAGCAAAATAATCGACCGGAGTTGGCAAATGAAGTCCTGCGTGATTGGCCCGAACTCAAACAGTGCAGGGTCATTCATGCGACGCAGGAAACCGGTTTTGATTGGGTGCCACTAGATGACACTGGTGTCGGGGTTCCCGAGCGTCGTCAGGTCTCCTGAGCGGGGGGTCGGTGCTTCCAGCGTCGGTTGGACCATAGAAAACTCTCGGGCTCTTCGCGAATTGTCTGCTCTGCCGCGCGAATATAGGCTTCAATAATTTCTTCGGGCGTTTTGTCTCCCGGGGCCTCCACAATCGGTATCAGTGTCAGGTGGTAACGCCCTCTGGAGTTACGCTGGCAGCGGGCGAACATCACGGGAAATTCGGTGAGTTGGGCAATGGTCGCCGGGCCGGTAAAGAACGCGGTGGGTTGGTTGAGCCAAGTCGTCCAGTACACGTTATCGCGCTCGCCAGGAGATTGATCCGCCACCAACACCAGCGCCCTGAAGCGACGTCGGTGTTTGAGCACATTGCGCGCCACTTTCTCCATCAGGATCGGCTCGCCACCAAACCGGCTGCGTACCTCATAAGCGAAGCGATCTGAGCCGGCGTTATGCAACAGGCGGTACACCGGATCAATCGGAATATCGCCGTGCGCGTTGGCGGCGTGCATCATCCACTCCCAGTTGCCGAGGTGGATCGTTAGCACGATGACCGATCGGCTGCGGTTATGGGTCATTCGATCGAGTTCGTCGATCCCCTCTACCGACACACGCGCTTTGAAATCATCCAGTGACATCCGCGACGCATGGAGTATCTCCATGGTCACATCAGTGAATTGCCGGTAAAAGCGACCGGCTACTTGCTTGCGCCACTTCGGATCCTGAGTTGGAAATGCGTTGCGGAGGTTGGCATCGATTACCTTCGCTCGATAGCGAAAAACGTGTTGCAGCAATACCGCGGCTATCGACGACAGCCCGTATTTGACGGGTAGTGGCAACAGTGCCATGGCACGGAGCATCCAGTAGGTCATGAGGCCAAACACTGCTCGGGTAAGCTGACGCTGACGCCCGTGGGTATCCGCGTCGGGTTAGGGCACTGGAGTCGGGGGTTTTCAGTGAGATCCAATTGTTGCAGCGCCGGTAAGCGCAGTACTGGCACCGGATCCACGACGTCATTGCGGTCCAGCCACAGTTGCCGAAGCTGCGCCAATCGCTCCAGCACCAAGAGGTTACGAATCTGGTTGCCGCTGAGCTTCAGCGTCGTCAGGCCAGAGAATTGCTCCAGCCCAGCGAGCGAAGTGATTCCAGCGTCGCTGCAATTCAATGCACTCAGCGCGGTGGGATCGGTGATGGCGCCGTCAATCAGCGTTT
>Ga0181569_10004813_pt1 | contig 10357 bp, 7 predicted proteins | sample 101ome_19_FD_132452 | JGI IMG/M metagenome (GOLD analysis project Ga0181569, IMG submission 132452) | Coastal salt marsh microbial communities from the Groves Creek Marsh, Skidaway Island, Georgia - 101405AT metaG (megahit assembly) | ecosystem: Environmental > Aquatic > Marine > Intertidal zone... | reverse complement strand
GGCCATTGGTTCATCGTTGAGTGCACGGTCCGACACCTTTGTAGTCAGGGCTTATGGGGATTGTGTGGTGAACGGTAAAGTTGTTGCGAAAGCGTGGTGCGAGGCGGTCATTCAGCGCTTTCCCGAGCCGATGCGACCCGATCCAACGGGGCTCAATCCAGACCGTGAGTCTGACGCTCCCAATTTCGGTCGTCGCTTTAGAATTCAGAGATTTCGGTGGTTGGCCCCCAATGAAGTTTGATCCCTGACCAAAGAATAATTGATCTCGCTGGAGAAAATGTCGAATGCGTTGAGATGATCTGACGTTTTATAGGAAAGCACCGAACTTGTGAACCTTTCGCTGGTATTCTGCTTTTTTTTGATGCTAAATCCTTCGTTAAGATGAAACACCTACTTCTCGCCCTTCTTTTTGTTCCGCTTGTTGCCTCCGCTCAGAAGCAGTTCAAAAGCCTTCGTTTTATCCCTTTGGGTGAACTCCCTGCTTGGGAAGAAGAGCTTATCGATGGTGTTCGCGTGCAGAAGGATCCTCCTCCAGGATCACTTCCCCCGAAAGCCATCTGCATTCCCAATGGAGAAGAAGACATGCAAAGCACTGATTTAGTTTTGCGTCAGCCTTCCAAGGCCCTCAAACTTTCAGCAGAGCTTGCTGCCCTGAGAATTCACGAGGGAAAGCAACCGACCGGATCACCACTGATCAACGCCAAGGCGCCTCCCTCGAAATATAATTTGGGGGTGCTCTTCCGTGATAACGCCACAATGAGCTGGGACTCTCCAAAATTGCTTATGTTATCGGATGATGCGAGGGCTCTCCCAGCTGGAAGTATCCGCTTTGTCAATGTCTCAGATTCAAAGGCAATTGTGAAAGTGGGTAAGGGGAAAGCTGAACAAATTGAGCCGGGGAAGACCCTTGTGACGGAGCTCAAAGAGGGGCCGAATAATGTGATCGTTGGTTACTATGAAGGGACGAAAGTGCGGATGATCTATCAGAATACGATCCGCATCGTTGCTGGTCTTCGGGTCCAAGCCTTCCTCTACAAAGGACAGGGGAAGAAATCTGGCGATCGGGTAAAATTCCTCCATATTCCGGAGTCAACACCCAAGTAGCTTGAGCGAAGCGGTGCGGCCGCTGAGACTCCCTTTTCAGAGAAACCTTCCCCGCTGACCTTGACGGGGAGAGGGTTCCTTGCATAATGCCGCCGTTTTCCCGCTGAATTGGCGGGCAAAACACACTAACCAACCTAATTCCTAGGACAGACCCATGGCAAATTATGCAATTAACGGATTCGGCCGAATCGGCCGAATGGTGCTCCGCGCAATGACCGATGACGAACTGAGAAAAGTCGTCGCGATCAACGATCTTACAGACAATAAGACCCTCGCCCACCTTCTTAAATATGATTCCTCACAAGGTCAGTTCTCTCGTGAGGTCTCTTATGACGATGATTACATCATCGTTGATGGCCACAAGATTCATGCGACCGCTGAGCGTGACCCTGCGAATCTCCCTTGGGGTGAGTGGAATGCGGATGTCATTTTAGAATCAACTGGATTTTTCTGCAGCCGCGAAGGGGCTTCCAAGCACATTTCCGCAGGAGCAAAGAAAGTTCTTATTTCAGCGCCAGCAAGCGATCCTGATCTGACCATGTGCCTTGGCATCAACGATAGCGAGTATGATGCAGCAAAGCATCACATCGTCTCTAATGCTTCCTGCACCACAAACTGCCTTGCTCCACTTGCAAAGGTTCTCCATGACAAATGGGGACTGAAGCGTGGATTCATGAGCACCATTCACTCATACACCGGAGATCAACGTCTCCTTGATGCTCCTCATGGTGATCTTCGTCGCGCGCGTTCCGCAGCAGAGAACATTGTGCCTTCCTCAACCGGTGCTGCTCGTGCCATCGGTTTGGTTATTCCCGAGCTTAATGGAAAGCTCAACGGAGGAGCCTTCCGTGTTCCAACTCCAACTGGATCATTGACTGATCTTGTCGCAGAATTGGAATCAGACGTGACCGCAGAAGAGGTTAACGCAGCTTTCAAAGAGGCTGCCGAAGGCCCACTCAAGGGAGTTCTCCACTATAGTGAAATGCCTCTCGTGCTTCAAGATATCGTTGGAGATCCTCACTCATCAATCTTTGATAGTGAACTGACCACCGTGATTGATGGTAATATGGTGAAAGTTTGCTCGTGGTATGATAACGAATGGGGTTACTCAAACCGTGCAGCGGATGCTCTCAAGATGCTCGGAGATTCTCTCTAGGAGCTTCTAAGAGATTTCAATCTCACTAAAGAGCCCGACCGTTGATTCGGTCGGGCTTTTTTATTTTTCGCGATACTTCGGGTTCTAAGTTCACCCCAAGAACGCTTTTAAAAGTTCAAAGAGCCTTCTGAGAAACCAGACTTGATCCTTTTTTTGGTGGACAGAACCGCTGTTCGGCGATAACTCCGCGCCCGCGCATTTGCGCAATCATAAGTTGGCAGCGTAGCTCAGGGGTAGAGCAGAGGACTCATAAGCCTTTTGTCGGCGGTTCAAATCCGCCCGCTGCTACCAGTTTTTTAAAGCCCCCGGCCTTGAGACAGGTTCGGGGGCTTTTCTTTGAACCTTTGAGATCAATCTCCCCAACTCAAAGACAGAATCCTTCGCGCAAAACCTTGTCTGGAATGCTATCTCAAGCCAATGAAGAGCGAAATTGGCGCTCCGACCAGGAATCGAACCTAGATCTAAGGTTTAGGAAACCCTTGTTCTATCCGTTGAACTACCGGAGCAACGCCGTGGTTGTAAAACGAACCGATCCGATGTGCAAGAAATCTGGTTAAGAATGGAAAAGTTACTCTCGCTTTGGGATCTCAACTCGCTCAGGGAGGTTCTCACGCCGGAAGAGTTCGCCGATTTTACCAGTGAGCCACAAATACTGATCACTGGGGACCTGTGGTTCACTGACAAATTTGATCGGTTCCTGAGGGGGGTCTTGGCGAATTTTGAAAATTGCCGTTCCCTCATCAATTTCATCAAACATCGCAATGTAGAGCATTTCGGCTCCAGCTCGACGAGCATTCCAAGCCTGAGCCCATAAGAACTCCCCTCCACGTCGTGGGATTTGGTTGAGCGGGGCTTTTTGTCCTCGGGTCTTTTGGAGATTTCGCCAACTAAATCCGGGAAAAGCAACTGGTAAGAGCTCAACCTTGTGCTGCTGACACCAGGCGAGATCCCCACGGAGAGTCTCTTGGGTGTATTTTGCATTTGAGGTCGGGGAGCTGTATCTCCCGATTGTCCAAGGGCTCAGGATATCAACCTTTTTAAGGAGCTCATGAAAGGCGAGGTCTTCAATGCTGTCTCGCTCCAGAGTTCGCCAAAAAGTCGGGATGCCTACCATGACGGAGCATTGGCCATAGAGCGGGTCATTTTTGAAAAAATCAATTAAATCACTCCATTCTTCTAGCTTCGGCTCTCTGTCATTAAATCCAAATCCCCAGAGAGAGATCAGAGGTTTAGAACGGTGATGTAAAACGGCGTCTCGGGAAATCACTTGACGGTCGATTAGAGACTTCCAGTCGTCGATGACTGTCTGAAGCTGCCCAGGTCTAAGGCCGCTTAAGTCATACATTAAAACAAAATCTCGATCGTAGGTTTTGGCTGCCTGAGTGCAATTGCGGAGGACTTGATCGAGACTCCTGCGGAGGGCTCGATTTCGAGTGGAAACAGCAAAGCGCTGAAGAAAGATCCCATCGATTCCATAATCTCTCATCCATTTAAAATGAAGGTCGGTCACAGCAGGCGAAACGGAACTAAACACTTCTGCAGTCGATCCGTCAGGGTGTCTAAGAGGGGTTGCGACGCGATCCTTTTCTGGAAGCTCTCTGACATCCGGCCAGAGGTCGAAAACACATCTGTCCGGCTCAAAGTTACGGGCTGCCGTATAGTGACGCCAACCGGTTCCAGTGCCATCAGAGGGGGCGCGAAACCAACCTTGATAGCCGCACATCACCTTTCCAATCAATCCATTTGCTTGGAGAAAGGGGGTGCAGATCGTGAGACTTAAAAAAATAAGAAGAGGGGTTTTTGGGGGCATCAACCTAGGAATTGAGATTTTTTAACAGGGGAGACTTTTAGATCGTTTGACCTTCGTCGAACTCGGATCACCAAAGAATCCTACGTAGAGTCTCTGAACCTTTACCTTTGCCATGCTGCATTTTTTGCATAGATTCGCGCCCTCACGGGCAATTGTCCTAAAAAAAGACAGCAAAGCCCCTGAGCGAGATAATCCAACACCATGAGTGACCAAGAAAAAGTCCGGATTTATGACACAACCCTTAGGGATGGGACGCAGGGAGAAGGTTTTTCATTGTCTGGTCTTGATAAGATTCGGATTGCAAAGCGTTTGGATGCATTCGGTGTAGATTACATTGAGGGGGGCTGGCCCGGTTCGAACCCCAAAGATATTGAGTTTTTTAAGGCTGCGGCTCAGGAGACTTGGCAGCATGCCAAGATCGCGGCTTTCGGCTCCACTCGTCGGGCCGATATTTCCGTTGAAGAGGACCCTCAGGTGCAGTTGCTCATTGATGCACAAACACCCGTGATCACCATCTTTGGGAAAAGCTGGGAGCTTCAGGTTACGGAAGTTTTGCGCACGAGTGTTGAGGAAAATCAGGCGATGATTCGAGATACCTGCCGTTACCTCAAAGAGGCTGGCCGAGAGGTCGTTTACGATGCGGAGCACTTTTTTGATGGTTACAAAGATGGCCCAGATCATGCGATGGCTACTTTGAAGGCAGCAGTGGAAGGAGGGGCAGACTGGCTTGTGTTGTGTGATACCAATGGAGGCTGTTTGCCGGGCGAGATCGCGCAAATTAGTCGCGTGGTCAGGGAGAGCTTTCCAGAGGTTGCTCTTGGGATTCACACCCACAATGACTGCGAGCTGGGGGTTGCAAACGCGATCGCTTCTGTCGAAGCGGGTGCGACCCAAGTGCAAGGCACGATCAATGGCTACGGTGAGCGAACTGGAAATTGTAATCTGACGTCGGTGATCCCCATTCTTGAGCTGAAAATGGGTCGTCAAGCCGTAACGGATGTCTCTAAAATGAGAGATCTTTCATTTTTCGTGGATGATGTTTCCAACAATCCGCACTTTGCGCGGGCTCCCTTCGTGGGCCGAACAGCATTCGCTCACAAGGGAGGGATGCACGTCAATGCAGTACAAAAGCTGGCAAGGACCTATGAGCACATTCGTCCAGAGCAAGTGGGTAACGAGCAGCAGATTCTGGTGAGTGAATTATCAGGACAGTCCAATATTCTCATCAAAGCTCAGCAAATGGGTCTTCCGCTGGAAAAGGGTAGCGAAGAAGCCAAGCAGATTCTTGGAACCATCAAAGAGATGGAGCAGGTTGGCTATACTTTTGAGGCTGCCGGAGGTTCTCTTGAGTTATTGATTCGGAGACAACTTGGTCAATGGGAGCGCCCCTGGAATTTGAGCGAATATCATTGTTCCTTCCGACAGTATCGGGACGGTCACGAGCCGGTGTGTGAAGCGACAGTGAAGCTCGATGTTCAAGGGGAATCGACGCATACGGTTTCAGAAGGTAGCGGTGTGGTGAACGCTCTTGATTCAGCTCTCCGAAAAGCCTTACTTCCATTTTTCCCCGAAATCCAAAAGGTGCAACTCATCGATTATAAAGTCCGTATTATTGATGGGGGAAATGCAACCGCAGCTAAGACTCGGGTTCTCATTGTCCAAACTGATGGCGAGAAAACTTGGGGCACCGTCGGGGTTTCCGATAGTATCATCGAGGCGAGCTGGATTGCCTTGTCGGATGGGATCGATTTGTTCCTTCAAAGGCGTTAGGGTCGAATGATTCCCTCAGCGTTTTTATCCTTGCTTTTAGGGGGTAAAACTTCGGAGAGTCTCGCCGGTTTATATAAAAACACCTACGAACCAAATCGTCCCGAAAGGGATCCTAAAGCCATTTCGATGGCTTGGTCAGGCTCGATAGAGTCTGACTACTTTTCTTCCCCGACCTTACTATTGGAGTCCTTATCCGATTGAGGCGGTGGACTTTCTAACAAAAAAGCAGAAGCCCTGAGGTTTCTGCTTTTTTGTTGGAGAGGCGGCCCTTCAAAGGGTGCGGAGGGATTTAGAGTGCGATTGCCGTTAAAAATGCCCAAATCCTAGGCTTGTTTTGTCAGAAAGATTGATCAGAATCCTTTTTTCCCGAATGGGGAATTATATTAATAACGACACAATCGAAATATGAGTGATAGTGAACAAGTAAACAGAAAGCGGCTTCTATGGGCCGGGTTTGTCGCGATTTTGGCGGCCGGTGTCGGATTCGGAATCCGCGGAGGGATCCTAGGTAACTGGGCTTCTGAATTTGGATTTTCCGGAGCTGAGTTGGGCAAAATCGGCGGAGCCGGATTCACTGGATTCTGCTTTGGAATCATGATCGGCGGCGTCGTCGTCGATAAAATTGGATACGGCAAATTGGTTGCTGTTGCTTTCTTATGCCACGTGGTGTCGGCATTTGTAACGCTTGGAGCGACAGAGGGACAGGCCATGTCTGCAGCTTACAATTTCCTATTCTGGGGAACCTTTATCTTTGCCTTTGCAAACGGAACTCTTGAAGCAGTTGCTAACCCACTTGTTTCAACTCTTTTCCCAGAAAACCGCGCGCACAACCTCAATATTCTCCATGCATCATGGCCTTTGGGAATGGTGATCGGTGGAATGATTGGATGGTTCCTTGGAACTGGGGAGGGAGCACTTCACTGGAAGACTCAGCTTGCTCTCTACTTGATTCCTACCCTCGTTTACGGATTGATGTTCTTCCGTCAGAAGTATCCTCAGTCAGAGGCTGCCGAAAAGGGTCTTAAGATGGGAGAGATGTTTAAGGACATCGGTCTCATGGGTGGTGCAGTTGTTGCCTACATGCTTTATCTCTTCTTTGGAGGAACTCTTGCTCCTCTTTTTGAGGCGGGTTCGAATGTTCCCCAAATCTTAGCGATTGTGATCGGAGTGGGAACGCTGCTCTGGATCGGTAAAATTACTAGCTTTGCGCCAGGTCATTGGTTGATCTTCGTCTTATTTGTAACTCATGCACTTGTCGGTGCTGTTGAGCTTGGAACAGACGGGTGGATGCAGAACATCACTGGAGCGATCCTCAATGAAGAGCAGGGTAAAATCCTCTTTGTGATTACTTCATTGGCCATGTTCTTGCTTCGGTTCTGCACACACTTCATCGAGGAAAAAACTGGTTTGAACCCCATTAGCCTCCTCTTCGTCAGTGCGGTGATTGCCTGCGTAGGATTGAATACGGTTGCGGCGATTACTTCCTTTGGACCTGCTATTGGAGCGGTTCTCGTTTATTCCATTGGTAAGACTTTCTTCTGGCCAACGATGCTTGCCGTCGTTGGAGACCGTTTCCCAGCCACGGGAGCGATTGCAATGAGTTTGATGGGTGGAATCGGTATGATGTCTGCTGGTTTGATTGGTTCGGCAGGACTGGGCTATTTCAAAGACCGTTATTCCGCTGAGGAGTTAAAAACTGCTGATGAAGCTCTCTATGCAGAGTGGAAGAGTGAAGGTGATCCAAGTGCTTTCCTCGGTTTTGAAGCGGTTCAGCCGATCGATTCTAAGCGCCTTGAAGAAACAAAGAAAATTGCCAAAGATGAAAGATCTGAAGCTCAACAAACTGTTGTTGATGCGGACATCCGTGGTAACAGAAGAACATTGAAGACCGACTCATTGATTCCGGCTGCAATGGCGGTGATTTACCTCTTGTTAATGTTCTACTTCAAAGCAAGTGGAGGCTATAAGGCTCTCTCCATTAAAGACTAATTTCTAAAGTTGAGCGTCAACAATCAAGAAAGGTTGATACTCTTTTAAAGAAGAAAATGTTCGAAGCGGCGGCCTCATGGTCGCCGCTTTTTTGTTCCTAGAGAGCAGGAATCGTTGAAGCAGTGGCTCTAAAAAAGCGCTAGACATCCCCGTGATCGTGGGCCAAGTCTTTGGCCCGAAAATGAGGCGCGACGCTGATTTTTGAGACATGAAAATCCTTCCTTTATTGATGGCTCCTTTTCTTGGCATGCTCTTAGTGAGTTGCGCTGAGAATACATCGACTACAGTCAATTCGGCAGGAATCCATCTTCGAAATTCGACGAATACAGCTTCGCAATCTCTCTCGAGCCAGTGGAGTGCCTACCAAAATCGCCTTGCCTCGCTGAAAAATCGGACTGGGGCTGGTTTTTATCCTGCGCGAATTTCGGCTTCAGAGGTCAAGCGGGCAGCGAAGCTCCCGAGAGATAAGCATGGCATGCCGACCTACCCTGATTCGGTTCGGACGAGAGTGGTCCGCACCACGGGATATTCGCACATGGAAATGGAGCCTGGAGCCCCATGGAGAAAAAACGCCCTTGGAACCTATTTGCAGTACGGTTCATTGCGAAGTGCAGCGGCTGATTGGTCGGTTCTTCCCGCAGGAACTCGTTTTAAGATCAAAGGACTTCCGTATACCTATGTGGTGGATGATTATGGTCGAAGTCTCGTAGGTACCAACACGATTGATATATACCACCCAAACCTTTCGCTGATGAAAAAGTGGGGCACTCGTTATGTAGAAATGACGATCATCCAGTGGGGTTCGTGGCAAGGGACAGTTTCATTCCTCAGTAAGAAAACTCACCGTGCTCACACGCGTCAGATGTATTATGCTGCGAGGAGAAAATTGACCTCCGGGAGGGTAACGATTCGGTGAGTCGCTGGATTTTCATATTTTTGAATCTCTTACCCTGCTTTTTTATTTTCGTAGGGCGTGTCTTAATTCAGTAATTGGGATGCTTAAAACGCAACGTGCCCAATACGTGCTCGAACGTCTGGAGGAACTTTATCCAGAGACTCCTGTTCCTCTGGATCATGATGATCCCTACACCTTGCTTGTAGCGGTTTTGCTCTCAGCTCAGTGCACGGATGTGCGTGTCAATCAGGTGACGCCAGCACTTTTCAAGCTTGCCAATACACCCGAGAAAATGCGCAAAAAGGGGGTTGAGGAAATTGATGCCATCGTGCGTCCTTGTGGGCTTGCCCCAAAGAAAGCTCAGGCGATTCAACGCTTATCAGAGATTTTGGTCGACGAGCATGAGGGAAAGGTTCCGGCAAATCTTGAAGCTTTAGAGGCGCTGCCGGGCGTGGGCCATAAAACGGCTTCTGTTGTGATGTCGCAGGCTTTTGGTGTTCCCGCTTTTCCTGTCGATACCCATATCCATCGCCTCGCTCAGCGTTGGAAGTTAACTGACGGGAAGAGTGTGAAAAAAACCGAAGAAGATCTCAAAAAACTCTTTCCTAGTGCCTCTTGGAACAAACTCCACTTACAAATCATTTTTTATGGAAGGGAGTTTTGTTCTGCTCGGGGGTGTGATGGAACAGTTTGTCAAATATGTCGGACCCTCTTTCCTCGTCGCAAATCACCGATTCAGACCAAAAAGGCATGATCAAACCGCTGTCGCGGTGAGAGTCTCTCACTTTTTGTCAAGGTTTCCCTCTGAAAAGAATCAGCAATTTAGCGGAAAACATTCTTTACTCACAGACTTCACTTATGAAAATGACGAACAGATCACACCAAACGTACCTCAAGAAATCATGACCTTTACCTCATCGTTCCAGTCCGGCAAAAAATGGATTGTCGGTTCTCTTTTTACATTCCTTGCTGCCGCTCCTGCTCTCGCGCAGGAAGGCGGAGCCAAGGACAAGAATGCTCTTGACCAGTTTCTTCTCGATGGGGGTCCTCTGACGATTTTCATCGTTGCCGTTGGTTTGCTCTCTTTAATCAGCCTGACGGTCTTCAACTTCATGAACTTGACGAAGGCCAAGTTCGCTCCAGATGACCTCAAAGGAGCTCTTCTCGAGCATATGACCAATTGCCGTGTGCGTTCGGCCATTGAGTTGTCGGCCTCCCACCCAAGCTATCTTGGTCGCATGATGGCTTATTCATTGCCAAACATTGATGCCACTCAGCCCGAGGATCTCGGTCGTGACCATGTCGAAGATGCGATCGCCGATTTTTCCATTAATGAAACTCGCAAACAGATGACCTTCATTAATCTTCTGTCATTGGTTGCGCAGGCCGCTCCGATGTTGGGGCTCTTCGGAACCGTTTTCGGGATGATCGGAGCGTTCGCAACTTTGGGTGAGAACGCTGGTGCAGATCCACAAGATCTCGCGAAAGATATTTCGGTGGCTCTCCTAACAACCATGTGGGGCTTGATCGTTGCGATCCTCTCCCTCTTTGCGTATTTCTTCTTTAAAAATAAGTTTAACTCTCTCGTTGCTGATTGTCATGGGACTGCTGAGACTCTCATCAATTCATCGAT
>Ga0181569_10004810_pt1 | contig 10364 bp, 7 predicted proteins | sample 101ome_19_FD_132452 | JGI IMG/M metagenome (GOLD analysis project Ga0181569, IMG submission 132452) | Coastal salt marsh microbial communities from the Groves Creek Marsh, Skidaway Island, Georgia - 101405AT metaG (megahit assembly) | ecosystem: Environmental > Aquatic > Marine > Intertidal zone... | reverse complement strand
GTTAAAAAAGACACTTTTTTTTCTTTAACCACTTTAACACCAATTTTTCCGTAATTATCAAGACTGATTAAAGATGAAGGAATTAAATAGGCATCCTCTTCTGACAAATTAACTATAACTTCTGATGATAACCCACTTATTATTTTTTTGTTTGCATTATTTATCTGTATTTCAACTTTAAAATTCCTTGTTAAAGGATCAGAAGTTTTGGATATATAATTTATATGACCCTTATAAGATTTATCAGAAATCTTGATTAAAGTTTTTTGGTTTAACCTTAGATTATCAATTTCATTTTCAGTAACATTAATCTTAATAAATATTGGATCTAGATCTACAATTTTTGCAATATTATCACCTTTTTTCACATAATCTCCTAGCTCTACATAGCTATCTTCAATTGTACTATCGAATGGGGTTAATATTTTTGTATTGTTTAATTCCACTTGACTTTTTTCAAATAAAGCTAAAGCATTTTCAAAATTTGTTCTTGACTCGCTTAATTTAACTTCGGATCTGAAACCTTTTTCAAATAACTTTTCAGCAACTTCATATTCTTTTTTTCTTTGATTAAGTAATGCCTCCATTTCTTTTAATTTTGCAATTTTATCCTCAGGATCAACTAATACAAGTTGTGAACCAGCTTTATAAAACTTTCCTTTTTCAAAAGTTTTGCTACTAACTTTTCCTTCAACCTGAGATTTAATTATTACAATTCTTGATGCCTCGGAGAATCCACTAAATTTAAGTGTTTTTATGAAGTTTTCTTTTTGTAATTTTTTTACTATTACCTTTTTATCTAACTTAATTTCTAGTTCATTTGTCTCTTTGACTTCATCTTGTAAAAAAAAGAATACAGAAAAAAAAAGTATTAAAGAAGTGATCAAAAATATTTTCATATAATCATTATATATAGTTTGTTAATTGATTTAATTATTTATTGTTAATAATATAAAGTTAAATTTATAAAGTATTAATGCATTGAAAAAAAACGATAAATTTGCCGCTATTGATATTGGTAGTCATAATTGCAGATTATTAATATCTGAAAGAGATCAAGGTATAACAAAATCTGTTTTTAACTCCTCTATTCCAACTAACTTGATAAAAAATTTATCATATAATAACGAATTCAATTATAAAAATATAAAAAAAACAATAGAGTGTCTTAATTTCTTTTCAAAAAAAATTAAAAGTATGGATGTTAAAAAATATAAATGTATTGCCACAGAGGCTTGTCGAAGTGTTATTAATCCTGAATATTTTGTAAAAGAAGTAAAAAGTCAAACAGGACTAAAAGTAGAAATAATTGAATCAATTGAAGAGGCTAGACTATCAATGAAAAGTTGTAGTACTTACATATCAAAAATTAAAAAACCAGGTTTAATTTTTGATATTGGTGGAGGCAGTACTGAACTTAGTTGTTTTAATATCAAGCCAAATGAAATTGTTACAAAATCAATATCCTATGGTGTAATAAATTTTAATGAAAAATGTGATATTTTTTCGTCAAAGTATGTGACTGATGATTTAAATAGACATTTTTCAAATTACTTTCAAAATTTTAAAATTAATATTGATGAAAAATTTATTGCAATTGGATCTTGTAGCACGGTAACTTCTTTATGCTGTGTATTTTTAAATTTGCCATTTTATAATCCAAAAAAGATTGAAGGTTATGAAATGAGTTCTAATGATGTTGTGAGAACAATCAATTTTTTGGAAAAACAAAATGACAAAGAGCTTCAAAAAAATGCATGTATAGGTGAAAGGTATATGCTGCTCAAAAACGGGATTAAAATTTTGAAAATAATTATGAAAAAATTTCCTATTGAAAATGTAATTGTTACCCAAAAAGGATTAAGGGATGCTCTTACCGAAGAAATAATTTTGAATTATGAAAAGAATAAAAGTTGAAAAAAAACAAAAAAATAAGGATAGTAATAGATGGCTTGAGAGGCATTTAAATGATGAGTATGTAATCAAATCAAAAATAGATGGTTATCGGTCAAGGTCTTCTTACAAATTGATCCAAATTAACAAAAAATTTAATTTTTTTAAAAAGAGTAATAATATTCTCGATCTTGGTTGTTCACCTGGAGGTTGGCTGCAAGTTTCACAAAAACTTGCCCCAAAAAATTCAAAAATATTAGGTGTAGATAAAATTAATTTAGAATTTATTCCAGATGTAAAATTTATTAAAAATGATATTTTTGATGATGATGTTTTTGAACAAATTGATACTTTTTTTGAAGGAAAAAAAATTGATCTTATTTTAAGTGATATGTCTCCTAATTCATCTGGAAATAAAAAGGTTGATCATTTAAGAATAATTTCACTTATTGAAAAAGTTTTAGATTTATCTGAATATTTTTTATCAAAAAATGGGTTTTTAATTGCTAAAATTTTTCAAGGCGGTGCTCAAGGTGATTTAATAAAAAAAATGAAAAAAACTCTATCATCAATTAAATATTTTAAACCTAAAGCTTCTAGAAGTGAATCACCAGAAACATATTTAGTTGCCCAAAAAAAATAATTTTTAAATATTAGTTTTAAATTTTTTAATATTAGATTAAATTATTCTATGAAGAATTTAACTGAAGCATTAACTTTTGATGATGTGTTAATAGTGCCGTCAAAATCATCCGTTAAGCCCACAGATGCTGACGTTACAACAAAAATAACGAAAAATATCAATCTAAAAATTCCATTAGTGTCGGCAGCAATGGACACTGTAACTGAATCAAAATTAGCAATCAAAATTGCCCAAATGGGTGGTTTGGGTATTGTTCATAAAAATATGGATTTTGAGAATCAGGCAAATGAAATTATGAGAGTTAAAAGATTTGAATCAGGAATGGTTGTTAACCCTGTGACTATTAATCCTGAAAACTCTTTGGATGAGGCTTTAATAATTAAAGAAAAATTTAATATTTCTGGAATTCCTGTTGTACAACGTCAAACAAAAAAACTTGTTGGAATTCTTACAAATAGAGATATTAGATTTGCTAAAAATCTTTCTCAACCTGTTGAGTCTTTAATGACAAAAGAAAATTTAGTAACTGTGACAGAAAACATAAGTATGAAAGATGCGCAAAAACTTTTGCATAAACATAGAATTGAAAAGTTACTTGTTGTTAATAAAAATTATAAGTGTGTTGGTCTTATAACTGTAAAAGATATAGAGAAGGCAGAAAAATTTCCATCAGCTTCTAAGGATAAACTGGGAAGATTGATTGTAGGTGGAGCTATAGGTGTAGGAAATAAGGAGGGTTTAGAAAGAGCTAGTTTTCTTAATAAAGCAGGTGTTGATGTTTTTGTTATTGATACGGCTCATGGACATTCTCAGAATGTTATAGACACTTTAAAAAAAATAAAAAAAAAATTTTCAGATGTCCCAGTTATTGTTGGGAATATTGCAACGGCTGAGGCTGCAAAAGATTTGATAAATGCTGGTGCAGATTCTCTAAAAGTTGGAATAGGACCAGGATCAATTTGCACTACAAGAGTGGTGGCTGGTGTAGGTGTTCCACAATTACATGCTATTTCGGAAACATTTAAGGTCGCTAAAAAATCTAAGATTCCCATTATATCTGATGGTGGTATAAAGTTTTCTGGTGATATCGCTAAAGCAATAGCTTTTGGAGCGAATGTTGTAATGATTGGTTCTCTCCTTGCTGGCACTGATGAAGCACCAGGAGAGGTTTTTTTATCTAGTGGCAGAACTTATAAATCTTATCGAGGTATGGGCTCACTTGCAGCAATGGGAAGGGGCTCAGCGGACAGGTATTTTCAAGAAGAGGTGACTGGTGATAAATTTGTGCCAGAAGGAGTTGAAGGACGAGTTCCTTACAGAGGGCCTGTAGAGAAAGTTATAGAACAATTAATTGGGGGCCTAAAAGCATCAATGGGGTATACAGGTAATAAAGATCTTGGTAGTTTTCAAAAAAATACTAAGTTGGTTAAGATAACTTCAGCAGGTTTGAATGAAAGTCATGTGCATGGTATTTCAATTACAAGAGAATCTCCCAACTACCAATTAAACAAATGAAAGATACAATATTGATTATTGATTTTGGTTCACAGGTTACAAAATTAATAGCTAGAAGAATTAGGGAGTTTGGTGTTTTCAGTCAAATAATTCCGTACCATTTATTAAAAGAAAAAGATTTACAAGTTAATCAAGTAAAAGGAATAATTTTCTCTGGAGGGCCAAATTCAGTTGATGAAAAATTTGCACCAGAGGTACCAAAGTTCATTTATAATTTGAAAATACCAATTCTTGGTATTTGTTATGGTTTACAACTAATATGTAAAAATTTTGGAGGAAATGTACACCAATCAACACAAAGAGGATTTGGAAAAACTTTTTTAAAAATAAAAAAAAAATCATTACTTTTTGGAAAGACTTTTAAAAATAATAAAAGTTATCAAGTATGGATGAGTCATAGTGATGCGGTTAAAAAACTTCCAAAAGATTTTGAAAGTATCGCTTCAAGTGACAATTGTGAATCAGCCGTTATTGAAAATAAAAAAAAAAAAATTTATGGTGTGCAGTTTCACCCTGAAGTGGTTCACACTTTTAAAGGTGAAGTAATACTGAAGAATTTTGTAGAAATTATTTGTAAGTGTAAAAAAAAATGGAATATGAAAAACTTCAAAGAGCAGATTATTAAATCAATTCAGCAAAATGTTGGTGATAATAATGTTTTATGCGGCTTATCAGGAGGTGTGGATTCAACCGTCACTGCAGTTCTTGTTCATGAAGCTATTGGTGATAGATTGAAATGTCTATACGTTGATACAGGCTTAATGAGAATGAATGAAACAGAATCAATAAAAAAATTATTTAGAGAAAATTTCAACATAAAATTAGATATTGTAAATGCTGAAAAAATTTTTTTAAAAGAACTTTCTAGAATTATAGACCCAGAAAAAAAAAGAAAAATTATTGGCAAACAATTTATTAAAGTTTTTGAAAAATATTCTAAAAAACAAAAAAATATTAAATTTTTAGCTCAGGGAACCCTTTACCCCGATGTAATAGAATCATCATCAAATATGGGTGACAAGTCAGTTACAATTAAATCTCACCATAATGTAGGAGGACTACCTAAAAAAATAAATTTTAAACTTTTAGAACCATTAAGAGAATTATTTAAAGATGAGGTTAGAAAACTTGGAAAAGAACTTAAAATACCCAACGAATTTATTAATAGACATCCATTTCCAGGACCTGGTCTAGGAATTAGGGTATTGGGAGAGATTACAAAAAAAAATATTGAAATTCTGAGAAAAGCAGATGAGATTTTTATAAATAAAATAAAAAAAAAGGGTTTGTATGATAAAATTTGGCAAGCATTTTGTGTTTTATTACCGGTTAGAACAGTTGGCGTGATGGGAGACAATAGAACATATGAGAGAATTTGTGTTTTGAGGGCGGTTACTTCGGTTGATGGGATGACTGCTGAGGCATTTAGTTTTCCTGATAACTTTTTAGAAGACTGTGCCAATGAAATTATTAATAATGTTAAGGGGATTAATAGAGTTTGTTATGATTTCACATCAAAGCCACCAGGCACTATTGAATATGAGTAGGCTAGTGATTATAGTTATATTTTTATCTAATTAATGAACTAATAAATGAAATATCGTCCTGAGATTGATGGTTTAAGAGCACTTGCTGTAATTCCGGTAATACTTTTTCACGCTGGCTTTGACATATTTAAGGGAGGATTTGTTGGTGTTGATATCTTCTTCGTAATTAGTGGTTATTTAATAACAACGATTTTAATTGAAGATATAGAAAACAATAAATTTAGCATTATTAATTTTTACGAAAGACGTGCCAGGAGAATACTCCCGGCACTATATTTTATTATGTTAGTTTGTGTTCCTTTTGCTTGGATGTGGATGCTACCAAGCCAGATGAAGGATTTTTCCTTAAGCCTTATTACAGTGAGTTTTTTTACATCTAATTTTTTATTTTGGCGTGAAAGCGGATATTTTGAGGCATTAGCAGATCAGAAGCCTTTACTTCATACTTGGAGTTTGGCAGTTGAGGAACAATTTTATTTATTATTTCCAATATTTTTAATTTTTGTATGGCGTTTTGGTAAAAACAAAGTTTTTTGGATCATAATTTTTATGACATTGACAAGTTTGATATTAAGTGAATGGGGTTGGCGTAACAAACCAATAGCTAATTTTTATCTTGCTCCTACAAGGGCTTGGGAGATATTTTCAGGTGCTATTGTTGCATTTATTATTCAGAAAAAAGGAATACAGAAAAATAATGTTTTAGCTTTAATAGGCTTAATTGCTGTTGTATTTTCTATCTTTACCTTTGATGAATCAACTCCATTTCCTAGTCTTTATGCTATTGTTCCTATTATTGGTGCATTACTCATAGTTTTATTTGCTGAAAAAACAACAATAACAGCGAAAATTTTAAGAACGAAAGCATTAGTTGCTGTTGGCTTGATCAGTTATTCAGCATATTTGTGGCATCAACCGTTATTTGCCCTAGCACGAATAAAATTGGATCAGAAACCTTCAGAAATTTTAATGGTTACTCTTAGTATTCTTTCACTAGCTCTTGCTGTTATATCTTGGAGATATATTGAAAAGCCTTTTAGAAGAAAAGATAAAAAATCTTTATCATCTCAATTAGTTCTAGTTTTCTCAATTAGTGGTATTTTGATTTTCACTGTTTTTGGAGTACTAGGATACAACAATGATAGATTTAATGGAATCGTTGGAGGTGATGTTGGACATAAATTTTATCATAAGTATATAGATGAAAAGTATAATGATTGTGAGCCACGCCAAGTTGCAAATTCAGCATTAACTTGGAAAGGGTTTCTTCGTTGCAAGCAGTCTGGTGAAGGTGAGTTTGATTGGGTGTTACTAGGAGATTCTCATGCTGAACATCTATTTCTTGGGTTGGCTCAGGAGAATCCAAATATTAATATAGCTTTTTATATTTTTGGAGCTCCACCGTATCTCAATGAGGAGAAATTCAAAGAAATTTTTGAAGTTATATCTACAATACAAAACCCAAAAACTATCTTCTTGACTATGCATTTTGTGACTAGAGTTGAAAGTGAAAAGGCATTAATAGATGGCTTTGCAAGTACTATAGGTTATCTACAAGGGCTAGGGCACAGTGTAATACTTCTTGGAGATATTCCTAGATATGATGTTAGTCCTGAAGAGTGCAAGTACGGTGAGAGTGTAGAGCAAGTTATTCAAAAGTGTTCAATGACTTTTTCTAATTTTCAGCAGCAAACACAAATATATGAATCAGCCTTACGAAAATTATCGTCTAGTTTTGGAATACATTTTCTATCAGTTCATCAACCACTATGTAATAAGGAACGTTGCAATATGATACTAAATGAAAAAATCCTTTATCGTGATAATCATCATCTTAATATTCCTGGAAGTATTCTGATTGGGAAGATGCTTTCAAATCAACTAAACAAGATATTATCAAATTATTAATTTTATAACATTTGGCGGGTACGCTATTTCAAAATAAATCGTTGATTTGGTAGAATATTTTTTTTATGGTGACAGAATATTGTTGGTAAAAGCAAGACAAAAAAATGAAGAAATTTCTTAAACAAATTCGACTTGCCAAGACAATTGGTTTTTCTTCTTATCTTCGATATAAATTGGCTAAACCAGGGGCTGAGCTAAAAGTAGAAATATCAAGAAAAAAAATTTTTATTCGAAAAGGGACACCTGATTTAGGTGTGGCAATTAGTAGTTTTTCAGGTGAATTTGATATTGTAAAATATCTTTTTCCAAAAGATTATTCAGGTATTATTGTTGATGCGGGTGGATACATAGGAACATCTACCATTGCTTTAAAGCAAATTTATCCTAAGGCAAAAATAATTGTAGTAGAACCGTCGCAACATAACTTAGCTATCCTGAAAAAAAATTTAGAGGGCATTTCAAATATTAGAATAGTTTATGGAGCATTGATAGGTAGCTCACAAAAGACAATTACTTTAAACAACAGGGGAACCAGTGAATGGGGCTATACTATAGTTTCTAAACCTTTAGATAATCCTAACGCAAAACCTCTTCATAAAACCCCTGCATTCAGGCTTAGAGATTTGCTAGATAAACGTGAGAAAATTGGGTTGCTTAAATTAGATATTGAAGGAGGAGAGTTTGATCTTCTAAAAAAAGATATGAAAACATTGAAAAAAATTCCTGTTGTTTTTGCAGAGCTTCATGACCGGATTATAACAGGGTGTGAAGAAATGTACTTTAAGTTCTCTAAAAGTCGAATATTGATTAAAGATAGAGGCGAAAAATATCTTTCGATTAGGCGTTAGCTTCTCAGAATTTAGTTGTTTTTTATACTGTAAAAAATGTGATTTTCTTTGTGTCAAATATGAAGTTTAGATATCTTGACAAATCTTCCATTTAACAAATTTTACATTTATTGAAATAACACCAATAAATTTGAAATAAATATTATTTTACCTGTCTTTTTGTAAAAACATATTCATCACAGCCCGTTCCAAAGAGTCCTAGCTGTTTTTTTACTTGAAAACTTCTAATCATTTTAAAATTATTTTTTTTCATAAATTTTTGCATTTCTTCAAATGATATTGATTCATATGGATAACCGCCTAGCCAATCATGTACATCATGAAAAAAATCCATTCCTCTTTTTTTTTTATAGTTATTTAAATAATTTGAAAAAGATTTACCTTTAATAAACATAGCCAATCTAAATAAATTAATAAAAATAAATTTTAAAAAATTTTGGATAATTCTAGGAGCACTTTTATAAAAAAGTTTTTCAATTTTCCATAAACTACAAAGTTTAGTTTTTTTATATAGAGCTAGTATCAAAACACCATTATGTTTTAGCATTTTTGTACTTTTAATTATTGCGTCATACATTTTACCTGTATGATGAAGAACGCCCCAGGAATATACTACGTCAAACTTTTCTTTCTCTGAAAGATCAAAAAGATCTTTTTTTTCAATTTTAAAGTTTTTCTTTCCGCTTAACCTTAAAACCTTTTTAGTTGTTTCAATTGAATCTTTATCCTGATCTATTGAATATATTTTCTTACAGTTTAGCTTAAGCGCTGCTAGTGATGAAAGACCTGAGCCACAACCAATATCTAAAAAAGATAAATTTGTTAACTTTTTTTTATCTGTAAGTTTTATCAAAGATTTCTCTGCTTCAATTAATCTTTCTTTATCAATTAGACTTGAAAAGTTCTTCCAATTTTCTCCAAATTTAAAATGACTCATTTTAGAACCTTACTAGAATTATGAAAAATATGTGCAGTAATGAAACTAAGAATTAAAAAATAACTACATTGCCACCAAGCCTGCCAATACGAAAAGTTTACTAAAGAAGCCCCCCAAAAATAACCATTAAAAAAAATTAAAAAGTTTTTCTGATATGAGTTTGCTGTTTTCAAAATTTTATAATTGAGTATTATAATAAATATTAAAAATGAAAGTGTTCCAGCAATCCCTGTTTCTAATAACAATTCAATGAAAAAGTTATGCGGATGGCTAGGTATAAATTTCATTGTACCTGTAAACTTTGATCCAATTTGTTTTTGTCCTTCTTCAATGAAGTTAGAAGTATCTGGCCCAAATCCAAAAAAAGGTTTTTCAATAAATTTAGATAAACTAAATCCCCAAATAAATTGTCGATGAGCATCAAGAAGAGAGATAGGGATTGTAAAGTTTTGATTATCTATTGAGTTTTGATCAAATTTATTTGGCAACTCTCTTACAAACGAACCAAAAATTGACATAAATATTATTGAAAGAATAAAAACTTTAATCTTAGTTAATTTAATCTTTGCAATTACTTTAAAAAAAATTAATGCAAATATACCTATTAAAAATCCTAAAATTGGAGCACTAGAGTCGCTTAGGTATAGTGATGGAATTAAACAAACAAGAGGAATTAAAAATAGTTTTGATTTCTTAAAGAAAAATAAAAGTAAAACTAAGATTGATATGATACTCAAAATACCCTTATATTTCTTTATTCCATAAATTTGTAGGTTGCCTAATAATATTTCACTTTCGTAAATATTATAAAAAAAAATAATTAAAATATTGATTATTGTACTAATTATAAAAAAATTTAAGATTTTTTTATATGAATCTTCACTTTTAATTAACAAATTAAACAAATTTAAACTGATTATTATAAAAAACACAAAATAAATTATTACCAAAATTGATCTTTCTGGTTTTATTGAAATTAAAGAGGAAATAAGAAAAAAAAATATCGTCAGAAAAAAAAATAGATTTATCTTATTATCACTAAATTTTAGTCTTAAACTAAAATTGTCTTTTTG
>Ga0181569_10004788_pt1 | contig 10388 bp, 9 predicted proteins | sample 101ome_19_FD_132452 | JGI IMG/M metagenome (GOLD analysis project Ga0181569, IMG submission 132452) | Coastal salt marsh microbial communities from the Groves Creek Marsh, Skidaway Island, Georgia - 101405AT metaG (megahit assembly) | ecosystem: Environmental > Aquatic > Marine > Intertidal zone... | reverse complement strand
ACAGTGGGAACTCGGTAGTTTGGGGTACCGGAGCTTGGAGTACAACTCGTTACGCTTGGGGAATCTCTGGTAGTCGAAGTGTAGACTCTGAACTTGAAGATGGTACAGTGGCCATTTTGTCTAAATTCTCGATGTACATCGACGAAAACGAAGTCATCATGTACCAACATGAGGGAGAGGAAAAGTATCGTTTCAACAAAATATTGTATCCGTCGTTTTGGACCGCAGTGGATACGAATGGCGGTAAAGTACGTATCGGAACATGGGATTACGCTAGTGGAATATACGAGAACTACAAAATCGCGACGTACAACCCATGGTCAAACAATTCGATTCGTGATAATACGATAGTGATCAAGATGAATGGCGAGATAGATTCAGCCTTACCTAATAGTGGTTATATTGATTGGGGACAAATCGTACTAAAGGACGAAAATGGTTTGGAGGTTCCATACGACGTGAATGTGAGCCAGGATTTTTATTTCCATCCAGATACGGATACAAATGTAACGCAAACAATTTACCCCAATAATCCGATACATGTTTCTGGAGGAAGCACACGAAGAATAATTTGGGACAATAGAGGAAGCCCGTTTCCCACTCTTGGATATACTTTGATGGTTCTGCTTCCACAAGCACGAGTGTATTCATTTGAATTAATAACGTACAAAGGAGATCGGTCGAGAAACGTACCACTCGCAGTCACATATTTGGATACAGTGTATCATATACCGGTCTCGCAAAGAATCACTCAATTTAATCTGACACAGCTATATTTCAACAGCACAACGTTCGAGTACTCGGAACAGAGTGTTCCCCTTTCCGACACTACAATCCTTCGATATACTACGACAAACGGTGATTTAGTCTCTGCTGATAATAATACAAAAAGACACATTCTTTCGGAAACCTCTTACTCTCTCCCACTGTATATCGAGTGTGAACTCAAAACGGACATGTACACTGCGACTTTACTGATTACAGACGCAATCAAAAGCCCCCACGATATACGAATGAACGCGGAAGTAAATAATACAGTCGTATGGGGACAATCAACGTATGACTCGCAATTTGTGATTGCAACCAATGGAGCATCGTATAACACTCCCGACGAGATACAGTTGCAAGCTTCTGATCTCAATAAAATGGGTACGTATCGCAAGTTTGCAATATATATGAGTCACGAAGTAATCATAATGTACATCGACACGGTTGAAATGTATCGATTCAACAATGATGGCATCGTACAGTTCCCTACATGGGCGGTTCTTGGAGGATTTGCTCGGGTTGGAATCTATAATGCAGGTAAAGGGTCCTATCGCAACTTTAAAGTGTACGGGAGACGGCTTCCGACCGCACCCATGCTGATTACACCGTTTGATGTCACTGAAACCACAGTCACTTTGTCTTGGGACATCAACTCGAATGGTGACGCTGTTGTTACAGGATACCTGATCGAGTCCAGTCTCGACAATGTCACTTGGACGAGCGTGTACACAATGAATGACCCTCTAGCGGTTTTGTATGTCGTGGATAACCTAACAGCTGGAACGACCTACTACTTCCGTGTGACCAAGAACAACAACTTAGCGAACTTGACCTCCATAGCGGAATCAGTCGAAGTTTATAACACATAACTTATATTCGACGCGTCGCTATCGTTGTTCGAGGTTTCGGATCCATTACGTGTCCAAGTGGACTCGGCGACTGGAGTGCTCAGTACTCCGTTGAGCTATCCAAACAATAGAGTTCACATGCTATCGTACCAATCCTTCACGCTCCCGATCTATGTAGAATGCGAACTCAAGAAAGATGTGTCGTATCACGACACGACCATCCTTCTTGGAAACAGCGTATTACAAGCCGGTGCTAAAATGAAAGCAGTGTATGATACTATCGTATGGGGTACAACCTCGTACGACGGGAATAGGTACTCGTATGCCGTCAATCATTCGAGTGGCAATAAATACAACAGCAATTACGGAGATGTAGATCCCACATCCTCCGAGTGGACCAAGTTCTCGATCTACGTTGACGAGAACGAAGTGATCATGTATCAGTACGATGGTGTACAAAAGTATCGATTCACGCCGGACACCACCACGTTTCCCAGTTGGGCGGTCGCTGGAGGAACGGTTCGTGTTGGAATATGGGACAACGACGGAGTTGGTATGTATCGCAACTTAAAGGTGAAGAATTACAACCCATGGAGGTAAGAAATCAACTCATAAGAAGGTAATTCAATTCTAATAGAAAAAAAGAAACTTAAAATTTGTAAAAAAATGTTATTATGTTATAAAATGAATAAACCGTCACTTACCAATTCGTTGGGTTCACCCACAAATAAATTCTTGCAGTCCGTATCCACAAGCAAAAAGAGCTCTGAATCTCCACTTGGGAAGTCTAAATTGTCCCCAAAAATAGGAATGTTTAGCAATGTGCTTTCATTTGTAATCATATGGATGCTATACGATTATATAAAGAATATTGAGAAGTCAGGATGTGCTGCAAAATGTGGTGTTAGCGAAAAAGAAATAACCATTTACAAATATATATTGTATTTTAACTTTTGCTCCATATTGTTGACTTTCGTAATTAATACATACAACGCATTCAAGCCTTCTGATGCATCAGGTGGTTGTGCGAAAATGTTAATGTTTTTTTCTATTGTGTTATTTATGTTAGTTTCACTAGCATCTTTGTATTTGAGCTACATTCAATTATCCATATTCAGAAAGCTCAACAACAAAGTATGTGAATGTGCGAACAAAGATGTGAAAACGAAGGTAATTTACGGGTATCACATTTTACAATTCATCTTACTTATGGTTATTTTAGTATTTGGTATTTTCGGTCTTTTATAAAAAAATTGTCATTTGTTTCACTTTAAATCTTCAATGGTGTTTAAAGTGACTTTAAGCATACTTGTATTTGTTTTATACGATTCATACGGAAAACATGATACCATGTGAGATGGAGGACATCGTGTCCATTGTAACACCTGTTCAGTATGAAGACATTAAAGAATTTATGAAAGAGGAAGACGTTATGAACTGGACACGTTTTGCGATGCGATTTCAACGTAAGCACAAATATTGTATCAACAAGAATATGATACGACACGTGTATATCAGCGAAACAGGAAAGCGTGCACCGAGTTCATTGATTAAAAAAGCCGCCCGAAGTCAGTATGGAATTTTGAACGTTTGTGTTTTCACGAGTGCTCATCCGGAATATACGGACGAATACGGTGTTCGACATAAACAGGAGTTCTCATGTAAACATAACTGTTATTTTTGTCCCTCGGAGCCTGGACAGCCGAGAAGTTATTTGAAAAAGGAGCCTGGAGTTGCTCGTGCGAACGACTGTGATTTCGATTGTGTCCGACAGTTTCACATGCGATTGTCTCAATATAAGGGAATGGGACATTTTCTGGACAAGATTGAGTTTGAGGTGTCCGGTGGCACGTGGTCGGAGTATCCCCGAGAATACCAGAGCGAGTTTATTCGAGACGGGTATTATGCTGCAAACACATACGGAAAATCATCACGTGACCGTTTGTCTCTTGAAGAGGAGATTGCGTTAAACGAAAACAACGATATTCATATTATCGGGTTGACGATTGAGACTCGTCCGGATAGCATCACCCTCGACGAAATTGCTACGTTTCGCAGATTCAACGTGACGCGTGTGCAGATGGGTGTTCAGCATACGGACAACAGACTACTAAAACGGATCAATCGTGGTCACACGATTGAAGAGTCAATGCGAGCCATAAAACTGTTGTTAGATAACGGATTCAAGGTGGATGTTCATTTAATGCCGATGTTGCCTGGTGCCACACCGTCCGATGATGATGCGATGTTTGACCGAATGCTTACGGACGAGCATTTACAAGTGGATCAGTGGAAAGTGTATCCGTGCAGTGTGGTTCCGTGGAGTGTCTTGGAAGGATGGTACAATAAAGGGAAGTACAAACCTTACACGAACGAAGAACTGTTTGAAGTGTTGTCCAGGATGAAATACAAAGTGCACAACCGGATTCGTTTGATTCGTATTGTTCGTGACATTAACGACGAGTACATTTTGGGTGGGTGTTCGATATCCCATATGCGTCAATTGTTACAAAAGAAATTCAAAGATGTGTGTAAATGTATTCGATGTCGTTCGGTGAAAGATGGCACGATTGATCCGAATTATAAGTTAAGAATTGATCGATTCAAAGCTTCTGGTGGGATGGAGTATTTCATCAGTTTTGTTTCTAAAAACGAGAAAATATTGTATGGGTTCTGTCGTCTTCGATTTCCAAACTTGAAAAAAAAAACACACACATCATCATCTTGCGACACCCAACTTCCAGTGTTGCGAGAAAGTGCGTTGATTCGCGAGTTACATGTGTATTCGACGATGACGCCTGTGAAGGGTGAATACATAACCAACATTCAGCACCGTGGTTTCGGAAAACAATTGATGAAAACTGCAGAAGAGATTGCAAGTTTGAATGGGTATCGTAATTTCGCAGTCATCAGTGGCGTGGGAGTTCGAAACTATTATCGCAAGTTGGGATATCGATTGAAGGACACATACATGGTAAAATCCACATCATTGCTTGAACACTACAAAAATGTAGTATTGGCCATTCTTCAATACACGAAGCTATTCTTGCGATCGCTGTGGAAATAATGGACACGACAATTATATGTTCGATAAATACACTCCAATATAAGAAGTATAAGAAAAAACATAAATACGATGACGAAGAATGGTGTTCCTATATCATATCTTTAAAAAAAATATTGCGATGATGTAAAACAATGTCAACCAAAGCATCATCTAAAAACAAGAAATCAAAAAACAATAGGAATGAACGTGAATCGGTATTTGACTTTGATACATTCTTACGACAAGCTTTAAAACAGTATCAACGTGGTGGAAACAACGATAACACGGTGTCTGTTCGAACTAGTGTTACCAGAACACCAGAAGGCTCTAAGGCACCACCTAAGTTTTTGTCACAGATGAGAGAGGATCTAGTTATACGTTTAGGTTTTATCGATATGCAAGAGAAGGCGGATCAGCACAGAAAAAGTCGCAATTATCATTTGCAGATGCTCGCTATATTACTTCTTGTTATGTATCTGTTTTTCACAGTCTATCAGGATTTGATTAAACTGGCGGGGGAAAAAAATGATATTGTGAAAGAGCGTGCATCTATATTTTTGATCAAACTGAATCATATTGTGACTACGTTGAACGCAATGTTGAAACCAATTGCTAATTTACCAGTAGTGAAGCCTTTGTATAGCTTTTCGATTGAGGCATTATGTATATTTATTTTTAATTTGAAAGGATACATACAGCCCTCTCATATAAAGAACATGACACGCATACAGTGGTATATAACATTATCGTTAGTAGTTGGTTATTATCTTACAAGCTTTACCAAAGGAAAAGGTATTTTTTTCATGGACGCATATTGGACTATTCGAAACACTCTAAATGACACGATCAAAACTACGGATTTGGATAAGATAATGAAGGATATTCTTGATATATACAGTATAACTACAAACACCACGGGAAGTATGGATAGAATGAGTATGAATACGATTACGGTGGGTCACAAGACTGTGAAGTTGGTTAGAGAGGTGATTGAACAGTTTTCTTCGTTTCTACTGATATTGTTGTTGGGTCAAGGGTTAGCTGGTCTTCGATCATTAGAATGGCTGATATGCAATTGGAGATTTGACGCTAACAAATATGGAAAATTATTAGAATCAAAACAAGAACAATTGAAACAGGCTTTAGATGATACATTTAGTGGTGTTCAAGAGATTGAACAAAATGGAATGAACAGATTGAAAGCAATTGAATGGAATCATTGAACAAGACACAAGATGCAGATGACCGTTTTTGATAGTTAACATGGTACTCTGAAAGGCTGTGTACGACTCATGTTTTTATAGTTGACTTGTTTGAAATGTACTTGCTTCGAATGTCAAAGGCGGATAATTTATATCCGTTAGGCTTTTTAATTAAAAATAGTTTCATTATATTACATACATGTTCAAAAAGAATTGTCGGTACATATTTCCAACATTTTCTGTATCATCCATTGGAGAATATGATAATAGTTTCAAGGTTTGGTTCAATGATTTCATAACAATACTGTACACGTGTTCATCTGAAATTATATTGAGGGATGTTAAATTTGAGAACTTTGTGTCTATATACAGAAACAAAGAAAGATCGTGTGAAGAAGATATATATGTATTGATCGGAAATTTTAATGCACTGCTTATAAATTTCGAAAATATATATAATGCGAATGTATTTGCACAGAAAAATGTTTACATATTCACAGTGTTTGAGGGAACAGAACTGTACACCCAACCAGCATACATTGACCAACGTTGTAGAAACGCTTTGAGTACATGTAATATCTTCCCGGTATCCACATACTGTAAGGATATATTGACGAAACATGGATTCAATGTGAAACGAATCATGCCAAATTTTGTTGGGAAAGACAAATATGATTTGAGTTTCACTCCAAATTTTTCATCATCTGAATTCATATTTATTTGTGTTTCAACGAATGATAGACGAAAGAATGTTCAATTGTTAATTGATGTTTTCAAGGCTGGATTCGGAGATACGAAGCATGTGAAACTATATTTACGTGTAAATAATATAGATGTGAATACGTTCACACCAAACATTAAATTCATTCCACCTCAACCATCAATGTCACAAATTTATAAACTAGGTCATTGTGTGATATTACCGTCATCTGTTGAGGGGTTTGGTATGCCAGTATTAGAAGGATTACTAAATGGATTACCTGCTGTCGTACCTTATCATTCTGGATTGGTTGACTTTGTGAATACAACAAACTCTTTGCCAGTAAAGTATTCTGTGTCCAAAAAACCAACTGATAATCGTGATCCAGGTATTTACGGCGACGTATATGATATTGATACAGATGATCTACTCAAACAAATGAAAAAAATGGTTACACAAGCCCAAGTATTAAGCAAAACTATCGATCGAACACATTTATACAATACCTTTGCGAACGAGTCTATTTTTGTATCATAAAAAATTACCTTCGATGAGTAAGCTAATGATATGATATGAGATTCCAAATACGGGTCATGTTAGTCAGACATGACTTCGTAACAAAACAGATCATCATCTTCATCTGTGTCTTTTTCATTAAAATCGATGGATGATGAATTTACGACGATGTTTTCTCTTTGCAAATGAAAAGGAGTCATATCATCGATACCAATCAACCGCGATGGTAGATTGTCTGAAGCCCTGACATAATTGTGCATATTAGTTTGTTTTTGATGTTTGTAGACACGAATGTCAAATTATCACTTTTTATCACCGATTTGTGAAAATCTTCAATAGATTTGAGAATAGTTTTTTTTTTACCGATGTTGACATTTCTCAAATATTATCAAATGTGTCCAATTTGTATATATAAAACTTTTCAGACAGATGTTCTATTAATAACTCCATAACACTTACACGGGAAATATCTATACTTTCACGATTTGCATAGAGCTGTTCACATATTTTCGGATATGTCATAACATTGTAATTGGACAAAACATAATATTTCACTTCATTATAGAATAATGTTTTGTCGTTAATTCTTTTAACGATACGTTCTATGTCTATGTTATTGTTTTTATAGAATTCTAGTTGTTTCTCAAATGCCAATATCTTCATTTCTATCACTATTTCCAATTCTGTCTGTTTCTTTAATTCGTCATCCAATTCAGCTTGTCTTTTAGACATCCTTGCGATTTTCACCTGACTGTTACGTTCCAATTCTGTTTCTTTTTTCAATTCGTCATCCAATTCAGCTTTTCTTTTAGATATCCTCGCGATTTTCACCTGACTGTTACGTTCTAATTCTGTTTCTTTTTTCAATTCGTCATCCAATTCAGCCTTTCGTTTAGCTATCCTTGCGACTTTAAATTGGATTTTAGTTCTCATTGTTTTTATCAAGAATTCAGTGTATTCTGTTTACATATCGTTCAATCCACATTAGTAGCTTCAATTTTTTCGGACATTTTCTATGTAAATGTTGATAATGTTTTTTGAATCCAGTCTTTGTCGATTGTAATGAATTCGTAGTCTTTATGAAAAATACTTTTTGAAACAATGAGAGGTTTTTTTTGTTGTACGTTGGTTCGATACATTGCTATAGCGTTTTCCAATATGGGTTTCATTTCAGTAAATGAGTCTTCTCCAATGGGATAAACAACTTTGTATTTACCTGTGGCAGTGTACAATGAATCCATTAAAAGCATCAGTTCAAAGAAGGACAGGTTTGGAGAGCTGAGAGTAATTTCATGTAGGATAATTTGTTTGTCATCAGATGTTTCTTCTTGAACGTTGTTTTGTTTTTCATTCGATTTAATGGATTGTTCTTCATTGATTATGTTATGTATAGGATTGAGTATGTCTTGATTGGTTTCATGATTGATGTTTAAATATTCGGTTCTACCTGTGTCAGATAGAGTTGTTGCGACATATAGTTCAGAAGGATTTTTCTTCTGCGTTACGATATACCCTAGATTAGAAAAATGTGTTTGAATTGAATGAATGATTGGAGGGAATGCTTTCACTGTAGAGTTTTCCATCACTGTGTTTTGTTTGAACGTCCATCTTTCGAACATTTGTTCAAGCCGTTCTTCACGTGACAAATGTTCAGTTTCTTTAAAATAAGCTTGATAGTAATCGTGTATGTTTTGTAATATTTCGTCTTTATTTTGATCGTATGTGTCCCACTCTACTGACGTTTTCAGGGCTTCTTTTTCCTTTTGAAAACATGCGAGGGGATCGGCGATACACTCTAGTGTTGATTCAGAAATATTTTGGTCATCTAACTTTGTATTTGGTACATTCCACAATGGTTGTCGATTGTTCATTCGATGATCAATGATACACTCTTTTGGATTATTCACACAAGCAGGTGGTATGATTTCGATTCGTGATGTACCAATATCTGTTGGAGATCCAATACCAGATATTGCGTGTTGGAGATACGTGAAGTGTTCAAACAAATTCGTGTTTTTGTGAGTGTTAAAACTGTGTATGATGAATGTAACGAATAATAAAAATACAATGACGACTATGATAGAAATCAAAACACGTACGGTTAATCGTGTAATCATCATTAACTTACATTGAATGAACATTTATTTTACACTATACGTCCAACATTACCCACTATACACTATACGTCCAACATTACCCACTATACACTTATAATTTTGAATCCGTCTGGAGTAATGTTGATCAGTTTCTCGGGTTTGAGTGAAGACAATGTGGTTGTGAGTTGAGACGTCGACGGAGAAATTGTGGAAGGTGTGGTCAGTGTAGTAGTTTCACCTAGAATTCGATCTGTAGTTTCTTTCACTTTGACTTTCAATTCTGTTGGTGGTGCTCGTGTGGTTGAATCCGTTGGTGGTGTTCGTGTGGTTGAATCCGTTGGTGGTGCTCGTGTGGTTGATTCGGTTGGTGGTGTTCGTGTGGTTGATTCGGTTGGTGGTGTTCGTGTGGTTGATTCGGTTGGTGGTGTTGGCGATATACATTCTTGTGGGGTATGATGTTTTTGTTCTAGTGTTCTTTGTGTATAGATACTTTCTGTTCCATATTGGATGGGTTGGTACGACTTATGAAATACATGTTGGTCGAGTGATACATTAAGTAAATCCATTTGATATGGTTTCGATTGTTTATGAAATAATGTACGAAAAGCAAACACACTAAAAAAAAAGAATATCACTGCAATTGTAATTAAACCTATACCAATCGATTTATTCATTTTGTTCATGTAGTGTATATATTTCATAAACACTTTTAATTTACAATTTGAAATGAAAGCGCACTTTATTTAAATGGATGTATGAATATTAGTAGAGTGTTCTAGTTAAAGGTTATCGTTTAATATTTGCGTTGCTGAGTTAATTTTATCGCGGAATGTACCATCATCGTCTACAGAGCAGTGGGTATCATTATATTTATCTTCATGTACAACTCTTATTAATTCTTTAATTATACTTCTACTCTTTTTATTATTTTTTTTATTAGTGTCCTTTATTGAGTTAACGATTGCCCTAATATCTTTTAAGAAATCTTCTTTATTGTGTGATATGTTTATTGTTTGATCGATTTCTTTGTATTTTGTTTTGAATTTCTCATAGTAGTCATTGAACAGGCTTACGCACGTTTTCTTTTCAGTTTTAGTTGGAGGTGTTTTTCGAGTTGTATTTGGAGGTGTTTTTCGAGTTGTATTTGGAGGTGTTTTTCGAGTTGTATTTGGAGGTGTTTTTCGAGTTGTATTTGGAGGTGTTTTTCGAGTT
>Ga0181569_10004769_pt1 | contig 10403 bp, 9 predicted proteins | sample 101ome_19_FD_132452 | JGI IMG/M metagenome (GOLD analysis project Ga0181569, IMG submission 132452) | Coastal salt marsh microbial communities from the Groves Creek Marsh, Skidaway Island, Georgia - 101405AT metaG (megahit assembly) | ecosystem: Environmental > Aquatic > Marine > Intertidal zone... | reverse complement strand
GATTTTGACCCCGTCGACATTGCACGGAGTTACGAGGCGGGCGGGGCGTCGTGTCTTTCGGTGCTGACCGATCATGATTTTTTTCAGGGGCACGAAGACGATTTAATGGCCGCCCGCGCGGCTTGCGCGCTGCCGGTGATCCGTAAAGATTTCATGATCGATCCCTGGCAGGTGGTTGAGGCTCGCGCCATCGGCGCCGACTGCATCCTGTTGATCGTTGCCGCGCTGGATTCGATCCAGATGGCAGAGCTTGCCTCGGCAGCAGCGGATCTCGCGATGGATGTATTGATTGAGGTGCATGATCGTGCCGAGCTCGATACGGCGTTGGGGCTTAAGCCCGCGATGATTGGCATCAATAACCGTGATCTTCGAACCTTTGATACCTCGCTGGAGACCACGCTGACGCTATCGACCGCGGTGCCCAGGGGTACGCTGCTGGTGACCGAGAGTGGTATTCATACCCGCGAGGACGTCGCACGAATGCGGGCCGCGGACATCAATGCCTTTTTGGTGGGAGAGGCCTTTATGCGCCAGACCGATCCGGGCGCTCATCTGGCGACGCTGTTCGCCTGAAACCTTAAGGACTGACTATGCAGGCGACGCTTCGTTTGAAAGACGACGACTCGATTGAGGGCCGCACGCAAAGCGGGCATTCGGTCATCATGGATCGCTCGCCCGATGTGGGAGGGCAGAACCTGGGCGCACGACCCATGGAAATGATGTTGCTCAGTCTTGGCGGCTGCACGATGATCGATGTGATCCTGATTCTAAGAAAATCTCGCCAGGTGTTCTCAGACATCCGCATTGAGATCGACGCCGAGCGAGCAGAGGATATTCCACAGGTCTTCACCAAGATTCATCTGCATTTTGTGGTCACGGCTGCCGATATCGACCCCAAACGCGTGGAGCGCGCGATCAATTTATCGGCCGAAAAATACTGCTCTGCCTCACGAATGCTGGAGTCGGTTGCAGAAATTACCCACGATTTTGAAATTCTGACAGGGTAGACTTCTCATATCTCTTTAGCGAAGCGCGGCCTACGCCGCGCGAGCGATGCCACCATGAAAGCGATCACCGAGTGGTTCAAGTTTCAGTTCAATAATCCCCAAGTCGTCTATCTGACGGTTTTTCTGCTGGGGCTTTTTGCCGTCCTGGTATTCATGGGCCATATGTTGGCCCCGCTTCTGGCCGCCGTGGTCATTGCCTATTTGCTGGAAGGGCTGGTAGCGCTGCTGGAACGCTGGGGTATCGGTCGGCTGCTTGCGGTGCTTTTTGTATATCTCGCGTTTCTGCTCTTTGTGACGATGATCCTGTTCGGCCTGATGCCGCTGCTTTCACAGCAGACCACGCAGTTCGTACAGCAGATTCCCACCATGCTGAACGCGGGTCAGGAGCTGCTCTTTAAACTGCCGCAGAGCTATCCGGAGATCATTTCGTCTGAGCAGATCAGTGACGTTATGCGAATGATCCGCTCGGAGGTGACCGTGCTGGGTCAGCAGGTGCTCTCCCTCTCACTGGCGTCGGTGCTCGGTCTCATCGCGGTGATGATCTATCTCATTCTCGTTCCGATACTGATCTTCTTTCTTATGAAAGATAAAGAACGGCTCGTCACGTGGGTCAGTCGCTTCGCCCCGCGCGATCATCAACTCGTGAGCCAGGTGTGGTCCGAAGTGGATCGGCAGATCGGTAACTATGTTCGGGGCAAGTTCTGGGAGATCGTGATCGTCTGGTTCGCTTGCGTAGCGACGTTTACTTTTTTGGGTCTGCAATACAGCATGCTGCTCGCAGTGTTGGTCGGTGTATCCGTATTAATACCGTATGTCGGCGCCGCGGTGGTCACGATACCGGTTGTTCTCGTCGCCTGGTTTCAGTGGGGATTTACCAGTGAATTCTTTGTGCTGGTCTCCGCATATTTCGTTATTCAGGCGTTGGACGGCAAACTCGTTGTGCCCATGTTGTTTTCCGAAGTGAACAATTTGCACCCGGTGGCCATTATTGTTGCCGTATTGATCTTCGGTGGGTTATGGGGCGTGCTGGGCGTGTTCTTTGCGATTCCGCTCGCCACGCTCGTGCACGCGGTGTTGAATGCCTGGCCTCGGCAAGCGCAAGACCCTACATAGAATAGGGAATAGGGTGAAAGGAACGAAAAGAAACGAAAAGGAAAAGCCGCCGCGCTTTTCTTGGCCCTTGGCGATGCCTCGGTATTATTCCGTCTTTAGTAATAAGACGACTGAATGTCCTGATGGGGGACGACTGGGTTATGGCGAGCCCTAAACCTGTTTCCGAACAATCCAAAACGCTGAAGGATTCCGACGGGCCGCTCGTGTCGAGCGTGCCCTCTCGGGCACTGGAGAGATTTTTGTTGCGCCGGGTGCTGGAGGCGATGGGTCCCCCATCTTTTTCAGTGGTTCTCTGGGACGGCTTTGCAATTCATCCGCCCTCGGGAGAGGCCATCGCGACTGCTCATATCCATACACGCAATGCCCTGATTCAGTTGTTGCGCCAGGGCGATACTGGATTTGGTGAGGCCTTCTCGCGTGGAGAGATCACCGTAGACGGCGATCTGGTGGATTTTTTGGTTGCCGCGTTTAGTGTGCCTCAGCCAGAGGGCGTCGCCAAACTGGTGAAGCAAATGCAGCAGCGCAAGCCGCGGGCCAACACCCAGACGGGCTCTCGACAGAATATTCATCACCACTACGATATCGGCAACGATTTTTACCGGCTCTGGCTGGATGCAGAGATGCAGTACACCTGTGCGTATTTTCCCGAGGCCGATATGACCCTGGAGGCGGCGCAGCAGGCAAAGATGGACCACATCTGCAGAAAGCTTCAGCTTCAGCCAGGTGATCGCGTTGCAGAAGCCGGTTGCGGCTGGGGCGGGCTGGCCCGACACATGGCGCTTTACTATGGCGCATCGGTACTGTCGTGGAACGTGTCCAAAGAACAGGTGCGCTATGCCTCAGATCGTGCCAAGGCTGAAGGCTATGACGATCGCGTCACCTATGTGCTTGACGATTATCGAAACATGTCTGGCGAGTACGACGTCTTTGTCTCGGTTGGCATGTTGGAGCACGTGGGCGCGGATAACTATCCTGAATTGGGCAACGTGGTGGATCGATGTCTGACCGCTAACGGACGTGCATTGGTGCATTCGATCGGCCGCAATCGGCCGCGCCTGATGAATGCCTGGATCGAGAAGCGTATCTTCCCGGGCGCTTATCCCCCGACCTTGCGTGAAATGATGGATATCTTTGAGCCGCATCACTTTTCGGTGCTCGATGTGGAAAACCTGCGGCTGCACTACGCCCTGACGCTGGATGAGTGGCTAAAGCGTTTTGACGAACACTACGAGACCGTCGTCACGCAATTTGATGAAGAGTTTGCTCGGGCCTGGCGGCTGTACTTGGCAGGCTCACAAGCGGCGTTTTTGGCCGGGGGGCTGCAGCTTTTTCAGGTTTTGTTTACTCGAGAGCGAAACAACGAGTTGCCTTTCTCGCGCGGGCATCTGTACGTCTAATACCGACGTGCTGCGAGTCTATATCGCCGCCAGTCTGGCACAGGCACACTTAGTTCAGCAGATGCTTGCCTCGGCCGGTATCCGGTCTCGCGTTCTGAACGAGTACAGCAGCGGTGGATTGGGCGAACTCGCCGCGACATCCACATGGCCTGAGGTATGGATCGATCGCGAGCAACAGACCGCACTCGCGCGGCGGCTGATCGCCGACTTTGAGTCCCGGGTCGATGAGGAGAAACTGTGTGCCGGGTGTGGTGAGCCCAATCCCACCACCTTCGACATCTGCTGGCGCTGCGATGAGCCTTTGCCCGTAAGCACGTAGAGCGCGGTTCGGTCGTATGGACCCGGCTCAGACTGTGGGTTTTCAAGGCTGTTGGCGTTTGCGTTGGTGTAAAATTCCCGCCCGCTGAGCGCTTTTTCACCGCGTAGTTGACGGAATCTATCTCATGAGCACTGACCGACAAGATCGCCTTAGGGACGGACAGGTTTGGGTCCGGTTGCTCCTGATGCTCGTGTATTTGTTTGTGGTGTTCGAGCTGGTGGCACTGCTCGTGGGAATCGGCATGCTGTTCCAGTTCGTCTATCGTCTCGTCAAGGGTGAAGATGCCCACCGACTTAAAGATTTCACAGCCGATCTGAATACCTTTATTTATTCGGCTTTGCAGTATGTCACCTTCAATTCGGATGAGCGGCCGTTCCCCTTTTGTGACTGGCCTGCTCCTTCGTCCTCGGACGATCATTCATCACGCCACTAACCCTCTGAGGCGCCCATTTGGTGAGGCGTCCTAACCGGAAACCGTATGGACGTTCATTACCAACCTCAGGATCTGGAGTCGGCCGTTCAGGCATGGTGGGATGAGCAAAAAAGTTTTGAGGTTCACGAAGACCCCTCGCGCGAAAAATACTACTGCCTGTCCATGTTGCCCTACCCGTCCGGTCAGCTGCACATGGGCCATGTTCGCAACTACACCATCGGCGATGTGATCAGCCGATACCAACGGATGCTCGGCAAGAACGTGTTGCAGCCTATGGGTTGGGACGCGTTCGGTCTGCCGGCTGAGAACGCGGCCATTCAGCGAGCCGTCCCGCCGGCGCAGTGGACCTACCAGAACATTGACCATATGCGCGGCCAGTTGCGCCGAATGGGCTTTGCCTATGACTGGTCCCGAGAAGTGACCACGTGCCGGCCGGACTACTACCGGTGGGAGCAGTGGTTCTTTACCCGACTGGTTGAGAAAGGTCTGGCCTACAAGAAGAACGCCGTGGTGAACTGGGATCCAGTGGATCAAACGGTCCTTGCCAACGAGCAGGTAATCGATGGCAAAGGCTGGCGCTCAGGGGCCGTCGTAGAAAAGCGTGAGATTCCCCAATGGTTTATTCGCATCACGGCTTATGCCGATGAGCTGCTGGAGGAACTGGACCGTATGCCGGGCTGGCCCGATTCGGTTAAGACGATGCAGCGCAACTGGATTGGCCGTTCGACGGGCATCGAAGTTGATTTTGCTCTGGCTGATGGTGGTGATCCGCTACGGGTGTTTACCACGCGTCCGGATACGATTTTTGGAGCGACGTTCATGGCGGTCGCCGCGGATCATCCGCTTGCCGTCGCGGCCGGAGAGAAAAATCCCGAGATCAATGAATTTCTCAAGGAGTGCGCCAGCGGCGGGGTCAGCGAGATCGAGCTTGAGGCTGCAGAGAAAAAAGGAGTGCCGCTCGGGATTGACGCGATCAATCCGTTAAGCGGTGAACGGATTCCGGTCTGGGTGGCCAATTTTGTGCTCATGGGTTACGGAACCGGGGCCATTATGGCCGTGCCTGCTCATGACGAGCGCGATCATGCGTTTGCCACTCGCTACGGCCTGCCAATTATTCAGGTGGTCGCGCCAGCCGACGGCGCATCGATCGATGTCAGGCAGGCGGCCTGGCCGGCAAAAGACGACGCGGTCACGGTGAACTCGGGCCCGTTCAGCGGGTTGGACTTCAAGACCGCCTTCGATCAGATTGCGAACGACATCGAGAAACGCGGGCTCGGTGAGCGCAAAGTGAATTACCGACTTCGAGACTGGGGTGTATCCCGCCAGCGCTACTGGGGCTGCCCGGTGCCGGTCATCTATTGCGAGCGTTGCGGAACCGTGCCCGTTCCGGATGCGGATCTGCCCGTGTTGCTGCCTGAGGACGTGACCTTCATGGGCGTGCAGTCACCCATCAAGGCGGATTCCGAATGGCGCAAGACCACATGCCCCACGTGTCAGGGTGCCGCGGAGCGCGAAACCGACACCTTTGATACCTTTGTCGAATCGAGCTGGTATTACGCGCGCTATTGCACGCCTGGTGCTGAGGCGATGTTAGACGAGCGTGCCAACTACTGGCTTCCGGTGGATCACTACATCGGTGGAATCGAGCACGCCGTATTGCATCTGATGTACTTTCGCTTTTGGCACAAGCTTATGCGCGACGCTGGCCTTGTGAGCAGCGATGAGCCGGCAACCCAGCTGCTGTGTCAGGGCATGGTGCTGGCCGAGGCCTACTACCACGACAGCCCGGAACATGGCCGGGTGTGGGTAAAGCCCGACGAGGTCGAGACGGAAAAAGACGCAAAAGGAAAAACCATCGGCGCCCGGCGGCTGTCTGATGGCGCGCAATTGACAGCGACCGGCTGGACCACGATGTCCAAGTCCAAAAACAATGGGGTGGATCCACAGAGTCTGGTGGATCGCTACGGTGCCGATACGGTGCGTCTTTTCACTATGTTTGCCTCTCCGCCTGATCAGGCGCTGGAGTGGAACGACGACGCAGTGGCCGGCTCGCAGCGCTTCTTGCGACGCGTATGGTCACTGATCCAGACGCATCGACAGGTGTTATCGAGGAACGACACGGCTCCGGTCGAAGTGGACGAAGAGAGTCAGGCGTTACGGCGGGTCTTTCACAGCGCGCTTCAGAAGATTAATCGCGATATGGATCGTCAGCAGTTCAATACGGTCGTGGCGGCGTGTATGGAAAGCTTCAATGCGCTGGACCGCTTTGATCCCGGCAGTGATGCCGGTCGGATAGCGACGATGCGAGAGGTCACGGGGATGCTGATTCGAATCCTCGCGCCCATTACGCCCCATCTTTGTCATGTGCTCTGGCGCGAGCTCGCTTTTGAGGGCGCTCTGTTGGACGCCCCCTGGCCCACCGTTGACGAGACCGCCCTGATCACCGCTACCCAGACGCTGGTGGTGCAGGTGAATGGCAAGTTGCGTGGCCACGTAGACGTCCCGAGTGATGCTGATGAGGCGCAGGTGCGTCAGGCGGTGCTGGCGGACGAAAAAGTGGCTCGCCACGTTGGGGATGCGACCGTTCGCAAAGTGATCGTGATTCCCGGCAAACTCGTAAACGTGGTGGTGTAAGCCGACGTTATGGCCAGAACCATGGTCGGCGTGCAGCTGCTGGGCCATGGCGGCCTTGATCAGTTGGTGGTGCGTGATGATATTCCCGTGCCGCAGCCGCGCGTGGACGAGACGCTTGTACGCGTGCGGGCAGCCGGTATCAACAACACGGACATCAATACCCGGCTGGGTTGGTATGCCAAGGACATTACCTCTTCGACCAATGAGGTCGCCGGTGCGTCTGTGCAGAGCGGTGGTTGGGGCGGGGCGCTTTCGTTTCCACGTATTCAGGGCGGTGACTTATGCGGAGACGTGGTTGCGGTGGGCACCCCTTCATCGACCGTGCGCGTCGGTCAGCGAGTCACCTGTGCGATCAATCAACCCATGCCCTCGCCTGAAAATCCGCTTTACTTCGAGTGCCTGGGGTCCGAGCGTGACGGGGCCTTCGCCGAGTTTTGCTGTGTGCCAACTGATCAATTATTCGACGTCAGCGCGTCGCCTTTATCCGACGTAGAGATTGGCGCTATGCCTTGTGCCTATGGGACTGCGCTGGGTCTCTTGCGCCGAGCCGGCGTCCATTCTGATGATCGGGTTCTGGTGACGGGTGCATCGGGCGGTGTGGGTTTGGCAGCGGTTCAGCTTGCCAAGCATTTCGGGGCCCGCGTGTGGGCCGTCACCTCACCAGCCAAGGCCCAGGCTGTTATCGCCGCCGGTGCTGACGATCTGATCGATCGTGATGGGTCATATGCCCCGAATAGCGTTAGCGTAGTCATTGATGTCGTCGGAGGCGCCGGTTTTGGCCGATGGCTCGATATGCTGTGTCCCGGCGGTCGCCTGGCAACGGCGGGCGCTATCGCCGGCCCGATGGCCGAAATTGATCTGAGAACGCTTTATTTGAAAGACCTCACGCTCTACGGCTGCACCCATCAGTCCCGAGACGTTTTTTCAGAGCTGGTGTCATTGATCCAGCGGGGTGCGATCCGACCGCTGGTGTCTAAAACGTATCCGCTGCATGAGATCGCGACCGCACAGGAGGACTTTATGTCAAAGCACTACGCCGGGAAGTTAGTGCTGATTCCGCCTGCCTAGTTGATTCGGCTTGGTGTGTCGCTCGCTATAATGAGCGGTCTCCGCGTGGATCCGAAACCAACCCAATGAAGCGTCTCCAAACCTCGATCGCTGTTTTCTTGCTGGCGGTGTTGACCGGCTGCGGTTTTCATTTGCGCGGTCAGGTCAATCTGCCGCCGATTATGGCCGCGCCTTGGGTGACCGGACAGGACAACCAGCTTGTCACTGATCTTCGCTCCCTGCTGCGGGAGAGCGGCGTTAATCCGGTCAAAGACGCTGGATCGGCCTCGGTCATTATTGATCTTGCAACGGTTGACTATGTGCGAACCGTAAAATCTGTAGACAGCAACGGCACCGCGACCGGCTATATCCTCCAGTACAAAGTGCTCTATCGCGTAGTTGATCCGACCGGCAAAGTACTGGTGGGCAATACGCCGCTCAGTTTTTCCCGCGAGCTGACCTATTCGAGCGTGGACCTTTTGCAGAAAAAGCAAGAGGAGGAGGCACTTAAAGAGTCGATGCGCTCTGAGGTGACCCGGCGGATTCTGCGTCGGCTCGATGGGATCGCGTTTCATGCGCCGACGGGCGATGCGATGTACGGCCGCGTTGTCTAGGCCGTTGCCGCGAGGTGTCCCCTTTTGCGCCTAGCGCCTGACGCGCTGTCGAACCGTTTGCAGAAGGGGCTTGACCGCGCCTACCTGATCTTTGGTGCCGAGCCGTTACTGATCGAGGAGAGTGCCGATGCGGTGCGCGAGGCGGCCCGAGCGCGGGGCATCGATGAGATATTGCGGTTTACGGCCGGCGTCGATCTTGATTGGGAGCAGATCGGTACCATGGGCCAGGCGCTTTCATTATTTGCCACTCGCCGGCTTTTAGAGATTCGTCTGCCCACCGGTAAACCCGGAGAGTCGGGCGCGCGAGCGTTGATGGACTTTCTTGAAGAGGCAGATGAGAGCGTGCACCTGTCGCTGATTATGGGTCGCACCGACAAAAGCATCCAGTCAGCCAAGTGGTTTAAGACAGTCGAGTCAGTCAGTACCTCGATAGAGGCGCGCGCGGTAACTCCGCAGCAGCTTCCCGCCTGGATCAAGGGGCGGCTGGCGGCTCAAGGGGTAAAAGCCACGCCTGGAGCGATTGATCGTCTGGCGTATTACTCGGAGGGTAATCTATTGTTCGCTGCGCAGGAGATCAGCAAGCTGCCGCTTTTGCTCGGTCAGCACACGCTGGATGAGGCGATGCTTGATTCCCTCGCAGTAGACCAGGCCAGATTTTCTGTATTCGCGCTGGTTGATGTGGCCATGAATGGCCAATCAGCATCCGCACTTCGGATGTTGCAGGGCCTAAAGCGAGAAGGCACCGAACCAATACTGATCAATTGGGCCCTGGCGCGCGAAGTGCGCGTGCTAAACGAGATCGCCAAAGACTTATCAAGTGGCTCAGATCGGCGGAAAGTGTTTGAACGGTTCCGGATCTGGCGAAGCCGAGAGCGATGCGTGGGATCGGCACTGGCCCGACTGAACACCGCCCGTTTGGCGGAGCTGTTGCAGCAACTGGCCTTCAATGATCGGGTGATTAAGGGGCAGGCCACGGCGCCCGGAGGAGTCTGGGCCGAAATCGAGCGAGCGATTTTGCTGCTTTGTGGTATAAAGGTAATACAGCGTAAAACGGCTTTAAATTACTGAAAACATGAATAAAGTGTCTTCTTTATCAACCGCTATCCAAAGCTGGATGGCGGATGCCGGCCAGCAGGCCCGGGCCGCGGCGAAGGCCATAGCCAGGGCCAGTACCGGCGAAAAGAATGACGCGCTGTGGGCGATGGCAAAGCGCATCGACGCCTGCTCGAAGGACATTCTTGAGGCAAACGGACAGGACCTAAAGGCTGCGCGCACCGCAAACCTGTCTGGCGCTTTGCTGGACCGACTTGAATTAACCGAGGCTCGGGTCAGTGCGATGGCAGAAGGCCTGCGTCAGATTGCGGCCTTGCCGGACCCGGTTGGAGAGATTAGCGGTATGACGGCTCGACCATCCGGGATTACGGTCGGACGCATGCGCGTCCCTCTTGGCGTGATTGGCATCATCTATGAATCCCGGCCGAACGTTACGGCAGACGCGGCGGGGCTATGTCTGAAGTCAGGAAACGCGGCCATTCTGCGCGGTGGCTCAGAAGCGCTGCATTCCAATCGGCTGATTGGTGAGTGCCTGACGCAAGGTCTTTTGGACGTGGGTCTGCCTGGTGGCATTGTGCAGGTCTTGCAGACGACGGATCGAGAGGCGGTTTCCGCAATGCTGGACAGTCCGCAGTACATTGATGTGATCGTGCCTCGCGGCGGCAAAGGCTTGATCGAAAAAGTCAGCGCTGAATCGAAAGTGCCTGTCATCAAGCATCTGGATGGGAACTGCCATGTTTTCATCGACCGCGATGCCGATATGGATAAAGCCGTAGAGGTCGCCTT
>Ga0181569_10004758_pt1 | contig 10416 bp, 14 predicted proteins | sample 101ome_19_FD_132452 | JGI IMG/M metagenome (GOLD analysis project Ga0181569, IMG submission 132452) | Coastal salt marsh microbial communities from the Groves Creek Marsh, Skidaway Island, Georgia - 101405AT metaG (megahit assembly) | ecosystem: Environmental > Aquatic > Marine > Intertidal... | reverse complement strand
TAATAACCCTTATATAAGACCTACTAATCTAAATACAAAAGACCAGAATACAAAAGTCCATATAAGGATAACCCACCATGTAATAGGACGGGTATTTAATTTAAGCCATTCTTTTAAAAAATTCATAACCTCGTACTTTATAGAGGACAGTATAGGATTCGAACCTATGTCAATGGATTTGCAATCCACCACCTAACCACTCGGCCAACTGTCCATTACCTTTACCCAAAGTGAACACAATCTTATAAGTGTTCACATCGAGGATGCTATTCTTTCTTATATACTATATACCACCATAGGGGGTACTACTATGTTTTTTCCTATAGCGAAAAAAATTAACCTCCGTAGAAAAACCCATCCGAGGCCTCCATGACAAAAAGTCATGTTCACAGTTACAAGAAACCTCGGAAGGGTACTACCCTCCCAACTGCTCCTCAGTTTCTGCCAACACAACTACATCTTGGAGTTGAGCCTTCACATACTTTTCCTTAGAAGATATCAACCTCTCACTCTCAAAGAGTTCTATCGCAGTGTGTGCGTGTTTTAAGGTCAAGTATCGCCTATCTTGGAAGTAAGACCTCAACTTAGGTGTCTTAGTTATAGTGACCATATGGGGGAACTTCTCTGTGGGTGTATTTTGGATAATACAGTTTCTGTGTTTGTACATATTATTATTATTATATTAGTCTTATATATGGGTAGGTGAGCTGGTCTTATTTATAGCTCACTTACCACAAATCTTTTTTTATTATACACAACCCATAATAGAGTCGATGTTCTTTAGAACTGTCTTACTCATGTACTCTTTATTCCAATTTAACCAACCACCTTTTTCGGTAACGTTATCTATATGAGATTGAACATGAGGGTCTTGTTCAGAGTAGGAATCAGTCATATCACACCAATTCTGCCACTCATTCATCCAATATTCAGAAGAACCCCATTTTGGTTTATTATCTATAAAGATATAAGAAGGGAAGTACTTTAACGCAGTTCCACTATCGGTAGTAGGTTTATCTTCTCTATCTTCGTACATATCAATCATACCATTGAACGTACCAGCCTGTAAGATGTATTTCCAATTTGAAATTCTCTTGAAATCTGATTCATTCACTTTGGAACCATCTGCATTACATACCTCAACTCTTACCGAAGAACCTCCACTATATACATCAGAGGTTGCCCATACCTTTAGGTGAGGGAACTCTTTCTTCACAAATTGTTTGATAATAGAAGCACACAACTTAGCCCTCATATACACATAAGGTTCGTTGTTGTTATAGGTATCGTAACCTATTGACTCTGAAGGGATTAGGAACTGATTTCCTTGAATCGAGATTTTTACTTTTTTATTCATACGTTTAAGGTTTAATTATCACTCATTTACATAGTAAATATACAAAATTATTTTGAAATATCCAAGCTTTTTTTCATTTATTTTTACCAACCTCGATTATGGGTTATTCTCCCCACCCACAACCACCCTTAAATATACGAAAAAAACTTGAGAAAATCAAGTCTTTTTCGATATTTTTTAAGTGACAATTTGTCATAGGCACAAAAAAACCCACCAAGAAGGAGACCTTCAAACTTGGTGGGCGGTTCGGATGAACACTTAGGATAGGAGAGAGAGGTGGTCTCCATTTTTACTACCTTCACAATACGAGGGAAACCCCTAACCCTCTCGGTAGTTTGTGGTTACTCTTCTGCCCTCAACAGGAATTCACCACTATTACGTTTGCTCGAGTATCTTTCATCACCTATAAAGACTTACAACGTTATATCTAATAAAACAAAGATAGAGCATTCTGAAGACCTTGTTCAGTAGCCAGATGTACAGAAGAAGGAATCGGATTCAAATTCGGTGAATCCTTATATTCTTTCTCAGCCATCTTAATAGCTCCTTTCAAAGTCTTAGCCCATACTGTGTTCCAACCTCCTCCTTCGAAGGTGAACATATACTGTTTTAATTTCAACTCACTCATATCTTATGTTTTAAGGTGTATTGGCTAGAGGAACGTCTCAATCACCAATCATTTACTATACAAATATACGAAAAATTTTTCACATATCCAAGTCTTTTATTACTTTTTTTTCTTTTTCTTTAAATTATCCGCTATCTTCCTTAGTTTACCATGACCAATTCCTTGTTTGGCCATCTGTATTAAGGCTCGTGGTGATAAGGTAGTTACTAACTTATGAGCCATTTACCCAATCCTTTCCAATCAAGGGCAAATAAACACATGATACCCATAGTACCTGCAATTACCATACACCCCATTTCGTTAAGTGGACCAGCAAAATGAACAACCTCCTGTGCCCATCCTACCATAATAGAATAAGCAATAAAGAGTGAAACAATGCTGGTAAACAAAGCCGTACCGTTTTTCATAATGTTACTGTATATAAGGTTTAACTAATTCATAATCTTCAGGGGATAACTCCTCATACCAATCAGAAGCAACCTCACCATCCAATAGTGATATCTCACAACTTAAATCAGGTTCATCTGTACCACTAAACTGTGGATAGATACACCCAGTATCAGGGTCTAATAAAGACCCCACAGATTTTAACTCAATTAATTTTATTCCAATTATTTCTTTCATATCTCTTAATCTTACAGTACTAATATACAACATTTTTGCGATATATCCAAGTCTTTTGGGGTTTTTTTTTCATTTTTTTTTGTCTGCCCAGCTAGGAATCTTAACTCCGTGTTGCTAATCCTACGTTTAACCCGCCCGCCTCACCCTTACAATATACAAAAAAATGGCCACATTTCCAAATAAAAAACATGACAATTTGTCGTAAGTCATTGCATTTACGAAATTTTCATAAAACGAGCGGATTTGTTGAAAACTTCACAATAGTATGACAATGTGTCATAGCTCATTTTTGAGGATTCCGTAATCCGAGGTGTAAGGGGGTACTGACAACCTGTCATAACCATATGGGCAAAAAAATAGGCGTGTAGAAGAACACACACGAGCACCTCAACAATAGTGATAAAGTGGTGAAATGTGGTAAAAAGTGGGGAATATATCAACCTTTATATTGACATGGGGTGTGTTTTTCAACTTGTTAGAGGAGTAAGGGAAGCCGTAGAAGGTTGCTACACTTCATGAGGAGGTTTCTAAGGTTATTTCTCCTATGGTGTCATATTGGGGTACGGTCTCCATTCAGAACCTCTTAAATCGAAGTTTTCAACCTCGTACTTTCAGTAGGGGAGTAGGGGTACTTTGGGAACTTGGGGATTGTGGGAGTACTAAGGGAGTATTAGATATAGGGTGATAGTGAGCTACTCATTCCCTTCCCTCATGTAAATCCTTATGGATATCTTCTTCTGTTATAGTATAGTCTTGATTAGTACGAGGGGCTGAATCTTTATTATCACTTGTACCGATTTGGTTCTTCAAGGTTTTAATCATATCTCTAAGGCCTAAGGTGAAGAATGCCATTGGTACTGTCCATCCATAAGGAGAACCCCAATGTTTATGAACTGATAATCCTATAACATATAGTAGGAATATCCATAGTAAAAGTGGAATCATTAATTTTAAAAACTGTCTCATTTCTTATCTATAAAATTTCTATTCATACTCATAAAGAAGTCAACCATCTTATTTCGTCTTTCTTCTCTACTTGTCTTGTTTCTTTGTTTGGTAGATGAACACTTACAATTTGGTCCATTACCACCACAACAATTATCTTTGTTTTTTCTTTGTTCTAATACGTTTAATCTATATTTCATTTATCCTCGTTTTGTGTTTATGATTATAAATACTACTATCAATAAAAAATAGGGTGAAAAATTTTCTTTGACGACTCATCGAACCCCCCACGACAAAAGAACGAAAGAACAACTTGGGGGAGTAGGGGAACTTAAGCATATAATAGTATCAAAGTTATCATTATAACTACTAATCCTATTTTAAATAAAATCTCTTCTACTTCTTTTTCATCCATGATTGTTCACCTCGTTCAAAAGGGGGTTCGATTCGTGATTAAAATTAACATCTACCCAATCTCCACTCATATACAATTGGTGTCTATATGGAGGACCTTTGTGATATCTTCTAAACTCGTTAACGTATTCCCAATATACTTTTTTATATGAGTCTTTCATTTCTAAATATATTATCTTTAAATTTCGTTATCATCCACTTACCGACAGATTCTAATGCATTTGAACCAAAATGGGTATCTGTTTGTTCTCCATTTGTTTCTTCATTTATTGTAGTCAATTCACCATTATTTCTCAAGTGATTTACATTTAAAAAAGGTAATTCTTTTTTCATCATACTATCACTCCAAAAGGGAGTCCAAAATATAGTATTTTCTGGAAGAGCCTTTAATAATATGTTTTGCCAATTTTGTATCTCTTTATAAGGTAAAGAACTATCTCTATTTAAAATATGAATAGGATGACTCTTATTTATTTTTTTCCATTCATCATCTGGTGTGTTTGGATACATTCTATACCAAAAGAAAGCTTTCCTTTCATTCCAAACTAATCTGTATCTACTTACTTCTGACCAACCCACTACTACAAAATCGTTTGGTTTAATATTATTTATATGCTTACCAACGATTTCTAATATAGTATAATTATCCGCACCACGAACGGCTAAATTATGAATTTGAGAGAAGTTATATTCTTTATTAAGAACATCTGAAAAGTGAGTTGGAAATTTCCCATTCAATTCAAAGAAATATTTGGTATAATCGTGTTGACCACTATCCTTATAAGGAGCAGGAAGTTCCCATTTATAAGAATAAGAGTCACCAAAAATCCATAAATTTTGTCTATCTTCCTCTTCCCGATTTTTTGATTCCATTGTTGATTCTTTTCTGGTTCGTTCTACTTGAAGAAACTCCACTTGATTTGTCTTGTTTTCCTCTTGAACCATTTACCTTTTCGTGTCTGTTACTAAAGAACTTACTACTCATCTTTTGGTTTCCAATCTTTAACTTCGTTCAACTTTTTTTCCAATTTCTCAATCACCTCTGTATTACCTCCACCATATTTTTCTTTTTCTGAATTAATGGTGTTTTCTAATAATCCTATGATTTCTTTTTGTTTTTTTGTGCTCATATGAATTTGTTTAGTTTGTGTATATATTATATCAATTACATCTTTTATTATTATACAATCTTCGTACCGTTCTATCTCTTCCATATGTTTAAGTAAATCATATAGATTTTCAAGAGGTATTAGATTCATTATTGTTCTTCTTCTAATAGTACCATTTTTATAGCAACCCAACATCCAATTAAGAGATTTAACCCGCATCTCGAAGAGTTCGTTTTCGTTTATTAACCTATTTCTATGAAAAAATTCTTCAGGTCCCATTAGTTATGTTTTATGTAGCCACTTTTCTTTTCAATTGTACAATTAACAAATCGAACATTTGAATTTATGTATTTATTTGAAAGTGCAAGACCATGTTCAGTATCTTTATTTGAATCTAAATCTTCCCTAAACATACGTTTTACTTCTACCATCCAATCTTCATCCATTTTTAAAAAATTACAATTGGTTGCTATATCATTCCATAATGTCCTATACAAGTTTACATTCGGGTGGTGGTTGTAAGAAGTGGGGATTTCTTCAATTCTAATTGGACGGTTTTCTACTAAAAATTCTCTAACCACAGAAGGTTGTGTCATAGAACCATCTCCAAAGGTATCTATACACCATTCATCATACCCACCTCTTCTATAATTATCACTTTCATATAACCAAATATTAGAAAAGTCTAACTCATCAAATTCTTTTTTTATAGAAGGCATAACATTTTCAATATCATATATTTCATCTACATATGAATGATATGAATCATTTACTAAAATACTATCATCCATTAATTGCATTCTGGGATTTCCGTGGTTAGATTCTGGCCATTGTTCTAATGCATAATCGGTTTCAAACCACGATGTCAAACTACCCTGCATAAAGCAGTAATTATAATTTATATTATTTGATTTTAAAAAGTATTGAGTTTTTAAAAGATAATCAAAATACATTTTTACCTTTTTTTGCTCAGGTATCATACGTTCTATCTCCACCGCCTTATCTAAAAAAGATTGTAGTTCAATAGATACATTTGGAATATGTGTATGTGTTGGGTTGATATAAACCATATCACCAATCTTACCTATATTATGGTGTTCTAATGAATTTTCTATACCCAACTTCTTAAAAAATTCTGTTATAAATTCGTCTTTATTGGGTTGACCTATTAATTTAAGTTCAACATTTCTCCTATCTACAAAAGTAAAATCTTTTGAAATATCTATAAAATGAAATGGCTCTAAATTGATTCTCGACCATTGAGACCACTCAATGAAACAATAAATATTTTCAGAATAAACTCCACTTTTTAATAAAAAATTAACGGTATGGATTATGCTATCTGATATCCATTGAGCTCCTTGACTTGCAAGGGATACATCTATTAATATAACCTTTTCATCTGTAATAAACCATTGTTTTTTACCCAATTTTTTAGATATTACCTCATCTAATGAGTCATAAACACCACTTTCAATTGGTTTTTTTATAGACTCAATCATTTGTCCATAACTACAACCAGAATTTATTATAAATTTATATTCGTTTAATTTTTCTTCCATATCCTATAAAGTTCTTCATCTTTTTTATATTCTTCTATTGTAGAGTAGTAATCTTTAAAAATAGATTGGTTTACTTTTTTAAAAATACCAAGACTATCTCGCATATGATGTTTATATCCTAAATAAGAATCAATATCTAGCATTTCAACAAAATCAATTTTACTTATATCAATATTATAAGTTTCAAGTATATCATTATAGATACTTAAAAAAGGAGAGCAATGTCCTTCATTTAGTAAAAACTCTTTTAAATAATTATTTTCTATACCAAATTTTATGTTATCATTAAAATAAACATCCCATTCTTTTATCCATTCAGAAAGTGATACTTCATTATTATTGAAATCATCAGAGGTCAATCGAGAAAGTGATTTATCTCTACCTGGTACTGGATTAAATAAAATATCTAAATTGGCTGTGGTATCTAATTCATGATTAAATGATACATCAGTAGGAACTGTACGAACCCAAAAGTCTTCATACGGGTAGTTTTTATCAGTTATTTTTTCATTCATAAGATACTGATAATGAAATATTTGAATAAATCCAGATAAACATCTATCAAATGGATTTCTTATTATAATGGCAGATATATTTTGTAACAAATTTTTTATAATATCAATTTCTACATCTGTTATAGTTTCTAAATATAGTTGTTTACATATCCATTTTGACATATCTGATACACAATTCGATGGGATTTGAATTGAATAGCTATACTCTTTTTGATAAAATTGAGAGCTTATATTTTGTAAATACCTACTCGCAACTTTACTTGTAGTTGCTATAAGTTTTCCATCTATACTTGATATTATTATACTAAACATACTCTTTATAAATTGTCTGAATTCTTAAATCGTTATATTTTGAACTACTACCAACCGATTGATTTTGGTCTTGAATTCTATCTGAATTGAATATTTCTAATCCTCTTTTTGCCTGTTCTGGTGCCATATACATATGCCAACCTACGCATTCAAATTCATCACCATCATATAACCTGTTCTTGTGTCTACCATCGTAAATCATTGGTCTTGCCCATTCTTCAAAATCTTTATCATTGGTAAGTATCATTCCACCTTGGCCAATATTTAGAATTTTCTTAAAGTGAAAAGATAAAATCATATATGAATTCAAATATTTTTCATACATTCCTCTATAAAGAGCGGTTGCGGCATCTACAATTGAAGTATTACCCAACTCATACATCCCATCCCATTCTATTTTTTCAAACTTTGGTCTATTACCACTCAGTATAATTTGGTTGGGAACTGATACATAAGTGTTTGCAGGTATTGTTATATCTCGATTTGTTATTTCAAGATAATGTAGCACCAATCGAATAGCGTTTGAGTTTGAATCACAGGCGATTGCATATTTTGAACCACAATAGCTTGCTAACTCGTTTTCAAAGTGAGTAACCCAATCCCATGGGTCATTTATTTCATAATTCTTCATATTACATTATGTTGTTTGAGTTTATCAAATATGTAATTAGCAATTTCTTTATAACCTAATAAATTTGGATGTAACCAACCACCTCTTTTTGATTCTGCTTTCCAAAATTCATTTTTTTCAAAATGTGGTTTATTTGTATTTTTTTCACACTCTATTAAATGCTCAATAAAAGATTCTTTGTAATTTAAAAAATTTGTCAAATCTAAAAACTCATAATTTAACTCTTCTTCAAATATTGGAAAAAATGCATTGAAATAAATTACATTGTGGTCTTTTAACAATTCACTAATTTTTTTGTAATCCTCAATAGGAGAAGTTTCATTTCTATATGGAAATGAAAATGCTATTATAATCAAATCGTCTGATAATAATTCGATTTTATTTTCCTTTATAAGATTGTAAATATCTCTGTTTCCAAAGTTATCACACATCCCCATATTAACAAAAGTTGTATCCAATTTTTCTGCCAAAAACCTTGGCCAAGAATTCATTCTTCTATAAAAATCTTCAAACTTATCAGGTCTACCATGTCCTCTCCACTTTTCAGAATCACTTACACCATATCCTGCAGTAAAGGAATCCCCAAAAGCTACCAAACGTTTCATTAAAATATATTTTCTTTAATTAAAAATGGAAATAATTCTTCTTTTACAAAAACATCCATCATTTTTGGAGTTGGATGACCATACATCATTCTATCTTTAGATAACGTATCTTTCCATTTTTTATCATTTTCTAATTCTTGATAGGGATTTATATCAGAATATCTGTCAATATTATCTCGTGTCCAATCAAGTAAACCACCAAATGTTTTATAAAAATAAAATTTTGAATTAGTTAGTAATTCTTTTATGTAAGGCTCAAGTATAGCATTCTTCTCCATCCAATTAACACTATCTATTTTATGTAAAAATTGTGAATCAAAATTATGTTCAAACACATTTTTAGAAAATATATTTCTCATGGATGTATAGAAAGTTTCTATATTGTTTTTTTCACAAAATAATTGAAAATGAGACCAACTTTCTAACCAATGTAGCGTTGAATTAATTATATTATTTGAAAGTACACCTAAAGAGTACATATTCATAAACTGTTTAAATTCAGTTCCTTTAAAATGTCTCCATATATTTTCATCCTCTGGCGGTGCAAAACCACCTGTTAAAAAGAAAAACCCATCTCTATCTGAATCTTTAACATAGGATAAAGTATGTTGTGTTTCTTTTAGTTCTTCATTTGTTATTTCTTTTTTAAAATAAAAAGATTCTCTATGTGGGTCTGACCATTGAATTCCTACTATAATATCTTCATACTTTATACCACTTTTAGTTAATTTATTTATCCAATAGTACAAAATACGAACAATACTCATATTATCATTTGTTGCAGAACCAAGATTAATAACTTTATACGAATCACCAAGTTCTTTCTGCAAGGATTCAGGCCAACTGAATCTAATTGGTTCATTTTCTCCAAGTTGAGAAGGTATGAATCTTTTATTTTTTGTAAAAGAACAACCTGATGTTAAAACATATTTCATATTATTTAGGTTTATAACCATAATCTTCACCACCTTGACCTACAAAATGACCATCCCAATTTTCTTCTTCGTGTAATTTATGGTGTGAATATTCGTTTGATTTGTATGTACTTCGGTGTGGTGGATTATCCTTATCATATTCTGAAGTTGATATGTAGTAGAAGAATCTGATTGCACATCTTGGTTTATCTTCAGGTGCATTTACACCACTCACTCTATGATATGGCCCATGTTTTATATTTTCATTAATCACCAATCGATTAAATTTTGGTGCTATCGATTCAATAAGTTCTGATTGTGGATTAATATCTACGTTATCATCATAATATTGGATATGACCACCCCACTCATCTTTCCAATCAGGTGTGATGTAAAGAAGTGAAGTTAGTTTTCTATGTAATCTGATTCTATCATTCCAATTGAAATCATAATGACAACCAAGTGTTTCACCATTTCTAATAATTGAGTAACCAGCACCAACTAAATGTGGGTCTGGTAATAATCCAACTATTCCTGTCATTTGTTCTAACTCATATAAGAACTCACCTGAATGCATAATATCATAAGTAACTCTATGAGCTGTTGGTAGGGAAATCAAATCATTGAACTCTTCCATTCTTGAACCAGCACGAGTAAATACTGTCCACCCACCTTTTGGTGCATTCATACATTCATGATACAAATCATGTGTTGTTTTTTCATCTAAAAAATTATCGATTTTGATTCTACCAAAACCCCATTCTTTTTTATTACTTTCCCACTCTTGTTTTTTTGCTATC
>Ga0181569_10004752_pt1 | contig 10422 bp, 7 predicted proteins | sample 101ome_19_FD_132452 | JGI IMG/M metagenome (GOLD analysis project Ga0181569, IMG submission 132452) | Coastal salt marsh microbial communities from the Groves Creek Marsh, Skidaway Island, Georgia - 101405AT metaG (megahit assembly) | ecosystem: Environmental > Aquatic > Marine > Intertidal zone... | reverse complement strand
TGGCACGGCGGCAAACTCGTTTGCTATGGTGGTCGGCAACAAAGTGAGGAGAAAGGCCCATGGACTTCAGGCTTGAAGGAGGCATTGCTGTACTGAGTTTTGATGACGGCAAGGCCAACGCGGTCAGCCATGACTTCATCGATGCGATGATGGAAGGCCTGGATAAAGCGGAATCACAGGCAAAGGCGACGGTGATCCTGGGTAAGCCAGGCATGTTTTCTGCTGGCTTCGACCTGAAAGAAATTCAGAAAGGGGCCGAGCAGGCAGCCGCACTCGTCAACCGAGGGGCTCATATGATGCACAGACTGTATGGGTTCCCTCAGCCCGTGATTGCTGGCTGCACCGGTCACGCGGTCGCCGCAGGCGCGTTTACGCTCCTCGCCTGTGACTGCCGTATTGGGGTCAAAGGTGATTTCAAACTGGGTCTGAATGAAACGGCTATCGGAATGACGTTACCGGTATTCGGCCAGGAACTGGCCCAGGGTCGCATCTCCAAGCGACATCTCACAGCAGCAGTGATTCAGGCAAAAATGTACTCGCCCGAGGAGGCTGTTGATGTCGGGTTCCTGGATCAACTGGCAACACCTGATGACCTGATGAATGCGGTCATGGCAGAGGCAGAGACACTCTGCGCGCTACCAACCGAGACATACGGCTTGATGAAGCGGCAGACCCGGGCCGCTGCGCTCGCCAGGATTGAGGCGAGCCTCAACTGAGAAAACTCAGTGTGGGGCCCCACCCTTCTCGGCTCCGAGTGACCGTTGTCAGGCAGCGATAACTTCTTCGGCGATTTTCTGCAGCCGTTCAACAGGGTCACCACCGCCCATCATGGGTAAAACGGCACGATGAACGCCGGCCTCTTCGAGTTGACCCAGGAAGTCCTGCCCACCCATGCCGGGCCACATGCAGGTGATCTCAATCTCGCTCATATCGCGGTCGACCGCATCGCACGCTTTGCGCAAGCTCTCGAGGTGCCCCTTCAATTCCTCCGGGTCGCCGGCCGGTGCAAACCAGCCATTGCCATACTTGGCAATGCGCTCCCAGATCTTGCCCTTGACGCCACCCATCACGACTGGGAAAGGGTTCTGCACAGGCAAGGGGTAACTTTTGAAGCCACTCCATGAAATGAAATCACTCTGGTGTTCCACCACGTCGCCAGACCAGATCTTGCGCATACCCTCAACATAATCATCAAATCGGGCACCGCGACGTTCAAAGGGGACGCCGAGCGCTTCAAACTCTTCCTTCAACCAGCCGATACCAACGCCCAACATGAAGCGGCCATTGCTGACGAAATCGAGGCTCGCGGCCTGCTTCGCCATGTAGATTGGGTTCACCTGCGACAGGATGTTAACCCCTGTGCCCAACCGAATTGTTGTCGTCGCGACAGCGATTGCCGTCAGCGCAATCAGCGGGTCGACGAAGTTAGTTTCAGGCGGGGCGCCCATTTTGCCGGAGGCGTTGTACGGGTACTTCGACTCATAGTCGACAGGCACAATGACATGCTCGAAGGTCCAGACGGACTCATAGCCCAGTGACTCAGCAAACTGCGCACTCTGAATGAGCTGCGCGCCGCTTTGTGCACCAATGTTGATAGGGATGATGCCTAGTTTCATTTTGACTCCGGCTTGTTAATGGATAGTGGTGGATTTGGCAGCATTAAATTCTTGTTCAGAGATCAGGCTCTCTGGAGCTTTTCTGCGAGGCTGACGGTGCGGGCAATCAGCGCTTCAACATCGATCTCATCATAACCCGCCAGAGACAGACCTACCCTGCCCTGCCAGGGCTCGAGCCAGAACGCGGGTATCTCATCGCCCTGCAGACCCCAGAGCGCACCCACGGTCGCTCCATTGCAGTCGGTATCAAGGCCTGCAGCCACCGCATCACCGATAGCCGCAGTGAAATCATCAAGATGTGAATATAGAGCCCAGACCACAATCGCGAGGTTATTCAAGGTGTGCACGGGTGACATGCCGTCGTAGTGCTGCCGGATGACGGCACCACCTTCCGGGTTGCCTGCAAGATCAAACCCCAGCTGCACCGCCCGGGCAGCTTCAGAATCCGCCGGGATCGTACCCAGACCGGCTTGCAGTGCCGCATCTGGCGACTGAGTGGCCAGCGCAGCACCCAGTGCTGCAACGAAAACAGCGCCATACACGCCATCACCGCGATGCGACAATCGCGCATCGGTCTCCGCCAGCTTGGCCGCAAGCGACACATCACCAGGGCAGACCCAGCCATAAACATCAGCCCGGATCTGCGCACCAATCCAGTCGTTGTAGGGGTTATCAGAGCAGTCAGTCAGATCGAAACCGGCGCGGCCTGTTTCCGGGAACCACTCGTCGCCCTTCTCGAGCAGGATTTTGTAGGCTGCGCGCTCGGCGGTATAGGTTGATGCCACCGGCAGCAGCTTCATCCAGGCGCGAGCAACATCCGTCGTAGTCATGTCGACGCCGTGCATTTCCAATAACAACAAAGCGAGAAAACTGTAGTTGATATCGTCGTCCGGCTCGCTGCGCACCAGGAACTCACGGCAGCACTCTTTCTGGATATCGCTGCTATGTTCTGAATCCACGTAGCCGACGTAATCCCGCAGGGGTAACTCGCCGGCCTGAGTCAGGTAGGCCTGAAGCGCATCGTAGCCATGCCGCATCGAGAGCCGTTCTATTGGCTTGCCCAACTGGCAGCCAGAGATGCGCCCATACCAGGCGTTTCTGACGCGTTGTTCCAGACTCATCATCAAGCCCGAATCACCGTGCCAGGTCGCGCGCCAGTATCCTGGTCGTTCTCGCGGGTTTTAACACCGGCAACAAACGTATTCAGGTAACCCTGCCCGGATTGCAGGATTCGGCTGCCGCCAGCCGGCAGGTCATGCTGCACGTTGAGCGGGCCGAGGCCAAGCCGATCCAGGTCGAAGACATTGATATCAGCTTTCTTGCCCACCTCAAGGCTGCCCCGATCGCTCAGGCCGAACAGATCAGCATTGGTCTTAGTCTGTTTGCGGACCATGAGCTCAATCGGGAACCGCGGCCCACGGGACCGATCGCGCACCCAGTGGGTCAACTGGTAGGTCGGGCCCACCGCATCGAAAATCAGGTTGACGTGCGCACCCGCGTCAGACAGACCGATCGTCGTGTTCGGGTGAGCAATCATGTCTTCCATCACACTGAAACTGCCATCGACAAAATTGGCCCCCAACAGGATCGCAAACTGATCGCCATTGCCGCCAGTCAGGTAATCATAGACAAACTCAGGGATTTCCTTGCCAGCGGCCGCAGCCAGCGCTGCAAAGTTGCCATTGGGTTCGGGCTCGTAATTGATGGGCATCTCGATCGGGAACATGCCCGGCGCGGCCATTGCCATCAGGCCATAGACATTGGCCATAACGCCCGGCTGATCCGGCGGCACATCTTTGTCAGCGAGGATCGCCGCTTTCACTTCTGGTTTGCGCATTTCCGCCAGCATCTGCTCAAACGGCAGTTGCGCCAGCTTCAGGTAGGTCTCACGACGCTGGAACATGTGGTAGGAGCGCAGGCTGGTGACAAACCCGATGGGCCGCGTCGCGATCTGGGGCGTGATGTTGATGCCATCATTGTTCGCCTGTTCTACCAGGTTCAGGCAGTTGCGCCACTGGTCAGGGCGGTTGCCGTTCTGCACCAGTGTAAACGTGCAGGGGCGACCACTGGCTTTTGAGATTTCACTGAAGAGTTCGACTTCCTGCTCTGTGGTCCACTTCTCTGGCCCGGCGATGTCACCGACGACACCGGCGGGCACGGCCTGAAACACGCCCCTGCCCATTGCCTTCGCAATCGCGATTAATTCTGACTTCTCGGCAAAGGTGCCCGGGATCGACTCACCCTCGACTGAACGGTGCCCGATCGTGCGGGAGGTGGAAAAACCGACAGCACCCGCCGCCATGCCATCCGCAACGACCTTGCACATACCGTCAAGATCGGCCTGGGTCGCATCTTCGTGCTTCAGTGCGCGATCACCCATGACGTAATAACGTACCGCGCTATGGGGCACCTGCGTGCCGATATCCATCGTGTATCGTCGACTGCCGAGGTAGTTAATGTACTCGGGGAAAGTTTCCCAGTTACCCCACTCGATGCCCTCGTAGAGTGCTGTACCGGGGATGTCTTCCACCCCTTCCATCAGCGAGATCATCTCGGCTTCGTGACCCGGGGGGCAGGGCGCAAAACCAACACCGCAGTTGCCCATAACGATGCTGGTCACACCATGGCTGAACGATGGGTCCATGGTTTCGTCCCAGCTGACCTGGCCATCGTAGTGTGTGTGCACATCGACCCAGCCCGGCGTCGCGTAGGCACCATCGGCGTTAATGGTTTCCTTTGCAGCGCCATCAACCTCACCGACTGCTGCTATCTTCCCGTCCTGCATGGCGATGTCGCCAGTGTAAGGTGTACCGCCGAGGCCATCGACAATCGTCGCGCCCTTGATCAAAGTGTCGTACATGCTGCTTCTCTCAGATTGTTTTATCGTCCGGACGATTCATCATACCTAAATTCGCCTGGCAGTGGTCGGCGGTGGCTCTTCAAACAGACACCACGGGTGGAATCCGGTGCGCCTCATCCGTGAACCGCAGCGTCTGGCGCGACTTAAACCGAAACAGTTTCGCCAACAGGTTGTCGGGGAAGATCGCCCGCCGAGTTTCGTACTGGGTGACGGCGTCGTTGAAACCGGCCCGGATCAGCGAGATTTCGTTCTCAAGCTTGATCAGCCGCCGATTCAACGCCCCGACCATGTCTATGCCTTTGAGATCCGGGTAAGCCTCGATTCGAGCAGTGATTGAATCAATGGCCTGATGTTCGAGTGCGAGGTAGCTGTCAACGTCGGCCACAGTTTCAGCCACACGGCGCTGTTCCCTCAACTGTGCCAAAGAAACTTGAAGATCCTGCTCGTGACCGAGTAACTCTTTGACCAGTTGTTCAACCTGCGGCACAAGATCTGCACGCTTCTTCAGCGACACCTGGATATTGGCCCAGTTCCGGTCACAGCGCTGGCGCAGAAAGACCAGGTCGTTGTACATCAGCATGAAGACAACAAAGAACATGAACACAGGTGCCAGCAGGGAGGCCAGCAGGAAGTCCAGCGACGACAGCTGGCCGCTGCCGCCCCCAATCAGGATCGCGCCCAGGAACAGGGCGCTAAGTGCGACTGTCAGCAGGCCAATCCCCGACATGGCCTTGCGGAACATCACGTCCTCTTCAGGGATATTGGCAATAATGTAGGGACTGCCCTTCTCATGGATGAACACAAGGGAATCGCCTTGAGTCTTGTCCGGCTTTGCCTTGCCAAGGATGTACAGCTCATCACCTGGGGACAGCCGGGTCTCGATGTACTTGCGCCGCCCGCGCACCTTGGTGGCGCGATGCTGGCTGATGCACTCCGCTTTGCCGGGGAAGACACGGGTTCTGCCTTCGTCATCTTCACAATAGAAAGGCTGTTTTTTCGTTACATCCTCAATCGTCACCCAGTTCGATCGCTTGCCAGACCGCTGCTTCTCTTTCACGACATAGCGATACCAGGTACAGGGTTCACCCGACACAGGGCCTTTCAACGTCTTGCCGGCATCTTCGGCGATCAGTTTGCCCTTGATTTCCGCCATGCCATACACAAGACCGGCGGTTTTGCTGGTCGGTATGTTCTCTTGCATGCGTTTGACGCGAATAAAAATCAGCGAGATCCACGCCAACAAAACGGTGACAGCCAGCAGACCAAGTGCGCCCCAGAACGTCAGCGTACTGTCACTGATCCGCGTCGATTGATAGCGCTGCATGAGTTCAGCTGCGCGCTGTTGCAGGTCTCCGGGCAGTGCGACCGACGGTGGCTGGCTCATGCCGTTCATGGCTGCGACAAAACTGTCCGGGAAGCGTGAAATCTGAATCAGGTAGCGGGCCCTGACCTGCTCGGCAGTGAGCCGCCAGGCATCGAGCTGGCGTTTTTCGGTTTCGCTCAGATCCTCAAAAGCCGCCGTATTCTCATCGATGGCAGATTCCAGCCCCATCTCCGGCATGCCATGCGCGGTCAGGCGCTCCCTGATCAGATCATCCGCGCGCTGCCAGACAGTAGCCACCCGCGCGTGGCCTGCTGAAACGTCCTCCACAACACTGCGATAACCGTAGTGAAACAGTAACAACCCGCTCGAGAGCGAGACGAAGACGAGGAATATCAGGGTCTTGTGAATCTTGAACGTGTGCAGGAGCGCAAAGCAGGCCAGCAGCAGACAACTGATACCGCCCCAAAGAAACAACAGCGCACTCAGCGCGAGGCTCGATCGCTCTTCCGCCGCCGACAGGCTGGAGATAATGGGCTGGTACTCACCCGGCGTCGAGAAATTAACCACCGCTTGCTGTCGATAGTCGACCCAGCCGAATATTGTGACCGTGTCACCCGGGTCAATCCGCCATTCCGTGTAGCGGTAATCACCTTCGCGGCGAGAAAATTTTTCTTCCGACGTGATCGTTATATCGAAATGCCGTCCAGCGGCATTGACCAGTGCATCGCCCGTCACGTCGCTCAGTTGGAAATCGGCAAGATCAGTACGGCTGTCTACGGTGCGCCAGCGTGTATTGCCGTTGCTGTCCGTTTCCCGGCGCTCCTTCAGGTAGTCATAGTAAACCGCCTTCTGGCCCGATTTCGGTGCGGTAAGCAGCTGACCTGCTGACGCCACCTGCCCCCTGAGCTGACTTTCCCCGCCCACCGAATCGGCAATTCCCGACAGAGGGATGCGCTCCAGTTGGCGGAAGTTCAATACTTCGTCAAAGCCCGTCTCACCCAACATGATCGAAACCCCGCTAAGCGTCAGGGCGGCGACAAAAGCCAGTAACCGAGTCAGTTTTTTTGTCATGAGTTCTAGCCTAACGAGCCTGAAGCTACGATTTCAAGCTGGTCCTGCACCAGCGCGATCAGACGATAGAAGCCGTGCACAAATTTGCCCGCCGCAAAATTGAGAAACAGTACCAGCACAACGCCAAGGTGCAGACACAACAGCAAAGGCTGCCAGGCTGAGGACTTCAGCAAAGGCAGCGCAAGCCCGGTCAGGCTCGTCAACAGCAGCAGTAACAACAGCGATTGCCCCATTTGCTGCTCACTCGTCACGATCGCAGGTTCAATGTTTCGCCGGTGAATGAGAAGACCAGCACAACCTGCCAGTAACAACAGTCCGCCGGGCATGCCCAACAGTTTCGGCAGGCTCAGCCAGTCATAGGGCGCTGGCAGATCCAGCACATAGTGATTAACAGTACCACTCAGTGTCGCCGCAAAACACAACACAAACCCTGTCAGTACCAGATGATGCCAGCGGCGACGCCAGCGATTAGGCATCTCACCCGTTTCATAACACCCCTCCCCATGGCCACCGTCGAGGTTCTTTAAGGTGAAGGCATTCACCAGGGCCTGGATCCAGACCGATGCAGAGATGCGCCAGGGCATTGGCAGCCCCATCTGCTGCCAGTAGCTGCCAATTGACCAGGCCCAGCTCAGCAGCACGGCGACTGCCGCCAGGCCAAACACCTGGATCAGCAGCCCATGCGGCAACACCTCATAGAACCCGCTGACGGGCTGTGTCAGCAGAACGTCAAACCCAGCACGCCACCCCGCCAGCACAGCAAACAACAGCGTCGCTAACGCTACCAATATCAGCACCGAGACCCATCTCAGTTCAAAGCCAACCGCAAGCAATGCTGGCCGGGCAAACCTTCGATAACCGGAGGTCCGCAATTCAGCCAGGGCCACTGGCATATTGACCGCAAACTCATGCGGCGGCGCGTACTGGCAGTTCGCAAAACAGGCGCCGCATTGGTGGCAAAGCTGACTCAGGAAATCGGCGTCATTCAAGGTAACCCGCTGGCGCCGCTCCACCGCCGGAAACACAGCGCAATGGCCTTCACAATAACGACAGGCATTACAAATGGTGGAGAGCCGCTGGGCTTCCGCGACGAGTTCATCAAGACCAGAGATTTCAGGCTGCATACAGAGCAGCCTCACGCCCCGCAATGCGGCCAAACACATTGCCAATGGTTATCCCGATACCGGCCAGATAACCCTGCCCTAGAATGTTGCCTGCCATGATTTCACCCGCAGCGAAGATGTTCTGGCTGGTCTTGCCAGCGTGCCACTGCACCCTCGCCTTCTCATCGACCTTCACACCCATGTAAGTAAAGGTGATGCCCGGGCGCAACGGCCAGGCACGATACGGCGGCCGGGTCAGTGGCCGGGCCCAGTGACTTTTTTCAACCGCCAACCCTTCGGTCCTGCAATCGTCCAGCACCTCTGCATTAAACTCACCGCGACGGACCGCGTGGTTGAACTGCGCCACCGTCGCCTCCAGTTCATTGACTGGCAGACCCAGCAACTCAGCCAGTTCGCCAATAGAATCGGCTTCCAGCGCCGGGTAAACCGTCGGCATGAACAGATCGTGACTCTGGCCGTCGATGATGCTGTAAGCTAGCTGCCCTGGTTGCTTTGCGATCAGACGGCCCCAGATGGCATAGCGCTTCGGCCAGAAGTCTTCACCCTCGTCATAGAAACGGGCGCCTTCCCGATTGACGACAATACCAAACGGCACCGCATCCACCCGGGTACAGATACCACCATCGAACCGCGGCGCACGGCCATCGACCGCCACCGCATGGCACTGGCTGACATCCCCGACGGATTCACATCCGGCTGCCAGCAACTGCGCCAGGATTTCACCCTGGTTGTCTGGCGTACCGCGGACAAGGAAATTCTCAGCCGCTTCACCCCAGCCGTCAGCGAGCCATTCGTGGTTGGCTTCAAAGCCGCCTGCAGCAGCCACAAGGCTGCGCGCCTGCACCTCATACACCGTCCCCCCGAGCTGGAAACTGAGCCCTTTAAAATCTCCGTGATGGCAATCGAGTTGCACGTCCTCAACGGCATAGAGAATCTCGATACCTAAGTGTTCCGCGTGGCGATACAGCGCGTTCATCATCGCCTTGCCCCCTCCCAGGAAGAACGCATTCGTTCGTGCCAGGTGCAGCGTACCCGTCAGCGGTTTCTGGAAGGCGACACCTCGTTCCTGCAGCCAGTCGACGCAGTCAGCAGATTCTCGCAGCGTCAGCTCAGCGAGCGGTTCATCGGTACACCCTGCAGTGACCCGCGCCAGGTCATCGGCATATTCGCGGTAATCGTAAGCCCCCTCGAGCGGCGGCTGCGCGACATTGTGCAAAGGCCGCAAGTTTCGCGTATGGCGACTGTTACCGCCTCGGCGAGGCCGGGGAGACTTTTCCAGCAGCAGAACACGGGCACCGGCCTCTGCTGCCGTAATTGCCGCCGCCAGGCCAGCCTGGCCACCCCCGACAACCACGACATCTGCCTCTCTGGCTTCAGCCACCGACATGACTGGTCCTGTCTCGGTTATTGTTCTTATTGGGGTGATGCATTAGTTGTGATCAGCACTTCTGAGGCATTACAGCATGCCAGATCAAGCCAGAGTCCTCATCGAAAATCTTGCGCTGAAATCCCTGACGACAGGACAATAGCATCCGCGCAAGTCAGCTGAGCCTTGCGGTCAACCGCAGAATCGGCAGCCGTATCGTCGCGACGACACCCGCGGTATCTTCACGATTATTGAGAGAAAGGTTGCCGCCATGAAATGTGACGATACTGCGGGCGACGTAAAGCCCAAGCCCCAGGTGACGCTCAGCCCCGGCACCTCGAATAGATACCATTGATTCAAACAGGCTTTCGGTCGACGCCTCCGGCAGATTGGCGCCTTCGTTAAGGACACGCAAACAGGCTTCGCCGCTTTCACGATGCAGGCGGACACGAATGGCGGCACCACTTGAGAATTCCACAGCGTTGTCGATCAACTTATCGAAAGCCTGCGCAATCAGTTCCGGGATGCCGGTCACTGGCAGGTCTTCTTCCTCGATTAAAAGATCGAAGCGAGTTTGGAGGTAAGCGAGCTCGTAGCCAGCGACACAGCCACTGACAACGTCGACAAGATTGAAGCGACGTATTTCATCTTCATCCAGCGCCTCTTCCAGGCGACGAGCCTCAGCCATCTTATTCAGGATATTGGTGAGACGCTGCACACCCTCGGTGGCTCGTTCCAGATAGACCCGATCTCCGGCACGGTCGGCCGCTGCCGGATCAAGATGATCAAGCGATGATCGAATTACCGAAAGCGGCGTCTGCAATTCATGATTGAGACGGGCTGCCATGCGCTCCAGGTATTCATTGTACTGCCTGATCTTCTCCACTTCCCTGGCCGATGTTGCCAGCGATTGGTCAAGCTGCCGTGCCACCAGCACCAGCGTGGTCAGACCCAGCAACAGGCAGGCAGCCAGCAACAGTAACGCCCCGATGACATGCCGCTTTGTGAGCCCCTGGGGGGCGCCACTGCCTGCAAACAGACTGACCTCACCGATAATGCCG
>Ga0181569_10004751_pt1 | contig 10423 bp, 5 predicted proteins | sample 101ome_19_FD_132452 | JGI IMG/M metagenome (GOLD analysis project Ga0181569, IMG submission 132452) | Coastal salt marsh microbial communities from the Groves Creek Marsh, Skidaway Island, Georgia - 101405AT metaG (megahit assembly) | ecosystem: Environmental > Aquatic > Marine > Intertidal zone... | reverse complement strand
GAACGAATTCCGGTTCTCGCGACGTCGGTGCGGTCGGCGGAGGAGACGCCGCCGGCGCAGCCGGAAGCGACGACGCACTCGCCGCAGACGTCGCAAAATCAGAGAGCAAATCAGCCGTGGCCGGCGCCGTCGCTCTGGCGGGCTCTGGCTTTTTCACCGGCGAGGGTGGTCGCAACGGTTTCCACTTTGTCGGCCCGTCCGAATCGATGTTCAACTTCGGTGTGGAATTTAACGACGCCTCCAAGGGCGCGTCCAACGTTCCAGGTTTCCGTAACGGCGTGGATGTCGCGTTATACGTGTCGTACTCCTCGTACGAGTGCGAACGCGAGTGTACGCCGGACGTTTCTCGCTCCATCAACCGTCCGCCCACCGTGCCCGCGTCGCCGTCGCCGAACCCTTCGATTCGTCCACCCGCGCGACCAGCACCGCTCATCACCGACGTCGTCGACGGCGACGACGAGACATCGTTGTGATTTCCAAATATGGCGCTCATCGCCTCTTTCGCCGCCTCTCGCACCGCTGCGTGCACGCTGTCGCCCTTGGTGGGATGCGGCGGTCCCGCGTGCGCCTGTAACGCTCGAATCCGTCCCGAAATCTTCGCCATCTCTCGCGCGAATCGACGATCGCTCGACCCTTCGCAACACTTGGCGATGAGTTTCAGCGCCTTCTTCTTCACGTACGCGCTTCTGTGTTCGGCACGAGTCGTCAAATGTTCGCACGCGTCTCGCAACGAGTCGCCCTCCAGCGTCCTCGTGAGTTCCACCAGCGTTTGCGTCGCGTACACTGCGCGTCGTCGAAGTACATCGCGTCAGTCGGTCGCGCGACTGTGTCTCCGCGCGACGAGACGTCTCGACGCTCGATGGACGCGCGTCTCGCGTCGTCGCCGCACGCGAAGACGATTGATTCGGTTACGAAGAGTCAATTCTCATCTCGCGTCGCAATCTCGCGTCGTCGCGCACCTGGCGTCGGATGTTCGTCGTCCACGAGCGCTTGGTCGAACTGCACGACCATGCGCGCGCGTCGCACGTGACGCTCGATGAAACTCGCCATCGCGCGCGCGCGAGGCGAGAGGGTGATTGTGGGGACGCGGGGAGTTTCGGGGACGACGACGACGGACGAGACGACGCGTTCGCGCGCGAGTACACACTATTACAAAGAGCCGACCGACGCCGAGACGCCGAGACGACGCACACCCTAACTAACACCCGAGGCGAGTCCAACTGTTCATGCCCTTGACCACCTTGAGATTTTGGTCCATTTTTTTCGACGCCGCGCGCGCGGCGGCGCCGCTCCTCGTCAGCGACTCGCGCTGCGCGGCGAGCGTCTCGAGAACGGACGCCCCGACGTCCTGCGTGCGCTCGAGAACGTCGGCGCACTGCGCGAGGACGTCCGAGGAGGCGTCGAGACGATCGGCGCCGCGCATGGCGTCGAGTCGTCGCGCGCGTTCGGCCGAGGCGGCGTCCGTCGGCGGGGGCGCGTCGCGCGACGGCGTCGCGGTCGATGACGCGAACGTCGCGCTCGTCCCCAAAAGTGCCTCGCGCGTCGACGACGCGTCGTGACCGACCGCGACGTCGTCCTTCTCGCGCGTCGTCGTCGTCGTCGTCGTCGTCGTCGTCGTCGTCGTCGTCTCTCTCGCCACGGCGCCCACGCGTGCCAAACTCTCCGCCGCGCCCGCGAACCACGTCCCTCGACTCACCCCGAGCGATCCCTCGCCGCGCTCGTTCACGAACGCGCGATCCCTCGCGCTCCACCCGCGCGTCTCCACCCCGCTATTCGCCTCGCGCTCGCGCTGTTCTCGAGAGTATCGCGGCGCGCCGGCGCCGGCGTCTCGCGTCGCCGCCGCCGCCGCCGACGCGCCCAATCCCAATCCTCGCAACGCCGACCGAATCGACGCCATCGCCCCCGTCCCGAGCGTCTCCCCGATGTCCCCCGTCGCCCCCGTCGCCGCGCTCGGAATCGCCGGGGAAATCTCGTCGCCCCTCGCGAACGCGCGCGCGTCCCGACGCGCGTCCCGCGCGCGCGTCTCCAACCTCCCGCACCGCGTCACCATCGCCGCCTTCTCCGCCGACCCGCCCGGGAACGCTCTCGAACGCGCGTCCAACACGTCTCGAATCGTCCGACGCAGTCTCGCCTCGATCGCGTCGACGGTGGACTCGGACGAGTTCGCCGCGCGCGCTCGAAATTCATTCGCCTCGTCGTCGTCGCGTCTCGTCGCGCGCGCGTCGATCGTCGCCTCGACGAGCGCGCGGTGCGCGTCGTCGAGCGCGCGTTCCATCTCATCGAGCGCGAGACGCGCGGCGTCGATCGACATCGTCGGCGGCGTGTGTCGTCGTCGTCGTCCGCATTCGTCGTCGTGCGAAGATTTTGATTATGCACGCGATGAAGACGACGCCGACGCGCGTCGTCGTCGCGCGCGCGTCGGCGGCGGCGACCCAACCACCGGGCGATAAACGCGCCGTCATCACGGGCGCCAACACCGGCATAGGCTTCGAGACGGCGCGCGCGTTGCGAGAGAGCGGTGATTATCACACCATCGTCCTCGCGTGTCGAGACGAACGACGGTGTCGAGACGCCATCGCGCGATTGGAATCGCGCGCGCCGTCGTCCACGAGACTGGTGTATCGGTCGCTCGATCTCGCCGACGTGCGTTCGACGAGAGATTTCGCGCGCGCGTACTTGGACGAGGGGGAACGGTTGGACCTGTTGGTGAACAACGCGGGCGTGATGGCGGTGCCGACGCTCGAGCGAACGCGGGATGGATTCGAATTGCAAGTCGGCGTGAATCATTTGGGGCATTTCGCGCTGACGGCGGGGTTGTTTCCGGCGCTGCGCGCGAGCGAGGATGGACGCGTGGTGACGGTGTCGAGCGAGGCGCATAGAATCGCGGCGAAAGGGTTGGCGCGGGACGACTTGTTCGGCGAGAAGACGTATTCGGCGTGGGGACAATACGGACAATCGAAGTTGGCGAACGTGTTGTTCGCGTTCGAGCTGGCGAGACGGTGTCCGGCGAACGTGTCGTCGACGACGCTGCATCCTGGGGCGGTGGACACCGAGTTGGGACGGTATCTGCAACCGCCTGAGGACGAGGTGGTGTGGTGGCAGAAGCGTTTGTTTGAATTCATTCGGGATAACTTTTTGAAGACACCCGAACAAGGCGCGGCGACGAGCGTGTACCTGGCGCGAGAGATCGCGAAGGGGGCGGCGAACGGGAAGTATTACGCCGATTGTCGAGAAAAGACGCCGGCGAAGAATTGTTTCAACGAGGACGACGCCGCGTGGTTGTGGCAGCGCTCGGCGGAGCTCACGGGCGTCTCTTTCGATTCGATGTGATGCGCCATATCGGTCCTAGGTAGTTTACATTGCAACGCTGCGCTCATTTCATTTTTTTCTTTCTTTCATCAGTCGCTGAATTCCCCGTCGGGAACGTACTGCGTCGTTTTTTTCGCCGGCGACGACGTGTGCACCGGTTTCGGTGACGTGCCGTTTTGACGCTTCTTACTTCTCGCCGGCGAGGCGATTTCACCCGGTTCCCTTGATCGCGAGCGAGAGGATTTTTTCGCCGGCGAGGCGATTTCACCCGGTTCCCTTGATCGCGAGCGAGAGGATTTTTTCGCCGGCGAGGCGTTTCTGCCGAAACCAGGCACCTGTCTCGCGTGTTGCACCAACGCGCGAGAGGCTTTTCGCGGATCGTTTTGAGCTTGAACGATGACGTTGACCGCGCGCACGTGTGGTGCTCTGAAGGGTTCCGTCGGAAGCACGCTGTCAGGAATGTGTGGCTTTTGCGCCGCCGCCGCGACTGAAAATACTTCGTCGTAGGGCACTTTGTCGCAGTCGACGAGCACGAAGCGCCTTTCGGCGTCTAATTTCAAGTCATTCCACACATTCTCGCGCGAGAGCGCGTCGACACATCCTATAATCCAAGTTGACATGCGCGCGCGCGTCAGCGCCACGTTCAGTCTGCGTTCATCCTTCAAAAATCCGACATCCGAGTTGACCACGTCTTCTTTATTCTCCTTTCGAGCTCGAACGCACGATATTAGCACCGCGTCGAATTCGTGTCCTTGCATCTGATCGATCGTGCCGTACGTCACTGGAGCCCATTCGGCGAACCCTTTGTTTTTCTGTTGCATCGCGCCGACGAATTCGCGCAAACGCTTCACCTGGTCCAAGTACGGCGTGATGACGCCGACGGTGTGCTTTGATCGCGACAGCATCGACGCCTCGGCGATGTGCTTGTAGCAATAAGAAGCGAACTCCGCCTCGAGAGAGTTGGAGCAAGAATTAGAATTCGTCTTGTATCGATCGACGACCATCTGTCCGCGCTTGACGTTGAAGAACTGGTACGGACCGCAGTTCATCTTAGAGTGGTACGGCGCGAACCTATCGGCGGCGGCGCACCCTTCGCCCGACGTGAGAAGCTCACGGTAAAACCTCAAACTCGGGAATTGCACAATCTCCGGATGCATTCTGTATTGTTCTCGAAGCATGAAAGATGGTAATCCAGCCTTTTGTAGACGTTCGAACAGACTCTGGGTGTAGTGAGCTTTGACAGCAGCGCGAGAAATGACGGTTGGAGCCAGCTGCTTGGAATCGCCGACCAAAACGATGAGACCGTCCGGTTTGAGCCACTGTAACGGAATCAAAGCCGCGGGCTCGACCGCCTGGGAAGCTTCGTCGATGATGACGACGTCGAACAAATCGACGCCGCAATTCTGAGAGGTGGTGTTATTCCGAGACGACTGCCTCTTCGCGAGATGGGCCATGGACGAGAGCGTCCCGCACACGACGTTCGCTTGACTGATGACTCGCTCAAACGGTGTCGACGGTGCAACCGATCCCTCGGAACGACCCTCTTCTCTGAGCTTGTCTCTCCACTTTTTCTCGATGGTGTCTTGAATTTTAAACGTCTCTGATTTCAGCTTCTGGAGACGCTCGAGTTCCGGACTCGTGTTTGGTACATTTACACTTCCCGGCAAAAAGCTGTACGACCTCGACCTCGACTGGACGCGTCGCATCTCATAAGTGAGTTGATCTTCGATTTCTTTCCGCTTTGCTTTGATTTCGTTGAGTTGATTTTCGTAGTAGTCGCTGTTTTTGGCGTACGTATTATCCTCCATTTTATCAGGGTCAACGCCCCTATCGAGAAGAAGTCGACGCACGTGTCGTCGTGCCGACGCCGAGCCTTCCTTAATCTTCTCATCGGAACCTATTCGAATGACGTTCACCCCTTTCAACAGTGCGACCAGTCGTGAATCCATCTGCGGCGACCCGTCGACGAGTCGAGTGACGATGTGATCCACAGCGTTGTTACTCTGCGTGGCGCAAATTATTCTCTTTCTCACCGGATTCCCGTCAAAGTCTTCTGCGTTCAACAAAGCCGCGACTAAGTTGACGATAAGATGCGTCTTGCCGGTTCCGGGAGGTCCGACGACGAGCACGGGAGCTTCACGTTCTTGCGGGGTCGTGATGAAGGGCCTCGCGCACGTACCCAAGACCGCCTTGAGTTGCTCCGCATTCAAAGAAGACTTGATCGCGTGATACGCCTGCGTCCGTATCCCGATCGGCCGATCCGGTACCATCGATCCAAACGTCCGAGGAGCCTCGCGAATCCTTTTAAACATGTTGGCATCCATGTTCGTGACCGCTCGAAGTTCTCGAAGAACCGTCGCCAGTTCCAACAGACGCTTGATGCGGAATCGAGCATTCTTTCGCTTCAGCGTCTTCTGAATCTCGCCCAAACGCAGAGTTCCGCTCTTACCTCCGAAAAACGTCTTCATCACGAGCACGTGATCGTTGTGCACGCTCGGAACCGATTCAACCCAACCGAAAATGTAAGTCTTTTGTTTTTGCTTTGTAGAGAGACTGAACTCGTCGTCTTGCGACATTGTGAACGCATCGGCGGCGACGATAGGTTCGATCATGACGAAATCATCAGGTTTAAATGCTCCTTTCGAATCATTGTCGAGTTTGAAATTGACGATGGAAAATGTATCCACCTCCATGTGCGCGCTCGCGACTCGCGCCTCCTCGGTGTCGAGAGCGCTCGCGGAGCCCAAAGCGCGGTTGATATCGGAACGAAGTTCGGCCACAATCAGAGGTACGAAGTGATCTTTGTACTCTTGTGGGCCATGGAAAATGGTGGGAGGAACCTCGTCCAAGTGCGTGTTCATCGCGACGAGATTTATGTCCACAAATTCGGCTTTTACCTCGTCGCGAGTGAGTCGTTCAACCGTGAGACACAGCATGCTTCGGAGTATATCTTCGGGGCGGTAAGTTTGGCGACGAACACCGGGAGCCTTAAACGCCGGTCTCACGGGCGCCGATGTGGGTCGAGGCTGCGCCGCCGCCGGAGCGAAAGGAGATGAATTCAATGGACGTTTACCCCAAAACTTGGAGCCTTGCGCGCTGACCTGCGCATAGGCAGAAGACCGAGCCGAGGCGGGCGGCGGCGGAACTTCAACCGTGGATGGTTTTTGCGCCTCCTTCGCGACCACTTTTCTAATGAGTGGTGCACCAATCGGCTGCTTCCTGGGGATGGGGACAGCGTGCTCGGCCAATGGATTGATGCGTGGAACGTCTGCCTCCGACACGGGCGCCACCGTCTTTCTCGTATCTTTGTTGTACGTCCCTTCAGATTTCTCTTGCTTACGACTCCCGGCAGTCTTAGGCGGTGCCTCCACGGTCTTCTGCTTGGTCTTGTTCAACGCAGATTCTAATCGAATCTCGACTCCACGCTTCGTCACTTTCCTCTTCTTCTTGTCGCTTCCTAACAACCAGCTCGGATCGTCGGTCCGTTTTGCCGCCGGCAGCGGAGGCACCTTCTCAATCATCGGTTCATCGTCGACGTCATCAGGTAATTCGATCACTCCTTCTTCTTCTTCCTCGTCCTGCTCCACTGCGTACACTTCATCAATCTCCATATCCGTCGACACACCCGGGAACACGTTGGCGAGTTTACTTCTCACCATCTCGCTGAGCGCCTTCTCTCCGCGCACGCTCAGCAAGCGTTGCACACGATCGCGCAATTCGTTCATGATTCTCTCACTACTCGGAGAATCGGTAAACTCCTTCGCGAGTAGATCTATGGCGCTCACCCAGACTTCGCCAATGTCCTCTTTGGATGACATGAACTTGGCCGGATCCCACGCCAACAGATTTTGCAAAATGTTCAACGGCTTTTCTTTATCGAAGTCTCCGTCTTGCTTCCGTTCCTTGATAGCGCTCCAATACATTTTCAGAAACAGCAACAACAGATACAGACTTTCGTGCTCAGAGGGCGTGCATTTGAGACCGTGAGCAGACATGATTTCAAAGATACCCACCGATGAAATCGCCACCTTCGACAAGTACCAACTAAACGCGGACAGACGTTCTTTATCATCGCCGTCGATGGCGCTGATGATCTGATGTGTTTGTAGAATGGGAGAGCTCGCAGAGCGTAGGAACTCATCCACATCTTCTGGAGTTTCGGTCGGCATCCGTTTGACGTCTTTCAGCGCGCAGTAAATCGCGCCGAGTACCGCCTTCGGTACGGCGCTCCGTTGCGGGTCTTGCGCGTCTTGGAACATTTGCTTGTAACACTGCTCTTTGCTATCGGCACCGTACTGCTTTTTCAAAACTTCGCTCGCGATCAGTACTAATGATTTACGCTGTGACAAGATGCACATCACAGCGCCTTCGGTGCATTTCGGTTCGTCGTTGGAGCGCTCCAACGGCGGTGTACTCGTCAAGTCGATGGGACACGTGAGTAACGATTGGAAGAACCACTCTCCGCACTTGCTAAGAATTTGTCGGAGCGCGGTCGCGTTCTCCTGATTCCCTTCGGCGATCTCGACGTAGTTGTACTGGACTTGTAGCGGTGGTTTCGACTGATCTTCGCGCGCGAACGGCGCAATGAGTCCCATAGCGTACATGACAGCTCCGACGTACTCGTCGAGACAATTCCCGACACCTGTTGCGTTGATCGGCGACATCCTATCGAATCCCAACGCGTACTTCCAGACGCGGGTGTTCACCTTCCATCGTTTCGTCGTTCGAAGCGTTTTTAAAATCTTCATGTGCAACTCGCCGAGCGCGTTGTCGCCCTTGATGCGATGCTCTCTGGCCCACTGCTCCAACGTGAAATCAAAAAATCCAGGATCCGCGAGAGCACTGATGGCGATCGCGTCCGCGCAAATAATGTAACCCATCGTCGACATAAACGTGACGCTCAACTTTTTGCGGACGTCGCCCACCTCGGGCGAGACGGCGTCGTCGGATTGTAAGCTCTTGATCATGTCGGTTCCTATGCGTTCGTTCCAATCGTTCAAAGTCAACACAGCGTCGTCCACGCCGATTTCAGAGTACTGCGCCTTGACGGCGTCGCAAGCCATGAGCCTACTCTCCCACTGTATCAGCGGAGAAAACATGTACGACGCTTGCGGTACCTCAGCCACTAAGATCTCCATGATTTTTCTCGCGCTCACCGCTTCGCCCGTGAGGAGCAACATGTAGAGAAGTTTAAGAATATTCAAATCGACGCGCTGCGCCTCGTCGATGTCCTTGACGAGTCTCGCGGCTTCGTAAACGTCGTCAATCAGCTTTTCCGAGCGCACCGCCATGCGACGCCAAAACGATTTGGCCGCGGCTGGCCCCTTCGGCGACGCAATGAGCATTTGTTGCATCACCTCGGACGCGTTTCGACTGAGGATGACGTTCTTTTCGTCGTTCGCGCGCGCGATCGCGCACGCCGTGACTCGGAGCAGGATGGGATACATACCGATCACGTCTCGAACGATCGCGTCATCGCACATCTCGAGCGTATACGCCAACGCAAACCACAGTCGATTTTCATCCGGCTCGCGCGCGCTCGCGCTCGCCGAGAATTCGTTCCGCGGTTCTTCGCCCGTGATCCGAGTTCCCGACTCGCGATTCATCTGTGCGGTCGCTAAACACTCGATCCAAAACCCCACGACGTCCTCCACCAACTCCCGACGCGCGTTTTCCTTGCGCACGCTCCGCACCCGTTTCGTTCCGTCGGCGTCCGCCTCGCGCTCCGTCAGCAGCGCTCTCGCCTTCTTCCGCGTCTTCGAACTGCTGTCCGCCAACATGGCGAACACGCCCGGAAAATGGCCACACGGCGCCGTCCAGATTTCCTCCACCAGCGCGCGCGCGTCCTCGTCTCCGTCGTCGGACGTGCCCGCGTCGAAACCGGCGTTGAACGCGTCCGAGCCAGCCTTGTAAATGCGCCCCTCTCGCAACGATCCCGGCGCGATCATAATCTCCCGCAGCGCGTTCTGCCGCGCATACCTGCGCACGTTTTCATCTTGAATCCTATCCATGCACGAATACACGTCGAATCCACGCTCGAGACGTTCAAAATCAAACCTCCCCCACGTCTCCGCCGACGCCGCCGACGTTCTCGACGCCTCGGCATCCACCTCCCTCCGCAGCGCCAACCCCACCTCCAAACACCTCGCGCACACGATCATGCAATCCATCGCGCACCCCCACGCGCTCTCATCCGCTCGTTCGCGCCGTCGCAACCCTCTCGGCGCGCTCACGCCTCCCCCATCCCGCGCGCTAACTTCCTCGAGGAGCGCCGCGAACGTCACGCGCGCCACCTCATCGTCCTCGCAAAACGCGTGCGCGCGCGCCGTCGCCGTCAGCGCGTCGAACGATGTCACCTCCCGCATTTCCCGCGCGCGCCGTCGCGCACGCACGGCTCGCGCGCGCACCAGTGCCGGAATCAGTCACGCGCAGTGCCGAGATCGCACCGAGTGATGAATGAAATCTCGCGCACGCACAGGCGGATGACGCCGCGCGCACGCGTCAGCGTCGCGTCCATCGCGCGCGATCGTCGTCGATCTCGACGAACGATATTTTTCCTCGTCTCGATCGCGCGTCGTCGGCGTCGATGATGCGTCGCCGCGCGCGTCGCGGACGCGTTCGTGCGTCCGAGAGACGCGGTTGAGACGAATCGCCGTCTCGAACGTGTCGACCGAGTCGCGCGAGTGCGAGACGCGACGATCGAGACGCGGGGGGAGACGAGACGAAAAGAAATTACGCGCGCGTCGGCGTCGAGCGTCGGGAGCGGTGCGCGCGCGCGAACGAGCGAACACGAGACGGTGAGGAAAGTGCATCATCATCGACTCGAGTGTGGACAGCGAACGAACGGGACGGCGACGGCGAGCGAGGCGCGTCGCGATGGCGCGGGAGACGACGACGGGTTTGCGGCGTGACCTCGTCGTGCGCGCGCGACGCGTCGGTGCGAGCGCGTCGGTGGACGTGCGCGTGCACGCGGTGCGAGTGGACGACGCGTCGACGCCGAGGTGCGTGGTTTTGGACGCCGCGTCGACGAGACGACGCGCGAGGGACGCGGACGAGGCGACCGAGGCGAATCGCGCGGTTCGAACGAGAGATGTGGCGATGCAGCGCGTCATGT
>Ga0181569_10004750_pt1 | contig 10424 bp, 9 predicted proteins | sample 101ome_19_FD_132452 | JGI IMG/M metagenome (GOLD analysis project Ga0181569, IMG submission 132452) | Coastal salt marsh microbial communities from the Groves Creek Marsh, Skidaway Island, Georgia - 101405AT metaG (megahit assembly) | ecosystem: Environmental > Aquatic > Marine > Intertidal zone... | reverse complement strand
TCGGGCAGGAACGTGCCGATGCCGTGTTCGAGGTGCGGGATGACGTGCATCATGGCCGGGGCGCGGTGCGGGTCGCTGCCGTTGTACGTCGCGTACCGGTTGAAGAACTGGGCAAGTTTGGGGTGCTTGAGGTGGCGGGCGTTGTGCCGGGCGAGGGTGCCGAGAAGCGGCAATTGCCAAACCCGCGACAACAGCCGCCACGCTGCCGAAGTGCGGTACGTTGACCCTTCGTGGAGGCTTCGCTCCAAGAACACTCCCCGCGTGAGTTCAAAGGCGCGGCGGCTGGTGGCGAGGTGCCGAAGCAGGCGCCGCGAAGGCACACCCCACCGCGCCTCGACGTCCTGGGCAAAGCGCTCCGAGTCGGTCCACGCCACAAGTGGTTCCTCTTCGTCCTCCCAGAAATAGTGGGTGCTTCGGTCGAGGGTGCGGTAGCGGAAAGGGGTTGGGCGGCCTCGGGTTGAGGCTGGCACGAGCGCGTCGAGTTCTTCCATCAGCTCCGGCATGGTGAACAGGGACGGGCCGCGGTCAAACCGGTGTCCGGCGTCGACGTGCTCCCCGAGTTTGCCTCCGACCGTGTCGGCGGCCTCGAGAACCGTCACCCGATGTCCGCGTGCGGCCATCCGCACAGCGGTGGCCAGCCCTCCGACGCCGGCGCCCACCACGACCACGTCGCGGGGTTCGCTCATGCGCTCAACAGGGTTGACACGACTTCCGGAAAGCAAATCTTGAACCAGGCCGTGTAGCGGTCGGGGTGGGCCGCGATGTCGGCCTCGACCTCGCGCACCGGCATGTACCGCGTCTCGCAGACCTCTTCGGGATTGGGCTCGGGGGGCACGTCGCTGTACCCGACGAGCACGTGATCGAGCTCGTGCTCAATCATGCCGTGGTCAAGGTCGGCGCGGTAGACGAACGAGAATTTGGGCTCGAGCTGGCACCGCATTCCCATTTCTTCGACGAGCCGGCGCTGGGCCGCCTCCACGACGGTCTCTTCGGGACGGGGATGGCTGCAACAGGTGTTGGTCCACAGCCCGCCGCTGTGGTATTTGTCCAGCGCGCGACGATGCAGCAACAGGTCACCTTTGCTGTTGAACACGAAGACGCTGAACGCCCGATGCAGGACCCCTTGGCGGTGCGCCTCCATCTTTTCCATCGTGCCCAAAGGGCGGTCTTCCGGATCCACGAGAACCACGTTTTCGGTCATGGGCGTGCTGTATGAAGGCTCACGTTGCATTACGGGGACTTAAGGTACGTGAGAAAGTCGCGCACAAAGGCGGCGTGCGGCGGGTCGTTGCTCCAGTGTCCGGAGGCCAGGGCCGCTTCGACAACGCGTCGGTCGACGTCCACCTCGTTGAAGTAGTTCAATAAGGCGGGGGCGTGGGTTTGGACTCCAAGGCGAAGGAAGGCGAGGTCGGGGTCGCCGGGTCGCGCGGCGAGTGCCGCTTCGAGCTCAGGTTGCCAATCCAGGAACTGCGACAGCTTGTCGACCGGGTTCCAGGCGTGGTCTGCGATCATGAGCTCAGCGACGGCGCGGAATCCTTGAGCTAGGGGGTCGGCGGTGAGGTCGTCGCGGGAATCGCGTTCGGAAGTCATGCGCTGGGTCATGGTGGTGGCACCTTCTGCTGTGGTCGCCTCGCGGTACCAACCGCGCCAGCGAAGGAGGTCGTCGCCGGAAGTTTGGGCCAGGAGGGCGGGGGCCAAGCAGAACGCCAAACCCATCCACGCGAGTGTCAAGCACAGGCGCATCGCGTTGAATCAGAGAAGGTTGAAGCTGTGGCGGAGGTAAGACCCCACGAACAGCGTCGCCTTGCGGCGGTTGGGAATGCGCACGCGTTCCTCGAGGATGCGGTTCGAGGGGAGGGCGGCGATTTTTTGGAAGAGGCGCTGGTAGTAGACGTACGCCACGTAAACCCCGAGGCGGCTTTCCTTCGGCAACTGCACGATGCCCTCGTAAGCATGTCGAAAGTCGGTGGCGATTTCGCGCTCGATGTGCGCTTTGGCGTCGGCGTTGAAGGCGCGCATGTCCACTCCGGGAAAGTACACGCGCCCTTTGTCTTCGAAATCGTCCTTGAGGTCACGCAAGAAATTGACCTTTTGAAAGGCGGCACCGAGGCTTCGTGCGTTGGGAAGCAAGCGCTCGTAGGAGCTGCGATCTCCAAACACAAACACGTGCAAGCACATCAATCCCACCACTTCCGCCGAGCCGACGATGTAATCGTCGTAGCCTTCGCGGTCGTAGGTGGTGCGGTCGAGGTCCCATTCCATGGAGCGCAAGAACAAATCCACGTGCTCGCGGTCGATGCCGTAGGTGGTGTAGGTCTTGGCAAACGCGTGCAGGATGGGGTTGCTGCTCATGCCGTGGTCGAGCGCCCAATACGTGTCCTCTTTGAAGCGTGTGAACATGGCCTCCTGTTGCGGGCCATGCAGCGTGTCCACAATCTCATCCGCGTAGCGCACAAACCCGTAGATGTTGTAAATCGCTTCGCGCAGCGAAGGCGCCAAAAATCGTATGCCCAGCGAAAAACTGGTGCTGTACGCCTTGGTCGTGCGCTTGGCGCATTCCGAAGCAACGTCGTCGTAGAGTTTCAAGGCGTCCATGACGGGGGTTTAACCGCGGAAGGCGTGTTCATGTTCAACGGAGAGGTCAACTTGCGTAGGTGCCTGGGGCAGGATGCCGAGGCCGTTCAGGTAGCGGCAAGTTTCTCGGGCAGCGACTTCCCCTGAAATCAGGCTCGGAGGCACGCCCGGACCGGGAGTCGTGAGTTGCCCTGCGAAGTGCAAGCCGGGGAGCTTCGAGCGCATCTTGGGTTTCCAAAACGCGGTTTGGCGCAGCGTGTTTGCCAGCCCGTAGGCGTTCCCTTTGTAGCTCGAGTATTCAGACTCGAATTCGCTGTGGGCGAAGGACCTGCAGTACGTGATGTGGGGCCGCAGGTCGCGTCCGAGGTGGGCTTCGAGGCGGGTCATGATTTCTTCGAAATAGCGGTCGCGCTCGTCGCCCTCTTCCTTCAAGCCGGGGGCGAGAGGAATGAGGAAGAAGAGGTTTTCGCAGCCCTCGGGCGCGACGCTGTCGTCCGTGCGCGACGGTGCGCTGACGTAAAACAGCGGGTCGTCCGGCCACGTGTTCGAATCGTAGATCGTCTCGGCATGGGGCCCAAACGGCGTGTCGAAAAACAAGTTGTGGTGCTGGAGTTCCGGCACCCGGGTGTCCAGTCCCACGTAGTACAGGAGGGAGCTGGGCGACATCGTGCGCTTGTCCCAGTAAGCTTCGTCGTACCGGCGCCATTTGGCAGGCAAGAGCTTCTGCTCGACGTGGTGGTAGTCGCCCGTGGCCACAACTGCAGCGGCTTCGATTTCCGTGCCGTCCGCCAGCGTCACTCCGGAGGCGCGGCCTCCGTCGTCGTGGATGGCCACCACCTCGGCGGACGTCGTAAACTCGACTCCCAGTCGTTCTGCGACCCGGACCATGGCCCGGACGATCTCGTTCATCCCGCCCATGGGGTACCACGTTCCGAGGCAGGTGTCGGCGTAGTTCATGAGGGAGTAGAGGGCGGGGGTGTCTTCGGGTTTGGCGCCTAAAAACAACACCGGAAACTCCATGATCTGCAAGAGCTTGGGGTGCGTGAAATGCTGGCGTGCAAAGGCGCTGAACGACGTGAACAACGACAGACGCGTGGCGTCCACCACCGTCTGCCATTCCGCAAATTCGAGCGCGTTGTGCGCGGGCTTGTTGACGAATTTGTTCATGCCGATGGTGTACTTCACCTCGGCTTCCGCCATGAATTCCCGCAGTCTTTTTCCCGCTCCGGTCTCAATGCTCTCGAAAACGCGAGCCAACGCATCGAGGCCCGCGGGAATTTCGAGCGGGCCGTCTTCAAACCAAACGGTGTAGGACGGGTCGAGGCGAACGAGGTTCATTTCTTCCTTTACGTCGGCCCCAAAATCTTCGAAGTAGCGTTCAAACACGTCCGGCATCCAATACCAGCTCGGCCCCATGTCGAACGTGAAGCCGTCCACCTCAAACTTTCGTGCGCGGCCGCCCAGCGTGTCGTGACGTTCGAGAACGCGGACGCGGTGACCGGATTTGGCCAAGTAACTTGCCGTGGCAAGGCCAGCGAAGCCGGCCCCCAATACCAGGACAGAAGAGGAATCGTGGTTCATGGGAATGCGCTTAGGTGCATAGAACAACCACAGTTGAGGGAACGATGTTCATTGATCGCTCTTGGAAGATAGGTGGAATAAACCGCATTAATTTTGGAATGAGTGGATAAATGTTGAGAACAAGTGTTCTTGCCGCGGCAGCGGTCCTGCACGGGGAGCCCAAATGCTCGGCCGGTCAAGTACCTTTGCGTCATGGCAGCATCCTTGAAAGGCATGGACGTGGTGGCGTTTGGGGCCCATCCCGACGACGTGGAGTTGTCGGCAGGGGGGACCCTGGCCAAACTCGCGGCACAAGGCAAGCGCTGCGCCATTGTCGACCTGACCCGCGGCGAACTCGGCACGCGGGGCTCGGCCGAGCTACGGGACCGTGAAGCCGCCGCCTCCGCGGCCATCCTCGGCTTGGCGCACCGCGAAAACCTCGGCCTCGCTGACGGCTTTTTCGAGGTCAACGAGGCCAGCCTGCGCCTGGCGATCTCGGCCATCCGGCGCCTGCGCCCCTCCGTGATTCTGGCCAACGCGCTCGACGACCGCCACCACGACCACGGCCGCCGCGCCGAGATCGTCGCGCCTGCCCCTTTCCTCGCCTGCCTTCCAAAGGTCGTGACCGGCCCCGCCAACGCCCCCGAGCCCGCGTGGCGCCCCCGTGCCGTCTACCACTACATCCAGGACTACGACCGCAAGCCGGACGTCGTCGTGGACATCACGGGGCACCTCGACACCAAGTTCGAAGCCATCCTGGCCTTCGGCTCGCAGTTCCACGATCCCAATTCGGAGGAGCCCGCAACACCCATCAGCAGCCCCGAGTTCCTGGAGCACGTGCGGGGGAGGGCGACGTCGTTTGGGCGTCCGTGCGGGTTTTTGCACGGGGAGGGTTTCCAAGTCCGGCGCCCCATCGGCACCGACTCGCTTCTGGACCTCCTTTGACGCGCTCACTGCAGCGCTTGTGGCGGCTTGCCTTCAATTGGGCGGGCGCCCTCAGCGCCCCAGCACCTCCCGGTACACCGCGTCGTACGCGTCCGCCACGGCCTCGACGCTGAAGTGCTTCACGGCGTAGTCCCGAATGGCCTCGGCTTCCCACGTGCACTCGGCGACGGCCTCGAACGCCGCGTCCCACGCGTGGACGTCCGCCCCGGCCTCGAGCAAAAACCCGCGCCCACTCAGCCCGGGCGCCAAATGCTCGGAAATCCCGCCCACGTCGGTGCTCATCACGGGGAGTCCCGTCGCCCACGCCTCGGGAATCACGCACGGGAAGTTCTCGCGCCGGCTGTTCAACACCAGCACGTCGTGCTCTTGCATCTGCCGCGCCACGTCTTCGCCCGAGAGCGGCCCCGTGAACGCGATCCGGCCTTCGAGCCCGCGCTCCTTGACCCAAGCTCGGTGCCCGTCCAGGCTCGCCTTTTCACCCCCGACCAGCGTCGCCCGCCACGTCGGCCTTTTCGCGAGCTGCACTTCGAGGGCTTCGAGGAGTCCGGAGATGTTTTTTTGGTCTTCGTTCATCGAGCTGACGTGAAGCACACGCTCCACCCCCCGGCCTTCCATTTTCCGGCGCGAAGCTCCCACCACCACGCCGGCCAGCGTCTCCACTTCCGCGGGCTTGAACCTCTGCACGTCCACCACGTTGGGCACCACGTGGACCTTGACGCCCGGCACCCACGCCCGCATCGCCTCGCCCAAATCCGCACTCACCGGACACACCACGTCCGCCCCCTTCACCACGTCTTTCACGGCCTTGCGTCGCCACCACGGCAGCGCCTTCACGTCGTGGTACGCGGTCCAATGCTCCGTCAACACCACGGGCACGCCCCAGCGCTTGGCCCATGCCACGGCAGCGCTCCCGGCAGGGTAGGCCACGTGCAGGTGAACCACGTCGGGCGTTCCCTCACGCTTCACCGCTTGCGACGCCACAGCACGCGCCATCCCCAACAGCTGGGGCCGCGTCGCTTCGTGGTACAGTCGCTTCACCGTCCACGGTTGTCCCGCCACCTCGCGCTCCTCCACGCCGCTTTTTTCGCGCATTTTCAGCAGGCTCGCCGCGGATCCCTTCACCGCCACCGGCGCCCAAACCTCCCCGCCGTGCTTCGTCGCCACCGCCTCCACATGCCGCTCTACGAAGTTTCCAAGGCTTGGATGCACCTCCGACGGAAACCAACTGGCCACGTGCAGAATTTGGAGTTTGGCACTCATGATTCAAAGGTCGAAAGAAGTCGGCAAGAGAAGCGCTTGACATTGAGACAACTTAAATATCTTTGCGCTCCCTTCCGGACCTCACGTGGTCTCAACGAAGGAACACGGTGGCTATAGCTCAGCTGGTTAGAGCATCGGTTTGTGGTGCCGAGGGTCGTGGGTTCAAATCCCATTAGCCACCCACCAAAACAAGCCCCGCACGCAAGTGCGGGGCTTTCTTTTTGGGGAAAAGCCGACGCCAAGTCGAAGGCTTGAGCGCAAGGCGAATTCCCAAAAAAGAAAGCGCCCCCTCCGCATCGCGGAGAGGGCAAGCTTGTTGAGGTGGGACTGCCGCCCCGTCATTCTTGCGCCGCGGCCTCGCCGCCGGCGCAATCATCCCCTCGGTCACTCAAAGTCCTTCACGAATCGAACAGATAAAGCGTACCACCGGTTTGAAGACCTACTCTTCCAAACGAGACAAACTCACAGGGGACAGCGTACTCGTTCGAAATTCACCTTCGAAATTGTACCTCACAATGACCTGACATCCTGAAGGATCCGATGGGGCATTGATTATCCCTACAATATCCCCGGTCAAAGTCGAGCCAGAAGTTGTCGAAAACGCCACGCGATCCCCCATAGCCAGGTCAAAGTCAAAACATGCAAGCTGGTCACCATTCAGTGTGTTCAGTGGCGGATTTGACTTTTCCATTTTCTTCTGATGCTTCCATCCCAGTCGGACGAGCTGGATGTCCTGTCCAATGGTTCCTCCCAATGTCAGAATGGCTCCTACAATTGACATTGCAAGACCAGCCCCCCCACCGCCATTCCAGATGACAGCAATGCCTGCGAGTGACAAACTCATGCCAAAATATTTCGCTTTAGTCGAGGATTCTAGTTTGTGGGCGTCGAAGGAGGAAGAAAAGTGTTGAGTGACTACTGAATCCGCATGCAAAAACGGTTCTACAAGAAGGTCGGAAGCTCGAAGTATCAACGTGCTCGAGGCACCTAGAAAAAGAAGGAGGATGAAGTGTTTCATTGGATGAACGCTTTGAGGATGAAGCTAATGAAAAACAGCGTAGCGCTCGGTTCCTTCGAACCAACAATCCGGAGGCCAGCCCCGTACCTTTGGGACATGCTGCAAAACTTGAAACCGCTCGCGCGGGCCGCGATGGCCTGTGCCGCGAACCTGACCGTCGCCGCCCTCATCACGACCGCCACCACGGCCCAAACCCCGTGCGTCGATGGCTTCGCCGGCGACTACCCGTGCCAGAACGTCGACTTCCTGTCCTTCCTTGGCGTCGACGAAGTGGGGGGAGGGGAGATGAATGACATTTGGGGTTGGGTCGACCCGACCGACAGCACCGAATACGTCCTCCTCGGCCGAACCAACGGCACCGCTTTCATCAACATCTCCGACCCGCTCAACCCGGTGCTCGTCGCGAACCTGCCCACCAACACGGTGAGCTCGCTTTGGCGCGACATCAAGGTCCACAACAACCACGCGTTCATCGTGTCGGAAGCCAACGGCCACGGCATGCAGGTGGTCGATTTGACGCAGCTCAGCGCCATCGCCAACCCGCCCCAGCAGATCGCCGCCGATGAGATTTACACGGGCTGGGGGAACGCCCACAACATCGTCATCAACGAAAGCACGGGCCGCGCCTACGGCGTGGGCACCGGCACCTTCCAGGGCGGACTTCACATCCTCGACATCAGCGACCCGCTCAACCCGACCTTGATTGGCGACTTCGCCGGGGACGGCTACACCCACGACGCTCAGGTCGTCTCGTACAACGGCCCAGACAGCAACTTCCAGGGGAAGGAAATTGCGTTCTGCTGCAACGAAAACACGGTCACCATCGTGGACGTGACGGACGCCGCCGACGCCACCCTGATCAGCGCCACCGGATACGCCGGCTCGAACTACACCCACCAGGGCTGGTTGACGGATGACCACGCCTACTTCATCAGCAACGACGAACTCGACGAGCAGAACCTCGGGGTGAACACGACGTCCTTCATTTGGGACGTGTCCGACCTCAGCGCCCCAGAGCTCATCGGCACCTTCGTCAGCACCTCGACGGCCATCGACCACAACATGTACGTCCGTGATTCGCTCGTGTATCAGTCCAACTACCGGGCGGGTCTACGCATCCTGAACGCGTCAAACATCGCCGACGGCGAATTGGAGGAGGTGGGCTACTTCGACGTTTACCCGTCGGACGATGCAGCGCAGTTCAATGGGAGCTGGTCGAACTACCCGTACTTCCCCTCCGGCGTCATCGCCGTGTCGCACATCGAAGAGGGGGTCTTCTTCCTGAAGGTGTCGGACGTGATCGTCGATTACGGCTGCACCGACACGGAGGCGTGCAACTACGACCCCGACGCGATGCAGGACGACGGGTCGTGCCTCGCATTCAACGTCTGCGGCGAGTGCGAAGGGGAGGAGCTGTTTTGCGTGGGCTGCACGGACGAGGCGTCCTGCAACTACTCGGACGTGGCGACCATTGACGACGGGTCGTGCTTCGAAATTGACGCCCCCGCACCCCAGTCCGCCATCCAAACCCTCGACCCCGTGACCTTCACGGCCGAGCCCAACTCGTACTGGTTCGCCACCGAGGATGCGGTCGACGCCCTCACCGTCGCCGAGTCCTTCACTTTCCCGCTGTTGCTGGAGTCGGACTCGTCGGTTTGGGCGGCGCATTCCAACGCGGAGTTCAACGCGACGGGAGGCAAGGCCGCGCCTGATTTTGGAGCCGGCCAGTTCCACCCCAACAACGCGTATTGGATGCTCTTCGACGTCTACCAAGACGTCCTGTTCGAGTCGGTCGAAGTTTATTCTGAGAGCGGCGGCAACCACACGGTTGAAATCCTCGACGCGGCGGGTGCCCTTGTGGCTTCGGTTTCCCAATCACTCGCGGCAGGCCAAAACGTCTTCACCCTCAACGTGGAAGTCCCGGCCGGCGAAGGCTACCAGATCCGTTCCGGCACCAACGAGCCCTTCCTCTGGCGCGACGACAACAACGCGTCCGTCAACTTCCCGTACAACGTGGGTTCGTTGGCGAGCATCACAGGCACGACCATCCAAGGACAAAACCAGTACGCCTACTACTATTTCTACTACAACTGGACCATGTCCTCTTCCAACCCGTGCCTCTCGGACCGGGTGGAGTTCACGGTCACCGTGGACAACACCCAAAACGTGGGTCTGCTTCAGTCCCCGCCCGCAAGGAAGGTGACCCAGGTTCTCGACCTCACAGGACGCGAAGTCGCCCATCCGAGCAACCAACTCGTGTTGGTGGTGTATTCTGACGGAACGGTGGAAAAGCGGTTCGTGGGTGAACGGGGCTTTTAACCACGTCTTTTCTGTTACCTTGGAATCATGGAACTCAAGGACGTGGTCAAGGGAATGTGTCAACTCGCTGAGGTGGAGGTGAAGGACGTTCCGCTGATTCGGATCAGAAAGGGCGAGGGACTTCAAGACATCTACGTGGAGCTTCGAACACCGCGCAAGAAGGTTCGTTCGTACTACAACGCGGCCAAAGGTGTGATCAACGAAGTGGACATTCGCGAAGCGCACGAGCGCACCGACAGCAGTCGTCTGCTGGAATTGGCCAACGAATTGGCGAAGGAGGAAACGAACATGGATGCCATTCGAATAGGTTTGGTTGGAAATGAGTGACGCACCGCGACCAGTTGTCCTTTATGTGGACGACGAATCAGCCAACCTGACCGCGTTCAATGCGGCTTTTCGTCGTGAGTTCGACGTGCGGTTGGCGCAAAGCCCCGTCGAGGCCATGGAGGCCCTGGACACCGAGCAGGTGGATGTCTTGATCACCGACCAGCGCATGCCGCACATGACGGGCATTGATTTGGTGCGCGGAACGAAGGAGTCGCACCCCGAAGTGGTCAAAATGATTTTGACGGGGTTTGCAGACCACGAAGTGGTGATGGCGGCTCTGAACGAAGGGTTGGTGTATCGATTCTTCGAGAAGCCGTGGAGCCGTGACAACATCGTCAAGGAAGTGCTTGCGGCGTTCACCATGTTGCAAGCGTACCGAAAGCGCAAAAGCCAACTGCTCGAGATGAGGCACAACCTCCAG
>Ga0181569_10004722_pt1 | contig 10456 bp, 9 predicted proteins | sample 101ome_19_FD_132452 | JGI IMG/M metagenome (GOLD analysis project Ga0181569, IMG submission 132452) | Coastal salt marsh microbial communities from the Groves Creek Marsh, Skidaway Island, Georgia - 101405AT metaG (megahit assembly) | ecosystem: Environmental > Aquatic > Marine > Intertidal zone... | reverse complement strand
TGGAAAGTGCACAGAAGAGAGGAGCCAAGATTTACGCTGAAATCATCGGATATTCAGCCACTTGTGACGCCTACCATGTGACCACTCCAGATGGTGAGAGTAAAGCCCTCACTCAATGCATGAATCTTGCTATCGGACAGGCACAAATTGACAAAAATTCTGTGAATTATGTGAATGCACATGGAACCTCCACTCCATACAATGATAAATCAGAGACCACCGCTCTGAAAAATGTTTTTGGTGATCATGCCAAGAATGGATTGATGGTCAGCTCCACAAAATCCATGACCGGACATCTACTTGGTGCTGCCGGAGCGATTGAGGCGGCAGCAGTTTGTAAGGCGATTGAAACCAAGGCAGTACCGCCAACTATCAATTACGAAGAGCCCGATCCTGATTGTGATCTGGATTATGTACCCAACGAATCACGGGAAGCAGAAGTAGAGGTGGCGATGAGTAATAACTCCGGATTTGGCGGGCACAACGCGTCTTTAGTTTTTCGAAAAGTCTAATTTCTCTAGGTTTCACATTGATTGTGCTTGCGACAATGTAATCTTAGATTATTTTAAAAATCTTTAGTGTGCACCCGTAGCTCAATTGGATAGAGTGCCTGGCTACGGACCAGGAGGTTGGGGGTTCGACTCCCTCCGGGTGTGCCACTTCTAATGTAATGGCGACTTTACAGCTAGAAAGACTAAAGTACCTTATTCCTTTTCTGACTTTTCAGAATCACCATTGAGCTCAGGCTTATCCTCTTTCTGTCCTTCAGATTTAGGTTTTGGAGCGGCTTCATTTTCCTCTTTCGATTCGTCCTGAACTTTGGAATCAGATTCTAATGAAGAAGTAGAGTCTTTGGAAGAGGGTGCTTCTTTGCTTGTCTCTTCGGACTTCTTCTCTTCTTTGTTAGTTGTGGACTTAGAGGCTTCTGGAGATTTTTTATCAGCAGGCGGTTTATCCTCTTTTTTCGGCTCAGAAAAATCTTTTTCCGTTTTGGCAGGTTCCTTTTTGGCTTCAGGGTTAGGTGAATCGGAAGTCTTCGAAGAACCATCCTCTTTTTTACTTTCTTTGGATTCTTCCTTGTTGTCGGAATCATTTTCCTTTTCGTCTTTTTTGTCAGAATCATTGGACGAGTCTTTTTTATCATCCGAATCCTTCGACTTGGAATCTTTTACATCCTTATCAGATTTTTTATCGCCTTCCTTCTTTTTGTCATCGGTAGCGTTTTCTTTTTTGTCATTTTTTTCAGCCTTTTTCTCATCCGTGTCTGCCTCTTTGTTTTTCGCTTTTACCTTATTGAGGACTTTTTTCTTTTTTTCCGCTTCTGCTTTTGCTTGGGCTGCCATTTCCTTTCTGGCAGTAATGAAGGAGACCACACATAGAATCACGAAAACGAGCAGCAATCCTGCTGAAGCAAGCATGGTGGTGGCTTTTAAGGAAGACGCGTGGATAATTCCGTAGGTTTCTCCTTTTAACCAGCTCATCTCAGAAATTGCACCAGGCAGCATTCTGAAGGCTAACATGAAAAACCCAATCAGTCCAATAAGCACAGCCACATGCATGATGTGTTTCCTTGCATTGGGCTGCATTTCTGCACCTTGCACCAGTGCGATGAGAATGATTCCAATGATCCCGGGAATGAAAGCAGTCCAACTTTTGGAAAATTGAAGTGAGTCGCCAGGTTTTAATTCAGTCTTGGATTCAATATTTGTCCAATTCGTCGAAGTAAGCGTAACCGGAGAGGCATTAGCGGTGAAATTTTTATAAACGAGACGGACAGTGGATCGATTGGCATCGGTTTCAGCCAAATTACCAAGTTCACCTGTCTCCGCATGCACGACCAGTGCTTTTTGGGTATCGCCTTTGGAGGAAGCATGCCAAAAGGACTGAGTTTCGTATGCTGTGGAACCTTGCTCCACCGCATAATTTGCCTGGGATCGGTCTTTTGCGTGATTTAGATTTAATCGATGTACAATCCAAAATGCATATTCTCCAGCGGACTTACTCGATGGAAATCCCAGGTCGACAGAAATGGAATCATTCCCATCGGAAAGAGTGAATTCTGCATCATCAGCTAGGGGACCCGACAACTTAACTGACAGACCCTGATCTTGAAAGAGGTAACCGGCAAGACCTGTAAGGATTAAGAGTCCGCCGATAATAAATGTTGGAATTTTTAACATCCGAATAGAAAATTAGTTATTGGCCATTCAGGCAAGCTTCGAAAGAGTAAAAATTTGAGCTTAACTTTTTAATATCGAGGAATTTGACTGTTTGTTGTACCTTGAACAAATGCCTCCACAAGCGACACCCGATATCATCGAGCAAACCGAAGTTGAGACTGAACTTGCTCAGGTTTGGAAAGTGATCGTTTTAAATGACCCGGTAAATTTAATGAATTATGTGGTAATGGTTTTTCGCAAGGTTTTTGGCTATGGGGAGCAGAAAGCGATTAAGCATATGAAAGAAGTGCATGAGCTGGGTAAATCAGTCCTATGGACAGGCGAGCGTGAACAAGCCGAAAGCTATGTTTTTCAGCTACAAAAGTGGCGACTACAGGCTGTTTTGGAAAAGGATGATTGAATTTCAAATTCAAGTGGATTCTCGAATTCTACAGGCAATCCTGCCTCAAATAGAGAAGATCTTTGCCAATGCTTCCAAGTCAGGCGGACTAGCATATGCCTGCCCCAATCCGATGGATGAAGATTTTGTGGAAGCATGGGAAAGCGGATTGAAAGAGGAGTTCCTGAATGACCGTAAGGCCTTGGCTCGTCTTCTTCGTAATCCCAAGTTTAAGTATGGTTATGTTGAAGTCGAAGAGGAAGAGGTGGATGAGTTGCTAAGGAGTCTTACCGAGCTCAGACTTACTTTACGGGATGATGCTCTCAGGGAAGTTTCAGATGAACAACTGGAGCAAGGTGACTTGGACCTTCATACAGAGAAATCGACCGTTCGTATCGGCTATTTTGCCTATCTGGTAATGGCTGAAATTCAGGAAAGACTGATCTACGAATGTAGCTAAGCCGGTCTAAGAATTTGGTTGTTGGCGACCGCGATGCCTCCAAGCATGGCTCCAACGATTCCAATATAACCCTGGTCAGTTCCGGCAAGAAATAAGTTTTTCAATTTTGTGGAACCATTTCTTGATTTGGTTGGAGAACCATAGAGAGTCCCATTTTCGTGACTGGTGAAGCGTTTGATAGTTTTGGGAGTAAAGGTATCCCGTAATAAAATTCTACTAGCAATTTCATCCTTACTTTCTTGTTCGTTGCTGATATAACGAAGCCCATTTTGAAAAATCAGATCTTCATATTTTTCTTTTTCGTTCACATATTCTTCGTTTGATAAAGAACTCCAAAAAGAAAAGTTAGCAGGGTGGGTGATTCGAAGCTTAAAATCATTTGGATCATTCGCCGAGTTGTAGTTTTCTGGAATACAGATCACACCCGATCGTAAATCCACTGGATCCTTTGGGCAAACATAGTCAAATTTAGCTGAATCATTAAAAAAGACGACCGTCTCTTTCCAATTTAAGTCCCTGGGTTTGCCCTGCATTACAGATATCGATTCAATGATCGTAAAATCACCAGTTTTCGACTGGCTTTCTGATTGATAGTCTGAGCTTAAGAGCGATTCAGTTTCGATCACTCCACAAGTGGAAATAATTTGATCGGCGATTACATACTCTCCTGATTCAAGTTCAATTTCTGTAATTTGATCATCGCGAACATGGAATTTACTGACTCCGGTGTTCATTCGTCTTTCGACACCCAGTTTCTTCAACCTTTGGCAAAGAGGGTCCAGGATTGCCCGAATTCCTTGCTCTGGTCTAGCAAGCCCCTGCCTGAAGATGGCATCGAATAGCATTACAAAAGTGGGGAAATCGATATCATCATGTTGGGCTGAACCGTAATAGCAGGTAGGGCAGAGCAGCATTTCAGCAAGAAGAGGTTCAATTCCTGAGTCCTTTAATATTTGCCTAGTGGATAGTTCTGGTGCATCTACTGAATACGCGGGGAATTCCTCCATTTTTTTTAAAAGTTTACCAAAGGCATCACTGCTTTTGGGAAATTTCTCATTTATTTCAGTAAGAAAGCTGGGGAAATGATTAGAGAATTGAATTTCTTTCTCGGGAAACATAATTCTTGAGAAGCTCTGTTCCTTTAGCTGTAGCGAATCGAGAGGAATTCTTAGCTGTCTGCATAATTTGAGAAGGGGTGATTTCTTCCCTGAATCCTCAGACGGGTAATTGGTCAGTGCATGCAGCCCAACATCGAACTTTTTTCCGCCTTTGGCGTAAAAACTATTGAGCCCGCCAACCACATAATGTTTTTCAAGTAGCAGTACTTTCTTATCAAACATCGCCAGACGTAACGCGGCAGAGAGCCCTGATAAACCTGCGCCGACGATGGCTACATCATATTTAATCTTATCCACTACTACATAGGAGAGTACTAAGACATCCCCAAAGTTTATGAAGAGTGAAAATTACGCTGCAGCGGACGCTTCGAATTTAGGCAAAAGATAATTGCCGCAACTATCCAAGGATTCAAGTTCCCGATATTCAGCTTCAGGTACATCGATACCATGCTGTTTGCGTAGTTCCATGACAATGTCCAGAAAGTCCATTGAATCAAGATCCAGCTGATCGCGTAATCTGACCTCAGGCTTCACATCCGTAAGATCTTCATCCGGTGCAATTTCAGCAATAATATCAAGTACAATTTGTTTAATTTTATCCTTAGTCATGGCTAACAATAAATATTACTATCTTACCCGGTGAATTTTTTCAAGAGCAGAACGGAATTGATTCCAAGCATGCCAAAAGAATTGTTTAAAATAACATTGATCCCACCCTTTTTATCTTTTGGTTGATTAACTACCAAACCAGGTAAATGGCAGGATGGGTCCATGGTGTCCAGGTTGATCGTGGCATGGGCAATACCATCATTGAAGGAGGGGAGATTGCCGGCCAACTCTATGGCCCCAGCGGCTCCCATGGAATGTCCGATGAAGCTTTTCGTATTATTGACGAGGGTTTCAGAATCTTCTCCAAATACATTACGCACTGCTTTGCATTCCTGCTCATCACCCTGCGGAGTTGAAGTCGCGTGTGTGCTGACAAGATCTACATCTTCGGGGGTTAGTTCCGCATTTGCGAGAGCCTGGCGGATGCATTCTTCCTGTCTTTCAGGATTAGGCAGTACATAATCCGTTCCATCTGAATTGATCCGATAACCGAGTATTTCCGCTATAATATTAGCATCCCGGGCAAGGGCATCTTCCAGTCTTTCCATTACATAGACGCAGCCACCTTCACTCACGACAATACCATTTCGATCTTTATCAAATGGACGGCTCGCTTTGGTAGGATCATCGTGAGACGCGAGTGCACCCTGGCTTTTAAAGCCGGCAAAAATTCCAAATGCACGAATACTTTCGCTGACTCCCCCAGCGAGGGCTTGGTCGCATTCACCAAGACGTAGCATTTGCACGCCTTGTATTATGCCGGCATTTCCTGCGGCACAAGCAGCACCAATTGTGTAATGTGGGCCGGTCAATCCAAGATTTACGGTTATCTCGCCTGCTGGGTTATTCGCTACTGTTCTGGGATTATGGTGATGAGTCCAGTATTTTACATCCTCATCATAGTGATCCACTAATTGGCAAACTTCTGTTTCCGTTTCCACATTGCCATGCTCGGTGATACCCAAGTAAACGCCAACACGCGAAGGATCTAAATCTCCAAGAGAAAGACCTGCGTTTTGTAGAGCTTCATGGGCACAGAAAATGCCAATTCCACCCGCCCTTGTTCCTACCCTAACTTCCTTGCGGTTTTGATATTTTGTTTTTTCAAATTCACAAACCCCAGCCGCCTGTTCACCCATATTTCGAACAGGAAATTTAACCACGCCACTTTTACCTTCGAGAAGAGCTCCCCGAAAAGTGGGCAGGTCATTTCCCAAAGGACAGGTCAGTCCAACTCCGGTTATGACGATTCTTTGAGGATGCATGTGAGAAGATATAAGGTGAGGGCTATTCTTTGAATGTAATAATTCCTGATAAAAGGCAAGGTATACTGTTGAAAGAACTATAACCTAGTAGCGAATCTCAAAAACATCAATTCGCTTGCGCAGCGTGGCACGGGTAATACCAAGGAGAGCAGATGCTTTAACTTGATTCCCCCCACATTCCTTAAGTGCTCTTTGAATAATTTCTTTTTCAACCGTTTCGATCAAATTACGGTCTGAGGACTGGCGAGCATGTGCGTAGGCTATATCAAAGCTTTCTTCACTACTAATTGAATTAGGTGCCGACGAGATTTGGGCGTCAGAATCGACATTGGAATTTTTTACACCAAAGTTGATACGGTTGACTTGGTTGTTTTGAGGGACAGGACCCTCAGATTTTTGCGGATTAGTATTTTCCTCACTTTTCGTAAGTTCGTCGACATTACTGGCCTTAGGTGTTTCAGAGCTCGTGGAGGAAGTTTCACCAACATCGGAAATGAGAGTAGACGGAAGGTCTTTACTGAGGATTCTTTTTCCTTTTGAAATAACCGATGAGGAATGGAGTACATTTTCAAGCTCTCTAACATTTCCTGGCCAGTTGTACTTACCTAATATTTCCATTGCTTCTTTTGAGATTTCAGCCGTTCCAGTGCTTTGCTCCTTATTAAGTCTCTGAAGCATGAAATCGACAAGTTCGGGCAAGTCTTCCATTCTCTCCCTAAGAGCAGGGGTCTTGATGCGTACTACATTAAGACGATAGTATAAATCTTCGCGAAAGGACTTCTCCTGAACCATGGCCTCTAGATTCTTGTGAGTTGCCGCCAGTAATCTAACATCAACTTTTTTGACTTTGGTTGCTCCCACTCTCTGTATCTCACCTTCCTGAATCGCTCGCAGGATTTTTGTTTGAGTCTGTAATTGCATGTCGCCAATCTCATCGAGGAAAAGAGTTCCGCCGTGGCAAAGTTCAAATTGACCCGCTTTCGCCTCAGTCGCTCCAGTGAAAGAACCTTTTTCATGTCCGAAAAGCTCGCTTTCAATAAGATTTTCAGGAATTGCCGCACAATTAACCGCATGAAAGGGGCCATCCGAACGGTGACTATGCCTGTGAATACATCTGGCAACCAATTCTTTACCCGTACCACTTTCGCCGGTTATCATAATCGTAGCTTCGGACGCGGCTACCTGCCCGACTTGCTTTAGAACCTGCTGCATCTTCTCGCCACTCCCCACAATACCTTCCGCATAATCAGCAGAGTTGAGTAGGTGTTCGTATGCATCTTCGCTATTTAGTGAATCATTACTTGCTTTGAGTGCTTTACTGACCAGTTCTTTTAATTTAACCAAATCGAATGGCTTAAGTACATAGTCGAAAGCCCCGTGTTTCATTGCTTCAATTGCAGTCTGGGTGGTGCCATAAGCCGTCATGAGGATAACCAAAGATTGGGGGGCGGCGGTTCTCAAGTGTTGCAAGGTTTCGATGCCAGAGATTCCACCCATGCGATTATCAAGAAAAATTAATGTAGGTTTCTTATCCTTGGCGGTTTCGATTCCTTTTTCACCAGAGTCAGCAGAGATAACTTGGAGTCCCTGACTAACCAGCACCCGGTCAAGCGAGTAGCGGATCTCGGCATCATCATCAATAATTAATACGGTTGTTTCAGATTTGTTCACGAAAATATTTTTATATAATATCCATTTTTAAGATTCTTCCCGAAAAGATCAAAGACAATGATAAGAAAGATTCTTATCATTGACGAAAAATGCCCATCCTACATAATAAGCGTTGTTGTGCCAGGGTAGCTCAGGCGGTTAGAGCGTCGGACTCATAACCCGAAGGTCGGCGGTTCAAGTCCGCCCCCTGGTACCATTTTCGAAACTTTAGTTTTTGTTTCTGAAAAGACGATCAAACATACTTTTTTTCTTTGTTTGATTACCTTCGTTAGCGGATGGTAATGGATTTTCTCCGCTTAATACATTATCAGGAGTGGAGGTATTCCCTTGATTGTAAGGGATTGGTGCCTCTCTGGCATTTTGTGAAATAGGCTCAGGAAGAAATTCATCCTGTGCTAAATCCTTGGGTTCATTCTGATCAGCTACCTGAATCAATTTCAGCTGTTCTTCAGTTTTTCCGACATATGTCCTTAGCACGAGGTCATGTTTTGGGTTGAGCCAATGTCTTCCAAATTCATAGGGGTCTTCCTCCGCAAAGGCGAATTCTCCAAACCATGCTTTATTTTCAGTTATTCGGTCACAAACCACGAAATATTTAGTGCCCGCACGCTGCGGTACAGTTCCTCGGATTCTAATTGTCAACCATCCATCTTCTCTAGGACCTAAGCCCTGTGACGCAAGTTGTTCTACGATCTCGTCCCTCGATAAGCTCCATTTTCCAAATTTCGGCCCTTTATCTGGGTTTTTTTCTCGTACGAATCCGCTCATCGATAAGCCATAGTGAGGAGACTCCAGTAGATTGGCTTTTCCATAAAGAAGCATTTTAGTAAGAAGTCCGTCTTTAGTAGCGGTGAAACTTGTCCAGTTTTTTCTTGGAAGATAGCTAAAGCTGGTGGTGTGCTGTTCTTTGAAAAATTCCTGTGAATGATCGAGCTCTTCAATTTTAACTTTTGGGTAATCGGGTTCGGCTTCGGCAGGAAGAGTTATTCCAGTTTCCACTACATTTGGCTGAGCAATCGTTGCGTTTTCTTCGGGAGTTTTTTCCACGGGATCAGTCCCGCAACCAAAAAGGAGGATGCAGGTAATGGCACAATTTATGTTAGGACTAATTCTCAAGGGGCGAAGGGAATTCTTAATGGAAACAAGGGAAAGCCTTTCATGCAAGACTTTAACATTTGGCTCGTTTTTATTACATGTTGTGATAAAATTTTTTTAATGGATTCTTTGGCATTTTGGCTTCCTTTGCTTTTGCTATTTGCCTCTGCTTTATTTGGTACAATTCTAAAAAGGAGAGCGAAAGATCATTGCCTAAAAAAATTTGAAGGCAGTTTTGTTATTATACCATCCCTTTCAGGGAAATTAATTGAAGGAGTCCTGTCTGTTTATGCACAAGGTATTCAAATTCTTTATTCTCAATCGGTAAAGCAGGTAACCGGTGCAGTTAATTCGTTTGTTCTGCATCCAGCTGAGATTGAAAAAATACCTTATTTATTACGACCAACGCCTGATCCTGATACGCGCTCAGGAATTCTTTGGAAGAAGGAAATGTGCAGAATCTTACATCCGAATATTTTGGATCGTACTCAACGGGGAATTCTCAATTTTTACAATATGTTAAAAGACGCTTTTGGGCAGGCGGGGAAAGCCATTCTTGGTGCAATAAGTAAAGACTCTCCTATTGCACAAGTTAAAGATTCAGGGAAGCGAATGGAAGAAGTCAGATCTGGTCTTACGGATTTGGTACCCAATGCATGGGAACCAATACTAGAAAAGTATCGAGGTTGCCGGGTCATGATCGAGAGAAAAGGAAAAGATGGTTTGATCTATGAAAGTGGAGTGCTGGAGGAATACTCGTCTAAATATTTGCTTCTGAGGGAAGTTTCCTTGAATGATTCCGATCTTTTGAAAGAAATAGATGATCTTAACCTAAAAAGTAAACATGGATTTGACATCCTTTTTTCACGCAAAGTTGCCATTATTAGACACACTGTTGATTTTGAGGAGAAACAGGAACCAACGACTTGACCATCCTATTCCGTTCCAATAGAAATATATCTTAAGACTTCTGCATCGTTCGAGAAGTTTCATTGGTTCTTTTCCTTACTCCACTCATTCAGGGAATCTATCGACAGGCGTTTGCAGTCAGGCCGTAAATCGGAAGACTAAGAGCGTTGCGAGGGTACCCACCTGGACCTTAAGAGGCCACAGAACTGGTGAGCCCGATGTACGGCGAACGCGGAAGTCTTTTTTTATTTTATGATCATCAAATCAATCGAGCCCCATCTACTAAGCTGCCCGCTACCTGAACCGGTTATTTTCCGATTTTATGGAGGGCAACGCACTATTTATAAAAGAGATGCAATGGTGGTCCGCATTGAGACGCAGGATGGGGCAGTTGGATATGCACCAGGTCCTGCCTCGGAAGACGCGGTCCGTAAAATTGAAAAAGAAATAGCCCCCCACCTTCTTGGTCAAAAACTAGCCGACCCCTCGCATTTTGTGGAGGATATGCTTGATAAGTATGGGGATACGATTTGGTCGACTGCTGGTGCGGTTGAGGTGGCTTTGTATGATCTATGGGGAAAGGCAAATCAATGTTCGGTGACTGATTTTTTCGGGGGGAGAAAACAGGAGAGCGTCTCCTGCTATGGGAGTGCAGGGATGTATCAAACAGCTGAAAAATATGCGGAAGAAGCGGCAGCTGTCTGCGAGCTTGGTTTTGAAGCTTATAAATACAGGCCAGCACTCGGACCTGCTGAAGATCTGAGAACGGT
>Ga0181569_10004713_pt1 | contig 10466 bp, 7 predicted proteins | sample 101ome_19_FD_132452 | JGI IMG/M metagenome (GOLD analysis project Ga0181569, IMG submission 132452) | Coastal salt marsh microbial communities from the Groves Creek Marsh, Skidaway Island, Georgia - 101405AT metaG (megahit assembly) | ecosystem: Environmental > Aquatic > Marine > Intertidal zone... | reverse complement strand
TTAAAGCACTTGAAAGATTAAACAAAAGTGGTGCTTCTGCAGAATTAACAACTCGATATAGATACATGATTACATCTGTTGATGGTGATGAATCTACTCAAGCTATCACAAAATTTGTAACTAATCAATTTTTAACTAGAGATACTAGAGCTTTTAGAGAAGAAATTAGAAGAATTCAACCAGACGTTAATATGGAATTTGAGTTTGAGAATCCAATTAATGGTGAAATGGAGGTACGCCCAATTCCTATGGGCGTAGGGTTTTTTTGGCCTACCGAGTAACTATTCGGTAATACTCCATCAACAAATATTTGATTTGTGTTACTATGGTAATGGGTTTACCCAAGAAGGAGTTTACAGATTGCCTATTCATATCAGGAGATTCTATTATAAGAAGTTATTAGATACTAAAAAGAAAGAATCTGAAGAATCTAAAAAAACACAAAGAAGTAATAATCCAACAAAAGGACCAAGTGTAAGAGTGAGGAAGTAATTTTCCTCACTTTTTTTTTACTCTATATTTATAATAGTATTAATATACCCACAAAGGAGATAGTATGAAATTAACTAAAGAATCAACACAACTGGTAAGAGAAATTGCCAAAAAACATAACTTTAACGAGGGAAAGTTTTTTAAATCTTTAGTAAAACAAGCAATATTTAAAAACGCCTTAAAAGATAAAGAATTTGTAAAACTTGCTCAACAAGTGGATTCATCTATGGAACGAATTGAAAAGAAGGTTCGTGATATGGAATCAAGAGGAGAGAGAGTTCCTGATTTGTATAAAAATTATTTAGCAGCCAAGAGATTCTAGGAGTAAATAATGGCAGACGAAAGATTAGATAAACAAAAAGAATCTATAAGGCTCGAAAGAGAATATAGAGAAGCTTTAAGTTTTTCCCACCAAGTTCAGAAAGATATTACCGCTGAAATAAACAGAGGTGTTGATGCTCGAACTAAATTGGGTAAGGCATTGCGTGAGCATAACAAAGACTTAATGAGTGGTATTTCTAATCTTCAAACTTCAACCGATATTGCAAATAAAATGGTTGAAATTGAATACCAAAATATGGCCTTAATCAGGTCAAAAAATCAATATAATAAAGATGAAGTTGATGCTAAGATAGCTTCTAATAATGTGGCACTTGAAGGATTAGAGTTAGATTATGAAAGACTTCGTGCTGCGGAAGAGCTTGATTCTAAACAAGGAGATATAACCAAAGGTATTAATGCACAAATTGATAAGATAAAGGAATTTGGTAGTAATTTACCAATAATAGGTGGATTATTTGATTCTGTATTTGGTGGCGCATTTGATACTCTTAAAAAAGATGTTACTAATGCTGGTAAAGAAATGGTAACACAGTTTGCCGCAGGTGGTATGAGCTTAAAAAACATGACTGCGGCAATGTCTAGTTTTGGAACAAGTATGTTAACCGCACTTGCAACAAATCCTATGGTATTACTTGGTGTTGCAGCCGCTGCGGTAGCTGCTGCAGTTATTGGGATAGGTATTGCTCTTTATAAGGCGTTCAAAATGGGCCTTGATAGATTCAAGGAATTAGATGCGGCCGCAGAAGAATTTAGAACTACTACTGGTTTATTAGTTTCTCAAACAAGAGGAATGCAAGAAAGTATTCGAGCGGTAAATGTTGAGTTTGCTAATTTAGGTGTAAGTGCAAAAGATGTTGCAAAAGCTGCTGGTGATTTCGTAAATGAATTTGATGGACTGGAACAACCTTCTCAAAAAGTTCTTGGTTCGATGGTAATGTTGAACAAAAACTTTGGAGTTGGAACACAAGAGGCGGCAAAACTAAACAAAGTATTCCAAAACATAGGGGATTTATCAGCTGAACAATCACAATACTTAATAGGTCAAACTGCTGAAATGGCCAAGATGGCTGGAGTTGCTCCACAAAAAGTTATCAAGGATATGGCCGATTCATCGGAATATGCTTACAAATACTTTAAGGGCTCACCACAAGAATTGGCCAAGGCAGCAGTTCAAGCGGCAAAGATGGGAACATCTATTGCTGAAGCTGGTAAGGCTGCGGATAATTTATTAGATTTCCAAAATTCAATTACTTCGGAACTTGAAGCGAGTGCAATGTTGGGTGTAAACCTTAATTTATCACAGGCAAGATATGCAGCTGCAAATGGTGATTTAATAGGACAACAACAGGCAATTAATGACCAAGTTGCTCAATTAGGAGATTTAACTAAACTTAATGTTTATGAACAAGAAGCTCTTGCTAAGGCAACTGGTATGGAGTTTTCTTCACTTGTTAATCAACAAAGAATTAGAGAACGATTTGGTGCATTAAATAAAGAACAATTAGCAGCCGCAACTGCACTTGTAGATTCTGGTAAAGATATAAATAAAATTACCAAAGAAGATTTGGAATTACAAAATCAAAGAATGAAATCTCAACAAGATATGCAATCTACGATGAGTGCTCTTCAAAATGAAACTGGTGCATTAAAAACTGGATTTGCTGATATGATGGCTCCTCTTGGTGGTTTTGTAATGAATAGTCTATTGGATGGTTTAAAAAATATTGGTAAAATTGCATTACCTATATTCCAAGGATTGGGAGCATTTGCTAGAATATTTTTTGGAGTATTGGGTGCAATTAATGATGTAATTCAGGCAATACTTGGTCCTATTTTCGCTATCGGTGGTGCTATTATTAGTATGTTAATTGCTCCAATTCAGGCACTTGCATCTAAATTGCAACCTTTGTTTGATAAGTTCAAAGAACTTAAAGAAAAAACGATGGAAGCGGTTCAACCTATTTTAGATATATTCCGTTCATTGGGAAATATGTTTGGTGAGATGGTGGGAAATGGTCCTGTTGGATATTTTATAGATTTTCTATCATGGGGACTTGGAAATCTAATTTCACTTATAGGATTTATTGGAAAGGCAATAGGATTTATATTAACACCAATAATGACAGTTATTGGATGGATGATGGAAGGTATATCATTCGTAGGTCAGTTAATTAATGATTATTTAATACAACCTATTAAAGATGCCGTTGCTCTGGCGAGCTCAGCTTTATCAACTCTAACCTTTGGATTGGTTGGTGGTGGAGATGATGAAACTTCTTCTTCTAATGGAAGTACTGGTGGTGAACAAACCAGTTCTAATACTGGTGGTGAAATACCTATGTTGGCAGAAGGAGGTATTGTTCAATCACCAATACAGGCAATTGTTGGAGAAGCTGGACCGGAGGCAGTTATACCACTTGACCAACTGGCATCTGTTATTGGAGGTTCTGGTGGTGAAGGTGGTGGAAGACCATCTTGGGTTGATGAAGTGGTATCTGCTATTAGAGAAAATAAAGATGTTTACATGGATAGAGTTAAAGTATCTTCAGAAGTTACCAATACCCAAGAAAGAAGTGGTAGAGAAAATAGATTTGGATTACAAGGAGCTTAATAGATGTCAACATTAAAGGAAAAATACGAAAATTCAGATAAAAATATAAATCCACGAATTGTGGACAGAACTCCTTTTTCCGAAGACGAATCTTTACAAATAGATGAGAAGGGATTGTACTTCACATCTAATGTGTATAAGTTTGGAACAAACTATTCTAAAATAAAATCAGATACTGAAACTTTTCTAGAACAAGAAACAAGTGGTATTCGTATTCGTTCCGCTGTTGAATTAAACAATCCTCTTATCTATGGTAATGGTGCTATTAGAATTGCTAATCGTTCTACTTTATTAGTTGAAACGATGAAACAAGCAACTGGTGGTCCTGGTGGTGATGGTGGATTAATAGGAAGAGGTTTATCTTCTATAACTGGTGGTGGATTTGGTGAAGCTGTATTTGGGGGTCAAGTAAATTCTTTATCAGAAGCAAGAGATGGGTTTAACTCAAAACTTGGTATTCCTACTACTCTAATTCCAACAAATGTTTACAATACTGGTGAACTTCAGAAAGGTAGAGAACCTGATACTATGATTACACTTTCTAAAATAAAGAAAAATGAAAGTGGTACAGAACTTGGAAAGGCTCTAAAACAAAGTGGCGGTGGTAATTTTAAAACCATAGGTAAACAATTTTTAGGACAAGGTATTTCACTTGGTAAAGGTTTGATACGAGATACTATGTTTGGAGTAACTCAAGGACTTGGTATGAATACTCCTGCAAATGGTTCTTATGAATATTCTTCAGAAAGGTCTTATTCGGATATTATAAAAGATGTTAAAACTAATGAAGAAGCTTCTAAAAAGTTAAACTTACCATCTGCGGATGATATCGAAGAAAAGAAAAAGGCAGTAATAAAAAAATTAGAATCTAAATTACCATTTGGTAAAAAGAAAGAAAAAATTGATTATTCTGAAAATAACAAATATTCTAAAAAGCAGAATGATACTTTAGTTGTAAAAGATAGTGTAGAAACAAATTTAGATACACCAACCCAAGAAGATAGTAATCAAAAATTACAAGATGTTATAAATTCTCAACAAGATAAAAAACCAATTGGTGAAACTGTTGAGAAAAAAGAATATAATAACGAATCTACTTACTCAAAACAAACCAAAGAGGCAGAATTAAACGAAGATAGAGAAAATTACCAAAGAATAGATTTATCTTTAGTTTCTCCTGTTAGGGGATTGGACAGAAAAGTATCGGATGGTAGATATGGTAAAACTGAATATGCATTCAGAGATTCGAGATACCCAGCTGGAGGTTTATCAGCAGATTCACCTGCAGAAGGAGATAACTATTCATCTAAACAATCATATTCATTAGATAAAATTGGTTTAACATCAAATAATGGTGATAGAATCAATATCATGGGTGTACCTACTGCAGATGGTAGATATACCGATGGGACTAATGAATTGAATAAAGATGAAATGGAAAATTCTGACCTCATCCCATTTTGGGTTAGTGGTTTAGATTCATCTACTCCTGTATTTTTTAGAACTTTAATAACAGGTTTATCTGAAACGGTTACGCCATCTTGGTCATCAAATAAATTTGTTGGTAATCCTTATAACTATTACACATATGGTGGGGTTGAAAGAAGTGTTACTTTCAATTTAAAATTATATTGTATGAATCAGGCTGAATTGATGAAAAATTGGGAAAGAGTTTCTTTTCTAACTTCAAAGGCATATCCAAAGATTAAATATAATATAGTGAACCCTCCTTTTATAAAATTCAGATTAGGTGATATATACAATAATAAGACAGGATTTATAGATTCATTAACTTATAGTATGCCTGATAATGGAACTTGGGAAACTGAAATTGATGGTTCATTGCTTCCTAAATTTATTGATGCTCAAATAACTATTAAATTTGTTGAAGTACCTGGTTCGGAGTTATCGCTTTACTCTTATCAAAAATCAGAAGAGGCGATACAGGAAATACAAAAAACATTTGACCCTGCTCCTGATGGTGGAGGTTTTGACAATGCGGAAGAAAACTTTAATGACCCTAACTTTGATGTTAGAACGGTAGATACATCTCTACCTCCTGTTATTATAGACCCTAAAACAGGTAATTTATTAGATAGTAATGATTCAATTGAATCAAGTGGAGATAAATCTAAAAAAGGAGTTACAAATATATCAACTGGTAAAAAAGAAACAACTCCAGTTCAAAACGATAGTGTGGTTTCTGATAGTTCAAGTAGAAGTTCAAATTCTTCACCTATGAGTGAGATTTATCAAGAACAATATAACGAAATCAGAAAAACAGTTAATGACCCAGATGCGGCTAAAAAACTAACAAGAAGGTATGTTTCGGTAGTAAAAGGTCTTGAACTTCGTGAATTGAAAAAAGTATCTGATACGGTATTTTACATTAAAGAATATAGTACTAAAAGAGATGCTGAATATGAAAAAGCTTTTAGACAAGTAACATCTTATGGTAGATATCCTAACGGATATGTGAAAACGTGGATTTTCGAAAGATGGGATGTGTATCAAAAATCACAAACGGGTGAAAGTGATTCTGAATATGGTGGATTATTGAGTGCTGAATTACCAGGAGCAGGATTTTAATTATTATGGCAAGTAGATATACAAATAACGGAATTAAAAAGTTAAAGGATGGTAGAAATGTATTCACTACCAAAATATATCCTAACATACCAAAATCTGATAAGGACATATATATTGTAACACAAGGTGGTGATAGATTGGATACGATTGCTAATCAATTTTATGGTGATTCATCTTTATGGTGGATTATTGCTTCAGCGAATAATATTCATGATGCTACTTTTGCTGTACCAGATGGTACTACTTTAAGAGTACCTGAAAACTATGATACAATAATTACTAACTTTGAAAGATAAAAAAACATGGGTTTCTTTCCAAACTTATCAAATCTATATCCAGAGCTAAGAACTTTACTTGAAACAAGGGCAAATCAAACTAATAAACCTTGGACAGAGGGTGGTGTTAGTGGATTATCTACATGGATACGATTGATATCATCGGTAGATGGTGGATTGGTAGTGGAATCTGTACATTCACCACAGACATTCGATACAGTTTATGGTAATTCTGAAAAACCAGGTATATTAGGTTATAAACTTGATATGAGAACTCCTGTTGAAATTGATGGTACTGGTAGGGGATTGAGACCATCTCCTGTTGTAACATCTTTAACCATTGATGAAAAAGCCGAAGGTGGTTCGAGAACTGCAAAAGCTAATATAATTTGTTACACCAAAGAACAGGCTGATAAACTAGCTCAGTATTTCCTAGAACCATCGTTCCATATACTTATTGAGTTTGGTTGGAACGTTAATGATTCTTATCGATATAGAGTAGGGGGTGGTGGACCAATAACCGCATGTGAAATTGCATCACATGATGAGTGGCTAACAGTTAAGAGAAGGAGAATACAATCAAAATTTCAGTATGATGCTATGTTGGGTATTATTACTGGTGGTGGTATATCGTTTGGTGATGGTGAAACTTATATATTAGATGTACAAGTTACAGGTATTGGAAATGTTGCAGAATATATGCAAACTCATAGAAATGGAAATCCAACTGATAGAGCAAATAATGATAGTGGGTTAAGTTTTTCCCCAAAAGCAATATCTGCAGATGCTCAAGAAGGAAATATTGGTGCTGCCTTATTTAAACAGGCTTTTAACGCTTTACCGAATTTAAAAAAGAGTACACCGATATATGATTGGTTTAATAAAGAAGATTCTGAAACGGGTAAGTTTTGGGCTTACGAAGGAAACTTTTTTAACTTTGATGAAGGAGTAAAAGATTACTTACAAGAATGGTTAACAAAAGGTAGAGAAATTAGAACTTCCTCAAAAGAAACTCTAGAAATACCTAGTGATGTTCCACTTTTTGATGAAGAGAGATTCATTCGATTTGAATTTGCTATTGCAATATTAAATTCATATAGTTTTTCACTAAAACCAGACCAAACTGGTGTTTGTGATACCAAATCTAGAAATTTGAGAATAAATATAAGTGATACTGTATGTAGTGGATTTCCACATATGTTTAGTACTGATAAATCAAAACTACTTATTCCAAATACTACTGCACCCAATTTTAATTTAAGAAGTGTACTAACTGACCCAACAAATACGGATGAACTTACATTTATTAATTTTGAAAACTTAAATGATGAAAATTACCAAGCAAATTTACATCCTTTAGTTCAAGATTTTCCACAAAATGACCCAATTGCAGAACTAAATAAATCGGCTCATGACCCTGCAACTGGTGAATCAAGACCTGTTCCGTATGCATTCCCATGTGAATATCCTTTAAACGGAGATGTTCAACAATTTACTTGTGATGAAACAGTTAAACCAATTATTGCTGAAAAAAAATTTTGGGGATGGTTGAAAGATTTATATATAAACTTTGATTTCTTTTGTGAAACTCTCTCAAAACCAAACTATGTTACTAGAGATGTTTTATATGATTTACTAAATGGTATGAGTTCTGCTTGTAATTCTATTTGGAGATTCCAAATACAAGAAAGACCTATTCCAAACGACCCTAAAGGGGCCAGAGAATTAACGGTAGTTGATATGAACTTTTTGGGTGATGTTGACCCATTAGATGATGGTATTGCCGTGTTCCAAGCCAGAGGAACGAAATCACCCTTTATGAAATGTGATTTTTCAGTAGATACTCCTGGTGCAATGATGTCATCGGTAGTTCAGAAAAAATTAAGTGGTGGTAAAATTGATGGTAGTGGTGAAGGGATAAGACCTTTATTTGGAAATGTATTTTCAAGTGATAAAAACGATGAAGTTGGTTCGATTCTATTAGCAATAAAAGAAATTAAACAATTAAGAGAAGATGCTGGTTCTGTTCAAAATGAAGAAGTAAAAGACGGTAATCGAAAAACCAAAAAAGAATTACTTGAAGAGGCCAAAGCAAAATCATTTGAAATATTTGCAAATAGAGCTGGTGTATTCTCAAAAGTACAAGATAGGGAGGCTAAAATTGATATAACAGATTCGTTAATAGATATAAAACCATCTAACAATTCTGTAATAGAAGACCTTTTAGTAGTTGGTACTTGGAATGACCCATCTGCTCTGAAACAAGTTCAATTGATTGATTTTGGTCTGGTAAGTGGTGCACAACCATCTCAACCAAAATCAAAAACTAATAAACAAAATCCACCACTTGGTTTGGCAAAATTTAGTTTTGATATACATGGTGTAAGTGGTTTTAAAGTAGGAGACCAATTTAGAGTAACGGGACTACCTAATAAATTTGGTTATCCTAATTTTTATCAAGTAACAAAAGTAGACCATGCTATTGATAACATGACATGGATTACTAATATAAAAGGTGATATGAGATTAATTGGTGAGGAGGAAGATGATGAATAATATAGATAGATATAATCAGTTAAATAAGAAATCCAAAAATACTAGAAAGATTGTTACTCATGTTCCTAAACCAACCGAACTTGATTATCAACGTGGATATATTAGAAGATATTTTATACAAAAAATGAATGATAGTTTATCTCCTATTTATGAACTTGATTATGATAGATTTGGTAGCTATAAATCTAATCCTTATTTTATATCAACTAGTATCAAGTGGAGAATATCTGGTCCTAAAGAAACCAAATACGATAATAAAGGGAACGTGGTAGATAAATCAGTTTCTGAATCAAATAGAATTACTTTAAAACTGGCATCTGATAAAATGCCAAATTTAAAATTATATTTACCAAATTTATTACAATTTCACAAATAGTATATATTTATATACAAATTAAATAAGTTATATATGCAATTTAAACATCTTACACAAGAAGAAATCCAACAAATGACTTTTGATTGGAGGTATCGGGGATTTACAAAATTTAAATTACTTACAGAAGAAGAATGTGATGAAATAAATGAAAAACTTGATATTCTTCGTAAGAATAGAAATTTATCATCTTCTGAATGGGGAGAGTGGGACCCTTATATGTATCCACATAAGGAATCTAATTTAGTGGAGAGTTTATTCTCTCATCCAAAATTAATAGAAGCAATGGAATTTTTGATGGGTGGTGAACTTGTTGGTATGCAAACTTGGGCTTACTTTAAACCACCTGGACAATTGGGTAGAGACCAACACCAAAATGCATTCTACACAGGTTGTGGTCATAATGAAATTATAAATACTGCTCTTGCCCTTGATAATCACGATGAAGAAAATGGTGCAGTTTGGGCGTATGAAGGTTCACATAATTTAGGAATACTTCCAATTGAAATTGATGAAGAACGAACTAAAACTAATCCTAAAAATTGGAGAAACGAACGAGGTAAGCCTTGTATAATGCCAGAAGGACATAATTTTTTCAAAAATCCTGGTATATTACAAAAGGGAGAGGTTAGTTTATTACACTCACATTGTGTACATGGGTCAGAACCAAATAATTCAACAAGATTTAGACGAAGTTTATTAGGTGGATATCTTAAAAAAGGTGCTACCTTTAAACAAGGTAATCATATGAAACGAGAACCAATTGATGTTTATGAACTTCGAAATAAGCATTGGAATAAATAAGTTAAAAACTTTAACAAAATTTTAACATTTTAGGTTTGGATATTCCAAACCTTTTTTGTATATTTACTTTGTAAATGAGTGATAATATAAACCCTAAAATGTTAAAAGATATGAATTATTTAGTTGACCCTCAAACCCTTGTTTTTAACTCTCACCGAATCGCTGGTTTCACCAAAATGATTGGTGATGAACAAATTCCACAATGGGATTTGTTAGAAATTGCAACAGAGGTTGCAACTGATTGGACTTCGGATTGGTCTGAAGATGAAGGATTTGGTTCTTCAGATATGACCTATATGATTAAAGATTTCATTGATACTGTTATTTCTTCAAACTACATCAAAAATGGTTTGGGTAGTGGTATGTATATGACCAAGTTTACTCCTTCGCTTTCAGTAGTTCCTTATTCAGAACAAGAACACCA
>Ga0181569_10004701_pt1 | contig 10473 bp, 7 predicted proteins | sample 101ome_19_FD_132452 | JGI IMG/M metagenome (GOLD analysis project Ga0181569, IMG submission 132452) | Coastal salt marsh microbial communities from the Groves Creek Marsh, Skidaway Island, Georgia - 101405AT metaG (megahit assembly) | ecosystem: Environmental > Aquatic > Marine > Intertidal zone... | reverse complement strand
TTACAAAATCTACATCTTTCCTTTTGAGCTGCTTTTTTAAGCTTTGAAATTTCTTTTTGGCCGTTGTAACTGGCTTTAACTCAAACTTGGGTGGAATAATCGGAAGGTTGGCAATTTTCCAAGCTTTTAGTTTTTTATCAAAATCATCCGGCATGTACAACTCGACTAGATGCCCAATCGCACTGTCGATGATCCACTCATCGTTTTCAAAAAAATCATCCTTTTTTGGAATTTTGCCCAATGCTTTGGCAAGATCTCGTGCAACACTTGGTTTTTCAGCAATAATAAGTTTTTTCATCAACCTTTTTGGAGAGGGCTCAATAGTAAATATTTAAGATCGAGGTTTCGTTTTAACGAGGCAGGAAACGAGGAAGGATTTCATCCATCGATCCAAGGAGACGAGCCATTGAGTCTTCGGATTCATTCCCCATATTCGAAATACGAAAAGTTTTACCTTTAATTTTTCCGTAGCCACCATCGATCGCCAGTTTCTTCTCGACTTTGAGAGCTTTCACAAAACCAGCAACATCGATCTCTAAGTTGTTACGAACACAGGAAAGTGATTTGGAGGAGAACTTCTTTTCAGGGAGCAAAATAAATCCTTTATCATGCAACCAATGATGAACCATCTTATTAAGGTGTTCATGACGGGCATGACGGGCATCCACACCTTCGGCAAATATCTTGTCTAGGGTGAATTTTAAACCATGAATTTGGGGAATGGCAGGGGTGCTTGGAGTCATCCCTTTCTCATGGTTTTTTAAGAACTCAATAAAATCAAAATAATAACCTCGATCATCAATCTTTTCCGCACGAGCAAAGGCTCTTTGAGAAACAGAAAACAAAGCAAGACCCGGGGGCAATGCAAGTGCCTTTTGTGAACCAGTAAGAATAACATCAATTCCCCAAAGATCTTTGTAAATGGGGACTACGGAGAACGAGCTCACGGTATCGATGACAGAAATTACATCAGGATATTTAGCCAAAACTTCCATGATTTCCTCGAGGGGATTCATCATACCACAAGAGGTTTCGTTGTGCACAAGAGTGACTACATCGTATTCACCAGTGGATAGTTTTTCCTCAAGAATTTGAGGGTCGATGTGGCTTCCCCATTCAACCTGCAAACCATCTGCTGGTTTACCACATCTCCTGGCAACATCCAGCCATTTATCAGAGAAAGCTCCGCACATACAGCAAAGAGTTTTTTTTGCACATAAATTTCGGATAGCACCTTCCATGACTCCCCAAGCACTCGATGTCGATAAGAAGACTGGGTCCTTGGTTTGAAAAAGTTCCTGTAATTGAGGCTGACAAGATTGATAGAGTTCAACGAAATCAGGGCTTCTGTGACCCATTACACGAGCGGACATAGCTTGATAGGCTTCTGGAGAAACATCAACTGGGCCAGGGATATATAGTTTGTAATCAATCATGAGAGGAGGGAGCGGGTGAGGGGATGATTTCATGAGACAGGTTATTATCTCCTACCAAAACAAGCTTGGGATCCCAAACCGCCGCTTCATCTGGGTTAAGGGAAATGAAAGTAATAATGACAAGCAAATCTCCCAATTTGCCCTTGTGTGCAGCCGCTCCATTTAAACAAATCTCGCCAGATCCACGAGGAGCCGGGATACAATAAGTTTCGAATCTTTCCCCGCTGGTTATGTTTCCAACAAGGATTTTCTCGTGATGTAAAAAGCCAGCCGCATCCAAAAGATCCTGATCAATGGAAAGGCTTCCCGAATAATCCTGATGAACACCAGTCACTTTCGCTCGGTGCAGCTTGGATTTTAAGAGAGTAATCTGCATGATAATGAACTAGCTAAAAGAGTCATATGAAATACTTTCATTGCAAAAAGTCAATGGATCATAGGGTAGCCTAAGGGAATCGGGTTGAAAGAGTAATGAATTTTAGTAATTTTCACACAATATGTCGCAACTAAGCGGAATAATTTGGGCAAAACAAAGATGGAGTGATTTCGAAAGCTTCGTTGAAGGAGTTTTGTATGATCGTGACTTATCCATATCAGCCAGAATGTTCGGTCTTTTTCTGATTCCATTTTCTTACATTTTTAGCGGTGTGGTATGGCTTCGTTTAGCTCTTTATAAAAGAGGTTGGTTCTTTCGTTCCACTCGTCTAGATGCCATGGTCATAGTTGTGGGTAACTTAACCATGGGTGGAACCGGCAAAACTCCAGTTGTTGAAAGATTAGCACGAGAACTTTTATCCAAAGGTAGAAAAGTTGCGGTGCTTAGTCGGGGATATAAAAGCCAAGAAGCAAGCAACCCTAACATCCAATCATCTACTAAGGTCGTCAGTGATGGCAACCGAGTATTGTTGGATTCAGTTAAAGCTGGGGATGAACCGTTTATGCTTGCCCACAATTTACCTGGAGTGGTTGTTTTAACCGATAAAGACAGGGTCAGAGCAGGTAAGTTTGCCATCCGAAACTTTGGAGTTGATTGTTTGATTCTGGATGATGGTTTTCAGTATCTACCGATGCAGGCTGATATGAATCTACTTTTAGTCGATCAACTTAATCCATTTGGTAATCACAATCTCATCCCACGGGGCATTTTACGGGAACCGGTCCGTCATCTATCTCGTGCTTCGTATGTGTTAATTACTAAATCGGAAATTGAGCCCCAGTTAGAATTACTTGAAACAATTCGAAAACACAATAAGGACGCAGAAATTATACGCTGTGCTCACAAACCAAAAATATTCCGAGAAGTGAATGGAGAAGGGGAGGAAAACTTAAATTTTCTCTTCGACTTCCATGTCGGTGTTTTTTGTGGAATCGCATCTCCTCGGGGATTTGAGAAGTTAATCCATCGAATGTCGGGTGAACTGAGGTTTAAAAGAAGATTTTTAGATCATCATCGTTACAATAAAAATGAACTGGAAGTTCTTTTTCTTCAGGCAAAAAATGCAGGAGTTGAAATTATGATTACAACTGAAAAAGATGCCGTTCGTATTCCTTCGGATTTTAAACCAATTTTGCCCCTTTATTATCTACGCATGGAAATTGAAATTGTTGAAGGATACGAAGATTTTGAAGATGCGGTCTGCAAGATTTGTGAGTTAAATCATACGAATCACAAATGAATTTGTAGGATAAGATTTAAGATTTGTATGAGTGTACCGTGTCGACTAGTGCATGCATACACTCAATTTTTGCGTTCGGTTTTATACCATGTCCAAGATTCATTATGTGTGCAGGATCATCCCTCATCGAATCCAAAAGTTTTTGGGTGCTTTGAATCACTAAGTCAGCACTTGTTTCCATTATTTCTGGATTGAGGTTACCCTGAAGCACAAGAGGCGTGGGCAAAAGTTTTCTCACTCTAGAAATCTCATTACGGTGATGTATCCCTAAGGCTCTTGCTCCGGTGCGATGAATTTCACATAATTCTTCTTTATTTGCATTGGCGTAAACAATAATTGGTAATTCCTCGGCAATGTTTTCAATAATTTGTCTGATCCAATTAAGAGAAAAATCCCAAATCTTAGTTGGCGGGCAAAGATTATACCAGCTATCAAAAATCTGCAAAGCATCCACGCCACAACTTGCTTGCATTTTCAAATATTCAACCAGTGCCAAGGAAATCTTTTCCAGTAACATCTGGAAAGAGGAGGGACTTCTCTGTGCCCACTCCAAAGCTTTCGGGAAGCCATCAGCCGATCCACCTTCGATCATATAGCAAGCAAGGGTCCAGGGCGACCCACAAAAACCCAGCAAAGCATATTGATTTCCCAATTCATTTCTTAACAAATTTAATGTTTCCGATACATAAGATAACTTGTGTTGAATGTCCTCTACTGATAGCAGATCAATTTCTTTTTCAGAAGTCAGCTTGGTAGTCATTTCAATGCCTCCTCCATTCCTAAAGTCATAGCCTTGTCCCATTGCCTCTGGAATAACCAGGATATCACTAAAGACGATAGCCGCATCCAACTTGAATCTGCGAAGTGGTTGTAAGGTTACCTCAGTGGCAAGTTCAGGGCTTTTCACCATTTCGATAAAAGAATGCTTTTGCTTTAATGCTCGGTATTCTGGTAAGTATCGTCCTGCCTGTCGCATGACCCAAAGCGGAGGGCGCCCCGAGTGGTTTTCTCCGGCTAGAGTTTTACTAAATAAAGCTCGTCCATTCATAACTTTTCACCGAGCCAATCCCTCGGGCGTAAGTAAGAAAGGTAGAGTTCTTCCTCCGGTGAGTTCTTTTCTGGTTCCCAACCATATTGCCAAGAAACCTCTGGAGGCATCGACATAAGAATGGATTCTGTCCTCCCATTAGATTGAAGTCCAAAAAGGGTGCCTCGGTCGTATACTAAATTAAATTCAGCATATCTGCCTCGACGGTATTTTTGAAAATTTCTTTGTTTCTGCCCAAAAGGAGTTGTTTTTCGTTTCTCAAAAATTTCAAAGTATTGATTGGAAAAACATTCGCCAACCGCTAACACAAACTCCAGAGTTTCATGAAAGTCTCCTAATTTTAGGTCATCAAAAAAAATGCCCCCAACACCGCGGGTTTCCTTACGGTGGGGTAGGTGGAAATATTGGTCGCACCATTTTTTGAATTTAGGATAAAGTTCTTTGCCGTATGGATCACAAACCGCTTTAGCCCCTTTATGCCAAGAAATAACATCCTCAGCGAAAGGATAGTAAGGGGTCAGGTCAAACCCTCCACCAAACCACCATTCATAGGGTTCGTTTTCTGAACCTGTCTCAAAATAACGGATATTTGCATGACTGGTTGGAATGTAAGGGTTGTACGGGTGAAAAACGATAGAAACACCCATTGCCCGAAAAGGTAAGCCCCTCAAGTCGGGTCTGTTTTGAGTTGCAGAATGGGGAAGTTCGCTTCCATGAACATCCGAGAAATTGACCCCACCTTTCTCTAGGGCATCCCCCTTGTTAAATGCTCGTGTAATTCCCCCCCCACCTTCTTCCCGATCCCATGATTCTTCAATTTGTTTGCACAAGGGATCCACCTCAAGCAACTTGGCACATACCGTTTTTTGTAAATCCAAGAATGCATTACGGGCATTCTCAGCATCCGAAATTTTGGGCATCTGCAGCTATTTTTCTGGGTAAAGAAACTTGAAGGAATGAATTAAAACAAAGCCAAATTAGTCTTCTTCTTCTTCTTCAATCTCACGATTGAAAGAATCCTTAGCTTCATCCAAATTTTCACAAACCGCCCAATTTTCACAACCATCAAGGTTATTCCACATATCTGCATCTTCTCCAGTGGCAATAATAGCACCACGCATGGGGAGTTTCATATCTTCAATCTTTTCTGAAAATTCACCCACTACCTCAATCGCTTCTTCCTCTACTTCTTCGAGAGATGATACATCGATGATAAGCTTGAGAATGCCCTCGTTGATGGTGTTCCGAATTCGTTGATCCATGTTCTCCTTGATGTCATTAATAACGAATGGAGATAATTCACTTGGTAGTTCAAAAAGTAAGTAATCATCGACAAATTTGAAATAGCGAGCAGAAGAGTCGAGGTTCATAACCTTGTACATCACTGCATCCGTTTTATTTGGATCAAAAGGTTTCGTTATACAGTCAGCAAATCCAGCGTCTAAAGCTTTCTTTTGGGCAGCTTCATCCCCCATGACAATCATTCCTATAACAGGAGTATTTAAAACTCGATGATTGGTTTTCAGTTTTCTTCTCAAATCAATCGCAGAGTCAGACGGCAAGGCCATGCTGATTAGAATAGCGGCAAAGGAATTACTTTCACATGCTTTCAATGCAGATTCCTCTGAGTCAGCTCCCACCACGGACCATTCGCTTTTTGCAAACATGTCTGTTAACTGAGAAATAATATTGGGTTTGTCGTCTACAACGAGCACCAGGGTCGATGATGATTGGTCTGCAGGATCGCTTTCCGAATCGGATCTTTTGAAAATTTGATTTTCAGAGTCTCCTTTCGTAGCGATTTTATTCATCCGGTATAAGCGTCTGCCTAAAGTGCGAATGAGTTTGAGTGCAACTTTGGGATTTTTAGAAACAATATCGGCTATACTTTCCTCAACATGACGCACCGAAGCCTCCGTCTTGGCTCTTATAGTGGCATCCCGTTTCATACCTAAGATTTCACTGAGTTCCCCAAAGATAGCCCCTTTCATATCAATCTCGCTGATGATTCGGTTTTCTCGGATCACTTCCAAGGTTCCCTGTTCAAGGATACAGAAACCTTTGCCTAATTCACCTTCTGGTAATACGATTTCGCCTTCCTTATATTCTTGCAGTTTGATCATTGTAAATCCTCATCTTTGGCAAAAATTTAGGCTGAATCAAATCAATTATATAACGATAGATTTTATCTAAATGAATGTTTGTTCCTTTAAAGCGATTCGACAGATCATGAATATTGCATAATTTAGACCGTGTGACAGAAAATTTAAACACATTTGACCTATTGGTACTAGGCGGCGGAAGTGCGGGTTATGCGGCAGCTAGAACGGCTAAGGAATTGGGTAAAAAAGTTGCGGTTGTGGATGGAGGGAGTGAGTTGAGTGGGCTCTGCATTTTGCGTGGGTGCATGCCTTCCAAAACCCTAATCTATTCCGCTGAGGTACTTCACCTTGCCCAGAAGGGATCCCTTTTTGGTTTTCATGGGGAGAAACCAGTTGCCAATCTCGCAGCCATGCAAAAAAGAAAACGAGAAGTTATTAAAGAATTTTCCGATTACCGCAAAGAGCAGTTGGAAGACGGCAGATTCTTCTTGTTTCGCGAACATGGATCTTTTGTTGATTCGCATACCATTTCCCTGACCGACGGCCGTTTGCTTCGGGCGGAAAAATTTCTTATCTCCACGGGTTCCGTAGTTCAAAGACCGAATCTTCCCGGCCTTCTCGATTGTCCTTACAAAACAAGCGATGATGTTCTTGACCTCGATTACCTGCCCGAGGAATGCATTGTATTGGGAGGAGGCGTGGTGGCCTGTGAATTGGCTCAATTCCTTTCCAGAGTAGGATGTAAAGTAACGCAACTGCAGCGAAGTGAGCACATCCTTAAAGGGTTTTCTTCAAAGGCTTCTACCGTAGTTGAGCAGGCCTTTTGCTCCGAGGGGATTGATTTAAAAACCGGTGTTTCGCTTCAATCCTTTGAGCCATTGACCGACGATCAAATACGGGTAGATTTCGAGCAAAACGGGAAACCTCACTCCTTGATCACTCGCTTTCTTTTTAATGCTCTTGGTCGTAAGCCTGCTACTGCTGAGTTGGGACTTGAAACAACAGAACTGGAGTGTTTGGCAAGCGGACATATCGGAACTAACCCATATCAACAAACCAATCTTCCCCACATCTATGCCGCTGGCGATTGTGCTGGGCCCCATGAAATCGTGCATGTGGCCATCAGGCAGGGAGAGACGGCCGCCAAGCATGCTTTTGGTTTATCTGTAGTTCCTTTAGAGTACGATCATTTACTCACGGTTGTATTTACCGACCCGCAAGTTGCCCGGGTAGGGTTAAGTGTAGAACAGATGATGCAGCGTGGCATTGATCCTGTTTCTGCATCTTATCCCTTTGATGATCATGGAAAATCGATTCTTATGGAAGCCAAGTGGGGCTATGTTGCGGTTCATGCTGACAGGTCTTCCGGTCGAATTTTAGGGGCAGAGTGTGTTTCCAAGGATGCCGGAGAGTTGATCCATTCTCTCTCGGTTGCAGTGGCTTTGGGGGCAACTCCATCTGACTTACTAAAGGCAGACTGGTACCATCCAACCTTGTCGGAAATTTGGACCTATCCCTTAGAGGACTTGGCCGAAGAATTGGCCACAAATTGCACTTGAATACAGCTAGTTATCACTAGCCATAGTTAAGTAATTGGGTTCAAAATTGAATCAGTTGGAATGGGGGTGTTCCTCAAGGAGTTCAGCAGGGGTGTAAAACCCTTGCTTACCCTTGATTTCGGTGCGCAGTTTGTTTACTTGCCAGGGGAGAATGGGCTCTGCCTTGTTCCCAAATGAATTTCGAATAAAAGTAAGAACGGCGGCGGTATCGTAGTCGTCGAGCAGGGACTCAAAAGGAGTCATGGGCACAAGCCCTGGGTAATCTCGCCCTTTAACCACAATAGGACCCATTAATCCTTTAAGAGTAAGCTTGATCAGGCGATCCTGGTCTCCATTTACCCACTTGGTATCTGCAAGGGGAGGGAAGCCTGCATCGGGAAGCCCCATGCCGTTTTCTTGGTGACATGTTCCGCAGTAACCTTCCTTCTCGTAAATTTCAGCACCTTTGATGAAAAGGCGACCTTCAGATAGCGAAAGATGTTCAGGAACCACAACTTTATGAGTTTCCTCTTCGTAGGCATGTTGGCTCTTTTGAAGGTAACTTTCTGCAAAATTTAAACTGGATTGGTAGAGGGCCCCTACGCCCTTCTCCTTAGCTTTATCGATTACTTCAAGCCCATCGGACTGAGGGAGATAAGTAGCTGTTGTAAGGGCTGACAGGCGCACTCGGCCATGAGAATCACCCGCGGCAGCGAGAAGTAACTTATTTTCATCTTCAAAGTTGGAAAGATTATTCCGCAAAACTTGCACAGCAGCCGAGCGTACCCGGTGGTCATTGGAGTTTAGAAGTTCAAGGAGTAGATCTCTATTAAGACGGTCTGCTCCCCAGGAGACCCATAGGGCTTCAAGTTTTAATCGATCACTGTTTTGCAAGTCGGCCCATTTTTTAGCTGCTGCAGCAACCTGATTCGGGTTCCGTCCACGCAATTCTCTACGAGTTCGGTAACGGGTGCGTAGTTCCGGAAGCTTAAGGTTTTCCAATAATTCGGGAATCGAGGCGTGGGCAATTTTAGCTGGCTTGACCAGAGGACGGGAAGGGTAGGTGATCCTATAGATTCTACCATGGACATGATCTCGATTGGGGTCTCGTGCATTATGTTGCATATGCCCGATCAGGGCGTTTTGCCAGTCCACCACATAGAGGGACCCATCTGGAGCAAATTCCAAATCAACGGGGCGGAAATTTGTATCCGTGGAGAAGAGTAGGTCTTGTCTGTACTTCGTTTTAAACCCTGGGTCCGAATCGATGAGCTGGTGTTGTTTAATTCCGAGGAAACCGATGTTGTTGTTGATCAGAATGTCTCCTTGTACCTCCTCAGGGAAGTGTCTGCTGGATACAATCTCCAGCCCCGAAGTCGGTCTTACCTTGTTGGATGAAAGCAAATCGGGGGCACTTAATGCCGCTCCGTAACGGGCATTAATTTCACCCGGCAGCATCCAACCAAGTGCTGGCCCGGATGTGTGCAGGAAAAATTCCTGTCCGTAGGCATCGACACAGATTCCCCAAGGGTTTGGAATTTTTAGCTGCGCGTGCCTCACAAGGCTTTTATTTTGTGGAGAGTAACGGAAGAAACCGCCATTGGTTCCCCGTACTGGCCCAAAAACTGTTTCTACATTTGAATGAAGGAAAATACCTTCTCCCATGAGCAGGGCACCAGAGGGGTCTGCACAAAAGGCGGAAATTGCATGATGGGTATCATGGTCGTCAAATCCACTCAGAACGACTTCCTTTTCATCGTACTGATCGTCCCCATCCGTATCCTTCAGTAAAATCAGGTTTGCACCCTGAGAGACATACACTCCATCGTGTGAGATCTCGAACCCGATGGGGATATGCAAGTCGTCCGCAAAATTGGTCTGCTTGTCCGCTTTTCCATCGTTATTGGTATCTTCAAAAATGATGAGCTTGTCCTGAGGTTTCGGGTCGCCGATGCGGTAGTGGGGGTAGCTGGCCATGGTGGCGACCCACAACCTGCCTTGGTTGTCGAACGACATTTGCACAGGGTTAGCCAGATCGGGAAATCTCTTTTCGTCGGCAAAAAGTTCAACCTTATAACCCGGTGCAGTTTTCAACTGATTTACTGCCTGTTCGCCAGGAATATATTTGAGTTTGCCATGTTTAATGTTATCGGATCGGTAATTGGTTTCTACCCGGGGTAGCCTATGTGTTCTTCGGTCTTCTTCCTCCACATTAATGCGACCGAAATGAACCCCCGTGCGGTCCCAGTAAGTGGTGCCTCCCCACTGGGTTATTGCCATACCTTGAATTTTCGAATCTACTGCTAAACCGATTTGATGAGCTCTGACCGAAAGACGATGCCAAGTACCTGATCTGGGTAAGTTTCCCAATCGTTTTCTTCCAGTGGTGTTATCAATTCCGTAGGGAATTAGATTTTGTCCCCAATAGGCCCGATGCTCCCAATTTCCGTTGTGAAACTGAACCATGATTTGTTTGGGTTTGTCTTTGGGATCTAAATAAACCCAAAAGAAAAACTCCTCGTTGGAGTCAGTCACCTGATGTGGATATCTAAGTTGATCCACCACCACTTGAGTATTTCCTTTAGCACTTCTCTTTAAGGATTTGGATCCCGATAGATCCGGGCTTGGAGCACCGACAAATTCCCAACCGGCACTCAATCTGGAATTAACGGG
>Ga0181569_10004679_pt1 | contig 10506 bp, 10 predicted proteins | sample 101ome_19_FD_132452 | JGI IMG/M metagenome (GOLD analysis project Ga0181569, IMG submission 132452) | Coastal salt marsh microbial communities from the Groves Creek Marsh, Skidaway Island, Georgia - 101405AT metaG (megahit assembly) | ecosystem: Environmental > Aquatic > Marine > Intertidal... | reverse complement strand
TAAAATACTTCAAGACTGCAAACAGATTTATGTACACCCGCTTGTAAATGATCGAACCTTAGGTCTTACGCCAGAAGGGCTTAACGCCTTCTTTGCAAAGATTGACGTCGTCCCAACTTGGATTGACCTAGAGTAACTCAACTGCTGGCACTGTCAGAATAAACCACCTTGCCCGACAGAATGCTGGGTATTAGCGTCTAAGCCATGTCCAATCCTGTATCCTTCCGCTACTTCAAAACCAGTCCCGAGATCATCCAAAACGCAGTTATGCATTATGTAAGGTTTCCACACGCTGCTGATGACTAAGCTCGGGGGACTGCGAGCACCCAAATTTAACTATAGAATTTGGCTCAGGAACTCTTTAGTGCGCTTGTCTTTGGCATTATCAAAGAACGACTTCGGTGGTCCATGTTCAACAATCACACCACGATCTGTGAAGTAAATATGGTCTGCGACTTCACGAGCAAATCCCATCTCATGTGTTACAAGTATACAGGTCATCCCATCTTCAGCTAGTTCGCGTATGGTAATCAACACTTCCTTGACAGTTTCAGGATCAAGGGCTGCGGTCACTTCGTCAAACAGCATTACATCTGGGTTCATTGCGAGAGAGCGAGCAATTGCAACTCGTTGTTGTTGACCACCGGACAGTTCACCCGGGTAAGAATGTGCCTTGTCTTCAAGTCGCACTTTTTTCAACAGAGCATATGCCCGCTCTTCAACATCAAGCTTTTTTTCTTTCAATACCTTGAGCGGGGCCATCATTACATTTTGGAGTGCTGTCTTGTGCGGAAAAAGGTTATATTGTTGGAAAACCATGCCAACCTTTTTGCGGAGTTCCAATTTATCGAGATTTGGATCGTGCACCTCTTTGCCTTGAACAGTGATCGATCCGTCCTGAATATCGTTAAGTCCATTTATGCAGCGGATTAATGTTGATTTGCCCGACCCAGAAGGACCAATAATACAAATTACTTCCCCTTTCATGACATCAAAAGAAACACCTTTGAGAACTTCTAGAGACCCAAAGCTCTTGCACACATTTTTCAAAGAAACGATTGGTTGTTCAGCAGTCCAGGCCATTAATTAATCTCACAATTTTACTGCGTATTTACGTTCAAGCCGCATGGTCAAACGTGCAATAGGATAGCAGTAAGTAAAAAATAGTAACAATGCAAATCCATAGAAAGGCACCAAAAGCTCTGGGTGATTATCCTCAGACTCCATTGCCTGTCGGCTAAGGGTTATTATTTCCTCGATTCCTAGTAAGCTGCACAACGGCGTGGCCATTGTGAGGATGGCATACCAGTTCATCCATGGTGGCAGCATTCTTTTAAAACACTGTGGAAGAATTACCTGCCACAATATTTGCCGCCGGTTAAAAGCTAAACTTTCTGCTGCTTCCCACTGAGCCGTGGGAACAGATTGAACTGCACCACGTACGACTTCAGATATATTGGCCATCACGGGTAAGCTTAAGCCAAAGACTCCCTTCATCCAATCAGGAACGCGTATAGTTTGGCCCAAAAAATTAAACTCAAAGGGCAGGGCAAGTAATACGATAAACAATATAACGAGCCATGGAGAATTACGAAATAGCTGAGTTATAAACCATGAAAACACCCTCAAGGGACCAAAAGGCGAGATCTGCCCTAGCCCCAAGGCTGCGCCTGCAATAGTTCCAATCAGCAACGTCCAGAATGAGATCAAAACATTGAATAAAAAACCTGAGACGAGCAAGAATGGCATCCATCTCCAGAGTGCGCCAAAAGCATCGCTAACAGAGAAAGATGATTGTGCATATGCAAAGGAAGGGTAGACCCCAATGATAACCACTATCATCAGAGGTGTCCACCAAGGTAACCCCGCGAGCCATCTTGTGAAAACATAGCCATCCGGACCATGCGCATGAATATCGAATGGTTTAAGCACCGACATTCCACCTTTGAGCGGTGCATTAATACCAGATATACGCTTCATACACCGTACCCCGGAATTTTCATGGACCGCTCCCATTGAGACATTCCAAAGACTAGTATTGCTACTAAACCAATATATGCGACGAATACGAGCAGCATGGTCGGATATTGCGCGGACGGATAGTCGTTCCAAATCGTGACGGAATGATAGAGTAATTCGGGCACGGCAATCGCAAAAGCCTGCGTCGTTGTTTTGACCAAATTCACCAAATTGTTATTTAAAGCTGGAAGGCTAACCCGAAAGGCTAGCGGAAGGACAACATACATATATGTCTGTAATCTTGAGAAGCCCAGAGATTCAGATGCCTCAACGGTACTTTCCGGAACAGCTTCTATACCGGCTCGAAAAATTTCAACGTTAAAAGCCCCTGCAAACATGGAGAGTGAGACAATCGCCCAGCCCACATTTGAAATTATTGGTTCCATGGTCCAGCCATCCTCACCCACAACCACTGGAGTGAATTGGCCAAGTGCAAAGTAAAAAAACAAAAGCTGAACCATTGGCGGCGTATTGCGGAAAAATTGGATATAGCCTTGTACAATGGCGCGCAAGATACGCGAGCGAGCGCCTTGCATCCATGCTCCAACAACTCCAATGGCGAACGAAAAAATCAGACACATGAGGCTCAATTTAACCGTCATCCAAAGGCCAGAGATAATTTTGTCCTGTTGACGATCTTCATACATCCAGATGAAGTTCCAACGCGGTGCGGTTTCAGCTAATTGTCGAAAGTAGTCTTCCATAAACTCTAAATGCCCACCACCCAATGCTGAGAAGGAGGGGCGGTGGGCTACTCATAAATTATTTTATCCAGTCACTGTGACGTTCATTTTGCATTTTAAGATAGGCTGTGGGCTTGATGCCCCACTTTTCCTCTAGTGCTATAAGTGTACCTTCCCGGTGCCAATTGTACTGCATGCCCGACATGAAATTACCAAAAACACAACCGACTTCAGCCAATGGAACGCCAAGGCCCCACGGGTTATCATCTTCTGATGCCAATGGCATTTCAAATTCATCCCAATTACCAGAGCTTAGGTCAGACCCAATCGAGCTGTCGTCATAAACCCAAGCCACGCATTTCCGGTCTCTTAGTGCCTGTTTTGCCTCAGCGTTACCGGTGAACGCCATTATTTCAACACCATAGCGCTCTTCGGTGATCTGGTTATAAAAAGCACCCTGCTTCCCACAAACCTTTTTACCGCGCAGATCTTCCCAGGACGTAAAGCCCAGCGCTTTAGGCGACATTATATTTGTACCTGACGTGTAATAATTTGGACCAGGAATACCCACAATCTTCCGGCGGTCTGCCCGGTCTGACATGGTGGCGATCATCATATCAATTTTACCCTGCTCTAAAAATTGCATCCGGTTTGATGATTGTACCGGAACCAATTCAGCCTCAACCCCCATTTTTGCGGCAACATCCATCGCCATATCAATTTCCATACCAACAAGATTACCGCTGTCATCACGAAAACCCCAAGGCTTGTAGTCAGCCTTTACACCAATTACGATCTTTCCACTTGACATCACCTTTTTCCAGACGTCGTTCGTACATTGAGCACTCACCGCACCTACCGACATTGCGGATAATGCGACACCACTGACTGCGGTCTTTAACCAATTTTTCATTATTTACTCTCCGTTGTTGATGGCAGGTTCTTCCTGCCAATATTCATTTAATTTATGATTTTGCCGTTCTACTGCAGCAATGTGGTTCTGCACCTCAGTCCCTCCTTTTCTTATGACCATATCAATAAGTGTTTCCAAAACAAACATCATAGACAAATGAGAGGGAAAGAATTGTGGGCTCTCTGTTCCAACAAAAAATTTAATTCGAGCTAATGCAGCGAGAGGCGACAAAATATTATCAGTGATAGCAATCACTGGTACACCACACTTTGTAACATGCTTAGTGGTCTCAACTGATCGGTTTGAGTACGGTTTTATAGAACCTGCTATGCAGACATCTTCTGGACTTAGTGTCGCTAATTCGCTTGCTAAACTCTCACCTGAGCGGCCCAATACTTTCCACCCAGAAAGTGAGATATTAGCAATGTATGAAGTGTAGTCCATCAAGCCTCTTGCACTCATCTCTCCGATAAGAACAACATGCTTCGCGCCCTTTAAAAGCTGAGCTGCTTCTTCCAAGTGCCCGGATGGCGTTTGCTCAAAAAAAGTATGCAAGTTAGCTATCGCTGCAGCAGACTGACGTGCAATCAAAGATTGCCTTTTTGATCCTTCTCTTGTTTCTTCTAGAAGTGCTTTTGCTCGGTCAGTAAGTTCTGTCTTACTCTGCAATATATCGTAACGGCAAAGTTCACGCAGCTGATCGTAGTTCTGCAACCCTATTGCTCTTGATAGCCGGGTAAAAGTGGGGGGCGGTAAATTTGAAGCGGTCGCAACATGGCGCTGTGACCGAGTAGCAATCTCCCCTGGGTGCTCAATTACATATCTGGCCGCACGTCGAAGCTGGGGGCTCAGCAAATGAAACTGTTCATATGGTAGATCTTGTAAGCTGAGCAGCTGCAATTACTTAATTATCCTGTTGCGTTTATTTCAGTTCATATCACAATTGAAATAAATGTTTCAAGATTCGTCAAGGATGCAGCATTATGAATCATGAAAAATTGCCCGCTCACGCGTCTGTGGTTGTCGTTGGGGGTGGTATTATGGGGTGCTCTACACTTTATCATCTTGCCAAAATGGGTGTGACAGATGCAATCCTACTTGAGCGGAACAAGCTAACATCCGGCACCACCTGGCATTCAGCGGCTCAAGTGCGAGCCTTGAGGAATTCGAAGAACCTGACACGGATGATCCAGTATTCCGTGGATCTCTACAGCAAGTTGGAAGAAGAGACCGGGCAGTCGGTGGGTTGGATCCAGAAGGGCTCTTTGTCCATCGCAACCAACCAGGACCGCTTGACCCATGTGAAACGGCAAGAGGCTTTGGCCCATGCTTATGGGATCGAAGCGCACTCCATCTCGCCGGGAGAGGCGAAAGAACGATGGCCGTTGATGAATGCGGACGATGTTCTTGGTGCAGTCTGGTCACCTGATGACGGGCGCGTGTCTCCGTCGGATGTCTGTGCGGCTTTGGTCAAGGGCGCCAAGGGCCTCGGCGCGAAGCTGTTCGAGAATACGGGCGTCACCGGCATTCTGACCGAAAACGGTTGGGTTAAAGGCGTCGAGACCAGCCGGGGCACTGTGATGTGCGATGCGATTGCGGTGTGCACCGGTCTTTGGTCGCGCGAAGTTGGTGCGATGGCCGGTGCCGAAGTGCCTGCGCTAGCCTGCGAGCATTTCTACCTGCTCACCAAGCCCATTGACGGGATCAAGGGCAACATGCCGACCCTCAGCGATCATGACAGCCACCTTTATATCCGCGATGACAGTGGCGGGTTTTTGGTCGGTTGCTTCGAGCCCATGGGTAAACCCATCGCGCCTGGCGTGCTGGATGAAACATTCGAGTTTGGATTGCTGCCCGAGGATTGGGACCATTTTGAGCCGATGATGGAGCTGGCGTTGCACCGCCTTCCATCTCTGGAGACGGCTGAGGTCAAGATGCTGCTGAACGGACCGGAGAGTTTTACGCCCGATGGAGCGTTCATGCTGGGTGAGACGGCAGAGACCAGAGGCCTCTTTCTGGGATGTGGAATGAACTCGGTCGGCCTTGCCTCGGGTGGTGGTGCGGGCATGAACCTGGCCCATTTTATCGTGCACGGGCACACCGCCTATGACCTGTCCGAGGCCGATGCCAAGAGATTTGCGCCTATCTATAACTCGGTCGAGCACCTGATGGCGCGCGCGCCCGAGATTCTTGGGACACATTACGACATCGCCTATCCCGGCAAACAGCTGAAGACCGCACGAGGCCTGCGCAAGCTGCCGCTCCACGCGGAATATGAGGCCGCAGACGCGCATTTTGGACCGACCTTTGGCTGGGAACGCCCCCTGTATTTTGGCAAGACTGCGGAACCCGTGATGCGGTTCGATTGCGCCGATTGGTTCGACAACGTCGCCGCGGAGGTACGCGCCGCCCATGAAAGTGCTGCCATCTTTGATGCCTCTTCCTTCGGCAAGATAGAGGTCACCGGACCGGATGCCGCGGCCTTCCTGCTCAAAACTTGTGCCGGATACATGGCGCGCAAACCGGGGTCGGTGATCTACACGGCTGTTTTGAACGACCGTGGAACTTTTGAAAGCGACATCACCGCACAGCGGATCGCCGACGATCACTACCGCCTGTTTGTGGGCACCAATGCAATCAAGCGTGATCTGGCCTGGTTCACCCGCGCCACCGACGGGTTTGACGTTCAACTTGAAGATAGCACTGAAAAATATGCCGTTCTGGGCCTGATGGGACCAGAAGCCGGGCGTATCGTCTCTGAATGTGGCGCGCCGGAACTTAACGAGCTGGGATATTTCAAAGTTGGTCCGGCCCATATCGCGGGCAAGCATGTTCGGGCAGCGCGCATGTCCTATGTTGGAGAGGCGGGTTGGGAGATCACCTGCCTGAGTGAGAACGCTTCGACCATTTATGCCGCGCTGACCATGGCCGGGGCCACGCCAGCGGGACTGTTCGCGCAAACCTCTATGCGGATTGAAAAGGGGTTCTGCGCCATGGGTCACGAGCTTGATAGCGATGTAAGCCCGGTTGAAACAGGTCTTGATTTTGCAACGCGCCAGTCGGGCGGGTTCACGGGCTTCGATGCGATGCAGGCGCGGCGCGCGAGTGGTGCAAACAATCACGTGATTTCGTTGACGCTGGATGATGAGAAGGCCGTGCCGCTGGGTCATGAACCAATATATCTCGACGGCCGCATCGTGGGTCAGACCTCAAGCTGCGCTTTCGGTTTTCGGGTCGGCAAACCAGTCGCCCTTGGGTACTGTGACACACCATTGAGCAATGGAGACAGCGTGGAAATCGACATCGCGCGCGAGTTTTTCAATGCCACCGTCACAATTGGCCCGCTGTTTGATCCCGAAGGCGCACGTATGCGGACAAAGGCACTGTCAGAATAAACCACCTTGCCTGATAGTGATGTGGAATTTAGCTATGAAGCCATGCCTAATCCAGTATCCGTCCGCTATTTCAAAACCAGTCCAGAGATCATTCAACTCGTAGTTATGCTGTATGTGAGGTTTCCACTTTCACTGAGAAATGTAGAAGACCTTCTGCATGAACGCGGTGTCGATGTGAGCTATGAATCCGTTCGGTACTGGTGGCATAGGTTTGGCTCTCAGTTCGCAAGCCAGATCAAAAAGCGCAGGACAGGGGGAATGCAGTCCAGTAATTGGAGATGGCGTAACGGTCAGAGACGTGATGTTCTAGCCTGTCTGTCTGACACCACCGCCACTAATCCCATATAAATCAATCACTTAGCAACTTAATGATGGTTTTGACCACCATCTGACCACCATAAACTATGGGATTAGGTGATGCTTTCTGAGACGAATAATGACTCCACAAATTTATGCACTACGTTAGTTTGGGACATGCAATTGGAGATTCAATTATGAAAATGATGAGTGTAATTGCAGTGACGCCAAAAGAAGGTGCCGCTGATGAAATTACTGATTTGATAGTGCAGAGTCGCGCAGATGGTGTTAATGGATTAGATGTTTACAGTATCGTACACACACGAGAAGACCAGTTGCTTGTTGTGAATGAATGGGAGTCCATTGATGCCTTCATGGACTACGTGAATGGGCCACATAACATGATTGAACTTATTGAACATCTCTGTGAGCGTTTTGATGAGGAGAATGTCTGTAAAGCATATTCGGGCATGATAATGCACCAGGAAAACTCTGCTTAGACCATGCATACCATACTCATAGCATTACTGATAACGCTTGCTACGCATTTGGTAGCTTGAGATGCTTTTTGAAAAATATAAAAAGTTTTGGGAAGAGGGGGATATTGAAGCATTTACTTCAATAATCGACCCAGACATTGAGATAATTATGCACTCAACGGGTGGAGCGATAGACCCAGACCTTTGGATGAAGCGCATAACAGCGGTAGTTCTTTCAGATGCATATGCGGAAAACATTAGATGTATATATGAAAATGATGACATTATGATTGTTCATCAGATAACCAATGCCGCAAACGGTTCTAGGGATGCTGTTATGTATGTTTTTACAAAAAAGAATAATATGCTTGTTCGCCTTGAAACAGGCGCTACACCCCTGCCCCCTAAGGAATAAACCCATGCGCACCATACCCATAGCATTACTGATGACGCTTGCTACGCAGGTACAGGGCCATCATGAACTTGCAAACCGAAATTTGGAAAACGGTTATAGAAATTACCAAGAGTACTGCGCATCCTGCCATGGTGTGAATTTAGAAGGGCAGGCCAATTGGCGGTCGCGAAATGAAGATGGTACTCTTCCTGCCCCACCACATGATGAAACTGGTCACACTTGGCATCATGAAACGGAAATGCTTTTTGAGTATACAAAGCTGGGAGGCCAGGTAACGCTTGAAGAGGTTGGCGTTAAGAATTTCACTAGTGGAATGCCAGCCTTTGGTGATGTTCTTACTGACGAACAGATTTGGGAAGTCTTGTCATATATTCGATCAACTTGGCCTCAACATATTCAAGATGCACATGCTACGCGACATCCAACACCTTAATTAAAGGCCAATACAAAAATTAGAGGCCAATACAAATGGACAGTATTCAGCCGTATTAATACCCGTTTGTCTGGAATGCCAGGGGCTAAAACGAAGCCCCTGTTAAGTGTTAAATTGTTTAGTTTGAAATCTTGCAGAAGAATAATTAGCAAATCCTAATGCAAGATTTAGAGACACTTTTTTAAGCTAACTTCGCCTTATTGGCTTCAATTCCCTTTCTATTTTCAAGAATTGATTGGCGCCGCTCGTTAATTTTTTCTTTATTTGCCAGTAGTCCCTCGTTGTTTTTGGCAGATGTGGTCAGTAACTCCTCAATTTTAGATTTGTTTTTGGACACATTGGCCGATAGATCCTCCATGGCCTTGGAGTTTGCAGCGATTAATTCAGCATTGCTTTCTGGCGTTGCATTTGAAGCAGATAGAGAGCCTCCAAGCATTTCTGAATTTGCCGCAATTTGTTCCGCGTTAAACGCGACAATTTTCTCATTAGCACTCATTATCTGAGCGTTAATTTCTATAAGTTCAGCATTAATTTCCGCGAGCCTTTCGCTTACCTTTAAAACGGAACTGTTTAGTTCTGAACGATGGCGCAAAAAATCGAGTTTTGCTTTATTTTTCTGCGCATTCACATAATTTTCCTGTACATCGCCGACTGCATCCATCGCGTTAAGAATCTCAGCGCGATTGTTGAAAATCTCGTCGGTATTTGAGTTTGCCAACTGGCGATTGCCCATGAAGGCGGCCGCATAGTTACTCAAGATCATTAACCGATTTTCTTCAATCATTGATCTTGATTGATAGGCAAGGGCTTTATTTGCCATTACCTGACCTTCTATTTGGAATATAGTTTTACGGTTCTTTGCAATTGCTTGCTTATTGATTTCTGAGTTTGCCATTGTTTTTCTCCTCCCGAAGAAGTGTTGGTCTTAATCGTTTGCAAACTCGAAAGGTTTCAGTACCGGTATAAATTTCTCAGGTCTCCCGTCATTAGCATTGCGCGGTTATTTTCTGAGAAAAGTATTTTTCACCTCCAATTCAAAGAATTAACAAAGTATAAACCAAATTTTTATTAGCGCAAAACTTAAAATATCGTTCCTTAATTCCCATAACGGGCTTCTTCATTTTAAAGCCTCATCCAGACGCTGTTCTGCATCCCCAGCTTGTTCCTGTTGTCTGATAAAGCGTTGAACATGTTCAGGGTTGGATAGTTTATAGATCGCACGCATCGCAATGACATGAGCTGGTGATTATTTATTCAATAACTTTGCTAAACTGGGTCTAAACAGCATTATGCGAGTACGGGATAAACTGAGATTGTAACTGGGCCATTAACGCAGGGCTGATCACAGGTCGCCCGAAACCTTGGCCTCCCCTGCGATGTCCCAAGCCAATTTTGCCGATACATCTTGTGCGAGTCTGATAATCTGGGATCCAAGTTTTTCGCGGAACGCTGGATTAAAGACCCGTACCGATCCGGTCGCACCGATGGACATTGTGGCACCTGGTCCTTTTTGTGCAAGTGGTGCTGCGACGGAACATAGGCCACGTTCAATTTCTTCCACACATTCTGCGAAGCCGCGCTTGCGAATGCTTGCGAGCTCGGCTTCCAAGTCTTCTACACTTGTCACAGTGAATTCTGTATAGGCGCGTAGTCGGCCTTCCATATCACTGGTCATAAGTAGTTCAGGCAAAAATGCGGCAACGGCCTTGGAGCAAGAACAGGCATGCAAGGGACGTTTTCCCAAGCCGGGATGAAGATAGGAGACTCCCGTGTCAGGTGTTTCTACATGGATAATTTCAACGGATTTTCCGCGTAATCTAGATAGGAAAAATGCGGCGCCGTAATGTGTTGCGGCTTGCTTTAGCTCGGGTG
>Ga0181569_10004660_pt1 | contig 10531 bp, 10 predicted proteins | sample 101ome_19_FD_132452 | JGI IMG/M metagenome (GOLD analysis project Ga0181569, IMG submission 132452) | Coastal salt marsh microbial communities from the Groves Creek Marsh, Skidaway Island, Georgia - 101405AT metaG (megahit assembly) | ecosystem: Environmental > Aquatic > Marine > Intertidal... | reverse complement strand
GCTTACCTGGACCTCTCGGAGGAAAACTACCCGCAGTTGCCGGCGGAACCGCCACGTGACGACACCTGTTACCTGCTATCCTCTGAACCCTATCCGTTTGAACGCCATCTCGAAACACTTAGCGCGGCAGGCTTTAATGGTGTGCTCGTCGACGGCGAATTCTACTCATGGTTTGGCGTGCGTAGTTACCGGGCCCTGAATAATTACCTGCAGAAAAAGGAATCATCATGACTTACGAAACCCTTTCTATCGAAAAGCGCGGCCAGGTCGACTGGCTAACGCTGAACCGGCCCGATTCGCTGAATGCAATCAATACACCCATGGTGACAGAGCTGCGGGATTACTTCGATAACCTGACCGAGGACCGGGACACGCGCATCGTCGTCATGAAAGGTGCTGGCCGTGCTTTCTGTGCCGGGCTCGATATCAAGGATTCACAGTCCGGAAAATATGAGCAGCCGTTCAGCGGCGGGATGGGCTTTCAGGGCTACCTTGCGGAAGTTTATATCCGTATGCGTCGGTGTCCGCAGCCGATTATCTCGCTCGTACACGGTGCGGCCTGCGGCGGTGGTTTCTCTTTCGTGCTGGCATCGGATATCCGGATTGCGGGTGAATCCGCCAAGATGAATGCCGCCTATATCCGCATTGGCCTTTCTGCCTGTGATATGGGTTCAAGCTATTTCCTGCCGAGGCTGGTAGGCACTTCTGTCGCCTCTGAGCTGATGCTGACGGGGCGGTTTATTCATGCCGATCGTGCGCTCGCTACCAACCTGGTGTCGGAGGTTGTGCCAGATGACCAGCTTGAAGCGGCAGCCCAACCCTATATTGATGAGATGCTGCTGACGTCGCCCATGGGGCTCAGGCTCACCAAAGAGGGACTCAATTATTCCATCGATGCAGCCGGCCTCGAGGCTGCGATGGCGATCGAAAATCGAAACCAGCTGATGTGCTCACGCTCCGAGGATGCGCGGGAGGGTATGCTGGCTTTCATTGAAAAACGTCAACCCAACTACAAAGGTAAATAAGAGGGAACTCACATGATTGTTGTTAACGCCATAATCGATACAACGGCAGAGAATATCGCCAACATGAAAGAAGCCATTGCTGTCATGGAGGAAAAGAGCCGGGCTGAAGCCGGCTGCCATGACTACACCTTCTCGATCGAACTGAATAATCCCGACGTGATCCGTATCACTGAAAAGTGGGAAAGTATGGAAGCGCTGAGTGCGCACTTCCAGGAGCCACACATGGCGGACTTCCAGGCCGCGATGGCTGCCCACCCGCCAAAATCAGTCACCGCTTCTTTTTACGAGGCGACAGAAGTCCAGATGCCTGGCAGGTAGCGACGCTAGACGTGAATAAGGTCGGCGGTGGGCAGCATGCCCTCGCCGAGGACCTGTTTTGCGGCTTTGAACGCCTCAAAGTCACCGAGCACGATCTGCCAGGTGTAATAAGCCGGGCCGGTTTCCATCGGCACTTCGAAACAGCCGATGCCGAGTGGCGCCATCGCGAAGGGTCCGTCGTGGGTGCCGACCAGGTGCTGCTCGACAAAATCAACATAAGCGTCGCGGCCACTGGCGTCGACCACATCGAAAAAGGCAACAGCGTCGCGACCACCAGTCTCAATCTGTTTCAGCATTTCTGCCGGGAACAGCCCACCGGTCCAGCGTGCATTAATCTCGGTGACGACAATGCTGCCGTCCCGGCCGATGAAGAAGTCGATACCGCAGTTACTGCCGATATCAGAGGCATAGCCGTGATGGCGGGCGTATTTACCCACCGTCAGCAGAACGTCTATCTGCGCGTCGGTCAGTTGAACCGACTCACCGATCAGATTGCCAACCCAGAGACCTTCGGCAAACAGTAGTTTGCGTGTATTGGCGATGTGAATCTCATCGTTTGACACAAACAGGTCAACCGTCATCTCGGTGTAGAAATCGAGATCCAATTTCTCCTGCAGCAGGATGAACATGTCATCCCCGTACTCTTCAACAAACGTCTGGCAGTCGGCCACAGAACTCACTGCAGTAACGTTGCGGGCGCCGGCGAGTCCCAGCAGTTTAGCCATGACTGCCCCCTGATGATGCGCAAAGAAAGACTCGACACGTTCGGTCGAGAGTTCGGCTTTGGTGCAGGTGATCGTATCGGGGAAGGGGACCCCAAACGCGGGTGCATGCTCAGCGAAGTGCTGCTTTGAGTTGACGTTGCGGTTGATTTCAAGCAACGAGGGGCTCTTGTGAATCACCGCATTGGAGCCGCTCGACATGTAGAGGTTAACGACATCGGTCAGATCAGGCTTTGCTTCAACGAGGCCTGCAACGGATTCATAAAACGTAAACTTCGGGTGGTACGAGAAGTGTGACAACGGCACCGTATCACCAACCATCCGTGTAAACATGGCGTGATAGCGCGTGAGGCAGGCCTGCCACGACGGCTGCTGGTACGCGTCATACAGTGCGAGGTGATCACCGCTGTGACCGATACCGGCAAGTGCGACCTGCAGCATGGCGGTCAGCTCCACATTGGAGAGGTGATCTGCCTGCTGTTTCTCCGTGAGCTGGTCCAGATCGAAGTGCAGGGAACAGTCGTCCCCTGCCATCGCAAAAAGTGAGGTGTAATTTTTGCCGGGGAAGAATGAACCAGCGCGCATGATCAGCTCATATGGGCGCCGCCATCGACATTCAGGGTCTGACCCGTCATGAAGCTGGAATCGGCACCGGCAAGAAAAGAGATGCTGGCAGCAAGTTCACTCGGCAGCCCCTGTCTTCCCATCGGCGCTGCCATGCGGATACGGGCGCGGACGTCATCGGTCGACATGCCGAACTTGTCTGCCGTTCTGCCGATGGTACCGTCCATCATGTCAGTGCTGTGCGAGCCCGGTGCAACGCAATTTACCCGGATGTTAACCGGGGCCAGTTCCAGCGCCAGTTGCTGGGTCATGCCGATGACGCCGAACTTGGTGGCGCAGTAGGCGCCGTAGTCCGGCAGACCGCGTCGGCCCGCTGTCGAGGAAATGTTGATGATTGAGCCGCCTTCGCCGACGTCGCGCATCAGCCGTCCTACCGCCTTGGTGACGAGGTAGACGCCATTCAGGTTGATGTCGACGGTCTCGTACCAGAGATCGTCGTCCATATCGAGAATGGGCGCATCGCCGGCGCCGCTGGGTACGCCCGCATTATTGACAAGGATGTCAACGCGACCGAACTTGTCTCTCGCCTGCTGCACCAGGTTGTCGACGTCGGCTTTGTTCGTGACGTCGGCCTCAACAGCGAGTGCCTGCCGCCCCATGGCCTCGATCTCTTCCGCCAGTGAGCTGACCCCGAGCCAGCCGATCTCTTTTTCGTTGTCGGGTCGGTCATCAGGGTCGCGCTGCCGCCCCGTAACAACGATATCTGCGCCGTCTTCTGCGAGCCTGAGTGCCATGGCCCGGCCCAGACCGCGGTGCCTGGCCGCGCCAGAGATAAGTGCTACTTTTCCTGTCAGGTCAGCCAAGGTCAAAGTCCCAGTACGGTTTTCGCAATAATGTTTTTCTGCACTTCCCGTGCACCACCAAGTACCGAAGAAGCGCGGTTATTCAGATAGGTCGCGGTTGCTGTCTGGAAGCGCTCCTCTCCGACGCCGTCCTCACCTTCGATCCACAGCACGTTATTGTGTGGCAGCCCATAGTAGGCAATGGCCGCGAGCCGCATCGCACTGATGCGCTGGCCCAGGTCGCTGGTCATGTTTTTCATCAGCGATGCACCGGAACCGATATTCTGACCGCTGGCGATACGTGACTGCAGGTCTGTCTCCATCTGCGAGAGTGCGGCCACTTCAATAGCGGCCTCTGCGGCCTGCTGGTGCAGCTCATGCTCGACTGGCAGGTCGGCCAGCAGCAGCTTCAGGTTGTCCATGGCGATATTCAGACCGGTCGCCGCTGTACCGCCGCCCCGTTCAAACTCAAGCAGGTACTTGGCCACGGTCCAGCCTTCATTTTCTGGCCCGACCCGGTTGGTCACCGGGACGCGGACGTTGTCAAAGAAGACCTGGTTGACCTCGTGATCGCCAGCCAGGGTAATGATGGGCTCGACCTTGATGCCAGGGGTGTTCATGTCGATCAGCAGAAAACTGATCCCGGCCTGGGGACGGGATTCCTGGTCGGTGCGAACCAGGCAAAAAATATGATCGGCAAACTGACCGTGGGTGGTCCAGATTTTACTGCCATTGACGATGTAGTCATCGCCATCCTTGTCGGCGCGGCACTTGAGGCTGGCAAGGTCTGAGCCTGAACCCGGCTCTGAATAGCCCTGGCACCAGTAGTGTTCGCCCGAGAGGATCTTCGGCAGGTAGTAGTCCTGCTGTTGTTTCGTGCCGTACTTGAACAGCACCGGTGCCAGCATCCGCAGGCCCAGCGGGATCAGGCCGGGTGCACCGGCGAGGGCGCACTCACGATTGAAGATATAGCGCTGATTGGAGGTCCAGCCCGGACCGCCAAATTCTTTCGGCCAGGAAACCCCGGCCCAGCCGCGTTTGTGCAGGATGGCCTGCCACGCCAGGGCAACATCCTTCTCGGCAAACACAGTGGTGGTCCTGGCGGCTTCCGCCTTCATTTCGGGCGTCAGTTCCTCTGCCAGCATCTTGCGAACTTCTGCCTGGAAAGCGAGTTCTTCTTCGGTCAGTTCGAGTTCCAAGGTTTCCTCTCAGTTAAAAAATAAAACACGTTACAGAAATTGAGTGTACCGATGAATCGGGCCATGGTCACCTAGCTTAGGCCGGTTATCAGGATGACCAGAATAGCGACAGGCAGCAGGAATCTCAGCAGTACACGCCAGGTCTCAAATACCCAGACTGGCATAGCGGACAACTCCTCGCGCAGTGTGACTTTTTGCATCTGCCAGCCGGTAAAGAGCGCAATCAGCAGGCCGCCGACCGGCAGCATAATCTGGTTCGACAGGTAGTCAAAAATGCCATTGAGGTCGAGCGCGCCGATCTTCCAGTCGGAGATCACGTTATACGACAGCACACTGATAATGCCGAGACCAGCAACAGCAACGAGCACGGTAGCGGTGGCCTGGTGCCGGCCGAACGATGTGCTCTCCTCGAGCCACGCTACCAGGGGTTCGAGCAGGCCGACCATGCTGGTGACGGCGGCCACCGAGAGCAGGGTGAAAAACAGGATGGCGACCCACTGCCCGCCGGGCATCTGGGCGAAAGCCACTGGCAGCGTCTGGAAAATCAGACCCGGGCCGCCGGCGGGATCAAGGCCAAAACGGAACACCATCGGGAAGATCATCAGGCCGGCAATCAGTGCCACCATGGTGTCGATAACAATGATAATGAGGACGCAGCGAGTGATCGAGACTTGCGGCGGCAGATAGGAACCGAAGATCATCATTCCTGCCATACCAACGCCGATCGAAAAGAAGGCCTGCCCTACTGCCGCGAGAAAGGTGCCGCCGTCGATCTTGCCGAAATCCGGTGTGAACAGGTAGCTGGCGGCAGCACCGAAGCCATCCTGGGAGGCGTTGTAGATCACCAGGGCCAGCATGAGCGCAAACAGGGTTGGCATCAGGACCCTGACAGAGCGCTCGATGCCGTTGTTAACCCCAGCATAGATGATGCTGCCGGTCGCCAACAGGCTGAGGGCCGTCCAGAACAGCATGCCGTTAATAGAGCCGAGGACACCGTTGAAGGTAGTGGAGGCGGTGCCGGCATCGAAGTCGGCGAAGCCGATGGTGATGCCTTTGTACAGGTACCAGAAGACCCAGCCGGCGACGACGCAGTAAGTGCCAAGGATAATAAAGGCCGTCGCGAGATTGAGATGGCCGACATGTTGCCACTGACCCGATCGTACCTCGGCGGTGGCGATCTTGAACATGGCTCTCGGTGGATTAGCCTGGCCGTGTCGGCCAATCAGGATCTCGGCGATGAGAATCGGTATGCCAATGAGGATCGCACAACTCAGATAGACAATGACAAAAGCGCCGCCGCCGTTCTCGCCAGTAATGTAGGGAAAGCGCCAGATGTTGCCGAGGCCGACCGCAAACCCCGTTGCCGCCATGAGAAACCCGAAGGTAGAGCTGAATGGATGAACCTGCATGGTTGATTGTTCTGAATCAGGACCCTCCGAGTTTGCCTGCCACCACGCTCTAATTCAAACGTCGCTTCAGTCAGAAATGAGAGGTGGTTTTAGCTGCCTGCTTCGTGAACAATAGTGTGCTTTCCCGTTGATATTGAAGAAGAGATTACCGATGGCTGTATCACTTTACGACCTTTCTACTGTCAGCTTTCTGCAGGTTTTGAATGCCGTTGACGGCTTCCTGGAGAAGGGCAGAAATCACCTCGAAGCAGAGGGCGTTGACCTCGACGAAATCGTCAGTTTGCGTCTGATTGATGACATGAACCCGTTTCAGTTTCAGGTCATTTCAGTGGCCCACCATTCCATGGGCGCTCTCAAAGGCCTGGAAGCCGGTGAATTTGCGCCACCGAGCGGCTATGGCGAGCCTGACTATGCGGGCCTGCAGGCACTGGTGAAAGAGGCGATCGCCACAGTTGAGACCTTCGATGCGGCTAAGGTTGCCGGTCTCGAGGGTGGTCAGCTGGTCTTCAAACTCGGGGCGAACGAACTGCCGTTTACCGCTGAGAATTTCATCATGTCGTTCTCGCTGCCCAATTTCTATTTTCACGCAGCGACGACCTACGATTTCCTCCGCATGAAAGGGGTACCGCTCGGTAAGCGGGACTTTCTTGGTGGTATGAGGATGGGCGTCTGATACAGCAGTACTGAAGCCGAGCTGTATTGATGTCATCGACGCCAGCGACAGAAGAAGCTTGGATCGGTCACCCGCGCGGTCTCTTTGTGCTGTTCGCCACCGAGATGTGGGAGCGCTTCTCTTACTATGGGATGCGGGCACTGCTGATCCTCTACCTGACCAAGCACTTCTTGTTTGGGGATAAGACCGCGGGTCTGATCTTTGGCAGTTATGCCTCGCTGGTTTACGCCATGCCGGTGTTGGGCGGCCTCATCGCCGACCGGTATCTTGGCTTTAAGAAAGCCATCATGTTTGGAGCCGTCCTGCTGTGTTGTGGCCACTTTGGTATGGCGTTCGAAGGCCCGCCTGCGAGTGTCGTCGACGGTGAGGTTGTGCGGGCGTCTCTGCACGAACAGGTGTTCTATCTCTCGCTCGCATTTATTGTCGTCGGTGTTGGCTTTCTCAAGGCCAGTATCTCCTCTATCGTCGGCCAGCTTTACCGTCAGGATGACCCGCGCCGCGATGCCGGTTTCACCATTTTTTACATGGGCATCAACCTGGGCGCTTTTGTGGCGACGCTGCTGTGCGCCTACCTTGGCGAAACCTACGGCTGGCGCTATGGGTTTGGCCTTGCCGGCATTGGCATGCTGATTGGGCTGGTGACATTTATTCGAGGTGGCCGCTACCTAACGGGTATAGGTGAACCGCCGGTACCCGAGGCGCTCACGGCCAAACTCTTCACAGGCCTTTCTCGTGAAGGGGCGATCTATCTTGGCGGTCTCGCCAGTGTGCTGTTGGTCTGGCAGCTGATTCAGCGAACCGGTGAGCTTGGACTCTTGCTCACCGGCTTTGGTCTCATTGTTGTTACCTGGGTAATCTGGTTTTCCCTGTCGCAGTGCACACCGGCGGAACGTAACCGGATGCTGGTGATGCTGCTGCTGATCGTGCTGTCAGTTTTCTTCTGGGCGTTGTTTGAGCAGGCAGGGTCCTCATTGACGCTGTTTACAGACCGAAATGTCGCGATGGGCGATATCTTCACCGCGGGTATGTTCCAGTCACTGAATCCACTTTTCATTATCATGTTTGCACCCCTGTTCGCCTGGCTTTGGGTCAAGCTCTCAGCAAGAAATCGTGAACCCAGTACGCCAATGAAATTCGGGCTGGGTATTGTCCAGGTCGGACTCGGCTTCGCGGTACTGATTGTCGGTGCTGCCTTTGCTGGCGAGGACGGCAAGGTAGCGGTTGTCTGGCTGGCGCTCATGTACCTGTTGCACACGACGGGCGAGCTCTGCCTGTCACCGGTCGGTCTCTCGATGGTGACCAAACTGAGTGTCGCTCGTGTCGGAGGTATGATGATGGGGGTGTGGTTCCTGTCTTCGTCTTTTGCCGCTTACGTTGCCGGTATGATTGCCGGTGCGATGGCTATCGGTGAATCGGGTGCGGATGTCGCCATTGGAGCTGAGTCGCTGGCAGTTTATACCAGTGTGTTTGGCAAGCTTGCCTCGCTGGCGGTCGGTCTCGGAGTTGGCCTGATGGTTATTTCCCCCTGGCTTGCCGGCAAGATGAAGATGGAGGATGAAAAATGAAAGGTCCACTCTCGGGGTTTCGAATCGTTGACCTCTCCAGCGTAATTTCAGGGCCAGTGGCAACAGTGCTGCTGGCTGACCAGGGTGCCGATGTGATCAAGGTCGAAGCACCTGCTGGTGATATTGTCAGAAGAATGGGCCGCGGACATGACAGCCTGAGCCCTGCCTTCGTCACGGCAAACCGGGGTAAGCGTTCTGTCTGTATCAACCTGAAAGAGGCACGTGGTGTTGAGCTTGTGAAGCGGCTGATCAAAGACGCCGATGTCTTCATTCAGAACTTCACGCCTGGAGCTATTGAAAAGATGGGCCTTGGCTACGACGTGCTTACGGCCCTCAATCCTGCGCTGCTTTACGTTTCAGTCAGTGGCTTTGGTGAAAAAGGACCTTACAGCCACAAGCGAGTCTATGATCCCGTGATCCAGGCATTGACCGGGCTGCCCGATACCCAGGCAGACAGTGCTGATGCCAGGCCGAAAATGGTCCGCACGATCATCCCCGATAAAGTGTCTGCACTGACGACCGCCCAGGCGATCACTGCAGGATTGCTGGAGCGCGAGCGCGGAGACGGTAAGGGCCAGCACATTCGAGTAGCCATGGTGGACGCGACCATTTCCTTTCTCTGGCCGGAGGCACTGGGCGGGCTAACGATGGTGGGCCAGGAACAGCACGTTCGCCGAGGACAGCTGGCGCAGGACCTGGTATTCGAGACCAAAGATGGGTTTATCACCTGCGGTGCCGTATCGGATTCCGAGTGGGAAGGGATGTGTGCAGCGCTTGACCGGCCGGACTGGCTCAACGACGAGCGTTTCAATACGCCGCTCGGTCGGGTACAGAATGCCAAAGAGCGGCTCGAGGGGATGGCGGATGTGTTGAAGTCACGCACCAGCGCCAATTGGCTCGAGCGCCTCGATGCCCATGACGTCCCCTGTGCGCCGATCCTCAGTCGCCCGGAAATTCTCGAAAACGAGCAGATCAAGGCAAATAAACTGATCCATCAGTATGACCACCCTGGCCTCGGCCAGATACGCCAGCCCAGGCCAGGCGCGAGATTCTCCCGCAGTCACATCCACTCCCACGCGGTGGCACCGGCGCTGGGTGAACACAGCCAGGAGGTGCTGACGGAAGCAGGGCTGGCAGACGATGAGATTGAGGAACTGTTGAAGGACGGGGTGATTGTGCAACGGGGCAATGGCTGATGCGATTTATTACCGCAGTGCTTGGCTTGCTTACGCTCGCCGGTTGCCAGACCCAGGTCACGAAGACATCCAGTCTCGAATTTGCGCTTATCGGCGATAACCCCTACCAGGACTACAACTTTCCGAAGTACGAGCGGATGATTGACCGCATCAATGCGGACCCCCATATTGACTGGGTAGTGCACCTCGGTGATATGAAAGATGGCATCGGTGACTGCTCTGATGAGAGCCTGCAAGCTCTCAAAACCATGAATGACCGATTTAAGGCACCGTTTGTCTTGACCCCCGGCGACAATGACTGGTTTGACTGTTCGCGCGCTGATGCGGGCGGGTATGACCGCCGCGATCGCCTGCAGATGCTTCGTCGCATCTTCTACAGTGAACCCTCTGCGCTGCCGGTTATTAGCCAGGCGGCGTCTGCTGAATACCCTGACTTCGTTGAGAATGTTTACTGGCTGCAGGACGACGTCATGTTCGCGACGCTGCATCTGGTGGGGCTGACGGGCCAGGAAGGCGGCCTTGATATTCATAACGAACTGATGACGGCCGGTGTCGCCTGGCTCGATGAAATTTTCCGGCAGGCGGTGGTGAACGACGCCAAAGGCGTGTTTATAGCGACCCAGGCCGATATCTATCCCATCACCTCAGAGAGGTACCTGCTGGGTATTTTCTGCCCGAATTGTCCGGCAGTGCATCCGCTGTTCGGTCCGGTGCATGCAGCATTCCTGAAACACGCAAAACAGTTCCAGCGTCCCATCATGCTGGCAGTGGGTGATACGCACATCTTCAGGGTTGATAAGCCGCTCTATGACGGCGCCAACGTGGTCGAGAATTTCACCCGCGTCGAGGGCTTTGGCGAGGGCCAGGTACACTGGGTACGAATCAAGGTAGACACGAGCGATAGCCAGGTTTTCACGGTGTTCCAGGAATTGATCCAGGAGAACCTCGGCGTTGGTTGGCGCGCGGAGGACAAGGAGAACTAGGTATGGAACTTTACGATGCAATGAGCACCCTGCGG
>Ga0181569_10004659_pt1 | contig 10532 bp, 15 predicted proteins | sample 101ome_19_FD_132452 | JGI IMG/M metagenome (GOLD analysis project Ga0181569, IMG submission 132452) | Coastal salt marsh microbial communities from the Groves Creek Marsh, Skidaway Island, Georgia - 101405AT metaG (megahit assembly) | ecosystem: Environmental > Aquatic > Marine > Intertidal... | reverse complement strand
GGCATAGAATCTAGTTGAACTACCTTCTCAGGGAATGGCAATCCTTCATAACGGGTGTATCTCGTTGAACCCGGTAGAGGCTTGACCCTTACCCTGCTCTTGCATACCTTAACAATGGTTCCTATCCACTGGAAGTTGTGGGTGGTCCATACACAGGGCGCCCCAACCTTGAATGGGGCTCCCAGCATATCTCTAAGTTCCTTATTCTCCATGTAGGGTCGCGTCCTTCTCGTAGATCACAGTCTGCCCAAAGGGTGCTTCTGCTCTCTCGTTGCCCTTAACAATAAACAGGGTGTCGCAATAGTTCTCATCACCCCAACTACCCCAAGGATAACCATCTGTGAACATAACGAACTTCTTAGGCTCAATGCCTTCTTCTTTCATAAAGTCCCAGTTCACAACGAAGTCTGTGCCTCCGCCACCCTGTGGTTCGTAGTCTAACAATTCTTCTACATTGTCCTGACTGAACTCAGCATAGTTGTAGACCTTCGTATCAAAGCACCATACCTTAATGTTGAAGTCTTCATACTGATCCATAATGCCTTTGATCTCTGAAAAGAACACTTTGGCATCGTCCATCCCAATCGACCCACTCATATCAACTGCCACCGCAATATCAATTGTCTCATCATTCTTAACACCTGGGAGGATTGCTCCTGTGTGCCAACCCTTACGACTCGGAGTTGTAAATGAATAGTCGTTCTTGATGATGCTCTGGATGTTCATTCTAAGAATCTCACGCCAGTTCATCTTAGGCTCAGTCAAGTCCTTAATCAACCTCTGGATTGCCGCAGGAGTCTTACCTGCACCAGCCGCCGAAGCCGCCTGTATCATAGCCTCTTTGATCTCGTCCTTGATCTTCTGCTTTTCTTCTTTAGAGATAGTAGGTCTCTTTACACCCTTACCATCTTTGTTCTCTTTGCCATCCTTAGACTGATTACCATCTTCGTTGATGTGATCGTCTAATTGCTCACCTAGTTGCTCAAGAAGTTCCTCCATAGAAATCTTCTCAGCCTTCTCATATAACTTGTCGTAGATCTCTTCCCATGCCAACCCTCTGTATTGTGAGTCTAAGCAAATAGGAACTTCGTCAATCACTTCACCGATCTTCTCATCTGCGAGGATCTGATTGATTGCATAGTCCTGGGAGATATTGCATAACTGTCTGTTCCTGCTACCTGCTCTACCAAAGTGATCAAATACACAATGACCAATTTCGTGTGCAAAGAGGAACTCTAATTTCTTTGTGGATAACTTCTTAACGAATTCTGTATTGTAAAAGAAGTTTCTGCCGTCTGTTGCCGCTGTCTGGCACCAGTCATCTGCATTTATAATCTTCATCCTTGTAGCCATATTGCCAAAGAACGGAGTCTTCAAAAGCAGACCTACCCTTGCGGTAGTAAGTTTTTCTTCGATCTCATTCATATATTTCGCTCCATTTCCCTTATTGTTCTTATAGTATATTGCCTTTTATCCAATTTGTCAACCCCTATTTTATGAAATATTTATAAGGTAAATTGGCGTCTTTTATAGCATAATCTACAGCCTCTTTTCTGCCCTTATCGTCCTGTCCAAAATTGACATATAAGTAGGTGAAATCCCATGTGTCATTATCATAATTATATTGTGGTCTAGGGAACCTTACACCGTTTATCTTAACTAACCAGCCTTCGTTTACACCGTGTTCGAACTCGTCTATGTAAGGGTTAGGACGATATTGATATTCATCGTGAACCCATTCGGCTGTGATCTTAAATTTATCTGCTGTCTGTAATGCTTTGACCTTGTCTTCGTTGTATTCCATATAGTCCTTTCTATTAGGGGTGGGTGCAAGGCTTAGACCCCCTGCACCCTATGATTGCTATGGTCGAGGTCAATCGCTTTCCATAGCCGTCATCACATACTTGCCGAACCTTTTGTGGAATTCATCAAAGGACTTCATCTTAGAAGCGTCTAGTGGCAAGTCGTAGTTGGTAAGCGCCGTCTTGGCACCCATTACTACGAGTTCTGTTGGAAAGTTCTTCATCATGTATTCAAAGAACCTGTCGGACATCTTGTCCCAACCTTCAACCTTTTTCTCTGCTCGTTCTTTCAACTCATAGCAAAGACCTACTGTCAACGAATACATCGCTGAAACTTCTTTCACCTCAAGGTCCTTAACCTTACCGTCAAGGATATCATCAGGCTTAGGAAGTTTAGATGCAATCTTTCGGTGTGCCATAAACTTCACAGCCAGGCCATCACCAATAGCACCTGATACCAAATTCGTTAGTGACTCTGTATCAATCTCTTCATCACTAACCAAGTCGGATACGAAACTCCAAGAACGAGGAGTTGCAAATGACTTCGAAGGACTCTTAGGATCGTAGTCATAAAGGTCCTGCTTCGCATAACCAACATAACCAACAACCTCAGGGTGGATACCGTTAAGGGTAGCCCAGTCCTGCCAGTCATCAAAGTCTACCTTCATCTCAAGGTGAACAAATCTATTAGCCAACGGAGCAGGCATTCTGTATGTCACACCTTTGTCTCCGTCTCTATTACCTGCCGCCACAATGTCGACGCCTTCAGGTAATACATAAGTTCCAACCTTACGGTTAAGAATAAGTTGATAGGCCGCCGCCTGCACCGCTGGTGGAGCCGAGTTCAACTCATCTAAAAACAGGATCGCTGTCGACTTAGGATCCGTAGGCAATTCTGCCGGAGGTGCCCAAGTCATTGTTCCTGCATTGGAATCAAAGTAAGGAATACCTTTAATGTCCGTAGGCTCCCAAAGGGCTAGTCGAACATCAATAACCTCTCGGTTCGTATCATTACCTATTTGATTAACTAGATCGGATTTACCAATCCCTGGAGGGCCCCATAAAAAGATAGGACGCTTCTTCTTGATTGCGAATGCAATCGATGTCTTGGCTGATTTAGGCCCAACCTGCCTTATACTCATATCGCTCATTTTTGACCTCTTTCTGTTTGTCTAAGTTTGTATTATAATAATAACATCACTATATGCAGATGTCAACCCCTAATTTAACAATCAGGGTCAAATGACATCCACTCCTCATACTCTGTAGGCTGACCATCATCTTCGTAGTCATCCTCGTCAGAGAACCTCTTGCTGAGCTCATTACAGTCCAGCATATCTGCCACGTCATCCGTGCTCATATACTTAAGAGCCATAGTCAGCATAGCCTCCGCAGACACTACACCGTTCTCTACTAGCTCTAAAGCCTCGTCTCTTGAATTAAAATTTGACATATTTCGCTCCTATTTCCTAATTGTTATATACAGTATATGGTCTATTATCCAAAATGTCAACCCCTATTTTGGATTATTTTGGCCAAAAAAATAGGCACTTCTATGAGTGCCTATCCAAAACCTACTATCCGGGAGCGAATCGGAACTGTGGTTTTGTAGAGTGTAGACCCTTAGATAGTTTCTAGAGTCAAACCTTTTGCCTTAGCCGCATAACCAAGAGCAACAATTTCTCTTGAAGGCTTGCCAAGAACATACTCAGTTACTCTTACGCCGTTGCCAGCCTTGCGAGTGTTTGAGTATACCGCATATCCGTTCTGTTTGATACGAGATACTTCTGCAGATAGGTTACCTACACCCATCTTTTTAGCCTTAGAGGCTGTTAGTGATTGACCGTTATATAGTGCTGAAAACACTTTAAAGGTCTTAGTTTTCTTATTAATAAGTTTCATAACTTCTCCTTTATTAATGCTGGGGTCGATTTGTCTCCTCAGCGTCTTTATATTATACTGAGACTTGACCATAAAGTCAAGCCCCAGTTTGTCCAAAATATACCTAAGCGGCATATCGTCCTGTTTTCATTACAGTGACCTCAGCCATTTCCTCCCAATTGTTTGGAAACGACTTACGAAGATCAGCGATCTTCAACACTGTTCTGAGAGACAGCTCTCTCAACTTCTTCTTCTGATCGTCGATAAAACCAACGACCTCTTCACCTTCGCCATTTTGGAAGTCATAACTATCCAACATTCCATCCTTGACGATCTGCTTGATACGGAGCACCTTCTCTCGCTCTGTATCCATCTGCAGGTCAATATAGTGACATCTGCTTTCGAGTGCCGCTAAGTGGTCCTGCAACTTCTTCGACTTAACATGGTCGAATTTAATATTGGTAATAAAGATAGCACCAGCCTTGAATTCAAACGATCCAGGAACGCCTTCTGCTCTCAACTTCGAGCTGTCTGTGTTCCAATGGATTGTTCTTTTAGTAGAACTGTCCAATGCCGCCTTAAGGATGTTCAGTGACAGATCGTCCAATAGCACGGAGTCACAGTCATCAAACACCACCACGTTGCCTTTGTCTGCATACTCATAGAGCTTACAGTATAGACCAATGGCGGACATTGCACCCTTCACAACCTCATACTTAGGCTTGCGACTACCCATAACATTGAACAAGTCTTCTTTGTTCAGTGTCTTCTCAACACCAAACGACTTACCAACACCTGGAGGGCCTGTGACAATCATTGCTCTAACAGTGCCTTCTTTGGTAGCCTGGGTCATATCTTCTAGGATATCGAATCGCTTACGGAGTCTTTCGATGATCTGCTCATCTGTTTCTTCTGCTTTCACAGCCGCTTTGGATTCGTCAATCAGTGTGAATGCATTCTGATCACACTTGATTCTAATGTTTCTTGTTGGAAAGCCTGGTTGGTATGAACCGTCTACTGTGACGTAGCCTACCAAGTCAGCGCCTTTCTTCCAGTCTTCAACCAGCGGAAACTCTAAACCTTTTACATCTGTGGCCTTACCACGGATATTGTAAAAGCCGCTTTCTTTGAACTTGACTAGCATTTTCTTTGACATATTTCGCTCCTTTTGTTTCATTGTTTATACAGTATACGATCAACAAACTTATTTGTCAACCCCTAATATTCCAACTCCCATGTTTGGGGAATCTTGAACCCCTTCTGGCGGCACACATCCTTAAGGTCTTCCCAGACTTCCATATAGTAGTCTGCCTTGGCACGTGCCTGCGCATGTGTGATCTCACCATCACAGTGTAGGTTCTCTGGGCTCATGTCTCCGTCAAGCCTGCCTGCTATAGTGTCAACATCTTTCTGGGTCATGTTGCCTATATTAATAGTCTTATGATCCTTATCGAAGATCTTCTGCCACGCATTATACGTGTCTAGATAATTTCTTAAACCAAATGCTTTCATGTAACGCTCCTTTTCCCTTATTGTTCTTACAGTATAAGGTCACCGCTCACATATGTCAACCCCTATTTTCCAAAAAGAGAACAAAAGAACAGAAAGGCGCCTCTCGACGCATGTGACCGAGAGACCCCGGCCACAATATATTGTAGGTTACTGTAGCATGCGGTGCTAGATGTAGTGGAAAAAAGTTTGCAGCATATGCATTTTTTTGTTGCAAAATTTCCAAAATGTGTTATTATAATAACAGTTAACAAAAACGGAGCGTATACATGCAAATTACAACACAAAACTACAAGCAACTTACAGCAGCACAACTTAACAAGTTTACTAGCAAACAAATTGCGCAGTATAATGCAGTTGTTGCAGCAGCAAATGCAGCAATGCAAAAAAACAAAAAGCCGCCGTATTACAAACAGCAAGTAACTAAAATACAGCAACTTGCAAAAAACATTGCACGTTTGCAGCACGACCAGCGTATGTGCAGCAGTTTAAAAATACAGTATATTGAAAATATGTTTAACAGTTACTTGCAACACGCACACACGGACAAGTATTTGCTACAGTGTATAAATGAAAACAGCGTGGGCATAGTAAACGTTTAACGCAGCAGCAGCAGCGTGTGCTTAATGCATGCGCTGCATCCCCACCTCTGCACGCAGCGTGTTGAAGGTGTTGAAAAGAAAACAGCAGCACTATATGCTGCTGTTGACCCCATCCGTTAAATTAATCTGCGTCCTTTAAAGGATGTTTCTCCTTTCTGTTGATGCTGCTGTTGATTGAATCCTATTCTACCTCAACTCGGCTACAGCGACATTGCTGCGCAGCACACCTACCTGACCCCTGCAGCGGGGTCAGCATGCTCTACATGCTCCAGTATGCTTCCGATGCTGGCGACATGTAACTTGGAGTGTTAACACTCTCTACGTATTCCTTTCCTGACATCATGTTCTTCTTAGTCACGAACTTCTCGATGTTCTTACTGTAGTAGTCCGCCTCTGCAATTGCAGCAGTGTAGAGAGGACCCTCTGCTGCGTCCACGTTGTTCTTGAGATACTTGTTCTGCATGCGAGTAAGTGCTGCTTGTGCTGCTGCCATGGTCTTATACTCTGCACGTTGATAGTAACGTTTACCCTCTCTTGATAGGATCTTGGTGGTCTTTTGATCGTAGATTAAAAACATGTTGAACGCTCCTTAATGTTTATACTTGATAGTATACACAGTTTGAATGCATTTGTCAAGTGTTTTTTAAAATTAATTTTGAAAGAACACAAAGACACAAAAAGTTACGAATGTGTGCAGCGGGGCCGCACAGTATGCTGCGCAACACTCGCATGCTGCGCAGCACATGCTAATACTTGTTATGCTTCCTCATATGCAATGTTGTGTGCAGCAAGTATTTCCGTTGCTAGTGCAAAAGCATCATAGCTCGCACGTCCCACATCCTGCATGCCCCACTCGCTTGTGCATACATCCTGTGCTGCTGCTGTGCTAAACCCGTGCTCCACAAGCAACTGTTGCAGTGTGCTAGTAAACTCCCCGTCCCAGTAAAACGCACCCATTGTAGCAGTGTTGTTGTTACTGTCGTCTATGTCGCGCATTAGCAGCGCAGTGTTGTGCTTGTAGTTACTGTCGTCCTCTGCTTCCCAGTTAACTGCTAAGTCCCCACAGCACTCTGCGTCCGCATACATAGTAATGCTGTTTACTTTACGTCCGTTTACTTGCAAGTTGTGTGCTGCTAAGTTAATATGCAGCGTAGCACACGCTTCCCCTTCTACTGTAGTTACTGCTTTAATTTTAGTGTTGTTTGCTTGTTGCATAGTGCGCTCCTTTTGTTTAAGTATGTGTGTAATGTAACACAGTTTTTCCAAACTGTCAACTAGTTTTTTGCATTTTTATTTGTTTTTCTTGCATGTGTGCTTCTAAAAACCACGCATAGCCAAGTGCGTTTTCTAATGCGTCAAACGCTTGCTGCTTGCCTAACATAGCATGCACTTCGTCTATATACAGTGTGTCCCAACGTGCTTTACGCTTGCCATCTGTGTGCATTTCTATTATGCTGTCGCCCACACAGTTCACAATGTCCGTGTCATAAAACACACTAGTCTCGTCTACAACGCCATACTTGTTTTTCTTGTTCACTGTGCTCGCAACAGTGTCTCGCAAGTATTCGCTTAGTATTTCTACGTCCTCAACTGCCCATCCGTCACTTAGTATGCCACTGTCACAGTATGCATGTCCTACGCCCTGTATCATTGTGCTGCTGTAGTTGCCGTCAATAAATTTGTATTTGTTTACTATTTGTAGCAACTGTTCTTTTTGTGTGTTCGTTAGTCCGCTATCTTCTGCGTAGTCTGTTGCTGCTTCGTATGCTAGTAGTGTAGTGTTAGTGCCTGTGTATGTTGTCATGTTCGCTCCGTTCTTTTATTGTATTATTAATATAGCATAAGTTGTCCAAAATGTCAACTATTATTTTCCAAATTATCTACTAAACTGTGTAAAAAACGTGCCTTAGTAGTGCGTGTGCTGCGTGCTGCAACTGTGTTGCACTTCCAACACTTGTGCTGCTCTTCTATGTGTGCATCGTTTTCTTCTGCTGTTACATTATACCACCAGTCGCATGCACCTTCGCCTGTTTCGCCTTCAGCAACTGCGTCACTGTTGTCCGCTTCCCAATCAGCAATGTATGCTGCTGCTTCGTCACTTGTTAAGCCATATGCATTCTCCGCACCGCATGCTGCGCAGTTCCACCAATAGCCGTATTCTATGTTCTTCATGTTCGCTCCTTTGTTACAATTGTAGTATTAATATAGCATCGCTTGTCCAAAATGTCAAGCCAAAATAACACAGCACATGCTGCTGCTGCATGTGCTGCTACGTAGTGCTTACTGTGCTGCGTAGTGTTTCCAATACGCTGCGCAGTTGTGCCAATTTATATTGTAAGTTAAGTTGTAGTTTGCATGCTGCATGCAGAATGCATAACGTTGCTGTAGTGGTGTTGCTGCAAATGCAGCGTATAGTTGTTGCAGTGTTGTATACATGTGTTCGCTCCTTTATTGTTACTACTAGTATACACTCGTGTGTCCAAAATTGCAACCAAAATGTTGTGCAGCATGTAGTGCTGCACTGTAGTGTTACTTCTTCTTCTTTGCAGCAGCAGCACTCGTCTTCTTGCGCTTTTTACCATATCCTCTAGGGCTGCCCATAGGTTCAAGGTCCTCGGTTCTAGCACCAGGTGGGCATACTGTGATCTTACCCCCTCTGGCCAGGTATTCTTCTAGGGTTTCGGTGTGACCCTCTACTGCTATTTTTTTCTTACGTGCCATGTATAGTCCTTCATGTTATGGCCACCCTCCTCCCAATACGTGAGAGGAGGATTTGGTGCGAGCGGAGGGACTCGAACCCACACACCCAAACGGATAACGGATTTTAAGTCCGTTGCGTCTACCTATTCCGCCACGCTCGCAAAAGTGGCCTGCCCGGAGGGACTCGAACCCCCGACCCAGAGCTTAGAAGGCTCTTGCTCTAATCCTGCTGAGCTACGGGCAGTTTGTTAACTGTTATACTTAATATAGCACCATTGACCCCACCCGTCAACCATTAAATGCCCCTTTGATGGTATTGATTCCCATCCTTGATTGCCATTAAAGGGAGTGTTGATCCCTACCTTGATAGACGGGGATTTGTGTTTGAAAGATGTTGATTTTGACAGTAACCTAGATGATCACTTTATGTATATACGTATATGCACACATGCACACAACCCTTGCAGCGGGGCCTATATTATAGTAGTAGAGATCAGTGTAGTGTAGAGTGTAGACACCATAGACTACCGTTAAGACCTCTTGACACTATTGATAGTAGTTGATAGAGTCATCGAGGCCACTCTTGAGTGGCACAGTGTAGGTGTGTTGAACATACTGCGCAGCATATACACTATAGTATACACACATGCACGCACATGCACGCGATCCTGCAGCGGGGCCTATGTGTAGATGTGGCTTTTTACCGTGAACTAGCATGGGGTTACTGTTTATAAGTCATTGATTTTACTGTGGAAATATGCTAGAAACTATGCCGTTTGAGTCAGATGAGCAAGGTTTGGCACAGTTACGCTATGTCCAAACGGTTCATAAGAGCATGGTTTATGAGGCATTAATAAAATACTCTACCAAACGATTCAAACAATTGAATTTTTTGAGTCAAATAATTTATTTTTTTGAACCATATAATTGATTTTTTTGAGCCAAATAATTAGATTTTTTGACCCATATGTCACAGTAACCTCTACACTACGCTAGTGTAGATCAGGGTCTCTACCCAAGCCTGTGGTAGTATAGTGCTGTTGTTCTTGTATAGTAAAGTCAGTGGTATCTACTCCCGCATCACGTAGATGTGCTATAACAGTCTGTGCTTCTTCCTCACTGTTAAGGTTCTCTTCTACGAGTGTGCCATCACCACTGTATACATTGTATGAATATCGCATAAGAATATTTACTGAGTGTGTCTATTCTTTAATATGTTGCTTTTTAGTGTAACGCTTAACACTAATGTGATGCTTGGTGTAGTAAGGATCTTCAGCGTTTAAGTAGTCTAGATGTTCATCCTCATCCGCAGTGTTGCTCTTATATACGGGTTTGTCGAGTTCCCACTCAGAGACTATACTATACAGTGCTTCTATTATGAAGTTCAAAGGTGTTAACACTAGTAGAACTAGGCCACGCACAACTACGCAACAGTAGTATACAGTGAGTTTAAGGTAATACATCATTATATAAATTCTCCTGGCCAAATCAAGCGTTCCGCGCTTGCTGCTTCGCAGCCTTGGGCTCTACCGCTACCGCTTCGCGGCTTTTTGGCACTTCTCTGTTCCACATCAACAACAGTGCTAGAGGTATACTATAGAATAACAAGAGTAGTCCTGTCATGTATAGCAAGATCTTTACTAGTTCCATGTGTATAGTATACAAGCAAAAGGTGTGGTTGTCAATGGTTGTTTGCTCAAAATTCTGCAGCCTGTAGTTGTGCAGGATCACCAACCAATCCCGTTAACTGTATATTAAAGGCCATGCTCAGTCTCGTTCTGTTCGTTTCGTTCTTTTTAACATAGTGCTGTAGCCAACTGGGGAACATCACCACTGAATTGTTCGTGGGTGCTACAGCCCATACCTTTGAGTTTGATCGTGTATAGGTTGTGGTTCTAGGATGCAGCACATGAGCTGCGGGTCTAGGATCCCAAAATTCAATTGATGAAGTTTCTTCTGCATCTATGTAGTATACGCCACTGAGTATGCAGTTTGAATGTGTGTGAGGTAGATGCACGTCTCCGGGTCTATCAAGATT
>Ga0181569_10004655_pt1 | contig 10537 bp, 9 predicted proteins | sample 101ome_19_FD_132452 | JGI IMG/M metagenome (GOLD analysis project Ga0181569, IMG submission 132452) | Coastal salt marsh microbial communities from the Groves Creek Marsh, Skidaway Island, Georgia - 101405AT metaG (megahit assembly) | ecosystem: Environmental > Aquatic > Marine > Intertidal zone... | reverse complement strand
GTTCCGGCTCTTCGTTTTCACTAAAATAAACCGCCATACGAATATATGGTAATTTCCATAAAAGAGTATTTGGTCTAAGGTTGAGAATTTCAGAAAAGAGCGTCTCAGGAGATCTTCCTTGAAGTTCGTAAGTCTCTTTAATTCCAACATCAAGGAGGTCACGAACAACTTCTACATTCATTCTAGGAATACGCATCATTGAAGAGGCCATAGCCTCATTGTCTATCTTTTTCTTTTTTTTAGACCCCCTTCCGTTAGTGGAGAGATCCTTCAAGATTTCTATCGGGAGAATGTCTTCTATCGCCATATTTTAATCAGTAGTTAAAAACTGGAGTGATTAGCAATTAGATTAATCAAATTAAATGGATTTCAGTTGAAATTTAATTAACCATGGTCGTGCAAACTTCTCTTGGTTGTACCTTTCGGATTGTTTGCCGAATAACGGGAGAGCGAGGAGAAGGAAGAAGTTGAGTAGACGCATTTGGTTAGTTAGGCGGAGCGTGGCTTGTTCGTCAAGTTTGACTACCCCCCTACAAAGTGTTTTGGTTGGGGGATGAGATTGTTATCTTTTGTCATTTGTTTCGCTCTTGTGGGTTGTTCAATAACTCGAACTAAACAAATTTCATTTAGAGATGAGCTATTTTATGAAGCAAACTCCAGTAAACTGATAAACGGTAAAGTTACTATTCCTGGTGGTTTCTTTGAGAATGTTGAAGGACAGACAAAGGGCAAGATTAAGGAAGGCAAACGAACAGGTCTTTGGACCTCTTTCTATCCGAATGGTAAAATAGCTAGTACGATTAATTGGGTTAATAATCTGCAAGATGGATTAGCAACCGAATGGTACGAGAGCGGACAGAAGAAAATTGAAGCTAACTACAAGGACGATAAGCAAGATGGATTAGCAACTGAATGGTACGAAAACGGACAGAAAAAAGCTGAGGGTAACTTCAAGGGCGGGAAGCGAAATGGCTTACTAACTTATTGGTACGAGAATGGGCAAATGCAAGAGCAAGTTAACTACCTCAGAGGAAAACCTAATGGTCTAGTTAAGCTATGGAAAATAAATGGTGATTTACATGCCCAATATTATGCCAAACATGGCAAAAAACATGGCGATTGTATTCACTTTTATCCGAATGGGACAAAAGAAAGGGTTCACAATTTTGAAAATGGCACCGAGAACGGCTCTTCCACTTCTTGGTACTCTAACGGAAATACTCAAAGGGAGAGTATTTGGAAAAATGGGAAAATGATTAGCTGTTCCGTATGGAAACCCAATGGAGAAAAATGTACCTCTACCAAAATTGATAATGGGGATGGTGTTATTGTCTTTTACAACGATGAAGGTGAAGAAGTTGGCAAAAACTACTTTAAAAACGGAAAGGAGTTATCCTTTTAAACCCTCACTCCTGCTCAAAGCCGAAAATCTCTTCCTCCAGTCAATCGGATTAAACCCCCACTTCTCTCAGAAAGTTGAGAAGACCGAAAAGCTCTTTCTGTGGCTTCCTTGTAACGAAAACACCTCAACGTACCCCTCGAGAGCATATTGGGATTAGGTAACACATTTTCCTTACAGCGAGAAATTTCGTGCGGGGTGTGATGATAAAGAGATAACCACTCGTGTTATCTTCTACATCCCCGCCTACCTTATTGTTATCCTATCTTTACGAGCTAGTCTAGCATCGGGTAGGGGAGTCATTCTATTAATGTTTGAAACACCAAGGTGTCCAAGCATTTTTTGCGAATCAATTAATTACATCCAAACTTTCTCTTAAGCTATTGATTGGCAAAGTTTTTGGTGGTGGCGAAACCCAGAATCGAACTGGGGACACAAGGATTTTCAGTCCTCTGCTCTACCGACTGAGCTATTTCGCCTAATCACCAAAAGGGATTGTATGATCTATTTGGAATGCCTGGTCAATTATGAAACCAACAAATTTTCTATAGGCTCCCCTCAAAGTACATTTCCTTGAGTTACTTCAGTAAAATGTTTTTCAAGGGACAACGGATTAAAAATTTGTAAGGTTATTTGGGGAATGCCTGAATCGTTTAGCCTAATTTTTTTCAAAAATTAAGCTGACATTTGCACCTCCAAACCCACTGCTGTTTGTCATGATTACAGAAGGTTGAGACATCGAGGTTTTTCGGATCAAATCAAGGTGCTCTAGCTGAGGATCTGGATCTTTCACATTGGCCGAGCCTGGCATGAAGCCATCTTTCAATGCTAAGCAGCAAAAAGCAGCCTCCATGATGCTGGATAGGGAGAGTCCATGACCCGTAAGGGCTTTGGTACTGGAAATTTTAAGGTTTTGAGGCTGAGGGAAAACGGCTTTTAAAGCCTTGATTTCCGAAGCGTCACCAATGGGGGTGGAGGGTGCATGAGCGTTTAAATAGTCAATGTCTGTAGGTTTTAAATTTGCGTCTTTGAGTGCTTTCCTCATGGCATCCTTAAGGCCTCTGCCCTCAGGGTGAGAAATGGCAACATTGTGGCCATCGGAAGCTTGTCCCCATCCAGTAAATTTTGCGTAAGGTTGTACTCCACGCTTCTGGGCTAGCTCTTTGCTTTCAAGAACAATGCTAACTGAGCCGCCTGTGCCCACAAAACCATTACGGTTCAAATCAAAAGGTCTGGAGGCAAGATTAGGGTTTGTTTCCAAGGATAACGCCCTCATTCCACAAAAAGGCACAATACTTTCGTAATTACAGTCCTCGGCACCAACGACTAACATGCGGCTTTGCCTACCTAGACGAATTTCATCTAATGCCGTCCCAAGGGCATGCCCTGAGGATGCACAAGCTGAGACAAGTCCCATGGATGAACCTCGGATGCCCAAGGCAGCAACCAAATTAAAGGTAAGGGTGCCAGCAATCGATGATACAATTCCCAATGGGTTGCAAGCCATGATCCCTTTTTGGTCCATTTTCGAGAGGTGTTGATGAACAAACCTCATCGATCCACCCGACGCCGTAAAAATTCCGGTAGATGGGTCTTGAACATCAGATTCACCAAGAGAAGCATCGAGGATTGCTTGTCGTAGAGCACACCATGCGTAGAGAACATGGGGAGAAAAACTGCGCAACACACTGCGAGGTATCTTGTATTCTGCAGGGTACTCCCAATCTTCAAAATCGGAAGATTCTAAATTGAAACCTTTAATCGTGCCCGCAACTTTGACAGGGGATTCAGGTACATTGAGGGTTGTTGGGTTTTCAATGCCATGAGTAAGTTCAAGTAAACTTTTGGTAACTTGGGCACGATCGTTACCAATGCTTGTTATGAATCCTAATCCAGTAACCCAAACTTCAGACATATTCTAATGAAAAGTTATAAAAAATAGACGGGGAAAAGAGTGGTGGAGCCGATCGGGATCGAACCGACGACCTCCACAATGCCATTGTGGCGCTCTTCCAACTGAGCTACGGCCCCAAAGAAGGTTTATAATGCTGGAATATTCTAAATCCTACAAGACCAATTAACCTTAAAACCTCATTATGCAGAAGGTGGTCTCATTGGAGGGCGTGTAATTTTTAGACCACCCGGTTTTTTCTTACCGGATTTCAAAGAGAGAGTTGGTTTGCCAGGTTTGCCACCTAGCCCGGTACCTTTTCCTTTGGTTTTTAAAGATAAGCTTGGTTTGCCAGGGGTACCCGAAGGTTTGGGAGGAGCGGATGGTGCCTCTGGGCTGTTAGGCTCGCTGGGGGGAGATGGGACAGGGGGTTCCGGTGGTAAGTCCAAAGAAGGAGAGGGAGGAGCAACTGGTGTTGGTTCCTGAGCAAGTTCTTCTCCCAATGAGGGTGGGGCAATGGGAGGGAGTTCATTCACCTGTTCTTCAGGAGCAGGTTCGGATACGGAAGAAGATGGGGGAACCGGTTCAGGAACAGATGGCTCGGGAGGAAGGTCCAATGAAGGGGGTGGGGGTGGAGCGATCGGTGTTGGTTCCTCGGTGAGTTCTTCTCCCATGGAGGGAGGAGCAATGGGAGGAAGTTCCTCAGAGGAATCAAGCGAAGGGCTATCCTCTCCGGTGGCAGAAGGAACGGGTGGTAAATCTAACGCGGGTGAGGGGATGGGGGGAATGGGCGGATCAAGTGTTTCATCTGCCGTTTCTTCAGGTATTGAAGGAGGATCTATAGATGGCGGTTCCTCTGCAACCTCATCACTGATGGAAGGTGGAGCGATTGGGGGCAGTTCAGGTGAAGCATCACTCGATGAGCTATCATCACCAGTAGCAGAAGGAACGGGTGGTAAATCTAACGCGGGTGAGGGGATGGGGGGAATGGGCGGATCAAGTGTTTCATCTGCCGTTTCTTCAGGTATTGAAGGAGGATCTATGGATGGGGGCTCCTCTGCAAACTCACCACCCATGGAAGGTGGAGCGATTGGGGGCAATTCAGGTGAAGCATCACTCGATGAACTATCATCACCAGTAGCAGAAGGAACGGGTGGTAAATCTAATGCGGGTGAGGGAGCTGGTGGAGTGAGAGGAGGTAAATTTTCATTGGCATCATCCTCTTGAATCGGTGTAGGGGTGATGGGATCTGGAGTAGATTCCGTTTCCAATGGCTCAGGATTTTTAGGGCGGTTACTGTTGGAATCTTTAGCAGATGAAATGGAAGAAGGTCGAGAAGTGGAATCACTAGAGAATTTTTGGTCGTATCCACCACTGGCAACTTTTCTAACTTGAACAACGCTAGCACCCGTTTCTCGGGCAATCGCTGCTTTGTTGGGGTTTGGTTCTGACAACTTTGTTTTAATCTGATCAAACAATTCTCGATTCATGCTGATGGTAACCCGCCTGCCAGATGCGGAGGTTGAACCAATTTTTTCGGAGAGTTTGGGGTTAGCAAATTGGGATAGTGCCCGAATCAGTTCATTGACCGATTTGTAATCAGTTCCAATCTCTTGGTTAACTTTTTCATGGAGTTTGGATAGAAAAGCGACCGTTTTAATTTTGGACTCACGCTTGGCTACCTCAATTTTAGCCCTTTCTTGAATTTCCCGTAGGATTTGCTCTGGGTCTTTGGTAAAATCTACATCAAAAGTTAACTTGGTCATAATTCGTATATTGTAAGGGTATATAGATGATCAAAGGAAGGGGGTGGGATATTGCAAGAAAAAATCCGTAGAGTAAGAGGCGGTCAAGAGAGGATGTTTTTTAAAGATATGGTTTCTTCATAGAGAGCTTTCCCAATAATTACACCCTCTAGATTATCATTCAATCCTGCAAGATCCCGAAGTCGGTCGATATCTGATTCATTAGACACTCCTCCAGAAGCGATAATTTTGCAATGTGGAGCCGCTTCAGTCATTAGCTTTTGGGCGACTAGATTAGGCCCTTTCATGGCACCATCTGTTGCAACATCCGTGTGGATGATCCAGCGAGCCCCTTGATCTTGAACTTCTTTGGCAAAATCCAAGGCGGATGTTTTGCTTTTTTCTACCCATCCTTTGGTTGCCACATAGCCATCGTATGCATCGATGCCTACAACGATTCGTTGGTTACCAAACTTTTTGACTAATTCACCTACCCAAGATGGGTTTTCACAGGCTGCGGTTCCCACGATAATCCGCTCAACTCCTAAATCAAGGGCTTTAGAAATCACATCAGAATTTCTCATTCCACCCCCCAGTTGTACTTTCATATTACTGACCTCCAAAATCGTTTTCACGGCTTCGATGTTTTGAGAATTTCCAGAAAAAGCCCCATCCAGATCAACTAGGTGTAAGTAGGTGGCTCCCGAATCACTCCATTTTTTTGCGGGTACTGTGGGGTCATTGAAGTAAACCGTCTTCTGTTCGGCAATACCTTGAAACAATCGAACACATTGTCCGCCCTTAAGATCGATAGCTGGATAAATTGTCATTTCTTTGAAATAGAATGATTAATGCATAGTGCGAGTAAGAAATCAAAGAATGGATTCAAGAATGTTGCAATTATTGATGTTCAAAGGTTGATTGTTGGGAAATGAAAACTTCCCAGACATCACTTTCTTCAAAAGGATTTAAGATCCCTTCATTCTTGGCTGATTTACTGGCCGCTCGCTCACCATCGGGATACGAGTCAGAAGCGAGAGAAGTTATCCAAAAATACATCAAAGCGAAAGTCGATGAATTTTGTGTAGATGCTCTGGGGAGCTGTCACGCGGTGCTGGGAAAGGCGGGCACTCCCAGCCTTATGCTTGCTGGGCATCTGGATGAACTAGGGCTGATTATCAAACATGTCAGTGAAAAGGGCTACCTTTACTTCGACGCAATTGGGGGCCATGATAAGTCGATCATCTCCGGGCGTAGGGTAGATATCCTTACCCGCAAGGGCGTGATCCGTGGAGTTACCGGAAAGCGGGCAATTCACCTGATGACTCCGGAAGATCGTAAGAGGGTGCCTGAATTTCACCAAATGTGGATTGATATCGGAGCGAAGGACAGAAAGGAAGCCCTGGAAAGAGTGACCATCGGAGATGCTGCCGTCTATGATCATGGATTTGAGAAATTGCATGGTTCCCTGGCCGTTTCCCGGGCATTTGATGACAAGAGTGGAGCCTATGCAGTCAATGAAGCCCTGCTTCGGTTGGCCAAAGGAAGGAAACCCCAATGTAAGGTAACTGCGGTATCCACTTCGCAGGAAGAGATTGGAACGAGGGGGGCGATTTCTTCGGCCCATCTAGTCGACCCGGATGTGGCTTTGGTAGTGGATGTCAGTCATGCCACCGATCATCCGGATGCAGATCACCGCAAGTACGGCTCTTTTAAGCTCGGAGGTGGTCCTATTCTTACCCGTGGGCCCAATGTGCATCCAGGAGTTTTTGAAAGATTGATGACCTGTGCGGAGAAGGAGAAAATAGAGGTGCAGGTCGAGGCGGATCCGCGCCCTACGGGCACGGACGCTCGGGCCATCCAGGTCGCCCGGGATGGTGTACCTACAGGATTGGTGGGGATTCCTTTACGCTACATGCACACGCCAAGTGAGGTGATTGATTTAAATGATCTCGAAGCGGTGGTTTGTTTGCTGGTCGCTTTTGCCCGCTCCCTCAAGAAAGGAGATACCTTTTAGCCCTACTCTTAGGGAATTTTTGAAAAAAGCAGGCTCTAAGGTCGCTGGGCGGTCTCCAAGCAGGAAGATTGTAGGGCAATTCATGGCACGGGTGGTTCTTTTGTTTATACAGGGTTGGGCGAGATGCCGTGAAAACCTTCTGGCGAACCTTCTGACCGGCATTGTTTTGTGGATAATGGGGGGCCTGCTCATAGCGGCTTTTCATTGGCATCCAGCCTTCAACGCCGTGCTGGGTGAAGTGGGAGTAAAAAAAGCCGAATGGGGATATGGATACTCCTGCCTGTCGACTGCTTTTTTTGGCGGACTTGTTCCATATTGCCTGCTTTTTTTCCAAGGCAAAATTCCCAGCGGTAGGAAACTGGCCTGGCTGGCCTTTTTTCTGGTTTTTTGGGGAGTGAAGGGTATGGAAGTCGACGCCTTTTACCGATTGCAGGGATATTTCTTTGGCTATTCGGCAGATTTTCAGACCATTTTGAGCAAGGTCTTGGTTGACCAGTTCGTTTACTGCATCTTTTGGTCGGCTCCGTGGACCGCCGTCTTCTATGGCTGGAAGCGAACCGGTTTTAGCTTTTGGAAGGATCGTCCCTGGTTATCGGTTGGATATATTCTCGAAGAGTCGGCTTTCCTACTGGTTTCGACATGGGTGATTTGGACACCCTCTGTTTCGATCATCTACGCCATGCCAAAGGATTTGCAGATTCCATTGTTTAACCTGACTCTCTGCTTCTTCGTCCTCGTCATAAGTATGCTTGAAAAGCGTTAGGGCGAAAGAGTGGCGGGATAGACGGGACTCGAACCCGCGACCTCCGGCGTGACAGGCCGGCGCTCTAACCAACTGAGCTACTACCCCAATAAGGAAGAAGCTAAAATTAATATGAAATAACCTATTTAAGTCAAGGAACAAGGATTCGAAAAAAATGGTTTTTTAGGGCTCATCATTCATTAATCTTGGAGAATCTTACACGATCGATAAGTAATTAAGAATGAATAATTTGTGTTGTAAAAAGTTAGAGTTGGGCCCAATCGCTACCAATGCATTTTTAATGTGGGAAAAAAATGGTTGCGAGGCAGTCTTAGTCGATTGCCCACCCGAGGGAGGTAAAGAAATCCAAGATTTATTGTTTCATAATAATTTAAAGCTTAAAGAGATCTGGTTCACTCACGGACACTGGGATCATATAGCGGGTGCCCATGAACTTTTGGAGACCGGGGTCAAGACCTATGGTCATCGAGCTGACAAGTTATTGTTTGAAAAACCTGAATTAATGTCAGGCTTCTCTTTTCCTAATATTCGATTAGTCCCCGTGCCCATAACCAACTGGGTTGAGCATGGTGATACACTCGATCTGTGGGGAAGGGAGGTAACCATTTTACATTGTCCGGGTCATTGCCCTGGCAACATTAGTTTTTATCTGAATTCAGAAAAGATATGCTTTGTTGGAGATGTAATCTTTTCTGGTAGCATTGGTAGAACGGATTTGCCAGGTGGGGATTTTAACCAACTGGAAAAGTCTATTTTAGAGAATATTTACACTTTAAATGATGATACGGAACTGGCCGTTGGGCATGGACCGAACACGAGTGTGAGAAAAGAAAAATCATCGAATCCGTACATCCGTGGTTAGATCGAATTTTTTAAATGATTAAAGATTTTCTTACTGATTGATGATTCATATCATTCAAGAGCCAGATTCGGCAGGGCAGGGTTTTGTTGATGAAGTTCTTTTGCAATTGGTAAAAAGTATCTTCTCCAGAAAGGGAAACTTGGTGAGTGAATTAGGCTTTGAATTCCGCCCAGAACAAGCCTTGATGGCAGAAAGATACACTAAAAATCTTGCCTCGGGTGAACACCTTATCTTTGAAGCGGGTACGGGGGTGGGAAAAAGTTTAGCCTATTTGATCCCTTCTATAATTTTCGCCTTGGCCAGGAAAAGAAAATGCGTGGTGGCTACCAATACAATTAGTTTGCAGGAGCAATTGCTGTCCAAAGATATCCCAACAGTTAGGGATTTATTCCATCGCACTCGAAGTCTTATTCCATATGCAGAGTTCAAATGTGCCTTGTTGGTGGGGCGTGCCAATTATCTATGTCAGAATCGTCTGCATCGGGCTCTAATTGGTAAAAGTGATTTGTTCGATGCGAATCAATACAAAGAATTGCAGCGTATAGCTGATTGGGCAGCATCAGGACCTATTGAGGGAATAAGGCAGGAGATGAATCCTATGCCCAACCCAGTGGTTTGGGATATGGTGAATGCAGATTCATCACTTTGTTCTTCAAAAAGGTGTCGACCAGAGGATTGCTTCTACAGAAGAGCAAGGAGTGTTGTTGATGGAGCCGATCTTATCGTTGTGAACCATAGCCTCATGTTTTCTTTGCTTGGAGCGGGAGTTTCGTCGGCAAATGAAGGCGACGGAATCTTGTTCCCTGATGATTTTATAGTCTTTGATGAAGCTCACGAAATCTCAGAAGTGGCCAGCGAACACCTAGGCATCTCCATAAGTTCTTGGGCTTTGGAAACCTTGTTGCGACAGTTGTATAATCCTAAAAAAAGAAAAGGACTACTCACTCAAGTCGCTAGGGAGTGTGATATCAACGCATTGGACCAAGCGGTTCGGGCGATTCAAGATTTTTTCCAATTTCTTCATCTGGAAATTCTCGACGAGAAAGATCGGGTGAGGTTGCTCAACCCTCATGCATTACCCATGGAAATTTTTCCGCCTCTGAGCCGCTTAGTTCGAAACCTTATTGAGCTCGCTGAAATGACCAAGGAAGAGAGTGTAAGAATAGAACTTCGTGATAAAGTGAAAAGATTACAGGGGTATTTGAGTGATCTTACGGAAATCGTAGAGCAGAAAAACCTCAATTCTGTTTACTGGATTGAGCGTGGAGGACGCACGAATCAAATTATTTATCTACGAAGTGCGCCGTTGGAGATATCAAGCATTCTTAAAGAAGAACTGTTTTCCAAAGGGGTGCCTGTTTTAATGACAAGTGCAACCATCACAAGAAAGGGCAGTGCATCTTTCTTTAAGGCCCAAGTGGGTGCTGATCATGCCGATGAGTGTGTGGTGGAATCTCCGTTTGATTATGCAAATCAAATGACAATTAAAATCTGTAATGACTGTCCAGAGCCCCAAAGTTCTAACCGTCAGAACTACCTGGATTATTTGACCCGGGCAGTGGATGGGTTGGCTAGAGCTTTTGAGGGAGGGACTCTCGTGCTTTTCACAAATTATTCCGATTTGAGATATTGCCACGATCAACTGAAGCCCGGTTGGTCAAGATTGCAACGTTCCATCTATGCTCAGGGTTGTCAGTTATCACGGTCGGAATTACGCAAGCGGGTAGTGGATGAAGGGGATGCTTTGTTGCTTGGAGCTGAGAGCTTTTGGAAAGGATTTGATGCCCAGGGGGCTTGTATTTCGCAAGTGGTGATTACCCGATTGCCTTTCGAGAATCCGGGGCATCCACTTCACGAAGC
>Ga0181569_10004652_pt1 | contig 10544 bp, 4 predicted proteins | sample 101ome_19_FD_132452 | JGI IMG/M metagenome (GOLD analysis project Ga0181569, IMG submission 132452) | Coastal salt marsh microbial communities from the Groves Creek Marsh, Skidaway Island, Georgia - 101405AT metaG (megahit assembly) | ecosystem: Environmental > Aquatic > Marine > Intertidal zone... | reverse complement strand
TTGCCAACCCATTGCTGTAGGTTTCCCGCAAATTGCCAATGAAAATTTTGAGCCATATCGTCCAAGGTTTCACCCCAGTCGCGACGGATCAGGGATGCGCCCATCTCGCCGGGCACGATACTCATCACCGCAGCAATCCTCTCGTCTTGAGCTGCCGCCCACAGAGCCGTCTTGCCTAACCGCGAAGCACCCGTGAGGCACAGCAGCTTACGATTGATTTCAGGCATGGTTTCTAGCAAATCCAGGGCCTGGCTGGCACCCCAGGCCCAGGCGCTGATGGTGCCCCATTGATCGGGCAGGGGGCGATCTTGTTTTGCCGACAAGGTGGATCCGATGACCCCATCTTCCCAGCGATTCGGTCGATCAGGCTGAATGTCGCCATAACCCATTTGGGCATAGGCCCACCCGCGCGCAAGAACAAGCTCCTTGGGTTGAAAGCGTTGTGGTCTTTGAGGGGGTGAGTCAGGCGCTGAGGGAGGGAAAAAGGAAAGGTTCAACAAAAGAGGACAAGGCCCAGATCTGCCCTGAGGGATTTGCAAGCTGAGGCGAATCGGATGACCAAGCTCATGATCGGTAATCGTCCCTTCATAAATTCGAGTTCCTGAAATGTCGCCAGGCATGGCTCTCCAGGTAATGGGTTTTACCGAGGGAGGCACAGCACCGTAAATCTGAGAGCGATAGCATGACAGAATTTCGCCACGTCTTTTGCTTTCCCATTGAATCTTGGTGGTGATCTGATTGCCGTCAGAACTGACCAGAGGATCCGGTAGGGTGTATTTCCCGACATGGGCCGGATCATAATTGGACACATGTCCGGTTTTTTGGGCCAATCGCACTGGGTTGCCAGAAAGATCCTTTCCACCGATGAAGGGCACATTTTCGGGGTTGCCACTGGCACCTGGAGAGGGAGCCTCAGTCGAATGCGGTGTCTGTGCCCACATTGCGAGGTGTGGCAACACGAAAAGCCATGGAATGAGTCCCAGGTTTGCAAGGGTAGGTTTCATGATGGTGGCATCATCATGACATCTGGCCATCAGCCTGTCAGGGTGGAAATGCATTCGGCCTTAGAACCGGTTTTTCGGCTCGGACAATCTCCGCAGTCTTAGCAAATCCCTGTTGACTCGTTGGTAATAATCTGAGCAACATATGCTTATGTCCCTTCAACTTCGAGTTCTAGCCGTTGGGTTGTGTGCTTTGATCGGTCTGATCACTCCCTTTCAAGCTCAGGAAATCCTGCCCCTTACTGGTGCGCCCGACACAGGCAGTGGCCTGGATGGTCGTTACTGGCAGGCAGGGATCAAATCCATTGATAACCTTGATGACAAGGGTGGCCCCAAGGACATTGGCCTAAAAATCATGCATGGAGCCCATCCTACTGGGGTGTTCAAATCGACCGGATTGAGCTATCAGGGCGGCAATGACCTGACCCCTATTCGCGATTGGCTGCAGGCAGATGGCGACTCCTACGATGGAGCCGATGGCAACATGGATGATGGATTACTCAGCTTCACCGGTTACCTGCGCATCGATGCACCTGGGGATTATGATATCCGATCGGAATCAGACGATGGATCCATTATCTGGATTGCTGGTGAGCGGGTGATTGACAATGACGGCAGTCACGGCGCTCCAGGACCCTCGCCTGATGGGTTTTATAATTTTGCTACCGCAGGGCTTTATCCCATCGAGATTGCCTGGTTCAATGGAGATTGGACCAGTGCAGCAGGCGATCATGGCGGCGCCAACTTGAATATCCTGGTTGATGGTGCCCCCGTTCCTGGGGACATCCTCTATGGTGCCTCGGACGTTGGGGCTGTAGCCGTATCCGCCTCATCCCTCACCACAGAAAAAGGTGAAGCTGGTTTGGCTGGCCGATACTGGGCGAGCGAACCCAAGGGATTTGAATTTGGGGAAGGAGCCCAAGGGCCAGTCTTTCAGACCACACCGGGAGATGATCACGGGATTTACATGATCAATAGCGAGCCCGATGGTTCCTTCGTTTCCACGAATGTGAACTACACCGGGGACGACCTCACCCCCATCATGGATTGGCTGGCTGGCGATGGGGCTTCGTTCCAGGGCAACGGAGGCAATCTGGACGATGGCATGGTCCAATTGAGGGGCCTCATTGATATTACCGCGGCTGGGTGGCATGATTTCAACAGTTCCTCTGACGATGGTTCGGTGATTCGAGTTGGCAATCAGGTGGTGGTAAACAACGACGGAGGCCATGGAGCCCCCGGGCCCGCACCCGATGGGAGCGCTTTCTTTGCCAAAGCGGGTCTATACCCCATCGAGGTCAATTGGTTCAATGGCGATTGGACCAATGCAGCAGGGGATCACGGTGGTGCCAATATCAACCTCACCTTGGACGGTGAGCCTCTGGAAGGCTTGATTTACCGCTCCCTTGATGAGGGCATCACCTTGCCCAGTCTGGTTAAACCCGAGGCGGTCCAGTTACCAACCATCCTGCTCGAATCCTTTGAAAGTTCGACGATTGACAGCCTTGAAAATACCGCCGTGATCTGGAATGGCGATCGAGCGACCCTTGGATTGGCCGATCTTTCGGGGGATGAAACCTTGGTGGGTGTGACTGAAGGCAATCAGGCTTTGGAAGTATCCTTCAACACACTTTCAGGCTGGGTCCAAGACTTCCAGATCAAACTAAGCCCTGAGGCTTCTGCCACCCTTCAGGCAAAGTGGCAGGAAGAGGCCCCTCATCGCTGGTGGTTGCTGTATGATATCACTTTCGGTTCAGGGGGCGGTAATTGGGCCAATAACCCTGTCTGGGTAGGAGACGCCAGTTACGGAGATCAAGTCGAAGTCAATGGGGCTTGGGACACACCTGTGACAGCCTACATCGAAATGGATTCAGTGCGAAACGGGAATGAACTCCTGCCCGATGAAAATGGTCAGATCGCGATCGGCTTTGGATTCAATGGGGATCTGGCTCAAGAAAGTAAACTGTGGATCGACAATATTCGACTCATGGATACTTACGCTGTTGGCTATGAGCCGGAAGAAATCTTGCTTGATGGCCTGGAAGGTCCAGATTTTGATTTGATCGTCGAATCTGGATTTGCCCTTTACGACTACACCAAACAGGAAGCTGATGATCCTCGTGTGACCCAGGGTAATGGGGCTGCCTGGATTGAAGTGGATAATGGTGGTTGGACTACCGCTGCGGTATTGGAACTTTCACAGAGTGATGTGCTCAATGAGTTGTTAGCAACCGTGCCAGCCGGGGACCGTGTTCATTACACACTGAGCTATGATTTCATCGTCATCCCAGATCCTTCCACTGCGGTATCCTGGTTTCAGACCATCCCATCGGTGACAGGATCTCGACTCTCACCTAACTGGGCGGGTGAAATGGTTCAGCGAACCACCTCGATTAACCTGGGAAGTGTGGAATGGGGTTCTCCTGCTCCGAATATCAATCTTGTGACTCAGGGAGGGTTTGATGGCTATGTGGATCTCTTTGTTGACAACATTCGTTTGTTCAATGCTAAAGGCAATCGTGTGGCGGGGCCTGAACCCATGGACCCTCCTGCACTCACCAGTGTGCAATCCTCTGGCGGGCAGATTGAGATTGAATTTGCCAGCGTGGCAGGGGGTAGCTACTCGATTCTGGTGAGTGATGACCTGGCTGCTGGAACATGGTCTGAAGTGGCTTCGGGAATCTCCGGAAGCGGCGCTTCCACTTCCTGGCAGGACACGATCTCTGGAACGCAGAAGTTTTACCGCGTTCGCCGCGATCAATAGCCCATCCTTGGGTGCGACATTTCTGAGGCCATCCTATGGATGGCCTCTTTTTTTTAATCCTTAATGGCTCTTGGGGATACGGTTGAGGGTGTAAGCTGCAGACGGGTGTAGCAGGGTTTGGCCCGATTCTGAGATCCATCCCTTCATATCAAAGGTGTGGACATAGCCCTCCCTGATGGGTGTCACTTTACAGGTCAATGTTCGGCGATCCTCCGATAAAGTCCAAGCAAGGACTTCCAGGTCGAGGCTATCCACTGGCTCACTGCCATAGGAAGCATGGTAGTGGTAGGTGTGGCTTCGGATGCTAAGGGAGTCTGGATTCAACTCAAAAGCCACGTCCAAGGCCTCAGTCAAGGTCAAAGCAAAGCCGTCGCTCAGGGCATTGATCCGAAGGATTTCGAAGGGTATCCGGCCTGTCCAGTGAAGCTTTTGCATGCCAAAAGAGCGACTGCCCAACGAATTCCACCCTCGATTGGTTTGACCGATCAGCATGTCACCGGCCTCATCCCATGCGAGGCGAAGCACGCCGCATTGCAACCCTTCGGCAAACCCAAAGCAAGCTCCCTGATACTGTCCCTCAATCTGTTCCAGATAAACCCTCAACACCATGGACATGGTGAATTCACCCACAAAGGCTTGCCCATCAAATGGGCCAAAGCGACCGGTTTCATCCCCCCAGAGAATATCCGTGCTGCTCATGCCCATGCTGCGATAGGGAAACCAAACAGCTGGCAATTGATAGGCCGGGATACGCTTGGCAGCTTCGGCCACGGTGAGACCTGTAGGTAGCGGTTGGCTTACCCTCGGTTCATATGGGGTGCCTTTTCCGTGAACCAGGGCATCAGCATGACCATGAAACGCCCCAGATTGAATGTGAATCAAGGGGCAGGTTGGAAACCAGTTGCCTTGCTGGTCGGTTGTGAAGATGTCTCCCTGCGGGTTCATTCCCAGTCCGGAGGGAGAACGAAAACCATAGGAAACAGGCTCCCATTGGCCGTCGGGCGCGACCCGAAGGCTCCATCCACGCCAAGCATTGTCTTGTGGTTTGGATCCTTTGCCGATTGAGGCATTGAGGGTGATCCATGCGTTCCCCTGCTGATCGAACTGGGGACCGTAAGCGTATTCGTGGTAGTTGCCCGTGACACCCCATCCCCGTGCCACCGACCAGTAAGCATCGGCCTGGCCATCGCCATCCTGGTCGGTGATACGCGTCAGTTCTGTGCGTTGAACCGTGTAGAGAGACCCTTCATGATAGCTCAGGCCAAGTGGTTCATGAAGGCCATCAGCAAAGAGTCGGTATTGGGTAGCACTAGGGTTCGATGTTTGGTCAGCGATCCAGATTTCTCCTTTACGTATGGCAATGGCAACCGAGCCATCGGGGAGTAAGGCCATGCCGCTGACCTCCAGTTTCAGATTCTCTGGCAATTCAAAGGTCGAGAGTTCATAGGCTCTTTCCACATTAAAATCGGTAACCTGCCCATCACACACCTGCGAACATAGGGCCAGCCAGCAAAGCGAAAGGATCATTCCATAAGTGGAAGGAGCGCCAAGAGGTCGAAAGTCGGGTAAATGCTTTGGGTTCATGGCCTGGTTTGTTCGATCAAGTATTGCCATTGCATGGCGTTCTCATTGGGATCCATGAACAGTGTGAGATGCTTTGGGTTTTCGGTATCTCCCAAGCTGGCACTCCCTTTCAGGAGCGTGATGCGAGTATTCGAAGGCTCTTGGTATTGATGCGCACCAATCGCCGTGAAGTTGCCTCGCATGGTGCACGTAACTGGCGGGGTGTTTGGCTCGGAGGAGATATGCAAGGTATGCAAAAATCCATGAGAGGTGGCCTCCAAGCGGTCCTCCACGCGCCATCCATGCATCAGGTAGTGAAACGTGGGAATCCCATGTTCGTCTTTTTGATATCCCAGAAAATGGGGATTACTGGTTTCCTGACTCTTCAGCTTTGCTTCAAGGGCGGGAGACGCTTGGAAGTCCAACGGAAACCAGGGCAAAGACCTGCCCTCTGGCTCGGTCAAAGGCGTGAAACGATCATCCCAGGTCGCAGCCGCGTTCAAAAAGTCACCTTGCCAGGCCATGATCCATCGACACTGCTGGGCATCGAAAGCTGCGTGATATCCTTGGGGAAAGCCTACGTTGATGGCATGAAGCCCCGCATTTTTCATGAAGGTACGAAAGACCACAGGGCTCTTCTCAGGCTGCAAGGTGAACGAATCTTCGGCCTCCATACCTTCTGGAAGTCGCGATTGATCCCACTCCGAAAGGTAGGCCCAAAGGCTGTCAATCTGGCGCTCCGTGCTGCCACCGTTACCGGGCAATGAAGGCTTCCCTTCAGGCCAGAAGGCAGGCATGCGGGTTCCTGGTCGAAAGCTGACTGGATCGATTAAATAATCACGGAACCATTCGGGTCTCAATCGAGTGGTGGCATGCCTCAGGTCCATGGCCTGAATACCCAAGGAAGGGTGCCCCCCCAGTGCGTGGCATTGAATGCAACCCAACCCATTGATGCCCATCAAAGCACGTCCCCACATGTTGCGTCCGACGGCGTTTTCGCGTCCATCGCGTGGGGTTGGTTGCTCATTCGGGACGGCGTCTTCCCTGCTTAGGGCAGTTGCTAGGTAGGCGGCCCAATGAGGTCCCCAGTTCGGCATGCGGGTATTGAGGTAAGGGCGTACGGCCCCTTGGCCCAGCAAGGTTGTTTCGAGTGCGTTTGGTTGGAGCTTGCGGCCGACACCATTGAGGTGGGGCGGCAGGCGTCCTTCGTCTCCAAGATCCTCCCCAGAACTGGTAAAGTAACCCATGGAGGCAGAGGAAGGCTCACCAACTCCATCACGTGCGTGGCATTGGTGACACTGAAGATAGTTCAAGACTGCATTGACCGAGAGAGTTCGCCTGGAAGGGGTTTCCTTTTGCTCAGTAATAAGGGATTGGAATGCTCTCTGGGTTGAAGGGTTGAAATGGTAATGGGGTAAATGGGTTGAAGGTTTGTCTGCCAAGCAACCTTCAGACACCTGACTTGGAAACGGAAGCTTGGGAGTGGTCATGCTGGAGGATGAATCCTGAACCTTTGCGTGACACCGGCCACATTGGTAGCGTCCGAAGGCCTGCTTACCCGTTTCCCACAGATCACGATTTGGCATGGTTTCTGTCGAGGAAACCTCTCCCTGCATGAGATAGGCAGCGAGGTGTTCTGCTTCATTTTGGCTCAGCTGCAAATCCGGCATGCGAAAATCCGGCCTTGAGGTTTGCGGATCCAATAGAAATGCGACTAAACCCCGGGATTGGTATTTGTCCGGCAGGTGAGCCAGGGAAGCAGGTCGAGGGTTCGTCGTCTCAGAAAGGGGATGACAGGCAACGCATCCCAGTGATTGAAAAAGCAGCTCACCTTGTCGCATGGAGGATTCTTTTGCCGGGTTTGCCTTTTCCATGTGTGGAGGATCCTGTTCCCACCAAAGGTAGGCAGTGAGCGCCTCGGCGACCGATCGCTGCTCGTCTAAAGGGAGTCCGGCAAGCATGTGGGGCATGTGTGAACTCTTTGAGCTACCTGAAGGCTTATCAGGCGAAAGGATCACGTTTAGGAGATACTCCGGCTTGAGGCGTTGATGGGCCCCCTTAAGAGAGGGCATCCAATCGCCCAATGGGATGGGGCTTCCAGAAGCAGGTCCGGCCTCATGGCAGGCGAAGCAGCCGTATTCTTCCATAAGGAAAAGACCCTCTACTTCGTGCGTTGTTTTTTGGAGATGCTGCCCGAGTGTCGTGATGGATGGGGTCCATTGGGTTAGCAAACAACAGAACAGGAGGACGATTCGGTTCTCGAGCTTGAAAGCCATCCGTGGGTGCAGTGGAGACACGCTCGGCAAAGCTCCGATAGCATGCCTAGCTCTTGTGATGATTGAGGTTGGAACCATCTTTATGTCAGGGAAAACGATAGAGAAAAAACTAAACAATTGGGCTTACCCTGTCCAATCCTGACTCATCCCAAACAGTTTCGATCATCAAAGCCGAGGGTGCTTAATGATTGGAGTCCATGGATTTGACCAATCTCCGTGCAAGAGATTCCTCCGTTAATTGACCCAGAAAACACGACGTAAGGATGAATACTCGGGGGCCCATCCTGCAAACCAACTTCGCTGTGTGGTTATTTATGATTAGCCTCCATGCCCTGGGCTTTAGCCATCCGGGCAAAATGACCCCCTCGCTGCATGAGTGCTTCAAAAGTACCGTCCTCAATGATCCTTCCGTGTGAAAGTACAAGGATGCGATCCATTTGCTTCAAGGTGGACAGTCGATGAGCGATGCAAACCACCGTTCTTTCTTCGCTGAGCTCATCAATGGCCGACTGGACCTCTGCCTCCGAAGCCGAATCCAGTGCGGCCGTGGCCTCATCCAGTATGAGGATGGGCGCATCTCGGACAAAGGCCCTGGCAATGGCGATACGCTGCCGTTGTCCGCCTGAGAGGGATATGCCGCGTTCCCCTAGCATGGTGTCATAGCCCTTGGGTAGCTTTTCAATAAACGAGGTGGCATGAGCCTTGGCCGCAGCTTTGTGGATTTCCTCCGCGTTCGCTCCATCTCTTCCCAGAGCAATGTTTTCATGAACGCTTTGATCAAATAAAACCACGTCTTGGCTGACCAAGGCCATGAGGCGACGCAGATCTTCTTGGGCGATCTTGGAGTAGGGCTTACCATCCAGGAGAATCTCCCCAGAGCTGGGGTCGAAGAATCGAAGGAGCAGATTAATAAGCGTACTTTTGCCTGAGCCACTCTCTCCGGCAATGCCCAGCTTCTGTCCCTTGGGAAGTGTGAGGTCGAGTTTTTCAATCACCCTTTGGGATTCGTAGGCAAAATCCACTTGTTTGAAGACAATGGACTCACGGAAGTCATGGACTGGTAAGGGGTTTTTGGTGTTCTGCACGGTGGGTTGCTGGGATAGGATCTGCATCAGTCGTTCCACCCCGACACTGGTTTTTTCGATCATGACATGCAAAGAAGCCAGCTTCTTGACGGGTGAGTAAAAGGTGGCCAGCCCAGCAAAGAAAGCAACCATGTCGGACATCTGACGATTGGTAGCCACAACAAATAGGATGAGCCCACCCATGAGTCCGACACCCATGGATTCCACCAGCGGCCCCACTTTTTCCTGAGAGCGGATGGTTTTCATGTTGAAGCCGAATACCTGTCTGGATAATCGAGCAAATCGCTCATTTTGAAGTCGCTCCAGCGCATAAGCCTTGATCACTCGGATGGATTGGAGCATCTCTACAATCAGGCTGGATTGATCGACATGAGCCATGACTGCCTTGCGACTTGCTTTGCGCGCCTTCCGGCCGAAAATGACAATGCAAGCAATGGCTACAGGCATGACAAGGAAAAGGTAGCAAGTCAGTTGCCAATCCAGAATGAGCAGGAGCGCCAGAACCGAAAGCACGGTCATGGGAGAAGTGATGCTGTTGCGTATGCCTGAGCTCAAGCAGGTTTGCAGCATGGCCGTGTCACCATTGATTCGCGTAATCATGTCGCCCATCTTGGCCTGATTGAAATAATCAAGTGACAGGTGGCTCAGGGTTCCAAAAACCTTGATGCGCAGGTCGTTTACCACGCGCTCTCCCACCCAGCCGATTCCATACTTGGAAAAGAATTCCATGGAACCTCGGAAAGCGGCAATGAGTGGCACCAGTAGACAGGCTCCCAGGATATGTTGGGTGGTCAGTGGCTCCCCGAAACCCGGTAACCACTGGGTGGCCCACTGATGCGATAGGGCGTTGATGGTATCTTTGAGGGACTGAATTCGATCGGTCCATGACAGGGCTGCACTGGCCACTCCCTCAGGGAGGTTTTGTGCTGCCACAGGGACCTCGCCCTCCAGCCTTGCTAGAACCGATTTCACTGTCCAGAGCACCAAGGCATTGGACAGCCCAAAAAGTGCCGCCGCACCGAGTGAAAACCCAAGGCGCCATCGATAGGGCCTGAGGAATGGCCAGGCAAATTTTAGGATATGAAAGGCTTTTTGCATGATTTTCGGACTGCTATCTCAATGGTATGAGGCAAGACAGCAGCCACTGCATTCACTCTAATGAACCCAAGAGGATTTTGTTCCCAATCTAGTCGCTTGGCAACGGTTCTTTCGCTGCGCAAGCAAGGCTGGTCCTGCGGTAGCCATGGATCAGATGGTGGTTCAGCAAGAGCATCTAGAGCGAATCATCCAGCCTGACTGCATCCGCCTGGTCCAAGCGAAGCCATCCGATAAGATGTGCGCCCGTTTCACCCCAAGGTGGCGTCCTTCGAAGAGGGGACTTGAACTGGCCGCTAGTAGGGCTGAGTGTCCGCCAACGATACCCATTCAATCCATCTCCCGCTATGAGGCTGGCCGCTTGCCAGTGGACCGTGACCGAACCCTGTGCCATGTTGGGATGAGGTGTCCCTTCTTGCCAAACTTCCCAATAACCTGGTTCAGGGTTCTTGAGAGAATAGGTGAGCTCCATTCTCGGTGGTTTGCCTTGCATCACGCTACTCAGGGTTTCCCAGCGCCAGTTCATGCGATCCGAAGGCACTGGCATGCGAAACCAGATGAGACCGCTCATGCTTGCCGGATGGCTTTGTTGCCAGTGATCGACTAGATCTGCCATGGCATAAGGATCAGCCATCACGGAGTCCAAGGATATTTTGGGTTGGAGAAGGGTTGGCATGGTTTCAGCGGAAAGCCTGATGAATCGACCCTCGGTATCCCACTGCATCCAGTAACCGTAGGTGGGTAAGGCCACCCGGAAGGG
>Ga0181569_10004648_pt1 | contig 10546 bp, 36 predicted proteins | sample 101ome_19_FD_132452 | JGI IMG/M metagenome (GOLD analysis project Ga0181569, IMG submission 132452) | Coastal salt marsh microbial communities from the Groves Creek Marsh, Skidaway Island, Georgia - 101405AT metaG (megahit assembly) | ecosystem: Environmental > Aquatic > Marine > Intertidal... | reverse complement strand
TTACAGTTAGAACACTTCAAACACTTCATTAACACAGACGCATAAGGAGATAACAGATGCGCTACTTGAAGAAAAACGAAATGAACATGGACCTGCTTCCATCGTACAACTTCAAGGGGTTCGTTTACGCACCCACAACTCACGCCGGCAAGGTGTATCACACGGTATATAATAACTACCGCTATGTTACAGACTTGGCGGGTCCCACTAACGCAGTATTTTCTAAGAAGGAGTTCATCGATGCAATCCAAAAAGGATTCCAACGATACGCCCCTCGCAAGTCTTAGAGTAACCGACACGGAACTGCCTGACGGTTCCGCTGTCTTTACTTTTGAGGGTAGCGATAAGGATTTCGAACTGATTGTCAAAACTGGTATGCGAGATGTAATCCGAAAAGACTTACTTCAAATTGAGGACTATCTCGCACCGAACTTTGATAACTTAAATGAAGAAGAGCAGTTCACAAACTACTTCTTTGCCTATACGGTGAAGACCGGATTGATGAACATGCTGGAGGACTTTGAAAAAGAAAAGCAAAAAGATATGTTTGAGTAAAAAAGTTATTGATTTTCATGGTAAGTTATTGATTTTCATGCTAAGTTATTGATTTTATTGGTAAACTTTTTTCAAAATTTATGTGGATTTCCCTTGACATTTATCTAATAGTTCGATATAATGTATATACAAGATGAGAAAAGAGGTAAAAATATGACTAATCAAGTAACTCAGAAACATGTCGATGCCTACATTGACCACATTATGAACGACTACCAAGAGTGGTGTGACCGTGCTGAAATCAAAGGTACTCAGCGTGACGAAACTCACTGGGTTGCAGAAGAAGGTCGCAACTACATTAAGATTATTCACTGCCGTGGTGAAGAGGGTCAGAAGTCTGTTCACTCTTTCATCGTGAAGAAAGCAACAAAGAAATTTGTTGAGGGTGATGTTCTAATGGCGGCGAGTTGGAAAGCACCTGCTACCAACTTCGCAAGAGCGACAGTGTTCGACACAAACAGTTTTGCAAACCGCATTCGTTGGGCAGGAATTTCGTAAGGAGATATATGATGTTAAGATTAAAAGGTGCAATGACTAGATTGCGTAAAGAAGCAGAGTTCTTAGGAATGACATTCGATGAATTGTTAGTCTTTATGAACCGCAATCCCTATGCAGTTAAGAACTCAACTCTTGAAGCATGGGAAGTTTATTTGAAATCAAATCCTCAGAATGGAGAAGCGAAATGAAAATGAAACAAGTTGCTGTTATACACACAGCGTTTGAAGAAACTCCACGCACTGTTGCATTCGTAAATGTACCAGAGACATTCACAACTGAAGATGCGCTTGAGTACGCATTCAAGCGAACCAACAACATCATGGGTTCGTGGTCTAAACCACAAGTCTTTGAGTGGAACGGTGAAGTAATTCAGAATGAAGACTTCTCTGAAGATGTAACTGTTGTTGCTGAACTTCCACGCAATGATGCTGGCGTTGAGATGGGATTGCGTTCTACCTCAATGGGTGACCAGATGCTATTCGGTACTACAAAGTACAAAGTTGCATGGGCGGGGTTTGAAGAGATAACATGACGCTAGAAGAACTAAAAGAATTTGTCTATGAATTAGAAAGCGATATCGAAAAGAAAGTTGAGTGGACATTGACTGACTGCATGACAACTAGTCAAGCAAAGGTTTACACTCAACCTTTATATCTCGCTACTGGTGCTTTGAAAGAAAAGATTGATGAACTCATTCTTATCCGTGAATTCAACGACAATGTGTAGCAAAAAAACAACAAAGATGTTGCAAAAATACAACAACTTTTTTGAAAAAAAATGCAAAAAACACTTGACATTTAACCCATCATTTGGTAATATATACCTATAGTGATGATTAAGAGAGGTGAAAATATGAAGAAAATAGTTTTGATTGCGGCAGTTCTTGCTACTGCTTTTACGACAAACGCTAATGCCGGTAACGGTCGTGACTTAGTAGAATATCTCTACGGTGACCAACTGCTTCATGCTCCAGCGAACAGCGTTCATAACAAAGGTAACAGCGGTAAGTTGCTGATGTTCCCAAACATTGATATTAACAATGTGATTGGTGCAGTCATCGGTACTGTGATTGACCCTCGTGGTTATCCTGCTGAAGCGTATCCTAACGGAAAGCGTCCTAAGTTCAATGTTCAGTATGGTCGTGGCGGCACTGGTCGTTGTCAACCAGACCCTAAAGCAAACGGTATCTTCTGTAACTAAGAGGTTGTTATGAAATTTCTATTTGGTATGATTGTAGGTGCTGTTGTCTTTTATAACTTTCCTGAGATTTATGATTGGGTAGTTGATATGTTTGTTGACAGCGGTATGCGTGACAAAGCGATTGATGCATTGAAAGAGGTGAAGTGATGAGCAATCAGCGTCCTGGAAAATATCAGCGTAAAGCAATGTTCAATGATAATGGTGCTATGCTACGACAAGCAATTCAGTTTGCTACAGAAGCAGAGCGTCAACTTGAAGAGCAAGGCAATGAAGATGCCGCTTATTATTTTGGACAGTTGAAAGATTGGTTGGTTGATAATCCTGGTAAGGGTTTCAACGAAAGAGCGTCTACGATTTTAGGTCTCTAGTCTATTGCGCCCATGGTGAAATTGGTAGACACAAAGGACTTAAAATCCTTCGCTAGAGCGTTCCGGTTCGAGTCCGGATGGGCGCACCAGACTAAATATTTCGACCGACAGAGGAGAAGGAGTATGGTCTCAGTTTTAGAAGGCGGTACCGGCAAGGTAGTAAGTCAGGATGAAATTATGAAACATAATGTTGCAGAATTGCAAGAACTCTTACAGAAGTCCTACATTCGGATTGAAGAGTTGGTTAGAGAGAATGAGAATTTGAAGAAGCAACTATTTGGTGATGAACCTACAGGTTGTTGATATGAGTTATGTGCCTGTAGTTCAGTTGGATAGAACAACGGTCTTCTAAACCGTAGGTCGCAGGTTCGAATCCTGCCAGGCACGCCAAACATCTTGGTGTGGCGGAATTGGTTACGCATCGGATTGCAAATCCGTTCTATGCAGGTTCGAATCCTGTCGCCAAGTCCAAGTGGGTATGGTGTAATGGAAACACGACAGTCTCCAAAACTGTAAACTGAGGTTCGATTCCTTGTGCCTGCGCCAATTATGAGGTAGTGAAATGAGTGAAAATAGGTTCGGTAAAACCCGATTTGATTTAGAACATGCGATGAATGACATTCGCACTACAGCAACAGACATACAGACTGTTGCGGATATGATGTATGATAGCAGTCTCATTTATAATGAAGACCGCACACACACCGTTCTGAGCGGTCTAGCAGAGGTGCTAGAAGCAAAGTGTGAGAAAGCGGAGCAGATTTTCAAGATGCTCTTTGAGTTAGATGAATATTGTCCGCAGTATTATAAAGATGCTGAAGGTGTATTGCGTTGGCGAGATACAGACCAACCTTTAGAAAGTCAGTTGTGGGATAAAGTTTAACGGAGATTAGCGCAGTCTGGTAGCGCATCTGCTTTGGGAGCAGAGGGTCGTTGGTTCGAATCCAGCATCTCCGACCAAATTATGAGGAGCAAAATGAAAGAGATATCATTAGAACCAATCTTCGCAGACTTCTTTGTTGAAGATGAATTGAATATCGACCATGATAAGATTGTACAATTCATTAAGAAACAGAAGTCAGATGGACCAAGCATATACTTCAATGGTAATGAACCTGAACTAGGACAGTTCTATGGAACCGTACAGACTATTGCAGATGTGATGCATAAGAAACTAGGGTTGCATTCCAAACTGAAACAAAGAATGTATATGGCATGGGCGAATGTTGAGACTAATGAATTCATCACTGTACCTCATTCACATAGCGATAGAGCATATGCAGTTATTTCTGGTGTGTACTATCCAAAAGCACCTGAGAACTGCTACCCTCTAGGTTTCATGGCGAACAATCGTTCAACACAACATGTCATCTATCAGGACATTATTGATAGTCCTAACGCATTCAATACATGCGACACAGAGAGACAACCAAAAACAGGTAGTGTGTTTCTATTTCCTTCTTGGTTAACTCACTATGTCGTACAAACCTCTAACAAGTATGAGGGTGAAAGAATTTCATTAGCATTTAATTTTGACATGGTACCAATTGACTAAATAAATATTTGCCGATGTAGCACAACGGTAGTGCAACTGATTTGTAATCAGTAGGTTGGAGGTTCGATTCCTTTCATCGGCACCATAACTTATTAAGGAACTAAAATGAAAGAAGGCGACTTTTCTGTATGAGTGCGTGGCACGGAGGTAAAGGTTCTTCCCGCAGAGGAAGTGCAAACGACAAAAAATTTGCAGAAGGGTGGGACAGAATATTCGGTCCTAAGAATCCCTCAACTGAAACCTCTCAACATACGGGCGGCGTAAGACGCAAGGAGAAGAAGGATATAACAAAATAGTCTAACCATTTTTGCTCTTATAAAAATAAGTAATAATAGGAGGTAAACGAAAATGAAAAGATATTTTGTCGCTACCGTGGTAGCACTTCTTCTTTTTGCGCCGCTGACTTTTTCTAATGCAAGACCACTACCAGATAGTGAAGCATGGAAAGACTTTAGTGAAAGCGTGAATGATGACCAAAGATATTTTGCAAGAAACTTTTAATAATATAGAAATATACGATGACTTGGTTTCAGTAGGTGACCAGCGTAAGTTCTTATCAGAATGCAATCGACTAGGTTATAATGTTAATGCGTGGGATGAAAGTCCCGCAGATGCCAGTGGTGCTAGTGCATCAGTTAGTATTCATTCTTACATGCACAATAAACTGATGATGATTATTGGCAATAACATAATGTCCGTTGAAGGACTTCAACCTTACGACTGTTATGTGAACTGTTTCTTTCCTAATGAGAATCCAAATTGGCATATAGATAATGATAGTGATAAATCTAGAACTCTCATATACTACGCAAATACAAATGATTTCAATGAAGGCGGCACTGAGTTTCTAGGTGAGAATACTGTTATGAGTGTACTACCTAAAGCAGGACGCATCGTTGTCTTTCCTGGAAACTACAAGCACAGGGCAACATCATTCAGAGATAAAAAGAGATTTACGATAGCATTCAAATATAAACCTTAAAAAAAATTACAAGTCGTTGTTTTTCAACGACTTTTTTTTGCATTTTTATGTGGATTTCCCTTGACAATAGTGTAATAGTAGGGTATATTATATATGTAAGATGAGTTGAAAAGAGAAAGAGAGATAAATGACCTGTTTTATTGATGCTGTTGAAGAGAAAAAGATTGCTGTCTACAAAGATGTAGGTGAGTGTGTTGGTCACGCTAAGACTGCAAAGATGTTGAAATACATTCTTGAAACTCACAAATTGACTGAAGAGACTTTCTACTACGGAAGCACTATGGACTTCGCTGATGAAGTAGGGTTCGCTCACTACGATGATGCTAAGAAGATTGTAGATGAAGCGTTTGATATGATTAAATGTGAAATGGTTGCTGAGGAGTTAGCATAATGACTGAATTCAAGATTACTACTTTCGATGTTGCTGGTACTGCAATTGCTGAAACTGTCCGTCACACTAAAGAGGGACTTGATATTGTTCTCGCTGGTGTTGTCAAAGAAATGAATGACACTACTAGCATGGTTGATTTCTTCACTGTAGAGGAGCGCACAATATGAATATAGATAAAGAGTTCAAACAGTTTATGGATAACATCTGGACTGCATCAGAAATCAATGGCGTTAAAGTTATTGCTCGGCATGTAGGGTTCGGTGCGTTACCTGACATTAAGTTCGCTATGGCAGATGGGAGTTTCATCAGTGCAAAAAAACTTTTTGCTGACAGCAGATTGGGTTAGACTGAAAGGTCTAACTCGGCATGGTAAGAACCGTGTAGAGCAACACGGTGACCGATGGGAAGTTCGGCAAGTAGGAAAGTTCAACGGACAAGATGCGCTACTGATTGAGAGCGAGTTCTGTACTTTCAAACTTGGTGAACGAAAGATAAGAAATTGGACCTGGTTAAATATACCAGAAGATAATGATTATGAAATAGTAGAATGGTGGTAGATATGAAATTCTCAGACTTAAACTTTCATGAACTGTATGACGGTGTTCAAGCAGTAATGGGTATCGGCGACTATGAGTTGTCGGTTGTTAAACATTCAATGTCGTATGGCGGCAAGCAAGGTCTCTATGAGATTATGGTATCAGATGGTATCAATGGTGTCTCATTACCTGGAATCACAAATGATGGCGATAGTGTTCGTGGATTCTTGACAGAAGAAGATGTTTCATCTATAATGAAGAAACTAGCAATGGTAAGAGGACCATCTGATGAGTGATTATATTGCAGTAAGAATGGCACAAGTTTTTCTTGTAGTCGTTTTTCTAATGGGCGTAGTCGCCTTTATTGAGGACTTTGTGTTATGAGTGAAAAACAATATCAATTGATGATTGACCCTACCCCTAGTGGTTGGGCGTATGGGTTTCCTAAAGCATTACCGAGAGAAGCAATCGGCGGTAGTGGTTGTGACCAATTCATTCTACCTAGTTTTGATTTGACTAAGTGGGTAGTAGAGCAAGGATATCCTGAAGAGAGTTTTCAATACTATCGATTGTTCGTGCAAGAAGTCGAATACTTTGATGAGTATTATCAACCAGGAGGAGATGTGCAACTATGAGTTATAAGTTTATTCAAGAAACACCTGAGGCGCATAAACCATTTACAGCAACACATAGAATTGAATTCACCTGTGCAGATGAAGCATCACTAGATGAGATGTTGGAATCGTTCTCATATTTTCTGAGAGCAAGCGGTTATCACATTGACGGTTACATAGATGTGGTGCCTCATGATATCGATGGTGCCATCGATGAAACTTGATATTAACAATCTGCGGCATGAGAAATACATGCGATGGTTAGACAAGCGTGACCGTCTTATTAGTAACTTTGTAGAGCAACTTGCAATGCTCGGTCGTGAATATGATTTAGACAGTATGACAGTTGATGGAATTATTTTAGAATTTAGAAAGCGTTATGAAAAAACTCAACGATGAAATCACACTGATTAAGACGCAAGGTCTCACTTGGTACATCAAGTGGGCGGCAACAATTGTTATTATCATTGCCGTAATGTGTAGGTCAGTGGATGAGATTCCAAAAATCTATGACCAAGTATTCAGTCTAATAGGAACGCTGTTGTGGTTATGGGTAGGTCTTCAGTGGAAAGACAGAGCATTGACTGTACTCAATTCTGTTCTTGTCTTTGTACTAGCAGTAGGTGTATTGAGATATATATTCTAAGGAGGCGCATATGTACAAATCAGAATTTCGTAACTTCGTATCTAAACTATATTATGAAGCAATGAAAGAAAGATTTTTATGGCGACAAAAAGAATGCACAGTGAGAGAATGGTTCACCGCAAGCAAGTGGTGGTTGAGACAAAGGTATAGAGAAGAAGAGCATGGTTTGGATTAAGAAATTCAAAAACGATATTCGTGACTACATTGTTCAAGAGCATGAAGTTCATATGCCAGAGATTACTATACCTGGCATCTTTGAGAATCCTGAATATGAACTAGGTCGTAGATATGAAGTTGTATTGATGCGTGATACAAATGAGAAGACCGGTGAAGTTAAGTTCTTCTGGTATGAAGAAGGAAAACAACAAGCAATCAGTCCTCGATTTGCTAATCAGCAACTAGCACAGTTATGGATGAAAGAGCGTGAGGAAAAATATGGCAAAACCTAAGACACAAGAACTCGCAAGAGAATTTCTCATTCGTCTAGGTGATTGGTTTGAAGACCCTGAACCACAACATGACGATTACTTTGCATCAGTAAATCAAGGCAGTCTAGAAATTGTATATCGTGCATTGATGAACTGTGAACGATTTCAGAAAGTTGAAGATGCAACCGAGTGATTTCACAAATGTCAATCGTTGTCTTGTATTCGATACAAGCGAACAGAAGTTCTGTTGGTGCAGTCGTAATGACAGAACAACAAACAGAAAGAAATTGACAAGAATATCACCGTACTTCGGTACAGAAGAAGAAGCAGTTGATTGGATTCAACTACATTTCATTAACCAGCAAGAGCGTATCAATTCAACAGAAAATAAAGTAGATAATGTTGTACCTCTCTTTGCATCATTGAAACCACTCTATAAGAGGTAACAGATGTGGACACTTGTATTCATAAACTTAATGTTCAACGCACAGTCACAGCAAGTCGAACCAGTCATTGACGCATGGTACGAATACGAAAGTATGATTGACTGTTTTCTAGACAGAGAAGTTCTTATTCAAAACTACAATAGACAGACAGGACACTGGAGCGACTACTACTTACCAGCAGGAGTCCAAGCAGTCTGTATTCAACAAAAGGAAGATTAACACGCAGAGTGACAGAGAGGAGATTTATATTATGTCAGCATACCGTGAAAAAATCATCAAAGCAAAAGCAACTCGCAAGTATCGTCTTACAAAGACGCATCAGATTACGCCATACATTCGTAAGCATCTTTCTAGTATTCGAAAGCAGTGCGCTAAACTACCAGAAGATAAATGGTGTTCAGTCGCCGCATGGACTATTCTTCAGCGAGATAAAGTAGATATCTTTCGTGATGATAAAGTATGGGACATTCCTCAGAAGGTTCGTGAGTACATCAAAGAAATCATCACAACAGACTATGAAGATGATCCAGGTCCTCTCTTTAGTATTCAGAACGATACGACTATGAACTTCAACGCAATCACAGATGTACTGAACTTACATGTGCAGTTAATCGATAAACAGATTGAAGAGTTGAATAACAGTAAGCAACAGTTGCGTACAGCAATCGATGCGTTAGGTAAACTTTGACAATGAAAAGAAAAGCACCTACTGCTGAACAGATAGCAGAAGCAAATCGTAAGCACGATGAGCAGTTCAATAAGAATGATAGAGTATTCAGTAAAGCAGTGAAGAACAGCGTATACTCTACTGCAGATACACCAGTAGAAGCAGGTCGTCCTATGAGAGCGCATCTAGGCATGACAACAAAACCTACAGGGAAAGACAGACTGTTTTAGTGCCGACTTTAGAAATGCAAATTTTTGTCCGGAAAAATTTTCGGATTCCTTAAACCCCCTATAGTAAAAGGAGTTTTTATGACAGATGAAGAAATCATTATTTACTTACATGACTTAGCAAGAGAATTGAATTCAAAGAAGATGCGAGTAGTCGCAGACAGATTTAGTGAACTCTTAGAAATGTCAAAAGAGACTGATAAGTTTATCTACAGATTAGAACAGAAAATGTCAGATGCATTACAGTCTTATAATCAGAATGTAGAGTATGTCAGTGATTGGCAGAAGATGAAAGACCAAGGGTCATGATAAAGATAATATGCAAGCATTGCAGTAATGTGCAGTATGTAACAGAAGCACTACTCGGTATCTGTAAAGCATTCTATTGTAGAGTGTGTACTAATCCGCTCAATGATAGTGTTACTGAGCAAGTTAAGTTGCATCACAGAGATAACAGTGGAAGCAGTGGAAGTTTGCCATCTTCTGAAAGCGAAAAATAGTCCGGCGCTAAGACGGCGAGTTAAGTCACTGATTTATCTGAGAAAATTACATATGTAGGGGGGTCTATGCGTATCAGTGCGCCACAGTTAATCCCTCAGTATATCACAGTGAGCAACAGTTGTCAAGCAGAAAATAAAAAAAAGCGCACGCCCGCAATCCCTTGTGTGATAAGGGTTACAGGGTGCGCCAGTGAACAGCGTAGGTAAAAGGGAGAGAGAAACCCTACGCTGGAACTCTGTCTAGACCGACTAGTTTGTAACCGGTCACTTTGCGTCCGTCTTTCGTGGGGATGACACCGTACTGCGTCTTCGTCTTAATCTCCCACATGTAAGTGCTGATGCGGTACATGTTGATACCAGCGACTTCACACTTCTCACGGAACGTCTCTAAGGGTACTGCATTACCTTGCGCTTCTAGTAGCACATTGAGTACCTTCTCGTATTGACCCATTGCTTTCGCCATCTATTCACTCCTCACTGCGACAATTGCGCCGCATATAATCATTAACATACCAATAGCAGTATAGAGCAACATATCAGATAACGCCATGCTGTTCTCCATACACTTACCATCACAGTCTGCACCTGCTACACCTAGCACTAGAAATAACCCTAGCACAGCAATAGTAGCACCAACATACTTAATCATAATGAACCTCTTCTCTCATTGTTCTTATACTATACCACAAGGCAACGGTAATGTCAAGCACTTTTTTACACTTTTACCGATATTTTGACCAGTACTCATCCCAGCACTCAGATGACACTTCGCTAATCGTTGACCCAGGAACATAGTCAGGTACAACAGCATCTAAGCGACTGCGAAACTCAGCATATGTGTCGCACTCACTAATCATCTCTCTAGTGACATACTGTACAGCAACATCATAAAGCATACACATAATAAACCCTTTATAATCAAGTAATTAAACA
>Ga0181569_10004640_pt1 | contig 10560 bp, 8 predicted proteins | sample 101ome_19_FD_132452 | JGI IMG/M metagenome (GOLD analysis project Ga0181569, IMG submission 132452) | Coastal salt marsh microbial communities from the Groves Creek Marsh, Skidaway Island, Georgia - 101405AT metaG (megahit assembly) | ecosystem: Environmental > Aquatic > Marine > Intertidal zone... | reverse complement strand
GCCTGAACCATTGGAGCATGGTTTGGCGAAAACCTCCGGGTGAGGATTGCTTTTCTTACGCCCGGCACGGGCAACTATTATTGTGGAGTCTGTATGCGGGACAATTCATTGGCCCGCCACTTAATCAAACAAGGACACGAAGTTACGGTATTGCCCGCATATCTACCCCATCTCTTGGATGAGGAGCGGGCGGTTCAGGAAAGCCCGGTATTTTTTGGGGGCATTAATGTTTACCTTCAGCACAAGTTTCCGCTCTTTCGAAAGACTCCTCGGTGGATGGACCAAATATTCAATTCAGAGACTCTCCTCCGCTGGGTGGCGGGCAAGAGGGGAATGACCACACCGCGTCAGCTTGGCGAAATTACTCTGTCCACCTTACAGGCGAAGGATGGGCCACTCGCTAAGGAAGTCGATAAAGTGGTCGACTGGTTTAAAGAGCATGGCAAACCGGATGTTCTTTTGCTTTCCACCGTACTGCTTGCCGGAATCGGTCGGGTAGTCCGCGAAGAACTGGGCATCCCCGTACTGTCCTTTCTTCAAGGGGAAGATGGGTTTCTCGACTCCCTCCTGCCTGACTTCAAGAAGGAGGCGTGGGAACAGACCGGAACCGATGCTCGGTCTCTGGACGGGTGCATCTCCCCGAGTCGCTTCTTTGCCACTTTGATGGGCCAGCGGTTGGGAATGGCTCCCGAGAAAATCTTACCTTTATCCAACGGGATTACCCTGGACGGATATCCGATGGAACGGGTCGAGCCCAGCGAGCCCACCCTCGGATACTTTGCTCGCATCTGCGCGGAAAAAGGCCTCGATCTCCTAGTCGATGCCTTCATTCAACTGAAGCAGTCGGGAGAACATCCAAGATTGAAACTCGCGGTGGCTGGAACCTTGCCCAAGGAAAACGAATCTTTTCTGGAGGAACAAAAAAGAAAAATCACCGCCACTGGCCTTGATCAATTGGCAGTTTTCCGACCCAACCTTAACCGGGAGGAAAAGATTGATTTTCTTTCCCGGCTCGCCCTTTTCTGTGTACCAGCACGTGTACCTGAGGCATTCGGGCTCTATGTGATTGAAGCGATGGCCGCAGGGGTACCGGTGGTTTTACCAGACCTCGGTGCATTCCCTGAAATTTTGGAGAAGACCGGCGGGGGGATTACCTATTCCACGACAGAACCCGAATCCTTGTTGCATGCCCTGGGTGAACAACTCCGTGATCCCGCTGGTTGTTCAGCCATGGGAGAACAGGGTAGGGCGGGGATACGAGAAAAATTTTCCAACGAGGTACTTGCCCGCCAACTGGTGGAGAACATCCTCGCTCATCTTCCTACGATCAAGTAGAACTAAACTCCTATGGCATCCGAATACACCATCACACGAAGGGTTGAGTTTTCCGAAACTGACCTTGCTGGGATCATGCACTTCACCAACTACTACCGATGGATGGAAATCTGCGAGCACGAGTTCCTCCGCAGTGTTGGCCTATCTGTGGATATGGAAGATGAGAACGGACGTTTTGGCTGGCCCCGGGTCAAAGCGACTTGCCGATTTAAAAGACCGCTTAGGTTTGAGGAGGAAGTGGAGATCAAACTCATCGTCACCGAGATGCGTGACCGGTCGATCACCTATACCTTTCAGTTTTGGAAAGAGGAAAATGGCGAGCGGGTTAAAGCGGCAGTTGGAGAAGCGGTGGCTGCCTGTGTGCGGTTCGATCAGGCCAGCGGATCGATGACTCCTATTATGATCCCTGAGGTCTACTTCCAAGGTTCGGCAAAGAGACCCCTGCTAAGCCATAAGCCCCGATAATAATTCGGTTTGCCTGAAACTTCCTGTCCGTAGAGACTTAGCTTCATGCACTATTTACACTTTGCTTTGTTAACCGTGGTTTGCTGGGGAACCTATGGGGTATGCATGCACATAGGGTCGAGCAATATGGCGGATAAGGAAAACGGCCGAATTATGGCCTTTCTTTGGGTCGGCCTGGCCTACTTCCTAACTGCAGTGGTTGCCCCTTTAATCATCCTAAAATTTAAAGGGGGTAACATTGCCTTTTGGACCTTTCCAAGCAAAGGTTGGCAGTGGTCTCTCATTGCGGGAACACTCGGTGCGATTGGTGCATTAGGCGTATTGCTCGCTTTTGGTAAGATGCCAAGCCCGGCATTTGTGCCGGTCATCATGTCGATTATTTTTGCCGGAGCCCCGATGGTCAACGCCTTGGTCAGCACCACAAAGGAGGGCAACTGGGCCTATGTGAAATGGCCTTTCGTGCTCGGTATCGCTATGGCGGCGATTGGTGGATACATGATCACAAAATATGCCCCTAAGCCGCCTAAAGCTATAGTCACAGCGGAGTCAAAAAGCCCCTAATAAAAATTTGATTCCGATCACAGTCCCAAAGGATGAAAGATCAAAAAGAAATGGTTCTTAGGTGGGCAGCAAAAAGGTGGGCCGACTACCAATTAAACCTCAAAGAAATGGATAAACATAATTCCTTTCAAAAGGAACGTTTTCCAGGAATATCAGGTTGGAAAACATGGTCGGGCTTTGAAGAGTTTTCTCATGTTTGTCCGCTTACCACAAAACAGGAATTGGAAAATGACCGCTTTTCCCATCCACCTCATGGAAGCAACCTAACCTATCCTAAAGAAAAATATTTGCATTATTCTAGAACCAGTGGAACCAAAGGTGTGCCGGTAACCTGGATGGATACCAAGGCAGACTGGAAGTGGATGTTGGGGAATTGGGACCGTATTCTATCGGAGGCTGGAGTACAGAGGGGTGCTTCTTGCTTTTTTGCTTTTTCCTTTGGTCCATTTTTAGGTTTTTGGACGGCTTATGAAGCCGCCATGCAAAGGGGGTGTGTTTGTATACCAGGGGGGGGGCAATCGACCGAGTCCAGGCTATCTTCTATTTTGGGGGAAGGTGTGGAATATCTCTTTTGCACGCCGACCTATGCACTCCGTATCATAGAGAAGGCAAAAGAATGTGGAATTGCTTTACAAAACCATGCACTCAAGAAAATTATCGTTGCTGGAGAGTGCGGAGGAAGCTTGCCGGCCCATCGTCTGGCAGTCGATAAAGCATGGAGCCGAAGTTCTCTTCTTTATGATCATTATGGAATGACTGAGGTGGGCCCTGTTGCTTATGAGATTCCCGGCGGGAGGGGTGGCTTGCGAATTCTGCTGGATTCTTACTATGCCGAAGTGATTCACCCTCAAACCACGCAATCGATTAACGATGGTGAGCTTGGTGAATTAGTCCTCACCCCTCTGGGACGGATAGGAACTCCAGTACTTCGTTACCGCACGGGTGATTTAGTTCGCGCAAAAAGAGGAGTCGACGAGTTGGGGTTACCCACATTTGATTTAATCGGTGGAATCGTTGGCAGAACTGACGATATGGTAATTATTCGTGGTGTAAACCTTCACCCCTCAGGAGTCGATGAAATCATCCGAAAATTCCCAGAAATTAGTGAATATCAGGTGGTCATTGAGCAAAATCGAGAAATGTTGGAGGTCTTGATTAAGGCCGAATGTGGAAGGGATGAAGCCATGGCTTTGGAAAGGGCCCTTCAGGATGCATATTCTCTGAGAATCCCTGTGAAGCCAGTCGTCAAGGAAACCTTGCCACGATTTGAAATGAAAGCAAGTCGATGGGTGCACCCCAAAATTTCTCAATAGAATTCAAATGCCTGCTTTTATAAATGTTTCAAACCTCACCAAAGCCTACCCGGGGCCAAATGATATATTGGATAACCTCGTTTTTTCGAACCTCAGTTTAACTGTAGACCGAGGCAGCAACCTAGCTCTGGTTGGGCCATCGGGTTCAGGCAAGAGTACCTTGCTCAATTTAATAGCAGGCTTAGATCGCCCTACGAGTGGTGAAGTTTGGGTGAACGGTGAAAGTGTTCATAATCTCAACGAGGAAGAGGCGGCAAGGTTCCGAAATCTTACCCTAGGCTTTATCTTTCAGTCCCATCATCTTTTGCCGGCACTCTCGGTCAGGGAAAATGTCATGCTTCCCGCACTTGCTGGGCATGGTGGACTGAGGGGTCAAGCGTTACAAAACCGAGCAGAAGAGCTTTTGGATCGGGTCGGTCTTTCACATCGGCTATCTCACTTGCCAGGCCAATTGTCTGGTGGGGAAAAGCAGCGAGTGGCGGTGGCCAGATCACTAATTAATCAGCCAAGCTTAGTCTTGGCGGACGAACCTACTGGTTCCTTGGACTACGTGAATGCAGAGAGTCTAATGAAATTACTCTTGGAGTTAAATGAGGATCTAGAAACCACTCTAATCATTGTTACCCATGCCATTCCTTTGGCTCAAAAGATGGACCAGATTTGGTCTTTTTCTGAAGGTAAGTTAATGAAGGAAGAGTTATGAATATTTGGCGAATTATTTTCGCCAATCTAAAGCATTCTTGGCAGCAGCACATGGGCACATGCCTAGGGGTTTCCCTAGGCTCTATGATTTTAGTGGGTGCTCTTACGGTTGGAGACTCCGTTCGAGCTACTTTACTGAGAATATCCCAAGATCGAATTGGTCTAGTAACTCATTCACTGCTTTCAGAGGAGGGATATTTTCATTCCGATTTGGCTGATCGGACTCAGGCACTTTTACCGGCTGGTGATGAAACTCGATTGGCACCTGTTTTGATGACTCAGGGAACCTTCGTCTCCCCCAATGGCAAAATTAAAGTAAGCCGGGTCAAAGTCCTCGGTATAGATGATCGCTTCTTTCACTTTGCTCAAGAACAAAAAAACATACCTGACCTCAATCAATCCGGGTTTTGGTTAAGTCCAGACTTGGCTAAAGAAATCGAGGTGGGGCATGGAACACGCATGGTGCTTAGAGTGGAAGAGCCAAGCCTTTTCTCTAGAGATGCCCCGCTTTCCGGAGAGCGAGATGCCCGTTTTGTTTCTTGGAATCGTCCCGTTCTTGGCAAACTGAGCTCCTCACAGCTGGGCGAATTTTCGCTGTATCCAAGCATGGATTCAATCCGTACAGTCTTTGCACCGCTTTCCATGTTACAGCAGGATATGTTTATCTCTTTTGATCCGGTTAAAGGAAGAACGGACTTTGCCAATCAATTGCTTATTTCAACAGCCGGTTCCTTGAAGTCCGTACTCAATGCTATTGAAAAAAATTGGACACTAGCCGATGCCGGCTTAGAGGTTTTGGATTTACGATCCAATCCTAGAAGGTGTCTTCGTACAAGAAGTGTTTTCCTTTCGGATTCAATGGTGAATCTTGCCAAAGAAATAGATCCCGATGCCCAGGGAGAACTCACCTATCTAGTCAATGCAATTCACAAGTCTGAAAGCCATGAGGGTTCCGATTCGCCGCTCATTCCTTATTCAATGGTCACCGGCATTGACCCACTTACTTCCGGTTTTCTGGATCGGAACTGGACTGATGATCAAATAGCCTTAAACGAATGGGCCGCTCAGGATCTTAATGCTAGCCTCGGGGATAAGGTGACCCTCCATTACTTTGTGGTGGCTGAAAGGAGAAAGCTAATTGAACAAAGTAAGAGTTTTTCGGTAGGGATTATTTTACCCATGCCCCCCAAAGTTCCCCCGGGTGAAGAGAGCGATTGGACTCCTCGGTTTCCGGGTTTAAGTGGAGCAGAAAATTGCGGGGAGTGGGATACGGGCATACCTATAAAACATAATATCCGGGTAAAGGACGAAACCTATTGGGATGATTACAGGGGCACCCCCAAAGCCTTTGTCTCCCTTTCCTCGGCTCAGTCGATGTGGGGGAATCGATGGGGCAAACTGACCGGTCTTCGTATGAATGGGCTCAAGACAAGCCGTGAGTTAGAAAATAAACTAAGCGAATGCCTCTTACCTTCGGATTCTGGGGTACGTTTGATTGAACTTGAGGCGAATGCTTTGGCGGGATCTGTCGGTCCTGTGGATTTTAGTCAATTGTTTCTCGCCTTTGGATTTTTTGTTATTTTAGTGGGCTTCGCTCTAAGTAGTCTACTGTTTGGTTTTTCTATGGATCAGCGAAGCCGACAAGTTGGGATGCTCCTTGCCGTTGGTTATCGTATTCCAACCATCAGGTGGATTATCGGGCTCGAAGCTTCCGCGGTCTGCGTGGTCGGTTCGGTTTTGGGGTTGGGTTGGGCATGGTTTTTTGGGAAATCCATCTTATGGATGCTTGGAGGGTCTTGGAGTGGGGCGGTTTCTAATTTACAAATTATTTATTCTCCTTCGGTTGGATCGATTATTGCAGGCTTAGGAATATCTTTTTTTATGGGATTGATGGCTCTGTCTTTGGCCAGCAGAAAACTTTTCAAAATAGCTCCGGTAGTTCTATTGAATGAGGCAAACCTTGCCAAGAATGCGATCCTTACCAAGGAAGTTCTATGGATTCAATGGATCGAGCGAATTGGCTGGGTTTTGGTCGGTTTCATCTTAAGTCTATCCTGGTACTTCAGCATCTCTCCAGGTGTCGCCTTCTTTGCAACAGGAACTTCTCTGCTTATGGCTGGCCTAGCACGGTATTATCGTAAGCAGTACTTACCCAATGACGGAACAAGTCCAACGAAAATTTTGGATCATTTGGAGTGTAGAACGGGAAGGAAATTGATCGTAATCGGCATGCTTGCAATAGGAGCCTTTTTAGTTATCGGGGCTGGAGCCTTTAAGCAAAGAGCGACAATCCACCCCCTTGATCGTCAATCAGGTACGGGAGGGTTTTCTCATCGAATCACCACAACCATGGCCATCTACGATGACTTGTTGGGTGAAGAGGCGGGTGATCTCTTTGATCTAAATCAGGATTTGATGAGGCAGGTAACCTTGGTTCCTCTTCGAAGCTCTGTGGGTGACGATGCCAGTTGCCTTAATTTGAACCAATCCTTATCCCCTTCTCTTTATGGAGTGCCCCTGGATCAAATGAATGGCAGATTTAATTTCATTGGCGGAAGTTGGGCAGATCTAAAAGAGCCGATCGGACCCAATATTTTCCCGGCTTTGGTTGATCAAAATACCTTGATTTGGTCCCTGAAAAAGAAAGTCGGAGACCGATTGACCTATCTTAACGAAGAGGGGAAGCCCTTCTATGTTGAAATAACTGCTGTGGTTAAAGGTTCCTTTCTTCAAGGCGGATTGTATCTTGCGGAGCAAAACTGGATTAAAAATTTTTCAGGCAGGGGAGGGTACCAACATTTTTGGATGACGGTGGATCGTCAAAGCGAGCCAGATGTATTATTTCATTTAAAGGATCGCTTGTATAATTTTGGTCTTGAAATTCAATCAACCAAGGAAAGGCTAACTAAGCTCATTAGAGTTGAAAACACATACCTTGCTATTTTTCAGGCACTTGGCGGACTGGGGGTCCTGCTTGGCACGATTGGGGTATTTGTTGTGGTTTTCAGAAACTTGTATGAGCGAAGGGCAGAACTGGCAATTCTAAGAGCCATAGGTTTTTCCTCTAAGAAATTATTTCAATTGGCATGGAGAGAAAACGGAAAGCTAGTTACAGGTGGGTTGTCCTGGGGAATTGGGGCCGGTTTATTGGGAATTTTGCCCTCCCTCTATGTAGGAGTTGGACAGTTTTCTTTTGGGTTCTTGTTTCTTTTTTCTTTGGTTTTATTCGGTGTTTCCATTCTTTTTGTTTCTTGGGCGATTCGCCAGGGAATCCACCAAGCCCAGTTTCAAGCCTTGAGAAATGAGTGAACAAAATAGGTTTCTTTTCTTTTTGGTTTTCCACTTATCTTTACACAACCTGCTATTCGGTGAAGAAAAGGACCGCGAAACTCAAGACTATGAATTATTCTACCAAGAAGATTTTGAAAATATTGCTTTAGGTAAATTACCGGATGATTTCTTTATTTTAGATGGTGATTTCTCCGTGGTTAATATGGAGGGGAGAAAGTGCTTGGAATTATCTGCTCAACCCGTAGGAGAGCATGGCTTTCTTTTTGGCCCTCGCCTAAAATTTGGTTCATTCGAGTTGTCTTTTTCCTGTTTAGGGGGATCGAGGAGCCGAAGACATAATATGGTTGCTGGTAATCTGGGTGGAGTGAGGGGATTCAAGTATCAACTCAATCCAAGCAGACAGGAGGTGCTTTTCACTTTCCAGGAAGATTGGCAGCATGGGCAAGGAATTGAATGGTCTTCCCTTAATTGGATGCAGGTAAAAGTGCAGGTGGATACAGATCCCAAAAAAATGGTTTCCAAAATTCGAATGCTTGTTCAAAAAGAGGCAAAAATGGAATCAATCAAACAAGTCTCCTGGATTTCTTTGGACGATGTAATTGCCGACGGAAAATGCATGTTGTGGGGATATTGCTATGCGGATTTTCCGGTGTATTGGGATAATTTAATCATTCGTTCTAAAAACTAGCGATTGTGTGGTCGATGAATTCCCGCAGCAAAGATTCTCTTGCAATCAAGTTAAAATTTCGGAGCATAAAATAATCTATTTGCCCATGCATTCTCTGAGTAAAATGCTTTTTTTCACTGCTGGAACCGTCGGTTTGTTGGTTCTGGTCTTTCTTTGGGCAGCTCTTAGTTACGGTCTTCTTTCATTAGACCATTTAATTCACTCCTTAGTTCACTTCAAAATAGTTGGGCTTACCCTACCTGACTATTTTGCTTACTTTAACCTCAATGGAATAGGTGAAAGTGTATCCTTTCTGAAAAACCTAATGTCTGTCCTGATTGGTGTGGGATCCTTTTACTTGATCATAATCAGCTATTTACCAAAAATCTCTTTGCAAATGAGGTTTTTGAATTTTGGAATCTCACTCGTTTTACTGATCTTCTTGGTGTTTTTTTGGCTGAGATTAATTGAGGGAGATGAAGTGATTGCGGCAAAAGATAGAATAATCGTTTTTATCCTGACTATCATTTCTTACTCTCTGGGAATAGTATGCCTTTGGGCTGCGTTACGTTCGAGTAAACGAGTAAGTAACCACGCCAATAAAAGAAACCAACAGAATTCATCGACCTCCCCCAGAGTGGCGATTCAATCAGCCACTGAACTGAAGGAATCTACCCCGAAAGAGGTTCCTTTAGGCGTGGGTGATGAGTTTAATGAAACTCAAACTGACGAAGGTGTTTTGGTTGAGAATGAAGAGGGTACGGATGATTCAGAAAGCCCGGACTCGGAGGGTACCGAAGAGGAGGATGTTCCAGAGCCAGGGGAGGCAGACGAAGATATATTAGCCCAATCTTCTGAACAAGGAGATGAGCCAGGAAGTCCCAATGCTCAGGAATCACAAACGACGGACCGGATCTCAGATGAACAGGAAGACAACATCGATAGTGATATTCAAAGCGATGAAGATCAAGGCACTCTTTCTTCGGATGAAGAAGCAAAACAGACTTTAGAATCCAAGCAGGCATGATAAAGAAAAGCTTCAACTGTCTTGTTGTTTGTATCCTTTTTGTTTTTACCCTTTATCTAATTCAGGGAGCTTGCTTTCGATTTGTTGAAACTTATGCGAAGATGCGACTAAGCTTAGCATGGGGAAAAGAAAACTCTCTACAGCCTAATTCATTTCTAAGAAAGTTCCCATTAGATCATTTTGCAGAACCTCCTCCTCAAGAAGACTTCAAAGACTTCCTCAGTCTTTTGGATGGAGAGGTACGATATGCCAATCAGGTAATGAGTTTTTCTAGACCGATTCGGGATCGGTATTATAATTTTGTAGATAACCTTAATAACCCTCTAGGTAGATTCGAAATAGGTAACCTCGGTATGGTTAAAGAGGTTGTAAAACCTGGACTGAGAAGACTCGCATCTTCCTTGGATGTCACCTTGGGATTAGTCAGAAGAGAGGGCTTGCTGGTTGATTTTTCCAAGGCTTTGTTTGTCAGGGTCATGTCAAAAAGTTCCCGTGAAGACTATGAAAAAGAATTTTCCAAATGGGAAAGTACATTCGCATTTTTAGCTGAGGAAGGAATCGCTTCTGTACTGATGGAAGTTGATAATGACCAGGAACTAATTTCGAAATTAAATTACTTGCAAAATCAGCAACCTAATTTTGCGAAGAATTTACTTCTTTATTCTGACAATCAGGCGGTCGCAATGGTGGAAAGTGCCCGAAGAAATGAAAACTTGAAGATAAAGTGTGTGCTTTTGAAAAACCCGACCGAAGAAATCCAGCCTCTTAGCAAGAAACCGATGAATACTTGGTTGCTGGGAATCATGAGCCATACACAATCTCAACCCAAAGTTTTAAGCTCGATCATCAGACAAGTTCGGATTCATCGTGATTCTCCATACTTATACAATTCAAAATTGGCAGGTTTATTGTACCTCGATAAAGAAAAGGAAGGATTGCCTTTATCGCCATTCTCAATGTCCTACCTACTGGTGTGTTTGGATTTCAATCAAAATGAGGAAATGCATCCAGGAATGGAGATCATAGATGAATTCAACTCGACTGAGTTTGATCAGTCAAAAGACTTGAAAGAATATTCCATGGAAATTCCAGCCTTGGTGGCAGAGGATGAAAACAATTCAAGCTATGAGCCTAATTTTGATTGCCCCATTATTCGTGAGTACAGAGTTATGCATTCTGGGAGTACGGATTTAGAAAAT
>Ga0181569_10004633_pt1 | contig 10566 bp, 6 predicted proteins | sample 101ome_19_FD_132452 | JGI IMG/M metagenome (GOLD analysis project Ga0181569, IMG submission 132452) | Coastal salt marsh microbial communities from the Groves Creek Marsh, Skidaway Island, Georgia - 101405AT metaG (megahit assembly) | ecosystem: Environmental > Aquatic > Marine > Intertidal zone... | reverse complement strand
CTGCGGGCGTGATGATTTTTGCCGAGCCACGGTTTGCCACCGCCATCATCGACGAGCGCGACTTGGCCGGCTTGGCCGATGCCAATGAGGAGCTGGACCGCGTGGTGGGCCAGTTGTTGCAACGGCGGCCCGACATTCGTACGCTGTTTTTGGTGGGGTCGTGCCCGTCTGAGGTGATCAAGCTTGACTTAAGCCGGGCGGCGCAACGGCTTGATGGTCAATATTTTCCGCAGGTTAGGGTGTTGAACTACTCGGGCAGCGGCATTGAGACCACCTTTACGCAAGGCGAAGACGCTTGTTTGGCGGCACTGGTGCCGCACATGCCGCCCGCCAAACCGGGGGCGGCGCCGCAGTTGTTGGTGGTGGGTACGTTGGCGGATGTGGTGGAAGACCAATTGCAACGCTTGCTGCACACCATGGGCATTGACGACGTGGCGTTTTTGCCTGCGCGCCAAAGCCGTTCTCTGCCGGCGGTGGGCGAGAACACACGCATGCTGCTGGCACAGCCTTATTTGGCCGATACCGCGCGCGCGTTGCAAGCGCGTGGGGCGGTGCATTTGCCCGCGCCATACCCGCTGGGTGCGGTTGGCACCACGGCGTGGTTGGGTGCCGCTGGCGATGCGTTTGGCGTGACGCGTGCGCACCTGCTGCGGGTCACCGAGCCCGCGCGCCAGCGCGCCTCGCTGGCGTTGGCCAAGCAACGAGAGGTGTTGCAGGGCAAGTCGGTGTTTTTCTTTCCGGATTCGCAGCTTGAGATTCCGCTGGCACGGTTTGTTTCGCAAGAACTTGGCATGCGCCTAACGGAGGTGGGTACACCTTACTTGCATCGGGCGCACCTGGCGGCGGAGCTTGAGCAATTGCCGCTGGATGTGCAGGTGAGCGAAGGGCAAGACGTGGAGCGTCAACTTGACCGGGTGTACGCGCAACGGCCCGATTTGGTGGTGTGTGGCTTGGGCTTGGCCAACCCGCTTGAGGCTAGAGGCTTGACCACCAAGTGGTCGATTGAGCTGGTGTTTACGCCGATTCAAGGCTACGACCAGGCCGGTGATTTGGCCGAACTGTTTGCCCGCCCCCTTAACCGCCGCTTGCGGCTTGCTGCCTAAACGCCATGGAACTGACGCTTTGGACGTATGAAGGCCCCCCGCACGTAGGGGCCATGCGTGTGGCCACCGCCATGCGGGATGTGCACTACGTGCTGCATGCGCCGCAAGGCGATACCTACGCCGATTTGTTGTTCACCATGATTGAGCGTTTGCCGCGCCGCCCACCGGTGACGTACACCACCTTTCAGGCGCGTGATTTGGGCAGCGACACCGCGCAGTTGTTTAAAGATGCGGTGCGCGACGCGCACGCGCGCTTTGCACCCAAGGCCATGCTGGTAGGGGCTTCGTGCACCGCCGAATTGATTCAAGACGACCCGGGTGGCTTGGCGCAGGCGCTGCAGCTGCCGATTCCTGTGGTGCCGCTGGAGCTGCCCGCGTACCAGCGCAAAGAAAACTGGGGTGCGGCCGAAACGCTGTACCGCATGGTGCGCGCCATGGCCGAGAACGTAAGCGTGGATCGCGCCAGTGTGCCCAAGGCCACCTGCAATTTGCTGGGCCCCATGGCGCTTGGGTTTCGGCATCGTGACGACGTGAAAGAAATTACCGCGCTGTTGCAGCGCATGGGCGTGCATGTGCAAACGGTGGCGCCATGGGAGGCCACGCCCGAGGACTTGGCGCGCTTGCCGCACGCGAACTTTAACGTGGTGATGTACCCCGAGTTGGCCGGTACCACCGCGCAGTGGCTGTGGCGACGCTTTGGCCAGCCGTTTACCCGCACCGTGCCCATTGGGCGCGGGGCCACCGCCGACTTTGTGCGCGAGGTGGCGGGCTTGGCCGAGGTTGACCCCGAACCGGTGCTGCAGGGTTTGGCCGAACGCGCGCGCTGGTACGCGGCGTCGGTGGACAGCACCTACCTAACCGGCAAGCGCGTGTTTGTGTTTGGCGATGCCACGCACGCCGTGGCCGCGGCGCGGGTGGCCAAAGAAGAAATGGGCTTTGAGGTGGTGGGCCTGGGCACCTACAGCCGTGAGCAAGCGCGTGAGGTGCGCGAGGCGGCCTCGCGCCTGGGGTTGCAGGCGTTGATCACCGACGATTACTTGCAAGTTGAAGCCGCCATTGCTGAACTTCAGCCCGAGCTGGTGTTGGGCACGCAAATGGAGCGGCATATTGCCAAGCGCCTGGGTATGCCGTGTGCGGTGATTTCGGCGCCGGTGCATGTGCAGGATTTTCCGGCACGCTACGCGCCGCAAATGGGCCCAGAAGGCGCCAACGTGTTGTTTGACACCTGGGTTCACCCCCTGATGATGGGCTTGGAAGAGCACCTGATTGGTATGTTCCGAGGTGACCACGAATTTCACGAAGACGCCGCCCCCTCGCACCTGGGCCACGGCACGCGTGCCGCCCCCGCGCCGGAGGTGAGCCCCGCCGAGGGTGGCTTGTGGGGCGACGACGCCGAGCGCGAACTGCGCAAGGTGCCATTTTTTGTGCGCGGCAAAGCCAGGCGCAACACCGAACGTTTTGCCCGTGAGCATGGGCTTAGTCAAATCACCGTCGACACACTTTACGATGCCAAAGCGCACTTTAGCCGCTAAGCCGCACCCCGCCGTGCGTGTGGTGCTGGTCACCATGGACGCGCATTTGGCGAGTGCCGCCCAACGCGCCCAGCAACACATTACGCAGGTGGCGCAAGGGGTGTCGCTGGAGGTGCACGCCGCGGCGTTATGGGGTGATGACCCGCAGCGCTTGCAAGCCTGCGAGGAAGCGATTGGCAAGGCCGACATCGTGCTTGTCACGATGTTGTTCATGGAAGATCACTTTCGCCCCTTGCTGGCGGCTTTGCACGCCAGGCGCAACGATTGCGACGCCATGGTGTGTTTGATGTCGGCCACCGAGGTCACCCAGCTGACCCGTATGGGGCGGCTGGATATGCAGTCGCCAGCCACCGGGCCGTTGGCTTTGCTGCGCCGCCTGCGTGGCGCGGCCAAGGCCAGACAAGACGGCAAGGCCGCCGTGGCCGGTACCACCGGGGCCAAGCAACTGCGCATGCTGCGGCGCTTACCCAAGCTGCTGCGTTTTATTCCGGGCACTGCACAAGATCTACGGTTGTACTTTCAGGCCATGCAGTATTGGTTGGCCGGGTCAGAAGACAACGTGGCTGGCTTGGTGCTGAGTTTGGTGGACCGTTATGCGCAAGGCCCGCGAGCCGGTTGGCAAGGCACGTTAAAAGTTGCACCGCCGCGCGAGTATCCCGATGTGGGTTTGTACCACCCCCGGCTCACAGAGGCGTCGCGACTCACGGAGCGGGTGGCGTCGCTGCCAAGGATAAGCAAGTCAAAGGGTACGGTGGGCGTGCTGTTGTTGCGCTCGTATGTGTTGGCGGGTAACACCGCGCATTACGACGGCGTGATTGGCGCGCTTGAAGCCAAAGGCTACACCGTGATTCCAGCGTTTGCCGCCGGTTTGGATTTTCGTCCGGTGGCCGAGCGTTATTGGTTAAAAGACGGCAAGCCTTGCATTGATGCATTGGTTTCACTGACCGGGTTTAGTTTGGTGGGTGGCCCCGCGTTTAACGACGCGCGCGCGGCGCAACAGATGCTGGCGCAATTGGATGTGCCGTACTTGGCCGCTGCGCCGTTGGAGTTTCAAACACTGGACGCGTGGCGCCAAAGCGAGCGTGGCATGTTGCCGGTGGAGTCCACCATCATGGTGGCGCTGCCTGAGCTTGATGGCGCCACCGGCACCATGGTGTATGGCGGGCGCAGCGGCGACGGCCGCGACATGCAGGCCGCAGCCAATCGCACCTCGTTATTGGCCGCGCGCGTGGCGCGCTGGGTGCAATTGCGTGCCAAGCCACACGCGCAGCGACGGCTGGCGGTGGTGTTGTTTTGTTTTCCGCCCAACGCTGGCAACGTGGGCACAGCGGCCATGCTGGCGGTGTTTGAATCGCTGCACAACACACTCAAGGCCTTGGCCGCGCAAGGTTACCGAGTTGAGGTGCCGCCCACGGTGGAGGCGCTGCGTGAGGCGGTGACGCAAGGCAACGCCACGCGCCACGGCACACCGGCCAACGTGCACGCCCTGATTGGGGCCGACGACCATGTGCGGCGCGAACCCCACTTGGCGGCCATTGAAGCGCAGTGGGGGCCAGCCCCGGGCCGGGTGCAAACCAATGGCCAACATCTGTTTGTGTTGGGTGCGCAATTTGGCGAAATTTTTGTGGGGGTGCAGCCAGGCTTTGGGTACGAGGGTGACCCGATGCGCTTGTTGTTTGAAAAAGGCTTTGCCCCAACCCACGCATTCAGCGCGTTTTATCGTTGGCTACGCGAAGATTTTGGCGCCGACGCGGTGCTGCATTTTGGTACCCAAGGTGCGCTGGAATTCATGCCTGGTAAGCAGGTGGGCTTGAGCGAGACGTGCTGGCCTGAGCGTTTGTTGGGTGACTTGCCCAACGTGTATTTGTACGCCGGCAACAACCCCAGTGAGGGTGCCTTGGCCAAGCGCCGCGCGGCGGCTACGCTGGTGACGCACGCCACGCCACCGCTGGCGCACGTGCAGGCCTACCAGGCTTGGGGCGAATTGCGCGAGGCCCTTGGTAATTGGCGCGAGCTGCCCGCCAACGCCACCGCAGCTCGCGCTGAGGCGTTGCAAGGCATGACGGATTTGGCGCAACGGTTGGACTTGCCAGGTGACACAACCGACCCCGAGACGTGCGTGACGCGCTGGCAACACGCACTGGACGAGTTGACCAACAGCTTGATGCCGTGTGGCTTGCACGTGGTGGGTCAGGCGCCATCGGCCGCGCAACGTGTGGCGTGGTTGCAAGCGTGCGCCCAGGCTTGGCACCAGGTGCAGTGGCCTGAAGCGGCGCTGCAAGCCCTGGTGGACGACCCCAACGAGAACCGCTGGCAACAGTGGCTGGATCCCGCCACCGCGCAGGCGCAGGCCAGCTGGGATGCGCTGCGCCGCGCCAACCAAGCGTGGTGTGGTGACCATGAGCTGCAAGGTTTGCTGCATGCGCTGGACGGCCGTTATGTGAAACCGGCCCCGGGCGGTGACGTGTTGCGCAACCCCGACGTACTGCCCACGGGGCGCAACATGCACGGCTTTGATCCGTTTGGCTTGCCCAGCGCCTACGCCCAACGCAGCGGGCAGCGACAGGCCGAACGTTTGTTGGCACGCTACCGCGCCGACCATGGCCATTGGCCGGAATCGGTGGCCATGGTGTTGTGGGGCACCGACAACCTAAAAACCGGCGGCGACGCCATTGCCCAAGCATTGCACCTCATGGGTGCGGCGCCGCGGTTTGATAGCTACGGCCGTTTGGCCGGCGCAACTTTGGTGCCGCTTGAGCAACTTGGGCGACCGCGGATTGATGTGGTGCTGACGTTGTCGGGGATATTTCGGGATTTGTTGCCGCTGCAAATTCGGCTGTTGGCCGAGGCGGCGTTTTTAGCGGCCGAGGCCGACGAGCCCGAAGACATGAACTGGATTCGCAAGCATGTGTTGGCCTGCCAGCAGACGCACGGTTGCGATTTTGAAAGCGCGGCTTTGCGGGTGTTCAGTAACGCCGAAGGCACCTACGGTGCCAACGTGAACTTGCTGATTGACAGCGGCCAGTGGGACCAAGCCGACGAGTTGGCCGACGCCTTTAGCCAACGCAAAGGGTTTGCCTATGGACGCGGCGGCCAACCCCAGGCCCAGCAAGCGTTGCTGCGCGAGGCGTTGGCACACGTTGCCATGAGTTATCAAAACCTTGAGTCGGTGGAATTGGGCGTGACCTCGGTGGACACCTACTTCGACAGTTTGGGCGGCATGACACGCGCAGTGGCCAAGGCGCAAGGACTCAGCAGCGACGCCATGCCGGTTTACATTGGCGACCAAACACGCGACGACGAAGCCCACGCGCAGGTGCGCAGCCTGCGCGAGCAAGTGGCGCTTGAGACGCGCGGGCGCATGCTCAACCCCACCTGGACCGACACCATGCTGCAGCATGGCTACGAGGGCGTGCAACAAATCGAAGCGCACCTTACCCACACCTTGGGTTGGTCGGCCACCACCGGTCAGGTGGAGCCGTGGGTGTATCAGCGCCTGAGCGAAACCTACATGCTCGACGACGCCATGCGCCAGCGCTTGGCTGCACTTAACCCCACCGCGTCGGCGCGCATGGCAAACCGGCTGTTGGAGGCATCGGAGCGTAATTTTTGGCAACCCAGTGCCGAGCATTTGGAGGCGCTGCGACGCGCCAGCGATGCGTTGGAAGACAGTCTTGAAGGCATACAACAAGGAGCGGCGGCATGAATACCGTGGCAGTACCCGTGACAGCAATCGGCCGCGGCGCACGCCCTGGCGAAGACGGCGAGGGCAGCGTGCAGGTGTCGTTGGACCCTAACTTAAAAATTGGTAACGCCAAGGTGTTTGCCATTTATGGCAAAGGCGGAATTGGCAAAAGCACCACGTCTTCGAATTTGTCGGCAGCGTTTTCTCACATGGGCAAGCGGGTGCTGCAAATTGGTTGCGACCCCAAGCACGACTCCACCTTTACCTTAACCAAGCGCATGTTGCCCACGGTGATCGATGTGCTGGAGACGGTGGACTTTCACCCCGAAGAGCTGCGGGTGGAAGACTTTGTATTTGAAGGCTACAACGGTGTGATGTGTGTGGAGGCCGGTGGGCCACCAGCAGGCACCGGCTGCGGCGGCTATGTGGTGGGGCAAACGGTGAAGCTACTCAAAGAGCACCACCTGTTGGAAGACACCGACGTGGTGATTTTTGATGTGCTGGGCGACGTGGTTTGTGGTGGCTTTGCAGCCCCGCTGCAGCACGCTGACCGGGCGTTGATTGTGACCGCCAACGACTTTGACTCGATTTTTGCCATGAACCGCATCGTGCAAGCGATTGGTGCCAAGGCAAAAAATTACAACGTGCGCCTCGGTGGTGTGATTGCCAACCGCAGCGCCGGAACCGATCAAATCGACAAATACAACCAACAAATTGGGCTGCAGTTGGCGGCGCACTTTCCCGACCTGGATGCGATTCGCCGCAGCCGACTGAAAAAGTCCACATTGTTTGAAATGGATGAAGGCCCCGAGTTGGAGGCGGTGCGCCAAGAGTACATGCGTTTGGCTGCGGCGTTGTGGGTTGGCACCGACCCCATGAGCGCCGTACCCATGAAAGACCGCGATATTTTTGACTTGTTGGGTTTTGACTGATGCCAGACACCGCGTACCTGCAGCGCCGCGCGCAAATTGAGCACTACTTTGACCGCACCGCGGCCAAGGCATGGGAGCGGCTGACCTCAGACGCCCCGTTGGGTCGCATACGCGCCTCGGTACGCGCCGGGCGCGACGCCATGCGCGAGACGTTGCTGCAGTGGTTGCCTCTGGATTTGCAGGGCCAGCGCGTGCTTGATGCCGGCTGCGGCACGGGCTTGTTGGCGCAGGCGTTGGCTGAGCGTGGGGCGCAGGTGGTGGCGGTGGATTTGTCACCAACGTTGATTGAACTGGCCCGGCAGCGACAAGCCGAGGGCAGCACAAACGTGCAGTACCTGGCCGGTGACATGCTGGACGACGCCTTGGGCGATTTTGATTACATGGTGGCCATGGATTCGCTGATTCACTACGAACCGCAGCAGCTGGCCGATGCTTTGCAGCGCTTGGCGCCACGGGTTCGGCAGGCGATGCTGTTTACTTTTGCACCGCGCACCCCGGCGTTGGCGCTGATGCATGGGGTGGGTCGTTGGTTTCCGCGCGGTGAGCGCTCGCCGGCGTTGCAGCCCATGGCGCAGACGCGCCTACGCCCGCTGCTGAATCAGGCGCTGGGTGCGGCGTGGCAAGAGGGGCGTGGGCAGCGCATCTCGCGCGGCTTTTACACCTCGCAGGCTTGGGAGTGGCATCGGTGAAGGCTTGGCGCATGCACCCCCCGGCGTGGGCGCAAGCCCTGATGGCGCGTTATGTGCCGTTTGCAGACGCGGCTTCAGCCGATTTGCCGTTGGCCAAGTTGTGGCGCTTGTCGTTGTTTCAGGTGGCGATTGGCATTGCCACGGCGTTGCTGGTTGGCACGCTGAATCGGGTGATGATTGTTGAGTTGGGCGTACCGGCGTGGTGGGTGGCGTTGTCGGTGGCGCTGCCTCTGGTGTTTGCGCCGATGCGCGCCATGATTGGCTACCGCAGCGATACCCATCCTTCGGCCTTGGGCTTGCGCCGCTTGCCGTATTTGTGGATGGGTAACCTGCTGATGTTTGGTGGCTTGGCGATCATGCCGTTTGCCTTGTTGCTGCTGGCCGACCCGCCCCCCGGCAGCCTTTGGCTGGGGCGTTTGGGCGCTGGTTTGGCGTTTGTGCTGGCCGGCGCGGGCATACAAATTACCCAAACCGCTGGCATGGCCTTGGCCTCGGATTTGGCCACCGCGCAAACCAGGCCGCGCGTCGTGGCGTTTTTGTATACCGCGCTGCTGGTGGGTTTGGTACTGGGTGCGGCCGGCTTGGGGTGGATGCTGGCCGATTTTTCACCCAAGCGCTTGATTCAGGTGGTGCAAGGTTGTGCCGTGGCGGTGATGGTGCTTAACCTCACCGCGCTGTGGCGCCAAGAGGCACGCGGTGCACGCCGTGGCGCACGCGCCCCAGGCGGCTTTGCGTTGCAATGGCAGGCCATGATGGCCATGCCCGGCATGCGACGCTTTTTGTGGACGGTGGGTTTGGGCACCTGCGCATTTAGCATGCAAGACATTGTGCTTGAGCCCTACGGCGGCGAGGTGCTGGGCTTGGCGGTGAGCCACACCAGCGCCTTAACGGCACTGAGCGCATTGGGTGCGATGTTGGCCTTTGCCTGGTCGGCGCATCAGGTGGCACGCGGCACCGATACCTGTCGGCTAGGGGCCAACGGCGTGTTGCTTGGCCTGCCAGCGTTTGCCATGGTGGTGTTTGCCGCGCCGTTGCAAGCGCCTTGGTTGTTTCAGTGCGGCGCGTTTTTAATTGGCATGGCGGGCGGCTTGTTTGCGGTGGGCATGCTGCTGACCGCCATGGAGTTTGTGCAAGGTGGCGCCAGCGGCTTGGTGTTGGGCGCATGGGGTGCGGTGCAAGCCAGCGCCGCGGGTGTGGCCATGGCATTGGGCGGTGCGCTACGCGACGGCGTGGGGCACTTGGCCATGGCGGGCCACTTGGGCGTGCCGTTGCAGTCGCCGGTGACCGGCTACAGCTTTGTTTTTCACCTAGAAATTTATTTGCTTTTTGTGGTGCTCATTGCGTTGGGCCCACTGGTGCGGCGCCGGCGGGGGCAAGCCCCCTCGGCCAATAGGTTGGGTCTGGCAGAAATGCCGGGATAAGGGTGTGCGTTGTTTTTATAAGGAGAAACGGTGATGGGAACAGGAGCAATCACGCAATACGTTGATGTGGCCCAGATCGTGTTGTACATGTTCTGGATATTTTTTGCTGGGTTAATTTTTTACCTTGTCCGAGAAGGGCATCGTGAGGGTTACCCCATGGACTCAGGCCGCGAAAACGGCCCGGTGATCACGGGTTGGCCCGTGCCCGAGCCCAAAACCTATCGCTTGGCCAATGGCCGCGAGGTGCTGGCGCCCGACTTTAATCGGCCCGACAGCAGCTACCAAGCGCAGCCTGTGACGCCGCTAAACGGTGCACCACTGGAGCCTGTGGGCAACCCGCTGACCGCTGGGGTAGGACCGGGTGCTTGGTCGGCGCGTGCCGATGAAGTGGACCGCACGTTGCACGGCGACGCCAAAATTGTGCCGCTGCGCGTGGCCTCTGACCATGGTGTGGCAAGCAAAGACGTGGACCCACGCGGCATGTCGGTGGTTGATGTGCACGGCAATGTGGCCGGCAAGGTTACTGATCTGTGGGTTGACCGCATGGAAATGATGTTTCGTTTTCTTGAGGTCACCACCCAAGGCGGTCGGCAGGTGCTGGTGCCCATGACGTTTGCGCGTATCACGCGGCAAAGCATCACGGTGCACGCCTTAATGGCCGATCAGTACGAGGGTATACCGGCCACGCGTAACCCCGATGAGATCACGCTGCTTGAGGAAGAAAAAATCACCGCGTACTTTGGTGCCGGTACCTTGTACGCCACCCCTGAGCGGCAAGAGCCACTGCTATGAGCGCGGTCCACGAGCACGAGTTTGAGGCCGCCCCAGGCCTGCCCGAGCCGTTGCCGGCAGGCGAACGCGTGCTGTGGCAAGGCGCGCCGCAATGGCGCACCTTGGCCGTGGAGGTGTTTCATGTGCGCGCGGTGGCGATTTACTTGGTGGCGATGCTGGCCTTGCAAGCCAGCGCCGGCGTAACCAGCTCCGTGACCGCCTATTGGCAGGGCTTGGCGGTGAGCGCCGTGCTGGCGTTGGTGGCATGGGGTGTGTTGTGTTGGTGGGCGTGGCTCAGCGCCCGCACCACGCTGTACACCCTGACCAACAAACGGGTGGTGATGCGCATTGGCATTGTGCTAACCCTGACCCTTAACTTGCCGCTACGCCGCCTGGCGGGTGCGGCGATTAAGCAGGGGCGGCACGGTGTGGG
>Ga0181569_10004616_pt1 | contig 10590 bp, 11 predicted proteins | sample 101ome_19_FD_132452 | JGI IMG/M metagenome (GOLD analysis project Ga0181569, IMG submission 132452) | Coastal salt marsh microbial communities from the Groves Creek Marsh, Skidaway Island, Georgia - 101405AT metaG (megahit assembly) | ecosystem: Environmental > Aquatic > Marine > Intertidal... | reverse complement strand
TGTTAGTCATTACCATCTCTGAGCCCATCATCCACAACCCACGACCAGGAGGTGTCCACTTCAAGTTGAACATACGATCAAAGGCTTCTTGTGCTGATGCGTGAGCCTTGCGGTCATTCCATGGTAGGCGGTTTGCTTTGCAATGATCCTTCTGGATTGTATACATGCCGTTGATGACACGTTCGCATACCTCCCACCACTTCTCTTTTGTGCCGTCTTCTTTCTTGCGTGAGTAGGTACGAATGAAGGTAATCTCACCTAGAGCATTTGTGCCTGCGTCACGGAAGCCAAAAGGAACTTCTTTGTCTTTATACTGATTGATGAAATCATCAGTCAACTTGAAACTAAACATTTACTTCATCTCCTGTTATGTATTTTATATATTCTTTATGGTCAATGCAACTATCTATTGCTGCGTCTTGGACAGAGATAACTCTGTTGTAATCTTGTCTTGCTAAGTCTAATGGAATGTCGTTATTTTTTATTGCTGTGGCGTATAGGACATTGTTTACCATACCCACGCCCTTCGCAACACTTACCCAACTCTCTAGTCCAAACAGGTCAAGGCCATCTACTGAGTAGTTGGGAAGGTCCCATCCCCAGCGGTTTAGCCTGTGCTGCAAACGTGCAGGTACATTTTCTGGATTACGATAGAAGGTCCAGAATGTGCTTCCTGTGCGAGTAGTCATGTAGTGTAGGTAAAGGAAGTCAAGCACATCTTCATTTGTTTCTTTTACCCAAGCGGTGAAGTCTGCAACAAAGTCTGGTGAGTCAAGTTGTGAGAAGTCCCTAAATGCTTGACGTAGATATTTTGTAGTGACCCAAATAGATGTTGCCTCTAGTGGCTCTACGAAACCTGCCGCCAGTCCTACTGCCAGCACATTGCCAAACAAGGGTGTGCGAACATATCCAGGGTTGAAGGAGATGGGGGTCTCTCGCACCCAATGTGCTTCTGGATACATCTTCTCTACCTCTGCCTTGGCTTCTTCTAAAGTTGTATAGTTTGAGTCATAGACATATCCGCAACCATAACGATGCTGTAGTGGAATCTTCCACACCCAGCCATGCTTCATAGCAACTGCCTCTGTGTATGGGGGTATATCGTCAATGTCTAAGAAGAATGGAATAGCAGAATCAACAGTAAGATAGTCAGAGAAAGAAACCCACTCTTGGTCTTTTACAAACACCTTAGCAAACCCAGAAGCATCAACAAAGAATTCTCCATCTACGGTTGTGCCGTCCTTTAGTTTGACGCAACACACTTTATCATCTTTGTATTCTACTTCTACTACATCTCCCTCAATGCGTGTGATGTTTCTCTCTGCCGCCAAATCTCGTAGGAAAGTAGCAAGACCCTGTGCGTCAAAATGTAAAGCAAAGTTTGCCTCATCTACCCAATCGTTATCTGAAAGACGACGGATAGGAACCTTACCCTTTTCAGATAGTTTGTGAGCAAAGTTGTATTCGGAAAACTCTCGTCCGTCTCCTACGCCATACGCCATAAGCATAGAGGTATGTGGTAACCAAACATCAGAGTCCATAGCATTGAGTCCAACACGAGGGGAAGCGACAAAACCATGATAATAAGAATGGTCTTCTATAACATCCCATCCCGTAAATTTGATACCGTTCTTGATGGTTGCATTGGCCTGCTTGAATAGTCTATCCATAGGGAATTCAAGTTCAGAAGCAAGTTGCATAAAGGGAGGGACTGTGCCTTCTCCTGCCCCGATGATGCCAACAGTTTCAGACTCTACTACGGTCACATTTGCATCAGGCAATCTATGTCGTAGGTAGAGTGCTGAGATCCATCCAGCCGTGCCGCCACCAACGACAACGAAATTAGATACAGACATGCTACTCCTAAATACTTGTTGTTTTGTTTACTTACTTTGCTTTTTCAAATGAGAATGCACTACCAGACTGCCATGATAGTATTATACCAGATATTTTCAGTTTGTCAAGAGGGTAATTGGGCAAAGCGAGCATTACCCTACCATTTATCGGCACCTGTGCCTGCTAACTTGCGAGTGCGTATCCTTTTCTGGTCTGCAATAAAAACAACATTTACATCAGCAGAAACATTTTCTAAGTCTGTCTCTGTATCTATTTGTACTATTCCATTGTTTGCGGCATCATTTAGTTGTGCCGCCAAAGTTTTGCTTGAGGTTACAACATCGTTTGTAAGCCTTATCATCAGATTTGCACCCTTATGTACGCCCGACCTGACGAGCCGTTTGAGAAGGTGTTCGCATGGTCGCCATCGCCTCCATACCCGCAGTTATCGACCACGGGATCTGAGCCATACTGCGATGACCCTCCCTTGCCGTAATCAAAATCCTCTAGAGCCCAGCCCGTAATCGTAAGGGCAGGGCCACCCATGCGGCCCGTCACGCCACCACCAAGACCAGCAGCACCGCCTCCGTAACCCGACGCAGGTGTTCCACCCGTGTAGTAAGGTTGACTATCTGTGACACGAGTAATGCCGCCCTGAGTGGTTGCATCAGCAAATGGATACTGAGTGTTTGGGCCAGCACCAGCAGAACCACTCCCGCCTGAACCTCCACGACAACTGAATGAAGTGACAATGTTGCCCACAGGTGTTTGTGGCGTGATTACAGTTGCACCTCCCTGTGCACTAGCAGTCGAACCTGGCTGACCAATAGTTACTGTGTAAGTGCCAGCAGGCAAGTAATAGTCGTGCATCTCCCATACAGCACCATGACCACCACCTGCTCCTAGGTTGCCAGTACCGTTGTAGGTGCCTCCGCTGCCACCAGCGGAACCCAGCCACCAACTAACAAACCCGCCACCGTCCTGTAAAACAAAAGTGCCGTCTGCAAGAAACTCCACAGTCCTGTACGTCTTGTCGTCCACAGTCTTGTCAAAGTAAGTGCCGACTGTTCCAGAAGCCTCATCAAACATCGCCGCACCAGATACACCAGCAGGACCAAATTCTGTATTTCCCCTTGAATACAATTTCATATCCTCAAGGCAGAAGACAACATTTACGCCTAGTTGATTGTCAAATACATCTGTTAGTTCTGCAATAGTGTCTACTTGCACTACCCCGTTATTTGCTACGGTGTTCATATCGACAGCCTTGAGTTGATCTCCTGCTGCCCAGTTTTTATGCCTAACGCTCATGCTGACAATGCCCCCGTAGTTTCCCACTTGTCTTTGCCTACACCAGGAGCCAAACGGCGAAAGGCTGTCCAGTCCTCAAGAGAGAAAACAAGATTTACTTCTTCAGGGAAGTTGCCAGCGTCAAGTGCATTTACGTTGTCTATCTCTACAAAAGTATTATTAGCAACCTTGTTGATGTTTGTATCATACACAGTATCTTGGACCTGTGCTAAGTATTTTCTGTAAGCCATTAGTTCCACCTCTCTGTATCTACTTTATTTTTGAATACCCGCCAGTCTCTCTCAAAGAACATCTTGTTTGAGTCTCTGCGACTATCATCTAAATAAACAAACCAACGACCATATTCTTCATCCCAATAACCAATGTTGTCAGGGAAACCTTGTGCCGCCTCAAAGTCTTCAATAAACCTAACTGGCCTTGTGCTATCAGGGTCATACACATCTCCTATGTTTGCGTTTTCCCGTGAAAACAAAAGGACAAGTTTTTCAGCATTAAGATGCTTCATGTTTTTTGCAAACCAAGCACGCATTGCTACATTAGTTTCTGCGTATGTGTCCTTGATACCAAAGTTATCTGTATCCATGACTGTGATATTGACTACCCTATTTCTGTCGTCTAACTCCGCTACTTCGCATATCATTTTATCTTCTTCCTCATAATAAAGACTCCGCTACCGCCACCACGAACGGCACCACCGTGACCGATAGCGGCTGACCCGCCTGCTCCTGTGTTTGCTGGACCAGGCACGTTGTTTCTTCCTTCACTCCATGCGAGGTATTTGTTTCCTGCTGAGTAGTATCCTGCTAAGGTTATTCCTACTGAGTGACCACCCTGTCCATATGTGGGACCAGAGCCTCCACCCCAGAATGTTCGACCTGACTGACCCTCTCCTGGTGTTCCTGCACCGCTGGGGCCACCGTCAGATCCTCCACCGCCGTTTCCTCCTGGCAGACCGCCCCACTTTTCATGTTGGTTGTTTGTATGATAAGTGTGACCCCCTTCACCACCACCACGAGGGTTGTAGATGGTTGTTGAATCTGTTGTGCGTACAAGAGAAGTTCTACCACCTTCATTCTGTCCGTTAGAGCGACCCCAACCAGCAGCCTTGCCTGCCCCAATTGTCACAGAATATTCTCCTGGGGCAAGATCATAACTTGTCACCCAACGTGTTCCACCTGCTCCACCGCCGCCAGCACCGTGGGGGCCTGTTTGTGACCCACCTCCTGCACCGCCTGATACAACAACTAGGTCAACAGTTGCTCCTGGTTCTTTAACAGTAAAGGTGTCATTTCCCTTAAAAGTATATGTATCATATGTGCTTCCCTCATAGTCAAAACGCTCAACAGATGTAGAAGCGGCTCCATTTCCATCATTAGATAATTCGATGGTCTCTTTCTGTACGATGAGTGGTTGGAAGTCTGTCGCTGTTCGTCCATAGGTCATGTTATCTTCTAGGCAATATACTACGTTTACTTCTGATAAATCAGTAAATACCGTTGCCAATTCTGCTACAGTATCAATTTGAACTACCCCGTTATCACTAGCCGTGTTGAGGTCTGCGGCAAACAGACGGTCCCCAATGGACCAACTTTTGTATCTAATAGCCATAGGGTTATTATACCATAACTTACCATTTACCAACTGGGCACTTGGCTTTTTTAAGTTTGGTCTTTGCTTTCATAAAGCACCCGCATTTGCGACATTGCTCTGTTGACTTGATAAAAAAGGGGCATTCTCTACATATATCCATTCTGCGTTCTGCTGCCTGAGGTGTAGTATGGTTATTTTTATTGAGTATATGCCATGGCTTAACCGTCATCAGACTCCCTAGTTGGAGGTGGTGGTCCCTCAAACATGACCCTATCATCTCCATCCAAGAGAGAGAAGTCAAGAACGAATGGTGTTCCGTACTCATTATCTTTGTCATCGATTGTTGGGGTATATCTTGCGTCTCGGTTTAGTGTTGAGGGGCCTAGTAGCCACCATGCTTGTGATAACATTATTGACTCAGTATCCATTCTGTTTCAGAGATTTTTGTTAGGATGCTCAGGGCAGTTACCTGAGTTCCTGGGTATAAATATTCTAAGCCACCATCAATAACAATGTTGATAGGCTCATCTAAGGGGTCGATAGTTACTTGGAAACCTACATCCAGACCAGCAGTAATGTTCCATTGCTCTACCGCTGTGTTTGTCCCCACAAGAAACTTTTGTAGGTGCTCTGACCCAATTTGGAATGCAACACCTACATCTTGTGTGATTTGTTCGATGGGAAAGTCTTCTGGGATAGTATCAGCAAACTGACGGAATGCCTGAGGCATATCGACTCTTGCTTCATATGCAGGAACCTCTGCGTTCCAACCTACACTTCTTGGAGGCAAGGGGGTAGTGGTGTATGTATCGGTTAAGATAGGGTCAGACATATCAAATCACCTTACTCACAACAGTTAACATATTTACTGGAATAGTTTCGTTTGTCTTATCTACTTTTCCAGAACTCAATGTTACAGGGTTAGTATAGCACAATACAGCACATTGGAATCCTACTTCCATATCTTCTGGCATGTTTAGCACACCGCCATCTTCCATAATAAGAAGTTTGCGATAGTGGTTTTCATTTATTGTTGCCCCGCTTGTTAGATATATCTCAGAGAGGCTGGTAGAAACAGGCCAGTCTTTTGATGTGCCTGCTGGTGGGTTTATGGGTGTGGTTATTGTATCGTCCCAAACATAACTTGTTAGATACCAGTCATTTCCACCTAACCAAGCGTCAGGGTAAGCATCCACAAAATCGTCTGTGCAGATCTCTTCTCCATAAGCAGCGGGGCCATTTACAACAATGTCTTCTCTGGCTCGTGTTTCCCTATTCTTATGATTATACCAGTAGCAGTCAAGTGAATGCACCTCGGCCTCTGGTGGAGGTGGTGGAGGCAATGGCTTAGGACCAATGTTTGCAGATGCATAAGACTGCACCTGCCTTGCATCATTTGTTACACCTGTGAAGGTTACTTCATATATACCGTTTGCTGGTCGTGTTGTTATTGTTTCAGAAAATACCTGAGAGTTTCCTACGGAAATAGAAGCGGAAGATGGAGAAAGACCTGGCTGTGTATGAGTAACAGTAAGAGTGTTTGACTCAGATGTGTTGGTTACTGTAAATGTTGGTGTAATGGTATCTGCTGGCTGGTCTCCTGTCCATTCTCCTGCGTCAACATTTGTGCTCAATGAAATACTTGGGACTACAACCTCCGTTGGCTTTTCTGGAATAGCGTGCTCTACATTTACGAATGTTTCAATCTCGCCTTGATATATTCTAAAAGTAGCACGGAAGATGTTATCTGGTTCATTTGTTGTAATGCTTTCTGTAAAATTAACATTTGACGCATTGGCTATGCTTGTGTCTTGGGGAGTCATATTTGTCCTATTTGTAACGGCAACATTAAGATCTGCACCAGAAGTGTTTGCAGCGTTGATGGTTACCGTAAGACTATCTTCTGCCCCTGAACCAGTCCATTCTGTATTAGATGGTGTAAGGGTAACAGTCAATGCTGGTGGGTAATCGATGCCCTTTACAGTCTCTACCATAGCACTATATGCTGTAGTTTCTGTGTTGATATCTAAACCTCCAAGGTCTGCTGTCCTGTCCCATGCATACCAGAAGATAAACTTACCGCCTGCCTGAGAATAAGTATTGGCAACAAGGTCATAGGTAGTCTGGTCTTCTGGGAGAACAGGGCCAAGAAGGTTATAGTTTGTTTCTGTAATCCATGTTTTATTAGGGCCACTATTAGTTGAGATGATGCTTCTGTTTTCATCTAACTGCCGTCGCCATTCCGTGTCGTCGGCACCTGTTGCTGGATAGATGTGACAGGCCATAGCATCAAAATTAGCCCAAGGTCCAAAAGAGCCTTGTGTTCCTGCTAGTGCTTCAACAATCTTGGTAGCACGAGATACACGCCCCGATGTGCCCACAAAGATACTTGGCCCAATCATAACAGCAGAAGGGTCAACGGTCTTCATTGTCCCTGCCCCACGCTTGAGCATACGAGCAAGGTCGTCACGAGTGCTTGCGTCCCAGGGAGCCATGTATCCAAGCAACTGTGGCTCATTCCAAAACTCATAAGCAGAAATCTTTCCTGCGTATCTTTCTGCTAAAGCATAACAAAACTTATTCCACTCATCAATGCCTTTGCTAAATGTAACCCCATAAGGGTCTGTGCCTCCTGATGAAATAGAAGGTAGTGAGTTTGAGCCTTCACCCATCCAAGCCTTGTAGTCAGTCTCATTAGGATTTCGGGCAAGCCATTTTGGTGTCCCACCAATACAATACACTATTTTTTTGCCAGCATAGAGTGTGTCTACTAGATAGTCTAGTCTTGCCCAGTTGTATCTGTCTACCCCTTCGTGAATGCGATTCCAATAAACCTCGTTATCCCACATACGAATCCAGTCAATTTGACTATTTGGTGCTTCTGGATCTTGGGTGTAGTGCATCCCAATCATAGACATATTAGGCCACGCTCACAACTGATGTAATAGCAGCCAAGGAGAAGTCTGTTGCGATTGAACCCTCCTTAGGTACACGCAAAAGGGTCATGGTGGAGTTTGCTTCAAGAATAACCTTAGTATATGTGCCATCGGTTTCCACTACTTGATCGGCCCAGAAGAACCTAACAGACTCAACGGGGTCTGCAATAATTTCCATAGCAATAGCAGAAGCATTGCAGATATTAATAATACTTCCTAGAGCGTATCCAGCCTCAATAGTCCAAGCAGCACCATTATACTTATTAATGAGAAGCACACCATTCTTTTCTAGTTCTTTATCAACAACGTAGGTTGCGGCATCGTGGACAGAAACAGTAAGACCAGATGTATAATCTGAAACGTCTGTGGGGGTAGAAACAATAACATCGCCAGCAATCTTTACGATAGACCCCATAGTGTATTGCCTAACCTGTGAGACTCCTTGATAGGTTTCCTCAGGGTCTACAAACACATTGCCAGCAGTAGAAACAATAGCACAGTTAAAACCGTCAGTTAGTCCAGGGTCAAAGGTGATGCTAGTTTCGGGCACCTTACAAGAAATAAGGGCACCAGAATGTGCCTGAGTAATGTTGAATGCGGCTGAGCCTGCGTCGATAACACGGATGTTTCCACCGATAGGAATGCTGTCAGCAAAGTTTTTGAATGCTTCGGGAGCATCTGCTACCTCTTCCATAGTGGGGATAGCATATGGCCCTGTAACTGCGTCTGGATAATTTTCAGGCATACGACTATTATACCACACTACAAAGTGTATTCGATACGGTCTTGACTATTAAGAAGTGAAATGTCGTAATACCAATCTTCAATGGGTGGTGCTGGGCCACCTGACTGTACCCCGATGTGCCACAAGCCCCATTCTACGTTATTTGTATATCCTGAGAAACCAAGATTCATAACTGTAGGAGCGTGCTCGTCTGCTAATGCCTCGTCCCATAGTTTCAAGGAGTAGAAGGCAACTTCCTTATCTCCAACAATGAGGTCTGCGTCTGTTGATATATCACCCAAGTCAGTTATGTCTGCTGTGCCGACCAAGGCCCCATTAAGAAAGATAGAGGCTGTGTTGTCTTCTCTTGATACTTTTGCTACAAGTTTTTGCTTGCCCTCTTTTTCTCGTGCCTTTCCTTTTACCGTTATCGTTTTGTTACCATCTGACAAAATAAACTTTGGATATCCTCTTTCATCAAAGCCAAGAGACCAACCCACTCCATTCTCTTTCTGCACAAGTTCTTGTTTTTCCGACTTGGTGATTTCTTCCAAAAGCACACCTACGGTAAAGTTATTCATATCAATGTTTTTTAGTGGAAGTTTCATCTTGGTTTTATTATTCATAAATATTGTATCTTCTTCTACTAACTTTACCCCCGTAGTTTCGCCATCGCCAAAGGAATACAATTCTTTTCCATCTGCTACTACAGAAAAGTCATAAATACTGAAAGGTTTATCTCTGTTATCAGATCGTGACCCTATCGTTATATCTGTGTAATCTTTTAGTTTTTGTCCTTTTGCATACCCCACATTTACCCAGATGAAGTCAGTCACTCCTGCCCCCTCGTATCGGGGGTATCCAAGGTATAAGTCTGCAAGACCATTTTCATAAGTAAACCTAAGACCAACAACATCGCTATCAGTTATAGCGTCAAAGGTTTGCTCTCCCGCAAACTGAGATATACCAGAAACCTTGATAGTATCATTTACTAAACTCATGTAAAACTTACCGACATTAAATAACTCGTAGTCAAAAGGTTGATTCTCAAAAGCAATACGAATGTCGTAGGAAGAAGCATTAGCAAACTCACTCGTCAAAGGAAGTGTTATGTTTGCTTGGCCTGCACCCGCAGGGACATAAAAGTATGGCTTATCTTTCTTGATGGAAAACTTAGGGTCGTTTCCTTCTGAGTCTTTGAAGTGAAACTCTACTTTGTTGCCGTTAGAAACAAAGGTAGATTTTGTTGGTAGTGCGTCTTCAAAACTAACTGATATATCATTTACAATAACTTCATATACCCTTCCTGCTGTAGAAATAAAACCATACTCACTACCCATGACATTGATGTGATCTCCTGCTGTGATAATGTCTAATGCCTCATCATTTGCTGAGCCTAAAATAGACCAGTTTCCTTTATCGTCAGACTCAAAGAAATAAACATCTGTGCCGTATTTTGATAGACTATGTGTAATGCGTAACCAAGGTTTTGTAAATGGTTCATCAGATGTGTATGTGCTAACGGTGGGTGTATCTGTTTGAATGTGTGTCTTGATACCTTCTCGTATGATGTGAGTAGAAGCCATCTTTGTAAAGTTTAGTTTGCCTTCTGCATCAATGAATACTTCAAAACTCTCCCTACCCTTTTGCCAGCGGGAAACAAGAGTGTGAATGCCAGGAGCGTTATCTCCTAGTTCAACACGCATCTGTATGTCCAATACCTCACCTGGAACAAAGTCTTTTTCTAAAACAGCAATACGAGCATACTCATTGTCTGTGAGAGTAACAGACTGACCATCCATTTGGAAATCGTTATCAAAGGAATAGAAGAATAGGTCTTGTGCGGAGCCAGAAGCCCCATTGTTTTTTAAAGCAGAGAAACTATCGCTAGGCTCATTAACATCAACAGAAACCAAAGGGCTAGAGAATGTAGCAGCAGCAGGTCCATTAGGAAAGTTTAGAAACCATAGTCCGTTCTCGTTGTTAGGCATATTACCATTATACCAGACTTAGTAATCTTCTGGGTCAATGTCTGTTGGTTCTTCTTCCTTATTTTCCTTGACAGCATTATTTGTTGCCGCCACGGTTCCGATAGACCCTGCAACCATAGCACCCAAAAGTGCAAAGGCAGCAGAAGCAGTACCAGTATCAAGACCTTCACCTGTGCGAACTGCACGAATAATAGCACCAATA
>Ga0181569_10004612_pt1 | contig 10596 bp, 7 predicted proteins | sample 101ome_19_FD_132452 | JGI IMG/M metagenome (GOLD analysis project Ga0181569, IMG submission 132452) | Coastal salt marsh microbial communities from the Groves Creek Marsh, Skidaway Island, Georgia - 101405AT metaG (megahit assembly) | ecosystem: Environmental > Aquatic > Marine > Intertidal zone... | reverse complement strand
TATACCGACAATCTGCCTAATTCCCGTTACCCTAAAACGATGGAAGCATGTCAAAATGGGCGGGCTTTCATTACAACTGACCGCGATGATATCGGGCGGGGCATTGCTGCTTTATTCCAGCTCCATCATATACACGGATGTTGTGCGCGCCATGCTGCTGTTTTATCTCACGCCGATATGGGCGACGATATTGGCGCGGGTCTTTCTGGGCGATGCGATCACCCCAAGCCGCATAGTTGCTATGGCGATGGCCATTCTGGGCATGTTGACCATTTTTGGTCTGGGCGTGCAGTTTCCCATTCCGCAAAATATAGGAGATTGGCTTGGTATTGCCTCGGGGGTTCTTTGGGCGGTAGCGATGGTGCGCCTGCGAATGTCTGAAAGCCATTCAGCCATCGAGTTGACGGCCGGTTTTTTTCAGTGGTCGCTCATCTTTTCGGCAAGCGCTGCCTTTTTGCTGGCCCCTGCATATATTCCAAGAGTCGAGCAGGCTTTACCGGCGCTGCCATTGCTACTGATTTTCATGGCTCTTCTGGTTTTACCCGGAACCTATGCCTCGCTTTGGGGGCCGAAATATCTAAGCCCGGGTATCGTTGGCCTGTTGTTCATGACCGAAATCGTCGTTGGGGCAATTTCGGTGGCGCTTCTGGCTGGCGAACCCTTTGGCATCCGCGAACTTACGGGCGTTTTGCTTATCTCCGGGGCGAGCATGCTGGAACCACTCTTGGCGCTCCGTCGCCCACTTAGAAATCTCCATCCAAATGATTAAACGGCGCTCTAAACTTGCAGGAATTTTTCTTTAAAAGCCTTGGAACCCAGCGCAATATCTGCAATTGCCTCGATCTTTTTGCGAGCCTCTTTATGCTTGGCGGCGCTTATTTCATCAAAAGGCAACAGTTTTTCGATGGCAAATTGCATTTCCGATATGGCCATATTGGTCTCGACCGGGTGCGGCAACAGGCCGGCGCGCACCCAAATGCCATCAATATGAACCCCCAGATGGCGCGCCACCTGCTCAGCCTCCTGTTCAGGTAAAAAATGCTTCAACTCGTGCATCAGGTTGGTTCTGATGCGTTCATTATTAGCAATCTGAACGCGCTGGCATTCTTTATTATGGGGCACTTCAGAAATCAGAGAGACCCAAGCTTGGCACACTTGACGATTAAAAATCGTTTCAAAAAAATTGGCGACGATAATCGCCCAGAGCCGTTCATAGGGGGTAACTGCATAGCGGTATAATTCGACAACGGATCCGCTTAGCAACGTGTTCGAACTTCGAAACACGGCCTCAAGCAAAGCACTTTTATCTTTAAAATGGTGCAGCACCACACCTTTTGAAACGCCAGCAATATCGCCAACTTTTTCCAATGTGGTTTTTCGCAAACCGTATCGTATTACCGCCTCAAAGGCCGCACGAGACAGTTCGACGCGTCTAATGGCTCGGATGGAACTGGTTCGCATATAGGGGCACCTTCAAAAATCTACGTTGCTTTTATTGGCATAGTTTGGTCGAAAAACCCACAAAAAACAACCATTGACATAAAAAACTTTCTAATGGTAAGTTTTATTCACAATAAGAAAGAAAAGGGACGACTACCAACAGTGGAAGGTCGATAATCAAAGGGAGTAATCATGCAACAGATTAGTAAAGTAACCAGCATTCTTGGCTTTGCTATGCTTGGATTGGCTGGCAGCGCCGCTGCCGATAGCAGCGATCCAATTAAGATCGCGGTCAATGAATGGACAGGACAGCACGTATCGGCACATATCTCGGGCAGCGTTTTGCAAGCCGCGGGATATAATGTCGAATATGTCACCGCCGGCGCGGTGCCGCAATTTGCGGCCATTGCGCAGGGAAATCTACATCTGCAGCCCGAAACATGGGGCAATAACGTGGGAGACATTTACCCTAAATCTGTTGCCAATGGTGATATCGTTGTCTTGGGCTCAACAGGCCTTGAGCCAACGGAAAGCTGGATGTACCCAAGCTACATGAACGCGCAATGCCCCGGATTGCCGGATGTGAACGCATTGATCGCCTGCTCGCAGCTTTTTGCCGCGGCTGAAACGTTTCCCAAGGGGCGTTTAATCACCTATCCCGCCGATTGGGGCACACGCTCCAAGGATTTGGTTAACAGCGCAGGCTTGCCATTTGAACCGATTGCAGGCGGATCGGAAGGCGCTATGATTGCCGAAATGCAGGCTGCCTATAAGACACAATCCCCCATGTTGGTGATGTTTTGGGAGCCGCATTGGGTTCACTCAGAGATGGATTTCGACTGGGTTCAATTCCCCGGCTATACCGAGGATTGCGACATCAACCCCGAACCCGGCATTTACCCCGACAAAACAGGCGATTGCGGCTTCAAACAAGCAAATATTTCCAAAATTGTGTCGCGTGATTTTGAAACCAACTGGCCCGGTGCCTTCAAAATCATGAAAGCCTTGTCCATCGATAATGCTATGCAGAATTCGCTTCTTTTAGAGATCGATTTCAACAAACGTGAGCTTGAAGAAGTGATCGCAGAGTGGATGCAGAATAATGAATCTACTTGGAAGCCTTGGGTTGCCGCGGGTAGCTGATCCTGCCCGCAGCTAAACACTCAAACGGGGCGGTCTCATTCCACTGCCCCGTTTCGCGACTAACTCTAACAAAATTTCTGAAATAATTTTTTGGCCATGTTGAAACAGGCCAAAGGCGCTGAAATACTCGGGCGTATATAAAGTATATAAAGAGGGGGGGTAGCATGACACAGAAGAGCGAGGCCAGCGTTAAAATCGCCTGTCGCAATGTCTGGAAAGTATACGGCAATGATCCCAATGCTTATTTTGATCGCCCCACCGGCCCCGCCAGCGATAACATCCCAAAATTGGTAGATAAGATAAGGCAGAACGGCGCAATCCCAGCGGCTGCAGATGTTTCTTTCGAAGTTAATGAGGGTGAGATTTTTGTTATTATGGGCCTGTCCGGTTCCGGTAAGTCAACAATGGTGCGTTGCCTGTCACGCCTTGTCGAGCCGACTCGGGGGGAAATTTTACTCGATGGTGAAGATCTGCTTAAGAAAAACAAGTCTGAACTGATCGATATCCGCCGTCACAAAATGGGTATGGTTTTTCAAAGCTTTGGGTTGCTTCCGCATCTATCTGTGGCCGAAAACATCTCATTCCCTCTCAGCCTGCAAGGCCTATCGGCCAAAGAACAACGCGAAAAAACAGCGCGGGTGATTGAACTGGTTGGGTTGGAAGGGCGCGAAAAAAGTTTTCCGCGGCAACTCTCGGGGGGACAGCAACAACGGGTGGGAATTGCGCGTTCCTTGGCCGTAGAGCCAGAACTGTGGTTTCTGGACGAGCCATTTTCCGCGCTTGACCCGTTAATCCGGCGCCAGATGCAAGATGAGTTTTTGCGCATCCAATCAACGTTAAAAAAATCCATCGTCTTCATCACGCATGATTTTCTAGAGGCGCTGCGCATTGCTGACCGAATGATGATCATGCGCGATGGCATGGTGGTACAGATCGGCACACCCGCTGAATTGATAATCAATCCGGCAGATGACTACGTTGCTGAATTCACCAGTGATGTCCCTTTGACGCGTGTGTTGTTGGCGCGCGATGTGATCGACGATACCGCAACGCTACACGCGGGCATGTTTGAAATGCAAGAAACGGTTTGCGTTGAAGATCTGCTTTGCCATCTTGCAATTCATCGCGACGGTGTTGCGGTTGTCCGGAATGGGAACCCCATCGGCGTTGTCACCCCGACATCGGTGGTATGTGCCTTGTCGAAGGGTTCAGAAGTTAAAGCTGATGCCACGCGGCAGCAGGAGGCCGGATGATGCGCGCCAACACGGATGCCGTTGAACACTCTCAAAGGCCGGCAGGGCGTTTTTCCTTGGTCCTTTGGGTCACTATACTGGCTGTGACCTTAGGCTTGCTGGCCCTGCGCGACGCGGCCCCTTGGCTGATCATCTTTCCCGACGAATGGGTTATGCCGATTGTATCTGTTTTAAACACCATCATGACCTGGGTCGTAGAGGCAACAGGAGCATTTTTTCGCGCTGTTTCTACGGGTCTTGACGTGCCGATGGATGCGGTGCGCAGCCTTTTAACCTGGCTGCCCTGGTCCGTCTCAGTGTTTATATTGGTGAGTATCGCCTACGCGGCATCGGGGTGGAAGCTTGCTGTTTTTACAGCTCTTTCTGTCAGTTACATGCTGGTTGTGGGGCTTTGGATTGAATCGATGAATTCGCTCGCTTTGGTGGTGGTATCGGTGCCGCTGGCCGTGTTGATTGGATTTGCCATCGGAACTGCAGGGTTTTTCTATCCGCGCGCGGAACGTGCCATCATGGTCACCTTAGATGCGCTGCAAACTATTCCAGCCTTTGCCTATTTGCTGCCTATACTGTTGCTATTTGGTTTTGGCGTAGTTGTGGGGCTGATTGCGAGCATTTTATATGCCTTCCCTCCGATGGTACGCAACACGCTGCTTGGTCTGCGCCGCGTTGCGCCGGAAGTGATCGAATCTGGTTTGATGTCGGGGGCCACCGCGACCCAATTGTTTTTTCGGGTGCGCGTGCCAAGCGCAGCAAGACAAATTATGTTAGGGATCAACCAGACCACGATGGCGGCCTTTTCAATGGTGATCATTGCTTCAATTATTGGTGGGGCCTCCGATATTGGCTGGGAAGTTTTATCGGCGATGCGCAAGGCACGGTTTGGCGAAAGCTTGGTGGCAGGGGTGGTGATTGCCTTGATGGCCATGGTTATGGATCGTATAACGGCGGGGTTTGCAAACCGAAAACCAAGGGAAACGCATCTTGCTTCCGAACCGTTTTACAGGCGTTATCAATTTACTTTAACCGCCGTGATGGGCGCCTTATGCCTTTATTTTACCAGCCTTATTTTGCCACCACTGCAAGCCTATCCAAAGGCTTGGGTCTACGACCCGTCTGGCCCTTTGAACAGCGCGATCGATTATATCATCATTGAATATGCAGCTTGGATTGCGCTGATTAAAAAATGGGCGTTCTTTTACCTAATGCTTCCAATCAAAATGGGGTTAGAACAGGTGATTTCACCCTTTTCATGGGGGTTCACATTTACCCCCGCGTTGAAGGCTGGTTATGCTTTGACGGCACTGGCATTGATGGCGCTTGCAGGGCTGCGCGGGCGGCAGAGACTTGCGATGGTGATTGGCTTGCTGGCGATTGTGCTGTTTTTTGGATTGACCCGTATGCCATGGCCAGCGCTCTGGTTGATTATGGCCTTTGTTTGCTGGCAGTTATCTGGCCCAAAGCTGGCTTTCTCCGTTTTAATCGGGCTCGCCTACCTGTTACTGTCAGGCATCTGGCCGCAGACTTTGCTGAGTGTTTATCTCTGCGGCATTGGCGTCGTTTTATCATTCACCCTCGGCTCTGCACTGGGCATTTTGGCCTCTGAATTCAAACCTGTTTCGCGATTTTTGCGGCCCATTAATGACACGCTACAAACCATGCCACTCTTTGTGTTGCTGATCCCTTTTGTAATGATCTTCAAAATTGGCGAATTCACAGCCCTACTGGCTGTGATAGCTTATGCCATGGTCCCTGCAATCCGGTATTCTGAGCATGGATTGCGAAACGTACCACATGAGGTGGTTGAAGCAGCCACTTGTATGGGCTGCACCCGTTGGCAATTATTGTGGCGGGTAAAAATTCCCTTGGCCCTTCCTGAAATGATGCTGGGCCTTAACCAAACAATCATGTTCGGGATTTCTATGTTGGTTATCGCGGCCTTAGTGGGCACCAGCGGCCTAGGCCAACAAGTCTATATCGGATTGGGAGATGGTGATTTTGGCGTTGGTATGACCGCGGGGATCGGCATGGCGATTATCGCAATCATCGCAGACCGAATGACCGCTGCCTGGAGCGTGAAGCTGCAGGAACGCTACACATCAAACCCAGCCGGCTGAAGGTTAGCGCTATGGTAAAAACACCTGCCCTGCCCCTGACAAGTACGCATTGGGGCACATATCGCGCCAAGGTCGCAAATGGCCGCGTGCAAGCGCTGCTACCCTTCGAGCATGACCAAGACCCCTCGCCCATTGGGCCAGGCATTTTGGATGTGCAACATGGGCCAATGCGCATAGATATGCCCATGATACGCAAAAGCTGGTTTGAGGGCAAAGCTGGCCAAAGCACCGATTTGCGCGGGCGCGAGCCGTTCGTGGCCGTAAGCTGGGCGGAAGCGAACCGTTTGGTTGCGGATGAGCTCACGCGTGTGCGCCGCGATTTTGGCAATCAGGCGATCTATGGCGGCTCTTACGGTTGGGCCAGCGCCGGCCGGTTTCACCACGCCCAAAGTCAGCTTAAGCGGTTTTTGAACTGCATCGGTGGCTTTACCAGTTCAAAATTCACCTATAGTTTTGCCGCTGCCGAGGCTATGGTGCCGCATATCCTGGGCAGCTTTCGCGCTTATCTGGACACCTGCACAAGTTGGGAGGTGATCCGGGACCACACGCAGCTTTTTGTCTGTTTCGGAGGCGTGCCGCTGAAAAACGGTCAGATCAGTCAAGGCGGCACCGGATGTCATATTCAGCGCGATGCCCTGTTGGCCGCAAGCGGCGCGGGAATCGAGATTATCAATGTCAGCCCGATAAAATCTGACATGCTTGAGCAGGTTGGCGCTGAATGGCTGCCTCTGCGCCCAAATACGGATGTGGCGATGATGCTGGGGCTCGCGCATACTTTGCAGGTCGAAGGGCTTACAGATCAGGCGTTTTTGGATCGTTATACACAGGGATTTGAAGCCTTCCTGCCTTATTTGATGGGCGAGCAAGACGGCATCGCAAAAACCGCAGATTGGGCAGCCGAGATTTGTGAAATTCCTGCAGAGACGATCCGCGGATTGGCCCGCCGCATGGCCGCCCAGCGCACGATGATTTCACTCAGTTGGTCGCTCACGCGTCAAGACCATGGTGAGCAACCCTTCTGGATGGGTATTACATTGGCCTCAATGCTAGGCCAGATCGGTCTGCTCGGTGGCGGGTTTGGATTTGGTTACAGCGCGATGAATTACATCGGAGGCAAATTCAAAAGCATTTCCGGAGCATCTCTTCCACAGGGAGAAAATCCGGTTGAAAACTTTATTCCGGTGGCCCGCATCACTGACATGCTGCTTAACCCGGGTCAGCCCTTCGATTTTGATGGGGAAGAATATACATATCCTGATATTAAACTGGTGTGGTGGGCCGGAGGCAATCCTTTTCACCATCATCAAGACCTGAACCTGATGATGCAGGCTTGGCAGCGGCCCGACACGATCATCGTCAATGAATGGTGCTGGAATTCACTTGCCAAACACGCTGATATCGTACTGCCCTGCACCACCCCGATGGAACGTGCTGATATCGCGATAACCCCGCGCGACCCCTATGTGATTTCCATGGCGAGACTGACAGAACCCTTTGCGCAGGCCCGCGACGATTATGAGATTTTTGCGGGCATTGCTGGGGCCATGGATGTTGCAGAGGCTTTCACCGAAGGGCTTAGCGCTGCGGATTGGCAAAGGCAGATATACGATCAAACAATCAATCGAGCCCATAAAGACGGCATCGAGATGCCCGAGTATGACCGTTTTCTTGACAAAGGCTGGTTTAAACTTGCAGATCCTGCGCGTCCCACCGTTATGTTAGAAGATTTTCGAGCCGACCCTGCAGCAAATCCGCTGACTACACCTAGCGGTAGAATTGAAATATTTTCACAAACGGTTGCAGATTTTGGCTACACCGATTGCCCCGGGCATCCGCTTTGGCAGGAACCCTATGAATGGTTGGGCAATGGGGCTAACTATCCGCTTCATCTGATATCAAATCAGCCAAAGGAAAAGTTACACTCTCAGCTCGATCACGGCTCTGTCAGCAAGGCCAGTAAAGTTGCAGGGCGCGAACCATTGCACATGCATCCTGACGATGCCCTCATGCGCGGGCTCAAAACCGGGGATCTTGTGCGTGCGTTTAACGATCGCGGTGCCTGCCTAGCTGGCATTGTGGTTGATCCGGCCATGCGCCCTGCTGTCGTTCAGATGAGCACCGGGGCCTGGTATGATCCCGATGAAACCGGTTTGTGCAAACATGGCAATCCCAACGTGCTGACCCGTGACAAGGGCACATCAAAACTGGGGCAAGGCCCAAGCGCGCATTCCTGCCTGATCGAGGTTGAATTGTTCACTGGCCCAGCGCCATCCGTCACCGCACATGCGCCACCCACCATCCTACGCCCCTGCCCAGATAACGATCGAATGGAAAAGACATGAGCAATCTTCAAGAAGGCTCTGATTTGCATAACAGCGTCGCTATAAGCGCCCGTCGTTTTGAGGAATCTCCCTTTATCGAACGCACACGCCGACCTGAGATGGTGAAAGGTGTTTATGCAGGGCGGTTCTTCACAATTTATATGGGTGAAGATTATCTCGATAAATATTGGTGTCTGCGTCAAAAAGCGCTGATCTTTGACGTCCCTGAAAAGCCGATCGAAATCTGCGGGCCGGATGCCGTTGCGTTTCTAGAAAAAGTATTTGCCCGAAAGATTGCAACAATGACCGAAGGCCGCGGATATTACGCGATTGCCTGCACCCCGCAAGGCGGCATCTTTATGGATGGGGTGATGTTTCGGTTGGCGGAAGACCGTTTTTGGTATGTGCAGGCCGATGGCCCAATGGAAGCCTGGTTGATGGCGCATTCTGAGGGCTTTGACGTCACAATATGCGACCCGCACAGTCGCGTATTGCAAATTCAAGGGCCCGCCTCGATGGCGATCATGACCGCTGCCTCAAACGGGGTGATCGACGATACAATGAAATATTTTCGTTCCGGATATTATGACTTGGGCGGTCAGACGCTCTATGTTTCACGCACCGGATTCACCAATGAACTCGGTTATGAAATTTACAGCAACGGGGCGCAGACGGATCATCTGGCGCTTTGGGATCATCTGATGGTTTGCGGCGCGCCGCATGGAATGGAGTTTTCATCCACCCACGCCTTGACCATCCGCAGGATCGAAGGCGGTATTCTTGGAAATGGCACCGATATTACGCCGGATATGACGCCTTTCGAGGCTGGCTTGGCGCCTTTCGTTAACATGGAAAAAGGCGATTTTATCGGTCGGACGGCGCTTTTGAAGAAGGACAGGCAATGCTGTCTCTTTGGGCTGACATGCAGAACGGAAACCCCGGCCGCAGGCGCACGGGTCTTCGACGGTGGCACTGAGGTCGGGCGTATTACCGCAGGGATCCCTTCCCCAACGCTGGGCCTTGGCATCGGCTATGTGCATTTTAACGCACCGGGCGATTGGGTCGGCCGTACCATGGCGATGCGCCTGCCTAACGGCAGCCTGCACGATGCTCAAATCGTTCAACCACCGTTTTTTGACCTAGATAAAAAAATTGTACGCGGGTTGGATCGTTCTATCCCGCAACGCCCTGCGAATTGATCAATGAAAGCACTAGATAACATGACTGACGCTGACATTTTGGAACCACAGGATTGGACCTTCCCAATACCCATCGCATATGGGCCGGGCCGTCTTGGGGAAATTGGGCAACACTGCGCGGTGCTGGGGCTGAGAAATCCCTTGATCGTCACCGATAAAGGCAGCCGAAATTTGCCGTTCATTTCACGGCTGCAAAATTCTTTGTCTGACGCTGGCCTGTCCGCCGGCTTGTTTTCGGAAATATCACCAAATCCGCGTGACGATGAAATTGGCATTGGGCGCGATAAATTTCGCTCGGGCAATCACGATGCGATCATCACGATTGGAGGTGGCAGTGCAATGGATGGCGGTAAGGCCATCTGCCTTACCGCCAGAAATGAAAGAGATCTTTGGGAGTTTGAATGGGAAGCCGAGCCGGCAGATATTGGCCCTGATCAGGCGTTTCCAACGCTGATCACCATTCCTACCACGGCCGGAACTGGCGCCGAAACTGAAAGTACAGCGATGGTCACCCATACGGGTAAAGGGATGAAATTCTGCATCTACCATCCGCAATTGAAGCCATCTTTGGCGCTGCTTGACCCAGAACTGACCGTTGGCCTGCCCGCCAATCTGACCGCCTGGACCGGCGCGGATGCCCTGGTGCATGCAATTGAGGCCTATTGCGTGCCGGGTTTTCATCCGCTGTGTGACGGCCTTGCGCTGGAAGGGTTGGCTCTGGTCGCGAAATGGTTGCCAGTGGCAGTACGCGCGCCGGAGAACATGGCCGCGCGTGCCGGCATGCTTGTCGGCTCTTGCCTTGCCGGGATCGCGTTCCAAAAAGGCTTGGGGCATGTGCACGCCATCTCGCATATGGTGGGCGCCGAGTTTAATACACAGCACGGGCTCACCAACGCAATCATACTGCCAGTTATTCTACGGTTCAACTTGCCGGGCATGGAGGACAAGGTAAAGCGCATGGCAGATGCCATGGGCCTGCAAGATGCGTCCGTTGATGCCTTCATTGTAGAGGTGGAGCGCCTTCTTGACGACATCAATATCCCACGATCTCTGAGTGAAATCGGAGTGCCCGCAGATTGTGCCGATCGCATTGCCGAAAAAGCAATGCAAGATAGTGCGGCGGGTA
>Ga0181569_10004602_pt1 | contig 10606 bp, 15 predicted proteins | sample 101ome_19_FD_132452 | JGI IMG/M metagenome (GOLD analysis project Ga0181569, IMG submission 132452) | Coastal salt marsh microbial communities from the Groves Creek Marsh, Skidaway Island, Georgia - 101405AT metaG (megahit assembly) | ecosystem: Environmental > Aquatic > Marine > Intertidal... | reverse complement strand
AATCCCCCCATCAATGACGATATGGCCAACATGAATATTTTGGGGACCAAATTCTCGAGAGAGGCTTTGCGCGAGGTTCCTAAGCCCGCCTTTCGCTGCGGCAAACGGTGAGAATTTCGCCTTGCCACGCAGGCTGGCTGAGGCTCCAGTAAACAGGAGCGTGCCTTGATTTCTCGCAATAAAACCAGGCAAAACAGCTTGAGACAATAGAAATGCACCAAGCGTGTGCTCTCTCCAATGTGTTGTGAAGGATTCCTCAGAAACGTCTAAAAAAGGCGCCGGATTATTACTGCCGGCGTTATGAACAGCAACCCGCACCGGAGCCACCTCCTCAGCACTAGAAACGAAATGCCTCATATCCGCAAACTTCGTCACATCACCAACCACCATCTTTGACTGAGGCTGAATCGCTTGAATCTCAGCTAGCGTAATCTCAAGTTTCTCTTTCGAACGGCCCGCAATCACAACCGCGTAACCCTCACGAGCAAATCGTCGCGCAATCGCTGCGCCAAGCCCGTTTGCAGACCCAACGCCCGTCACGAGAAGGGACCCTACACTATCTTTCTCAACGCTCATGTCGTATTCCATACCCTTTAAATTCTTCAGATGAACTATTATTCATGAAACAATCATCGCCTTCAATGTCTGATCGTAAGACGTAATTTTCTTAAAAGGGCGAGGTATCATTACGGTTTTTTCTCAAGGATTACTTTGAGTACTAGCGAAGATAATTTCAGCCTGGTCGATGCTGCAGAGGGTCTAAACGAGATACGAAATAACCTTAAAAAAAATGGTTATGCGCTCATCAACCAAGTCGGGCTAACACAGCTTTCAGGCGTGTCGAGGGAGTCTCTAGACACCATTGAGCCCACATGGAACGATCTACCAAGTGACACCTACTTAAAAGATGGCGGTCATTATCGGCGTCGAAGACACGCGAGCTTCGTCCTCGATAAAAGTCAATTCACCCTGCACCCTCACCGAGCACACTGGCAGCCCGTTTCCTACAATGCTCTGCACGGAGGCTTGGAGCGTTGGTACGAACCCTTACAACGAAATGTAGCAAATTCACTGGCACTCACAAGCATCGTATTGTGGTTATACGAAGTCGTCGCGCCGCTTTCCGCGCATAAAAAATGGTTTGGTGAAGCTCATCAATTTCGTATTGATACGACAGGCGGCATCGGCAGACCAACACCAGAGGGCGCACACCGTGATGGGGTCGACTGGGTCGCAGTCATTCTCGTCAAAAGAAAGAACATCAAAGGCGGTGAAACAAGAGTGTTCGAGGCCGATGGACCGACGGGTTTTCGATTTCAAATGATGGAACCATGGACGGTCCTACTGATGGATGATAAAAGGGTCATTCACGAAACAACACCAATTCAACCCACAACCAACGTTGGTTATCGAGATACCCTTGTTTTGACGTTAAGAGGAGACGGCTTCCTCGAAGAGAAAAGTCCTAATTAGCGGAACTACAGGCAAGCAAATATCTGCATCACTTTCAGTCGTCACACGCAGAAAAGGTAAACACCTTGCCAACTAAGGCTTCAGGGATCGGTAACGAGAAGACTCGATTGAGCGTCCATGATTGTCGAAAATCAAATATCTGATCGCCTGCACCAATACTGCCTTCCAAATCAGTGACACGGCGAAAGCCTGCGACGTCATCCGGATTCCAAAGGAATCCTCCGATCACGTATTGCGAATCCTCACGCTGGAGGGTTTGAGTGAACGCGAAATCAACTCCATCAAAATGCACCCTGTAAGTTCGATAGCCAGACAGCGTCAGCCGACCGGGGACCTCTGACATTTCGAGACATGTATTTTTGCCTTGCTCGTGCCAACAATCATAGGTCTCGATAATTGTTGCCTCGGATTCACCGTCGCCCTCGACCAACGTTGCTCCTCGAGTACAGTCACCAGCCTGTGTGTTCGAGACAATCGCCACGAAGAATAGAAAAACACTCAACGCCCAAACGAGTGGCCCAAACTTTGGGATGAGAAAAAGGGGACGAATGGTTAATCTACTGAACAAATCAGTTAACCTCCATGCGACTCAATTTTTTAGCTTCCAACAACTGTAACTTTGTCATCTGACTTTCAAGTAACCGGATCATGTCAGCCGCATCCGTCTCTCCGGCCTCAAGCGCTCTCGAAAACCAAACATAGGCGTTCACAAAACTGTGTCCTTCGTTTCGATTAGGGCCTTGATAGTACCATTGACCAAGTTCATATAATGCACCAGCATGATTGTGCTTTACCGCTCTCTTACACCAATAAAAAGACTCGAGCGCATCCACATCGATGCCAAGACCGTCGCGATACATCAGACAGAGCCAATACTGTGAATTGACGTGACCTCTTTGCGCGGCTCGGGTGTACCACTTAACGGCACTTACCGGATCACGATCGACACCCTTGCCGTCATGATAGCTCACTGCAAGGCAGTACTGGGCTTGCGAGTCTCCATGGCTCGCGACCTCTTGCAGCGTATCGAGCTCAAGCCCTGAATCACCGCCAAAACGAGTGACGCATTCGTCGTAATCATCCTGAGACAGACAGAAAAAGCTCGCACAAACACAGACCGCCGCAATCGCAAACCGCATCTTTCACAGACCTCCTAAACCTCGTACAAACTCGGATTAATGCGAGTCATGTGAGTTCCACCGAAATAACTCAAATCAAGGTGCGTAAAGTTGAGGGTTATAGCCACAACTCCCGCACCATGAGTGAACCAATTACCTCAAAAAGATACGAAGAGTTCTATGAACAATAAAAGAAACAAAAAGGTCACCGCTCTATCGCAGGGAGACATCAGCGACATTGTTGCGATGGCACTGTCTGACCATGCTTCATTTCATCACATCCAACATATTTATGGCTTGTCAGAGGATCAAGTCAAAAAACTCATGAGAACCCATTTAAAACGTGGCTCGTATGAGGCGTGGCGCCGTAGAGTGAGAGTGTTCTCAGACAGACGAGAACACTACAAGTAGCTAAGTGCTGCCCTAACACGATCTATCGTCACGTTGACACGGCAATTCTCTTAGCACGCGGAATCCTAAGTCATCTGCTCGAGCAACGCGGGAGCGAAAAAACGAGGACTCAAATACGAATGAGCTCTCATTATTCAGCCACGAACTGCCTCTAAACCCCCGCAACTCGCAGTCTCCTCCTAGCCACGCTTGACCGTCTCTTGGGTAGGCGGCTCTGACAATAGGACCCGCGCAGTCTTCAATCCACTCAGCTACGTTTCCGATCACGTCATAGACACCAAACCGATTCGGTTCATACCGACCAACGACTGACACACCACTTTCACCATCATCACACGGCGTGACCGACAACCCGAGTTCCAAAAACTTCTCAGCCGCCTGGTCATAAGTGTTGCCGTGGCGACATACCTCCGCGAGGTCAATGTCGAAGTAACGATTCATTCCCCGCCCCGCTCTCGCTGCATACTCCCATTCCGAATATGAAGGTAAGCGATACTTAAATCCTGTCTTTTTGGATAACCACCGCACATATTTATTCGCCTCTGGCCAATTCACATTAACCACTGCGCCGCGCGATGCGTCCAATCCGTCAACTAAATCTGAACATTCACCAGCACTGACACACTCTGACCACTCACGATTCGTCACCTCAAATATGCCAATTGCAAAGGTGTAGTCAAACGTGACTGTGTGATAAAGGCCAACGTTATGCCCTCGTCCCGACGTTCCAGGAGGAAAACGCATTTCGAATGATCCACGTGGAATCACAACGAGCTGTGGACAATCAGCACAATCGCGGATCATTTGCCCTTGCTCCGGGTTTTGTGCGAAACACAGTCCCTGGATGGCAAAAAATAAGACGGCGATTAGGCAGCACATATTGATGTTTCTGTGCACACCACTCATCCCGCTGATTACCTGAGAAAACAATACGTCATCAAATTAGGTTACCTCAATTGAACTCATCAGTGGAACCTTAGCAATACACATCGATCAATATGGTTTTTTCTTGAGGCCCTTGAAACGTGCTCACCGTGTATTACGATGGATCGTGTAGTCTTTGCTCGAGAGAAATCAGAGCCTACATGCGTGCGGACACACGAAAAGCCATTGAGTGGCTCGACCTCAGTGACCCATCGATAGACATTACACATGAGTCCTTTGAATATATCGATGCGCTAAAACGGCTTCACGCAAAGGATAGCTCGAACCAATACTACGTCGGAGTCGATGCCTTTTTGGCGATTTGGAAACGGCTGCCCACTTGGGTTTGGCTATATCATGTGGCGCGTACAAAACCCGTCAAAGTGCTCTTAGACAAAGCGTACGCTGTGTTCGCTAAATACCGCTTCAGGCGCTCAATTCACTGCGACATACTCGATCAAAAAAAGGAGAAAATATGATACTTTTTCTTGGTGCAGCACTAGGATTCGTGTCCGTTGCGTTTGGCGCATTCGCTGAGCATGCTTTACGGGAAAATATTTCAGCTGAGCATTTTCGGTTTCTGATGACCGCTGTGCGATACAACCAAGTCCACGCAGCCGTCATCACTGCAATCGGATTGTTTCTTTTTAGTCAGCTCTCCTCTCCAATCAATCAACAACTTCGATGGTCAGGATCGTTAATCTCCGTGGGGACAATGTTGTTTAGCTTCAGCATTTATTTCTCGGTCGTGTTTGACATACCCGCATTGGTCAACATCACTCCAATTGGCGGCATGACAATCATGGCTGGGTGGCTATTACTCGCTTACGCCGCGGTTCGTGCATCAAAAGCGAATCGTTAAATTCTCTCAACCACTCGGGATAAGCTGAATATCACCCACACATTTCATTCACTGCACATGCCCGACAAGAGATCCGTCGTCACCTCATCCTCAACGTAGACGTTTTGGCGATAAATCTGGAATCGACTCGATTGCATATCGACCACGACGTGATGTTCCAGAGAATTCCCCGAGACTTCACTGAAGGCTACACCTCGGACGTATTCTGGATTTGTCGTCGTCATGTCATAGACGTATTCCTCGCGACCACGAACGGTGATGACACGAGAATCATCGTTAATTTCGATTTCAATGTTTGATAACAAAACATCGACTGAACAGGAAAGCGTACTCACCTCAGCCCAGGCTAAGTATGGCGTAACGAGTAGCAAACAGAACACGGTTTTAAGTATTGACATCCGATGACCTTGTGTTGGGCCGAAAACAAAAACGACGCTACACCTTATTCCAATCAGCGTTAAGTGTATCAGCCGCATAATCCTTTGGCATCCCCTCAAAAAGGTGGCGCCTTCTCTTCAACCAGAGTAATTCTCTTTGTGCCTCACGAAGCTTCGCGTTGATCTTAATCAACTTCAAAAACAATACGACATAGACCACTAAGACCAATATAAGTAAAAAGAAATATAAAAAAATACTGATAAACACACCTCGCCCTGACTGATGACTTTTAAGAAACAGCAAGTGGACAATCAACCCATCACGCGTTTCCGATTAAACGAAACTTTTTCTGACTCCAAAACTCGTAGGGTCATGATAAAACATCTACTCCACTCAACTCTAGCTCAGCTATTCCTTATCGTGATTTCTCTCACAGCGATAACCTCTTACGCTGAACCCCATCGCATGAATGCGCAAGACCTAGCGGTCCCAATTGACGACTCCCAGTCGGTTAGCCAAGGACAATCCATCTTCTCAGAGAAATGTTCGGCATGCCATGGTGGGAGCGGCGTTGGAACTGGAAGAGCTCCATGCGTGAGTTGTGGGAAATACGTCTTCCGAGGTAACACCAACAGTGAAGTTTACGAGACCATCGCGAACGGCACCCCCAGAAACGGCAGCCGTGGTGGGAAAATGGGAGCTTTCAGCAACATTCTTTCCCACGAGGAGATCCTCAGTGTTGTTGCATACCTGAGACACACAGAGAAGACACGGATCGTTAGTGGGGAAATCCCTGATCCTTACGCCGCATCTGATGACGTTCTCGTATTTCCCGAGTGAATGGCCCTCGTTCGCGCTCAAACAAGTTTTTAATCCCACAGTTTGCTTTCGTATACTCGAACGGCGCGCTTGTATTGAGGTGATTCCTTGGCCGCAGAAATGTCATCTAACTCTTCCTTGTTTTCGGGTTGCATCATAAGCTGGTTGAAAGTCGACTTAGCGCCGCAAAATTTTCGGCAACTTTCCATCACCTCATTAAACATAAATCGAGTCTCATTAAAACGACCGATCAGAACACACGTATTTTGATAATCAGGGTCGTGAAACGCGAAGCTCCCGTCGCTTTTATATTCAAAAATTCCCCGTAACTTGCAGGCGTGACCACTTTCGTGCGTCGTGCGAACATCGGCATAAAACGACAAGGGTCCCGCTGGCACCACCAGGATCAGATCATCGACTTGCCTCGTCCCACCATCAGGCAAAAGAATGTGGACAGTCTCCTTGTATTCTCCGACTAACTGGTCGATTGCGATTTTGGCCTCATCCGGATCACCATGATCCCTGTAGAGATTCGTCGCATAAGCGGATGATTCATTCGCACGCTGAAGTATTCCCGAAAGAAAACCAGAGATACACACTGAGATTTCGTCCCTACCAACACATTGCTGAAACACGTGAAAACCAAACTGATATTCACCTAATTTATAGTCGATAAAGCGTACTTTCTTCTTGACACTCGCAATATGTTGATGGATCGCATCATCTGTGCACCATGCACGAAGAAAGGGCGTCCCCAGCAACGAATTCTTGACCTGACCAAAGCATTCTCGATAAGCCTGCTCCTGCGCAATAACCGTTGGCGCAAGATCATCATAGAGTGAGTCCATACACAACACTGCGGTCGGCAGTGAAAATAAAACAAACAAGTACAGTCGGTAAAACAAATCGTCGCCTCCTAGCAACTACCATGATGAGAACGCGCAGTTAGTTCATTCGACTGCGCGTTCTCATCAAAATACAATACAATTTCAGATCCAAAAACATTGGAATCACATATTTAAACATTTAGGAAACCACATGTTTCATGAATTTAAAGAAGAAACGTCGGTTTACAAGCCGAATCAAGACAACCTCATTTTCCCTACCGCCAAAACATGCGGCAGCTATGAGGAACTTCGCCTAGAGTTAAAAAAGAAACTTGTCGTCGCATGCCGTGCATTCTCATATTTCAAGTTTGATTATGGATTTGCTGGTCATCTGACAGTCAGGGATCCGGAACACAAAGATCTGTATTGGACCAACCCAATGGCTGTCCATTTCCGGCACGTCAAATTATCGAACTTAATTCTCGTCGATCACGATGGTCACGTGGTCGAGGGCAATTACTCCGTCAATCGAGCAGGCTTCGTCCTTCATGCAGCGGTTCACAAGGAGCATCCCGAAATCGTCGCTATGTGCCATGCGCATACCGTTCATGGCACGGCTTTCGCATCGCTGGGTAAATCTCTAGATCCGATCACGCAAGACGCGTGTGCATTCTATGAAGATCATAACGTTGTCACCGAGGCGGCGGGCGCTGTAGCTGTATCAGAGGACGCTGGTTCAGATGTCGCTAAAGCATTTAAAGATGTCAAGGCAGTCATTCACCAAAACCATGGTCTATTGACCATGAGTAAGCACAGCATCGACTCAGCCGCTTTTTGGTTCAGTGCGCTAGAGCGTTGTTGCCAGCAAGAACTGATGGTTCGTGCATCCGGAGTGGAACCCAAACTCGTTCCCCACGACCGAGCAGTCTATAGTCGTGAAAACGTCGGGAGTGACTACATCGGCTGGCTACACTTTCAACCAATACATGAACACTTACTCAGCACCGAGAAAGACATGTTTGAGTAAATTGACAGTTGGGACTGAGGCCGCATGTGGCGTCTCAGTCCCTCTGATTCCTTGATCCACATTGACAAAAAACAACAAAATTCTCCTCGCCGTGCTCGCTGTCATTCTCTTAGCCGCAGCGCTAGTGGGCCCAATTATGAGTAACGTCGAGCAACCCACCTATCAGCTTACCGCGTCGGACGGTTCAATCGAAATACGCGATTATGATCCACGATTGGTGGCTACAGTTGCCGTATCTGGACCTCGCAAAGACGCGATCCGCTCGGGATTCAAGATTCTCGCCGATTATATTTTTGGTAACAATACGTCCGAGTCGAACATATCGATGACCGCGCCCGTGGAGCAATCTCAAGGCGAAAAAATTGCGATGACGGCTCCCGTCGAGCAACAAACAGACGGAAAAGATTGGAGAATCACATTTTCCATGCCAAGCGAGTACTCCATTGAGACACTCCCTCGGCCAACGAGTAAGTCGATACAAATCGAGTTGATTCCGGCAAAAACACAGGCCGCCATTACATTTTCAGGAATGAATTCGTCTGAAAATCTCGAGAAACATGAACTAGCGCTCAAAAACTATATCGATCAGAGCGAATGGGTCATCACAGGATCTCCCTATTATGCGTTTTATAACCCGCCTTGGACTCTTCCATTTCTTCGCCGAAACGAGGTCTTGTTCGACATTCGAAGAAAATAAGATGTACATTGAGGTCACATGAGGCGCCAGTGACCGTGTTCATGTATGGATGACTGAAACCCACCACTTTGAATGAACTAATATTTGTCCTCGATGGGGCCAAGCCAAGAACGATGGAGTCAATCATGAGAAAAAGTGTAGTCAATATCCTGTCATCTCTGCTTATGGGATTTTGCTCTGTGGCTTCCTCATTTGCCGCAGACCTGCCACCTCCTGACGAACATCAGGTACCTGAATGGAGGTCGTTACGAGCACTCATGTTCGACGATCGCCCCATACACACCGGAGATAGCTCTCAGGTCACCATTCACGTGAACAAAAATATTGATGACGCATCGACTGTGCCGATAGAAATCGAGAGTCGTGCGCAACAATCGAGGGAGAACTTCATAAAAAAGCTCTATCTCATTGTCGATCAAAATCCCATTCCGACTGCAGTTGCGCTGGACCTAGCACCATCAAATGGAAAATTACATTTTTCCACACGATTAAGAATTGAAAAATTCACCTATGTTCGGGCGATTGGGGAGACGTCTAATGGAGATTTACACATGGCGAGCGCGTGGGTTGAGGTCGCTGGCGGCTGCTCGGCACCGGGTGGCAAGAACACAGGCATTGATCCGTATCTCGGAAAAATGAAATTTAAAATGGCCAACTACCGAAACACCTTTAAAAGAGAGAACGGTGAGCAGTTTTACCGGGTCCAGATAGATAAACCGAACATCGTCAAGGTACAAGTCAGACATCCTAACGAATCAGCGCTGGCAGCAGACATGGATGCGGAGCGCAACCCAAATTTTATTGAAGAGCTCAACATCACATACAACGCTGAGACACTTATCGCAGGGAAAATAAATTTCTCGATCTCGGATAATCCAGCATTTAAATTTCATTTTTCACCGCATGACGAGGGGCAACTAGTCGTCAGTGTCAAGGACACTCACGAGAATATTTTCACGCAACACATCAATGTTCTCGGTAGAAAATAAAACTCAATCACTAATCACTATATCCTGACTTTTGGAGGCAGCTATGGCGTCATTTTTCGAACTTCGTATTTATCAGGTCCAACCAGGGAAAATGCAGGAATGGTTATCGTTCATGGAGGAGGTCGTCATCCCTTTTCAAGTCAAGCAAGGAATGGTGATCCATGGATCATTCATCATGGACAGTACCGATGAATTCTCCATAAAAGATGGTGAACGCGTCATGGATTCAACACCAAGAGGTGAAACGTACGTATGGATCAGACGATTCGAAAGCACCGAACAAAAAGACAAGCTATATAAAGCCGTTTATGAGAGTGACGAGTGGGTCAACAACATCGGTCCGCGTGTGGGGACATTGATCGATCGCAATTCTATCGTTGTGCATAATCTGAGTTCGACAGCGCTGTCAGTCATGAAATGATCGATAATAACGGACCACGTCAGGTCAAAAAATCAACAATGCGAATCGCGGCGCTGGTTCTAGGGGCTTCTCTCTTCGCGCCGATCGCTCACTCTGTGCCAAATCTGGAGGAGCGCGGACCCTGGGTTGAATACTTCCTCGACCAAATATCGGGTATTCGGGTAGAAATTTCTAGATTGGAATCCCACGGAGTTGTCGAAGAGTTGCGGCGCGATCAAGCTCGCGACGAAGAGATTCTTGACTTACGACAACAATTAGACGAGCTACGCGACTTGGTGTTGGAGCAACAACGATATATTGAAAAAATAAAGGCTCAACAAAAATAAAAAACCCCTCCCGATTCCGAGAGGGGTTTCGAATCAAACTCGATTACTTAGTCGCAGTAATCTTGTAGATTTCACCTTCGTCTGTGTTTGCATACAATGCGCCATCAGGGCCCATCGTTACGCCACGATAACGCTTTGACTCGACTGGGAGGTGAATTACGCTCTTGATCGACTTGCCGTCTTGAGCGATGTCATACACATCAAGTCTCATACCAGCAGGTGTTCCACCGAATGCGATACCCATGATGCCAACAACTGCACGGCCCTCATACATACCCCACTGCTTACCACTTAAGAAAGCAATTGAAGATGTACCCTGTGAGTAACCGTTGTT
>Ga0181569_10004598_pt1 | contig 10610 bp, 8 predicted proteins | sample 101ome_19_FD_132452 | JGI IMG/M metagenome (GOLD analysis project Ga0181569, IMG submission 132452) | Coastal salt marsh microbial communities from the Groves Creek Marsh, Skidaway Island, Georgia - 101405AT metaG (megahit assembly) | ecosystem: Environmental > Aquatic > Marine > Intertidal zone... | reverse complement strand
TCATCGCTATCACCGACTGTGGCTGATGATGTCACCGTCAAATCCGATGCGCCGTCCAAATCAATCTCGTCAATTTGTCCGGCCAGATTCAGCACTGCATCACTGATTGCATTGGCGTTGCCCAAATCAAGCAAGCCGTCAATTTCAACATTATCGGTTAGCGTGAAACGGATATTGGATTGGCTGGCGGTAGCCGCAATATTGCCGGCCACCTGACCGCTAAAACTTATAATCTGTGTGTCCGTTGTTGTGCCGCCGACAAAGGTAAAGCCGTCATCATCAAAATAATTATCGAGGGAGCTGATTTCCGTCAGTGCTGAGGGTTCACCGAAGCGGTCAGCAACACCGTCAGGCGGGTCGGTGTCATCATAATCTGTAAAAACGTCGTCGGTTCGAGAGACGCCGCCCTCGCAAATACCGGCAATGTCAATAATGTATTCACCTTGCGTTGTGATGTTTTGCCAATTGTCAAATATATGAATGGGTGACGGGACAACCAAGCGGTTGCCGGTGAAGACGCCGTCGCGTGCGGGAATTGTGGCATCCGTCATGTCCGGCGTGCCGGATGTTATATTTATCTCACCGAGCCCAATGGCACCGTCACCGCCAACAGGGTCATCATCGGTAAAGCAATAGCCAGGGTCGGCCGTATTTATCGCACGCGTCGGCGTGCCAACCACGACTTGTGCAAACGCCAATTGAGGGCCTAAGGCAAGCACCAAACACGCAAAAAAAACGATGCAGATAGAACGCAACACCGACAAGGCAAAACCCTTCAAACAGACAACAAAAAAAAGCTAGCCCGATTCTAGGGTTTTAATTGGCAACAATTCAGCAAAAGAATGTGGATATGGCGGGAGTGACGGGACTCGAACCCGCGACCTCCGGCGTGACAGGCCGGCGCTCTAACCAAACTGAGCTACACCCCCAACAGGTGTTATGAAGCCATTTCATTAGGGCTCGATGAACAGGGTGTCAAGCCTGCGACAAAAGCCGGAAATGGTGGGCGGTGACGGGATCGAACCGCCGACCCTCTCGGTGTAAACGAGATGCTCTCCCAGCTGAGCTAACCGCCCCACGGAGACAGCGTGTAGCGCATCACCGTTAAAAAAGCAAAAAAAAACATCGGCTGTTCCAAAAAAAGAACAGCCGATGCCAAATTGATATGTGACGCTTAGTTTACAGCGTCTTTCAGAGCTTTACCGGCCTTAAATTTCGGCTGGTTAGAAGCTTTGATTTGAATGGTTTCGCCGGTACGCGGATTGCGACCGGTCGTCGCTTTCCGGTGCGTTACCGAGAAAGTTCCGAAACCGACAAGGCGAACTTCGCCGCCATTGCCCAAAGAACCGGCAATGTTGTCGAGAACAGCATCAACGGCTTTTGTTGCGTCAGCTTTTGACAGACCTGCGTCGTCAGCAACTTGACTGATCAAATCGTTTTTGTTCATGAGACCCTCCTTAAATTGGCTCCAACATATCGACAAGATAAGCCTATGCGCCGATTCATAGTCTCGTCAAAGAGAAAATTCGCAGTTTTTCCCCAATCAGGAAGGTCTTGTTTAGTGTGCTTGCGAGACGTCACCGCCATTATCACCACCCAAATTACGGCTGGCATAATAGGCTTCCTCATCCCATTCAATTTCTATCGGCATTTTTTGCAGCGCATGCTCCAGAACTTGATCCATATTTTCCACCGGAATGATTTCAAGACCCTCCTTAATGTTATCCGGCACATCTGCCAGGTCTTTCTCATTTTCCAATGGAATCAATACCTTAGTTATACCCCCGCGAAGCGCTGCGAGAAGTTTCTCTTTCAGGCCACCAATCGGCAAGACGCGACCACGCAAGGTCACCTCGCCCGTCATCGCCACTTCTTTGCGCACGGGAATGCCCGTCATGACCGAAACAATAGCCGTTGCCATGGCGGTGCCGGCCGACGGGCCGTCTTTCGGCGTCGCCCCTTCAGGCACATGAACGTGGATATCTTTTTTATCAAAAAGAGGCGGTTCAATGCCAAAAAGTGTCGCGCGAGAGCGCACATATGACGATGCGGCGTTAATTGATTCTTTCATCACATCGCCCAATTTACCGGTTGTCGTCATGCGCCCCTTGCCGGGCAGCATCACGCCTTCAATGGTCAACAGCTCGCCGCCGACTTCTGTCCACGCCAAACCGGTCACAACACCGACTTGGTCTTCGACCTCGGCAAGGCCGAAGCGGAAGCGCTCAACACCGGCATAATCGCCGAGATTATCAGTGGTCAGGGCTACCGTTTCGCGCTCGCCTTTAACGATTTCCGTTGTTGCTTTGCGCGCCAGCGAAGCCAGTTCGCGTTTCAGGCCGCGTACCCCCGCCTCACGCGAATAATTGCGTATCAGCTTGCGAATGGCGTCTTCATCAATTTCAAATTCACCGACACGCAGGCCGTGCTCTTCAATGGTTTGCGGTAGCAAATGCTCTTTGGCGATTTCAACCTTCTCATCTTCCGTATAACCGGCAATCCGAATGACCTCCATACGGTCAAGCAATGGCCCCGGAATGTTCAAGGAATTGGCCGTTGTCACAAACATCACATTGGAGAGGTCGTAATCGACTTCCATATAATGGTCGTTAAATGTGTTGTTTTGCTCAGGGTCCAGAACCTCAAGCAAGGCCGATGACGGATCGCCGCGATAATCGGCGCCCAGCTTGTCAATCTCATCAAGCAGCATGAGCGGATTGGTCGCCTTAACCTTTTTCATCGACTGAATGACCTTGCCCGGCATAGAGCCGATATAAGTGCGGCGGTGACCGCGCACTTCGCTCTCATCGCGCACGCCGCCCAGCGACATACGAACGAATTCGCGGCCCGTAGCGGCGGCAATCGACTTGCCAAGCGAGGTTTTACCGACACCCGGAGGGCCGACAAGGCACAAAATCGGGCCTTTCAACTTTTTCGAGCGTTGCTGCACAGCGAGATATTCGAGAATGCGCTCTTTGACTTTCTCCAAGCCATAATGATCGGCATTCAAGATTTTCTCGGCATGGGTCAGGTCTTTTTTGATGCGGCTCTTTTTGCCCCATGGCACGGCCAGCAACCAATCGAGATAATTGCGCACAACCGTTGCCTCGGCTGACATCGGGCTCATTGATTTGAGCTTCTTCATCTCGGCATCGGCTTTTTCCCGCGCCTCTTTTGACAATTTGGTATTGGCGATTTGCTCTTCAAGCTCGCTCAGCTCATTACCGCCATCTTCGCCCTCGCCCAGCTCTTTCTGAATGGCTTTTAATTGCTCATTCAAATAATACTCGCGTTGAGTTTTCTCCATTTGCCGCTTCACACGGCCACGGATTTTCTTTTCGACCTGCAGAACGCCGACCTCGCCCTCCATATGGCCGAGAATGGCCTCAAGGCGTTTATCAACCTCAATAATTTCCAGCAAGGCCTGCTTTTCATCGAGGCTGATATTCAAATGGCCGGCAATCGTATCGGCCAGTTTAATCGGGTCGTCGATTTGACTGACATTGGATTGCACTTCCGGCGGAATTTTGCGGTTCAGTTTCACATAGCCGTCAAATTGGCTAACCGCAGAGCGCATCAGCGCACGAATTTCTTCGCCGTCTTCAACGCTCTCATGCAGGGCCAACGCGCTGGCTTCAAAAAACGCTTCATTGTCGAGATAGTCCAGCATTTTGGCGCGTGACTGCCCTTCGACCAGCACTTTTACCGTGCCGTCCGGCAGTTTCAGCATTTGCAAGACTGAGCCAATCGTGCCGATTTCATGCATATCCTTCGGCTGCGGGTCGTCTTGGTCGCCGTCTTTTTGGCTGACCAGCAACATTTCCTTATCATTGGCCATGACATCTTCAAGGGCGCGAATGGATTTTTCGCGTCCGACAAAAAGCGGCACAATCATGCCGGGGAAAACCACAATATTACGCAGGGGCAATACCGGCAGGACAACCGGGTATTCGGTCTGTTGTTCGAGATTGTCACTCATTATTTCAACTTTCCTTTAGACGACGGTAGGACATTCAGTAACCTGCGATTCCAAGACGCTGTTCAACATTAATGTGGGGGTCTTCCACATGGTTTTCAATGGTAATGCCGAAAAACACCCCCGTGACAAAATGACGGCTCGAAAGCCGCCATTTTCTAAAATCTTTGAATTTGAGGCTTATCAGGCCTAAGAGGCGGTGGGCGCCGCCGCTTGGTCTTCTTTTTTAGCGTAAATATAAAGCGGCTTGGCTGTACCTTCGACGACTTCTTTGCTGATAACCACTTCTTCGACGCCATCCATAGCCGGCAGTTCAAACATGGTATCGAGCAAAATGCCTTCGATCACCGAGCGCAACCCACGCGCACCGGTTTTACGCTCAATGGCCTTGCGGGCAACCGCCAAAAGCGCATCGTCTTGGAAGGTCAGCTTACTGTCTTCCATATCGAACAGGCGTTGATATTGTTTGACCAACGCGTTTTTCGGCTGGCTCAAAATCGTCACCAAAGCGTTCTCGTCCAAATCTTCCAAAGTGGCGAGCACCGGCAGGCGGCCGACAAATTCAGGAATAAGACCGAATTTCAGCAAATCTTCCGGCTCAAGCTCTTTCAAAAGCTCGCCCGTATTGCGCTCTTCGGGAACTTCCACTTTCGCGTTAAAACCGATAGAGGTTTCATTGCCGCGTTGCGAAATCACCCGCTCGAGACCGGCAAAAGCACCGCCGCAAATAAACAGTATATTGGTCGTATCGACTTGCAGGAATTCTTGCTGCGGATGCTTGCGCCCACCTTGCGGCGGCACAGAGGCAACCGTGCCTTCCATGATTTTCAGCAAAGCCTGTTGCACGCCCTCGCCCGACACATCGCGGGTGATGGACGGGTTATCGGACTTGCGGCTGATTTTATCGACCTCATCAATATAGACAATGCCGCGCTGTGCCCGCTCGACATTATAGTCAGCCGCTTGCAACAGCTTCAGAATAATGTTTTCGACATCTTCACCGACATAACCGGCTTCGGTCAGCGTCGTGGCGTCGGCCATGGTGAACGGCACATCGAGAATGCGCGCCAGCGTTTGCGCCAGCAGTGTCTTGCCGCAACCGGTCGGGCCGACCAGCAAAATATTCGACTTGGCCAATTCAACATCGGCATTTTTCTGCGCATGGTTGAGGCGCTTATAGTGATTGTGCACGGCAACCGACAGCACACGCTTGGCGTGTGATTGGCCGATAACATAATCATCAAGAACTTCGAGGATTTCGCCCGGCGTCGGCACGCCATCATCGGTTTTCACCAATGAGGCTTTGCTTTCCTCGCGGATAATGTCCATGCACAATTCCACGCATTCATCACAGATGAACACGGTCGGGCCCGCAATCAGCTTGCGCACCTCATGCTGGCTTTTGCCGCAAAACGAGCAATAAAGCGTGCTTTTGCTGTCGCCGCTGCCAGTGCCGCCGCTATCGCTTCCGCTGCCTACTTTACTCATATTTCAGTCCTTTCATCAGCCTGTCAAAAGACTGCGGTTCTGATTCGTTAACTCACTTCACCACAAAGGCAGTGAAAAGTGCAAGCGTCGCCTATTTAATCGGCTTTTTCATCGTCGGTGCGCTTGGTCGTCACCTCATCGACAAGGCCGAAATCTTTTGCCTGCTCTGCCGTCATAAAGGTATCGCGTTCCAGCGCATCTTCAATTTTGCGTAAAGTCTGCCCCGTATGCTCGACATAAATTTTATTGAGGCGCGCCCGCATATCCAGAATTTCCTGCGCGTGGCGTTCAATATCTGAAGCCTGTCCCTGAAACCCGCCGGAAGGCTGGTGCACCATAATGCGCGCATTGGGCAGCGCGAAACGCATGCCGCTTTCTCCCGCTGCCAACAGCAAAGAGCCCATAGAGGCGGCTTGGCCGATGCACAAAGTGGCCACCGGTGCGCGAATATATTGCATGGTGTCATAAATCGCCATGCCGGATGTCACCACCCCGCCCGGCGAGTTGATATACATGGAGATTTCCTTTTTCGGGTTCTCCGCTTCCAGAAACAAAAGCTGCGCCGTAATCAGGCTGGCCATATAATCTTCGACACCGCCGGTGACAAAAATCACCCGCTCTTTCAGCAAGCGCGAGTAAATGTCGAACGCGCGTTCACCGCGGCTGGATTGCTCCACCACCATCGGCACAAGCGTGTTCATATAAGTATCAACCGGATCGTGCATTTCTGACTCCTTATTAGCTGCCCCTAATGTGGGGTGTTTTGCCGCAAACGCCAAGTGCTAAAGGAGGCAAAAATGCCGCGGCACGGTTTTATTTCTTGTCTGCGTCCTTTTTGGCGGCAGCTTTTGTGGCCGGTGCCTTTTTCTTGGCAGCCGGTTTTTTAGCAGCAGCCTTTTTCGCCGCCGGTTTTTTGGCCGCAGCCTTTTTGGCTGGGGCTTTTTTCTTGGGCTTGGGCTTTTCAGCTTCTTCCGCACCCGGCTCCATCATCAGCTCTTCCAGCGATACTTTCTTATCGCTGACTTTGGCCAATTCACAGATGAAATCGACGACTTTTTCTTCAAAAATCGGTGCACGAATTTGCGCCATCGCTTCCGGATTTTGCTGGAAATATTCAAACACTTGTTGTTCCTGCCCCGGGAATTGCTGCACACGCTGCATCAGCCCCTGATTCAATTCTTCCTGCGTAACCTGAATTTCATTATTATTGCCGACCTCGGCCAACACCAATCCGGTGCGCACACGACGCTCGGCAATGCCGCGATATTCAGCCCGCAAATCCTCTTCGCTTTTGTCGAGGTCTTCCAGCTTTTGTTGATTGTTTTCAAGCTCATGCTCGAATTGGTGCCAAATTTGGTTGAACTCCATGTCGACCATGCTCGGCGGCAAGTCAAAATCGTGTCCGTCCGATAATTGGTCGAGCAAATCCTTCTTCATATGGCCGCGCGACATTTGCTCATAATCGCGACCGATTTGCTCACGCATCGCATCTTTCAGCTTTTCAAGGCCTTCCATACCCAATGAGGTGGCGAACTCTTCGTTAATCTCGGCATCTTTCGGCTCGCTCACTTCATGCACGGTGCATTCAAACACCGCTGCCTTACCGGCCAATTCTGACGCGCCATATTCCTCAGGGAATGTAACTTTGACGTCTTTCTTGTCACCGGCTTTGGTGCCGACCAATTGCTCTTCAAAGCCCGGAATGAACTGACCCGAACCAAGCTCAAGGTCAAAACCTTCACCTGCGCCGCCTTCAAAGGCTTCGCCGTCAATGCGGCCGATAAAGTCAATCTTCACACGGTCGCCATCTTTGGCTTTGGCGGTTTTGGCGCGGGCGACAAAATCTTTGCGCGAAGAAGCGAGGCGTTCCAGCGCTTCAGCGACGCGCGCATCATCAACATCGACAACCGGTTTTTCCAATTTCAGTTTGGAAAAATCGGCCAGTTTTATCGGCGGAATGACTTCATAAGTGACATCATAAACAAGGTCAGCCGATCCATTGATAATCTCTTCAGCTTCACCGACCAGCTTAATTTCAGGCTGCATGGCAGGGCGCTCATCGCGGTCGGTCAGCATTTGCCGGCTCGATTCATTGACCGTTTCCTGAATGATTTCACCCATGAGCTGCTCGCCATAGGTTTTGCGGATATGCGCGACCGGCACTTTGCCCGGACGAAAGCCTTTCAACTGCACCTGATCTTTGATGCTGTCGATTTTGCTTTCCAGCTTGCCAGCCAAATCGGCGGCGGCGACGGTAATTTGCACTTCGCGCGCCAGTCCTTCGGCGCTCACTTCCTTAATGTTCATTTTCTTCCTCTTATCCCCGCTTTTGGGGGGCTCTATTTGGTGCGGGCGGAGGGACTTGAACCCCCACACCTCTCAGTACCAGAACCTAAATCTGGCGCGTCTACCAATTCCGCCACGCCCGCACGAAACTCATGGGGCGGTCTATAGCAGGAGACGCGCGCAAACGCCAGACTCTAAAGACGGGTAAAATAAACCCGAACCCTTAAAAATTGGTTAAACGTTTTGCGCGCTTGCCTTATGGTGAGGCAAATAGGAGACCGCTATGACCGTTTACATTATTGCCCGTTTCAAAATTCACGACCGGGCCGGTTATGACCGCTATGAGGAAAACTTTTTTGAAGTTTTTGAGCCGTTTGGCGGCACCATGCTGAGCGTCGATGAAGAGCCGACAATCTTGCAAGGCGATTTCGACTTCACCCGCTCCGTGCTGATTGAATTTCCGTCCGCCGAACAGGCCATGGCCTGGATGACATCACCCGAATATCAAGAGATTGCCAAGCACCGGCTGGAAGCCAGCGTCGGCAATGCGATTATGGTGAAAAAACTTGAAATGGGTGAACTCGAACAGCACTTGGCAGAAGAGGGTTAAGACCTCTTCCCTAACGCTATCTTCATATCCTCAGTCTCTTCGCCCTGCGCGACCAGTGACAGGCTTGTGCCATCCGTGTCGAATATGGAGAGCGAACAATTTTCCGGTGCGAAGCTGACGACATCTGCTGCGCCGGTGGCGGCGCAATAAGCGGCATTGAGCGCTATGAAATGCGAGAAGATAACGACCGCCTCGCCCTTAAAGGCGTTCAGCGTGTTCACGACATTGTCGTTCCAGCCACGAAAATCAACCCCGCTCTCAACACTCACCGCATCGCGATAAAGCCCTTCCCATGTGCCGGCCATGACGCGGCGCAGCCATTGGGTGCGCTCTGTCAAATCTTCCAGCGGCGGCGGAATTTCTCCGACACCTGCTTCTGTTTGCGGCGTCACACCCCAAGCCGCGGCCAGCAGCGCGGCGGTTTCTTGGCAACGTTTGAGCGGGCTGGAATATATCGGCACAGGCGTAGCGACCAGCGCTTGCACTTTTTTAGCCACAGCTTCAGCTTGTGCGCGCCCCAATTCATTAAGGCCGGGATCGGCATCACCATCCCATCCGGCAGCGGCTTTGCCGTGGCGTATCATATATATGCGGGTCATTTAATTATCCGGCGTGAAAATATTGAGCTGGTTTTCATTGACCACCAGTGTGCCCTTCAGACCGATGCCATCTTCTGCCATCAGGCGGTCAATCTGACCGCCCTCGCGGGTCATATGCGCGCAAAAGCGTTCGCCGCTTCCAATGCGCCCGATAATAATGCCATCGGCATCTTTACCGACGACATGCGCCACCGTGTAGCTTTCAATCGTGCCCGTGCCATTGGCTTCATCGACAAAAGGCAATTTATCCATCGCGTCAATTTTGCCCTGCAAGACGCTCGGGGCTTGGCGTTGCCAGTCGCCTTTAAACGGGGTTGTGGAATAAAGCCCCAGCGAATGCTTGGTCAAAAACCAGCCATTGCCGTTGCAAAAACCTTTGCTGCCCGGATTGGCGCGCAGCTTTTGCGCCATCAGCGCCACTGACATCAGCGTATAAGCATTGCCTGCCCCACCGAAATAAGGCAGACCGCCGGTCACGGTGAAGGGGCGCGGGTCGTCTTCGGCAATGCCCATTTCGAGACACGCCACTTCCACCGCCACGGGGAAGCACGAATAAAGGTCGAAATAATCAATATCCGAGACCTGCCAACCGGCCATATCCAGCGCCAATTCGGCCATGCCTTTCATAGCGTGGCTGCGATGCAGGTCTGGGCGTTCAATCGGGTTCCAAATATCATTGGCTTCCGCGCAGCCATGCAGATAGACCCATTTGCTCTCATCAATGCCCATCTCACGCGCCTTGCCGACCGAGGTCAGAATGACCGCCGAGGCTTGGTCAATACGAATGACCGAGTTCATATATTTCGGATAGGGATAACCGACCAAGCGATTGGCGTCATTGACCGTGGCGATTTCCTGTGCCGTGCGCGCAACCGGAAACCAGCTATAAGGGTTTTGCGCCGCCACTTCGGTAAAGGGCTGCATCAACTCGCCCAGCTTTTGCATATGGGTCGGCATATCGCGGCCAAGATGATGGCGCAGCGCGTTTTCAAATATCGGGTAATAATTGACCGGATAATAGAGCATGTGACGCCGCTCGACCGGCGAACAGCCGTCTTTTTCAACGCCGATTTCCTCGCGCGGGCCATCAACATCATCGTTCCAACCGGCGCTCTGGCTGTGGTCAACCCCCTGCCCCAGCGCCGCCATAATAGAGCCAAGCCCCTCGCCGCCAACCAGCATGGCCGTGCCGACATCGCCATTGGCGATACGCTCGGCCAATTCATTAATCATCATTTGCGGAGAATTGCCGCCGGTCGCCGCAATCAGCGCTTGCGCCGGTTCAATGTCTAAATGGCGCGCCACACTGAGGCCGATATTATTATATTTGCCGAAAGGCAGATTGCGCCCTTCCGGCGAGTCGGTAACAAAACGAATGCCCGCCACCGTATCAATATGCGCCTTATCCAGCGCCGCGTCGGTAATCGCGGTTGTCGCTGCCTCAGCCAGCAGCGCCAGCGGCGATTTGGCTTTGCTTGCATCTTTTTCTTTTTGAACCGTCAGACCGCTGCCGATTAAAATAGGTGTATTATCGTTTGGCATGAAACTCTCCCCGCTTGGCGGCGAGTGTATCGGCAGCGGCTCACTATTTGAAGCCAATTATGCGTTTTGCGGTATTTTTTGCGATAAATGCACAAAAAATAGACAGATG
>Ga0181569_10004587_pt1 | contig 10626 bp, 10 predicted proteins | sample 101ome_19_FD_132452 | JGI IMG/M metagenome (GOLD analysis project Ga0181569, IMG submission 132452) | Coastal salt marsh microbial communities from the Groves Creek Marsh, Skidaway Island, Georgia - 101405AT metaG (megahit assembly) | ecosystem: Environmental > Aquatic > Marine > Intertidal... | reverse complement strand
ACGGAATCCCATGCCTCTTGAAGGTTTTTTTCTCCAGCTCAGAATCCAATCAAAAACTTCAAGCCAAGCCGGCCTGTTGTCTTTTTCTCATTAGCAGCAGCATTGTTACCAAAAATTCCCTCTAAAGGGAAAGTCATCAATCTCCAAACAACAACAGGCCGGCAAGTGCCGGCCTGTTGGCATCTCTAGTGAAAGGAGTTGAAACTATTTCTGATCGTATTGACCCAAGTGGCGAATCCATATGTTCCGGAATCGCATCGGGTTGCTGTGGTCTTGCAGCTGGATGGGCCCTTTGGGTGCGTGAGGCTGCTCGTAGTTGCCAACACCTCGGTGCCGAGTAGGGCCTGGATATTCCTGTTTGTGGTGCAGGAGTACACCGTTATGAATAACGGTGACACAGGCCTTCTTGGCTATCTTTCCGCCCTCCCAGCGAGGCGCCTCAAAAATAATGTCATAGGACTGCCACGCCCCGGGGACCTTGCTGGCGTTGGCCAACGGTGGCAGATGACCATACATGGCACCCGCTTGCCCATCGGCGTAAGTGCGGTTATTGAAGGAGTCAAGGACCTGCACTTCATATTTTCCGTAGATGATCACTCCGCTATTGCCGCGGCCCTGGCTATCCCCTTCCACCTGATGAGGGGTGGCAAATTCCAGATGAAGCTGAAAATCTCCAAAATCATCCTTGGTCTGGATGGAACCGGATCCCGGGGTCACCTCCATGTAGCCATTTTCCACCTTCCATGTAGCAGGCTTGTTTCCGTTGCGCCACTTCGAAAGGTCTTTGCCATCGAACAAAATAATGGCGTCGGAAGGGGCAGGGGCCGAATGACTGAAGGTGGTTCCGGGAGTGACTATCTTGGGAATGGGGCGGTTTTTGTCATGAACCCGCCATTTCTGCCCGGGAATCATGGGTGTATCGGTGTAGCCGACAGGGCCGTCTGCAGCTTGAGCTGTCATACTCACAACTCCCAACAGTAAATAGTGCATCCAATTCGATTTCATATGCTTAAAGGAATGATTGATCATTTGAGGTAAAACCGAGCTAGATTACAAGTTTGGATTCACTGCAAGTGCACAAGCAAAGAACAGGCTTCAAGGCCGGTAGCCCATTGAATGGCCAAAGTCCGCCGTTTTTCGGTCTCCGTGTCCGCTTATCGAATACGAAAAAATTTCGGTTTGAGGTCGATGGCAATGGAGTGGGGGCTTGCGGCGCCTTCCATGAGTGTCCACGGTCCAGCGGGAGTGGGTGCCCACTGAAGATGACCACCATGTTCCCATTCAAGAACCAGGCCTGTACCTTCTCGGCGAAGGTGTAGGGTGGTTGAAGATGGAGTCACATGGATCAGTCGAGTCATCACAAGCGACTGATTACCTGCCTCGTCGGTTGCAGTGTAGGTCAAAGTGTACGTGCCCACTGTATCGGTTTGGACGGTTCCACTCACCGATGCGACGAGTGCTGTGTCCACGTTGTCACTGACAAGCGCACCAGGATCTACGAAAACGCTGCCCTGAGTGAGATGGATGACCTCTTCGCCCACTAGGACAATGGTAGGCGCTTCGTTGTCGACTGGCGGCTGAACGATTTCCGGGAAATCTGTTGAGTCACCCGGTAAAGTCACTGAGGCTCCCGCCTCAGGGGCGCCATCCCCATCCGCATCGCCCAGCTCCTCACCGTTGGTGAAGCCATCACCATCTGAATCCAATGATGCCAGAATACTGGACCAGAAATTGGGGCCTTGCCGAAGAGCTGTGGCGACATCAAGTCCGAAGGCGTTTCGGGGCCCTCCACCGGAAGATCGGATGTGGCAATTGGCACATCGGTTTTTGGAGCCGTTGGGTATCCGATTGACGTAGGAGCTACGCGCTTCGATATCACTGACGGAGCCACCGATCCAATAAAGAATTAAAATATAGAAGTAAGAGGCCCGTTTTTTGGGTTGGAAAGCGCTCATGCCGGCTAATTTGCCACAATGGGGAGCTGGGTCAATGGGCTCTTTTGGGCTTCCTTGGTTAGCTCCTATTTGGACCGTAAATGATAGTCTGCAAAATCCATAAACCTTTGCCAGTCATACATCTCGATTGAATGACCTCCCTCCCTGATATGGTAGCCTACATGCGATTCGATAATGGGCTTGCCTACTTCAGGGAGCATGGAGGATTCCAATGCCTTTTTGCCGAGCAGCTGGTAGACCTCGCTGGCATGATAGGCTGAGAGATATTCACCTCGTGAATCTGCCCAGGTATCGTCGGTGGAACTGTGCACATAAACCGGCCTTGGGGCGATGCACGCAAGCAGCATGTGTTGATCGACGGGGAGATCATCTTCCTGCTCGACAAACTTCCAGGCATTTCGGCATAGCCAATAGGGAAATCGGGTGACCATTTTTTTGAGGGTCTCTCCTGACTTGCGTCGCCACAAAGCGGCTCCAGCGCAGCCGGATTGAGCCGAAATGGCAAGCGCAAAGCGCTCGTCCTGAGCCGCAGTCCATAGAGTTGCTTTGCCCATTTTCGAGTGCCCCATGATCGCAATGCGCGAGTGATCGATCTCAGGGTCGGTTTCAAGGTAATCCATCGCACGGCTCGCTCCCCATGCGCATGCCGAAAGGACGCCCCATTCGTGGGATTTTGGAAAGCTCTGGCCCTCCGGATAAAAAAGCTTGTGAATGGAATGGAGAAACTCCACTTCATTGTGTCTGACAAGATCCTGCTGGTACACCGCACAAAAGCCATATCCACGCTCGAAGAGCTCACCGAGAGGCCACCCATTTTTGAGAAAACCTGGGCGAGAACTGGAGGCATCAAAGTCGTCCGACTGGGTGTTGTTGAAACTATGTTTGAAGAAAGCCGGAACCGGCTTCTGCGCATTGTTTGGGACAAAGACCAAAAAATGCATGCTCATGCGGCCTTTGGTATTTTCAAGGTGGATTTTGACATCTTTTCGGGTTGCCATTCCATCCATGAATCCCTTGTCCTCCAGAACGACTTCATAGCTGACCTCAATAGGTTTGGCTGGGGCTGGAACTCTGCCGTAGATGAGGTTGGCAAAGAGGGAAAGAATCTCAGGTCGGCGTTGCTCCATCCAAGCCTCTGGTGTTTCAACCGACTGTCCACTGGAAGTGGTCAACAAAGGGGGTAAGTCGTAGGGAGGTAACTTGGATTCGTCGTATTGGACGTCCTTATCATATTCTTTGGCCTCACGTGCTTGAATTTGGAAAACCAAAGAGAGACAAAGACATAGAATTTGAATCAAGAAAGCCATTTCCTAGGTTGTCGATATTGGAAGCGGGGATGCAAGGGTAAATTCAGCCGACAGTTGATGATCTCCTTTTTGGATGGCATTATTTCTTCGTCAGTAAACCGCAAGGAGAATCGTTTGAACGAGCGGAATGGATTTCCAGTCAAAGCCAGAAACATCCTTGGACGACAAGGATCATCGCCTGGATGAGTACCAAATCATGAAATGCCTCATGGATTGGCGTCCACGACTGTTGGCAGCCGCTTGGAGTGTGACCCGCGACGGATTTGCCGCGGAAGATATTTTTCAGAATGTGGCCCTCAAATCCATCACGCGGAGGGTGGTTTTTCGAGCAGAAGCGGCCTTGGTTTCATGGGCATACGTGGCTACTCGACGGGAAGGGATCGACTGGCTGCGCAGAAATCGCCGAACCATGAACGTGATGGAAGATCAACTCATGGACATCATGGAAATGGAATGGATGCAGACACAAGCTACCTCCGTGGATCATCGTCTGGATGCGCTATCGCATTGCTTGGGTAAACTTCCTGAGAAATCGCGTCAATTACTCAAGTGGCGTTATCATGACGGGCTCAGTTGCCAGGAAGTGGCCGATCGTCTGAAATTAGAACTGAACGCCATCTACAAAAGATTGTCTCGCTTGCATCATGCCTTGCGCGATTGTGTTTCAAGACGCCTTCAACTCAACAGTGCCGACTGATGAACACGTTTCCAAATGAAGAAAACCTGACCCCATCTCAAGAGGAGATGTTGATGAAATACCTGGATGGTCGTCTGAGAAATGATGAGACGGCGAGTTTTCATCAAATGATGATGGATTGCCCGGAAGCACGCGCGTGGTTGCGTTAGGCAGCTGAACACGCTGTTGCGGTTGTCGATGCCCATCGATGTGCCGCCGTCGAGCAAGTCGATTTTTCCAATCAAGAATCCACGGTCGTGCGGCCCAATAGCCGCTTTTACCTTGCGGCCATCGCTTCGGCGGCTGCTATTTGGATGGCAACGTTGATTTTCACTTCAATGGGTAAGCGAGAAGCTCCAGTCCGTTTATCCCCTGCTAGAATTACTTCTGCGGAGGGTGCGTTTAGTTTGCTGGGGGATGACGGAAGTATTCGGCTTGAGGTGCTCCATGAAGACGCTGAGCCCACCTTCTTCGAGGTAGGGGAAACCCTTTCCTCTCAGGGTGGGGATAGCATTCTTCAATTCGAACTCCCAAGCGGTGTGCAGTTTACCATGGCCGGTTATGCTGAATTGAGGCGCCTTCCATCCGGAAGCGCCAACTGCTTTTATCTCCTTACGGGCAGTGTGTGGTCTGAACCTGCCGATAAGACAAAGGCCAGGCCTTTGATCTTCAAGACTCCGATGGCACATGTGGATCTCAGTGAGGACTGTCAGTTTGATCTCCATGCCAAAAATGGTTTTACGCGATTGCGTGTCAATCAAGGTGAGGCAAGGGTGCGACGCACGATGGATGGGATGGATGTCCTGGTGAAGGCAGGACATATGATCCAAATCACTCCCGAGCTTGATCGATCCCTGCAAAGTCAACCTCAGCCCAAGCCAGTCCACTCATGGAGTTGTGATCAGCTTGAAGCTCCTGATATTTTGCTTGGGCATTGGTCCAATCAGTGGCCCGCTTCGACCCTCCCTCCTTACAGTCTCGAGGTGAATGAGACGTTCATGGTGTTTGGATCCAGCACACCCAAGGGCCGAACAGCGCGCAGGAAGACTCAAGCCCAATGGGGAACATGGATGACGGCCTTAAAACAAGTTCTCCCCCCGGTTGTTCTGGGTGTTATGAAGCCAGAGCCCTCCAACCACATGCCTTCGGTCCGTGCACAGGCTTTACCGTGGCGCATTTCAGATGATAGACGGGTCCTTCTCTATGCCACGGCTTTTTCGGTCTCCAGGAGTGGTCCTAATCCGGTGGTTCTTCTTCCAGGCTCCAGGCTTCGTTTTCTTTTCAGCTTTCAACGTGCGTATCCCATTCGATTTGGATTTGCCGGGCAGCAGCTACACAAGCCATTTGAAGGAAAATACGAACTAGATGTTCTTGAACAGGAACTGGGAGAGCCAGGTCGACTTCACATGATGGATATTCCAGTGGATGCTTTTCAATCCAAGCGGCCCTCAGTCTTGGGGGATGCCTACGGGTTGGAAGTCGATCATGTCTATGCGCTGAATTTGTTCAAGGACGCAGGTTTGGTGCTTCACAAGGTGGAAATCCTGGGTCCAGACGAAACACAGGGCGGCCTAATTGATTAGACCGCCCTGCACTGCGATAGAGAGTCGTTTTGCGATTACTTGACTTCGCGAATTTTGATATTTCGGAAGGCGACTTCATTGCCATGGTCTTGCAGACAAATGTGACCTTTCGTGGGTTTTCCGAAATCCTTGAAAGCCTTGAATTTGCTCTTTTCAACCCGTTGGTTCCAGTCATCACTGCCCTTGACGTATTCGCAATATTTGACGCCATTCATGTATTGTTCGCAACGTTCCGGAGTGATTAAAACTCTCAATTGATTCCATTCTCCGGCGGGTTTGGTCGCATCGGTGCTGGCAGGATATAGCTGATAGAGCCAACCAGCTTTCTGAGGATCATGCCCATCAACATTGTCCTGTATTTGAATTTCTGGGCCTGTTTGCCAGGGGGCATTTTCTGTTTCAAGGACATGATACATCAGGCCACTGTTGCCTCCCTTCGAAATCTTGTACTCCAGCACCAGTTCAAAACTGTCATACTGCTTCTTGGTGATGATGTCCCCAGCTCCCTTGGATGCCCATACGATACAATCGTCCTTGATCACCCATCCATCCCCCATAGCTTCCTTTTTGTAGTTACGCCATCGGTTCAGATTTTTTCCATTGAAAAGGAGTTTCCATCCATCTTGACGCTCACTTTTGGTGAGGCGATTGACCTTGCCTTCCTGTGCAAGGCTTGTCGTATGGAAACATGTCTGGGCCAAAAGGGCGGCGCCCAAAAAGGCTTGGGCAATGACTTGGTTGATTTTATTCATAATTAATTGGTTTGATGGTGGAAAAATATTCCACGCATCCGGGAAATCATCAATCCTAAATCAAGTGCTGAGGCTACAAATCAGTGCACCAAAAATCTTGATTTCCACTTTCTTCAGCATGCAACGACGAAGGTGCCTTATTCGATGGGCTATTTCAGCCCGGGGGGATTGGGCGCAACGCTACGTAACTTGAGTGCTTTCTCGTCAGAGATATTTCCTGTCAGCGTAAAAGACAGATAGGATTCGACGACTTCAAAGGGTGGGAGTTTTTTAAAGTCAAAGACCTCAAGAAACGTGTCTGAGAATGCCCCGGATGCGGTCTTGTCAATCCATTGGCTCAACAACTTTCGAGGATCCTTGCGGGCTTGTTCGTAGAAAAGTCGTGTTGATGCGATCGGATTTTGATAATGGAGATATCCGCTATTGGCATTGCCCAGGGTCTTCAGTGCCCTGTCGAAGGCAACGTTTTTACTCAATGCTGCTTCCCCGGATGCTTCGCCCCGAAGATAATCTTCCAAAACCTCAACGTGGGTTGAAATCGCTACATGCCTTCCTGCCGGAGCGAAATGAAGCCCCATGGGTGCAAGGTTTTCATCGTCTTGCGACGAAACAGGCACCGTAATGGAGTAGATGGTTCTTCCAAGAAAAGCTCGTTCTCGAAAAGCACCTTCCTGGGTGGGGAGAAGTCCACTGGCCGCAATGAATGCATTGGATAATATTTCAGGATGAGAGCTCCCAATGAGGAACAGCTGAGGAGGGGAGACTAGGTCTTGCATCTCAATGGATTTCGGAGGCCATTGTAAGACGATGAAGTCGTCTCCAAGATGGTCGATGAAGCTCTTTCTGAAGTCGAAGGCTGGATCCCGGTCCTTTCCCAGGAAGGACATGGACATTTTGACAACTTCTGCCATTTGGGGGGAAATGTCCGCCACAAGGCCCTCCAGGCTCAACCACAATTTTTTGCCATCGATGCGAATGCGCTGAAAGCTTGCGACTTCTTCGGTGACAAAAGCAGGGGGAGTGGCATCGGATGCCTCGATCTGTATCAATCCCAACAACCCCCGATTTCGGGTCGATTCCGGAGATTGGATCACAAGGTCAAAGAGCTGTGCATCGTCATTGGCGGATATGGCAAAGCCAAAGCCCTCCAGGGCCTCCAGATGGAGTGATTCAAGAATGGCTTGCGGTGTGGGAATCAATGCGGCCAAGGGGTTGTTGGCTGTGTCTGGCGGAGGAAAGTTTCGGGCTACCTCCTTCTTAATCGCCTGCAGTATAGGGGGAAACTGTACCCAGCCATGAATCAAGCTTCCTTGAAAGTGATCTTTTTCCATCACCTGAAAACGAGGGTTTTCAAAAAGGGTTTTTCCCGCGGATTGTCCGCCAGCTCGACGCATGATTTGCTGCAAAGAAACACGTGAGGTAGTGACCAGGAGTGTGCTCTGAGCTTGAGCCACACAAAGCCCTTGGGCACCCTCTTCATTCGATATATCCAGGAGGGTCTCCTCCAAAGGCAGTGGAATGTGAATCATGCTGAATCCTTCGATCCTCTCGCGGGTAAAGGGCTGCCCCTTTTCAGTTAATACGGAAGTCAACTTTTCGGTCAGCTCGTTCATTGGACCTACTTCACCGCCACTGTCGATCAGGAGCAGCGGTTTGATTTGAAGTGGGTCTTTGCCAGGGATCAGGGCGAGAGTTGTCTGCCCCTTGGCGAGAAGGTTCCACTGTGCCAAATCAATCCCTGTCTCTTTCATGAGAGGAGTGAGGAATCGTTCGTTGATTTGTGTCTCCACGTGCTCTCTGAAAGGCTGCATGGGGGGAGCCATCCAAAGCTGCAACATGCCCTTTGAGAGTTGTTCCTTCGCATGCTCGGTGTGTGGAATGGAGATGAAGGCCCAGGTGTTCTCGGGAAGCAGTTCGGCACTGGTTGGCAGAGCTGCTGCTTGCGATCTCTCTTGAAGGCCTGTCCAGAGAACGCTGGTGAGTAAAGTGAGAATAATGCTAGAAACTTTCATGTGGTTTGGAATGACAACGGAATGACGGGGAATGAACTGACAGTGTTGATGGGAAGATGTGGCATGCGTTCCCAGCGCTTCACGACGATGTTTTGAAAAAGAGTCGAAAACCCATATAAACCATCAGAATGGCAAAACCCCTTTGAAGATGTATGGGTTTGATGACTTGGGTCATCCAGGCTCCCAGAAAACTCCCCGCAATAGCTAAGGGAACTATGGCACCTACAATCTTCCAGTCAATGTTACCTTGGTGGAAGTGCTTGGCAGATCCCATGATGGCGGTCGGGACGATAATGGCCAGAGACGTACCGATGGCTGTTTTGATGGGGACGCCCATGAAGTAGGTCAGTGCGGGTACGATAATGATGCCCCCGCCGACACCCAGGAGCCCGCCCGTGATGCCACTGATCATTCCGATCAAGCTGTATGTAAGGTATTGCAACACTTATTACTACTAACTGGATCCAAAGCCCTTCTCAATCATTTTCATGGTTCAAAACAACGTCTCTTGGTAGCATTGGGGGACATGGAAGTCCTACAACTTGGTTTCAAGACCTGGGATGATCAACACCATCGGGTGCCACTTGGTCCAGGGACGCACTACCTGGGAAGTGCCAAAGACAACACGGTCGTCATCGACGATCTCGAGGTAGGCTCGCATCACTGTATCATCCGGATCGATTCTCATGGCAGGGCTTCAGTCCAAGATTCAGGCTCTTCCAAGGGAATCTACCTGGATGGTATGCCGGTCGAACAGGCACAGCTCATGATAGGTCAAACACTGAATTTGGGCTTGCTTGCCGTTCAAGTGATGGCACCGGAGCCTTCATCCGCGCAGAAAGCTGAGAGGTCTCTCGAAAGTGTGCCTTTGAAGGATGGCAGCTACAGTTGTTTGATTCATCATCAGCAGCGGGCACTTTACGAATGCGAGCGCTGCAATAGCCTGCATTGCGATCTTTGCGGGCCAAGTGACGAAGGGTCTTCAATGATCTGCCCTCATTGTGGTCATGATTCGAAGCCCATTGACTGGTCGGGCCTGACCATGACGGCTCGTGATGCGGCTGTTGAAATGATCCCTGGTTCCGTCAAAAAGGCTTGGAGTTATTGGGAAAAATGGCAACAACGGCGTCGTCTCAGCAAAGGAGAGGATTGACCTAACCCGAACTCTGCCACAGGCACGATGGCGTTCGCGCGATCTTCATGGGGTGGGTTCGTCCGCATAAGCAAAACATGCAACCGGATTGACTTGGTGGGGAGTGCTTTTCTATGGTTTCCAACAAACTTAGGACCATTTATGGACGAGATTGAGCAATTGTTGATCCTGCAGGATCGAGATCAGAAAATCATGCGAATGGAGGAGGAACTTTCCCGGGTAGAACCGGAAAAATCCGCCTTGATAGCCAAATCGGAGGAAGCGAACCAGCATTTGCAGGAGACTCGCAAACAGGCGCAACAGATTGAATCCCAGCGCAAGGATCTCGAGTTGGAGGTGGAAAGCAAACAAAGTCAAATTGAACGCTATGCCGCCCAGCAGCTGGAAACCCGCAAAAATGAGGAATACCAGGCCCTGTCCAAGGAGATCGAAACCTGCAAATCCGAGATTGTCTCCCTCGAAGACCGAGAACTGGAGCTGATGGAGGCTGCGGAGCTCAAGCAGGGCGACATCGATGCGGCTAACACGGCCGCCAAGGAAGCAAAGGAAAGAACCGACGAGTTGGTTGCCGAACTGGAAGCCAGGGCTGCAAGGCATCTTTCCGAGATGGGTGGTTTGCGGGAGGAGAGATCCCAGCTTGCTGAAAAAGTAGAGGGTAGCCTGTTGGATCGATACGAAAGACTCCTCAAGAAAAAGCGCGGTAAAGTCGTTGTTGGTGTCCACCGAGGTGTCTGCGGTGGTTGCCACATGTCCCTGCCCACGCAGTCACAGGTTGCCTGCAAAGCCCAAAAAGAGGTGGTGCAGTGTCCGAATTGTGGCAGGATTCTTCACTATACTCGAGATATGGAGCTCAATCTTTAATCAAACCATGTCCCTTCATCCATCTTTTCGCTATCTGGCCTTAGCCATCCTTTCAAGTTTGCTGGGATGTTCGACGGTACCTGAGACGGGTCGAAGGCAGTTGATCCTGCTGCCGGTTCAACAGGAGCAGCAGCTGGGGTTCAGCTCCTTTGAAACCATGAAATCGAGTGTTCCCATAAGTCAGGACAGGGAGCAAATTGCCCTGCTCAAAAAAGTGGGGGAGAGGATTGCTCAAGTCAGCGGGCTGCCCAAGGCCCAATGGGAATTTGTCCTCTTTGACAGCCCAGAGGCCAACGCTTTCTGTCTTCCAGGTGGTAAGGTTGGCGT
>Ga0181569_10004580_pt1 | contig 10632 bp, 6 predicted proteins | sample 101ome_19_FD_132452 | JGI IMG/M metagenome (GOLD analysis project Ga0181569, IMG submission 132452) | Coastal salt marsh microbial communities from the Groves Creek Marsh, Skidaway Island, Georgia - 101405AT metaG (megahit assembly) | ecosystem: Environmental > Aquatic > Marine > Intertidal zone... | reverse complement strand
TATTGGAAGCGCGAGTTTTTAGTCACCAGGAACGTGTAAATAACGACTGCAGATTATTTCATACGCGTCGTCTCGTCGTCGACGTCCGCGTCGACGCGTCGCCTCTCGCTCTCGCCGCGCGCGCCTTTGAAACGAACGCGGCGTCGCCGCGCGCGACGCGCGGTCTGGGGTGGAACACTAAACCCTCGCTATTTTTTTGTCGGGTGTGTGTACTAGAGATCGTTGAAAACGATACCACTCTACGCGTCTTTTTCACAAAAAATGGAATGTCGCACGAGACGTTGGCCCCGAGGACGACGCGTTCGACGCGCGACGGCGACGGCGACGGCGACGACGACGTCGCGCGACACACGCCGACGCCGACGCGACGCGAGTGGATATTTCACGTCCCACTCCCTCGACGCGCACGCACGTTCGAACGCGCGCGAGGACGCACGAATCGGATAACGAAGAGAGACGCACGGCGCGATGGCGATGACGATGGCGACGACGATGACGACGACCGCGGCGGCGGCTGTGCGAACGGAGAGAGCCTCCGTCGCGCGTGGTGCGCGCGCGGGAAAACACCACACGCTCGCTCGCGTCACTAAGGCGTCGGAGACGTTCTCCCCGCTCGCGCGCGGGCGCGCACAGCGTCGAGGCGCCATCGCGATCGGCGGATTTGAAGACCTTCCCAGAAGCGGCTTGGATGGAAAGGCGCTCGCGTTCCCGCACAAGGATGACTTCCCGTCCCGCGCGGACGTTTTGTCCAAGATCCCGGATGAGTGCTTCAAGAAGGACACGGCCAAGTCGCTCGCGTACGCGGCGTTATCCACCGCCATGACGGTGGGGTGCGGCGCGCTCGCGTACGCCACCATTCCGCTCGCGGCGGCGTGGTGGCCGGCGTGGGTCGCGTACGCGGCGGTGACAGGAACGATCGCCACCGGATGCTGGGTGATCGCGCACGAGTGTGGCCACAACGCGTTCAGCGATAACCGTTTCATTCAAGATGCGGTTGGATACGCGTTGCACTCCGTCTTGCTCGTGCCGTACTTCAGCTGGCAACGATCGCACGCCGTGCATCACTCGCGCACCAACCACTTGACGGAGGGTGAGACGCACGTGCCGTACGTCAAGGGCGAGATTAAGGGCGATTTGAACCTCAAGGCCAAGGCGAGCATGGGGGAAGGTCCGTTTGCCATTTTGCAGCTCGTCACGCACTTGGTGTTTGGCTGGCCGGCGTACCTCCTCACCGGCGCCACGGGCGGGAGCGCTCGCGGCGTCACCAACCACTTTTTGCCCAACGTCAACACCGGTGATTTGGAACTCTTCCCGGGAAGCTGGAAGAAGAAGGTGTACTACTCCGACATCGGCGTCTTTGCGTTTGTCGGCGTTCTCGCGGCGTGGATCGCCAACTGCGGCTGGGCTCCGTTCGTCGCCCTCTACTTGGGTCCGTACTTGTTTGTCAACTTTTGGCTCGTCCTGTACACGTGGTTGCAACACACCGACGTCGACGTCCAACACTTGGAGGCGAGCGAGTGGTCGTACATCAAGGGTGCCTTCTTGACGATCGATCGCCCGTACGGTCCGGTGTTTGATTTCTTGCACCACCGCATCGGCTCCACGCACGTGGCGCACCACGTCGAGTGCGCGATTCCGCACTACAAGGCTGTGAAAGCGACGGAAGCGTTGAAGACGGAATTCCCGGACTATTATTTGTACGACCCCACCCCGATCTGGGCGGCTTTGATGCGCGTCGCCACCAAGTGCGTCGCGGTGGAGAAGCGCGGCGAAGGCCGAGACAAGATGTGGACGTTCACCGACGCCGCGCGATAAACGCGCGCTCGTCGACGAACCCTCTCGCACGCTCGCACGATTGCGCACGACCGACCGACCGCTCATTATTAGACACCAGTATTAGCTCACTATAACCTCCTTATTTGATACTACATATATTTTCGTGTAACTACGCGCAGCGATTCCAATTTCTCACCGCGGGCGGCGCCGTCGTCGCGGCTTTCGCGGCGGCGGCGCGTCTCTCCTTGGCGCGCCGCATCGCGCTCTTCAACTTCGAGCGTTGACTGAGCGTCTCTCGCTCGCTCGTGGACGACGCGATCGACGCGTGCGCTATCGACGCACGAACGGACGGTTTCGCCTCCACGATGGGTATGCTCGTCGTCGTCGTCGTCGGCGGCGTCTTCGCGCGCGTTTTCAATCTCGACTCTCTCGTTTCGGCGCGACTCCTGTGCAACGCCGCGCGTAAATCGTTGCTCATCTCCAACAATCGCTCGCGTTCCATCGACGCTCTCTTCACGCACCGTCTTAAATTCACAATCTCGTGCGCCAAAACGTCGCGCGTCGCCTCGTCTCTCTCGTCTCTCTCGTCTTCGTCGTCTTCGTCGTCTTCGGCGTCGTCGTCTTCGGCGTCGTTCGATCCCGCCCGCGTTCGATCCTCGAGCGCGCGTCGAAGCGTCGTCACCGTCGATTCCAATCTCGCGCATTTCATCTCTAATCGTCGTCGCGCGACGTCTCCTCTCTCCTCGCCCCCTTCGTTCCGCTCTCCTCGCGCCGTCCCCGTCGTCGTCCCGTCGTCGTCGTCTCCGTCGACGCTCTCCAACTCGTCGTCGTCGTCATCTTCATCTTCATCCTCTTTTCGCGCGATCGGCGACGGAGACGATTCATCGGACGACGGAGACGATACGGACGACGCACACGTCATCGCTCGTCCACCGAGTCGACGCGGCTTTCGTCGCGAGTCTCCCGTCGTCGCGCACGTCTGACGAATCGTCTCCCCGGTCGTCATCTCGGTCGCCAATCGACGCATGGCGCGTTCGAGTCGCGCGCACGCCGACGCGAATCGCGCGTTCGCGGCGACTCGCGCGTCGGTGCGCGCATCGTCGTCGTCGTCATCGATCACGCCTCGTCGTCGTCGTCGTCGTCCGTCGGCGCACATCTCGGACTCGCGTCGTCGTCGTCGTGCGGTCGTTCAGTCAACGCGACGAATGAATGAATGAATGAATGAATGAATGAATGCGTCGTGGACACTCTTTGACGACGACGACGACGATGCGCGCCGTCGCGCGCGCGGTATCGCGACGATCGAAGTCCCTCGCGCGCGCGTACTCGAGGGAGACGCCCGTGTCCGAGTCCGCGGTGGCGGAGGCGAACGCGTCGCTCGACGCAACCTTTGGACGCGACGCCTTTTCGACGACGACGCCGTCTCGAGCGCGCGACGGCGACGACGGCGACGACGAGGGGTTGACGCACGTCGATCCCGTCACGGGCGCCGCGTCCATGGTGAACGTGGGCGCGAAACCGTCGACGTCGAGAACGGCCACGGCGTCGGCGCGCGTGACGCTGGGACGCGCCGCGTACGAGGCGGTGAAGAGAAACGGATTACAAAAGGGTGACGTGCTCGCGACGGCGCGTTTGGCGGGCATCATGGGGGCGAAAAAAACGCACGATTTGATTCCCCTGTGTCATCACGTCGCGCTCGACGGCGTGACGATCGATCTGCGCACGGTGGACGACGACGCCGCGGTGGAGGTGTTCGCCACGGCGTCGTGCGCGGGGAAGACGGGGGTCGAGATGGAGGCCCTCACGGCGGCCGCCGTGAGTGGATTGACGATTTACGACATGTGTAAGGCGGTGAGTAAAGACATCGTCATCGATCGCGTGCGATTAGAATCGAAGATTGGCGGGAAGAGCGGCGAATGGAGACGGTCGTCGAGCGGCGGCGTCGAGTAGACGAGCGGGACAAAAAAGTGTAACGACGAGCCTCCTTCAACACACGTCGTCGCGTCGCGTCGCGTCGTCGTCCGTCGCGTCGTCGTCGCACGCAGTCATCGCGACGACGACGATGGCGCCCTCGAACGCGCAGAAAAAAGCGCTCGCCAAAGCAAAGCGAGGCATCGTCGCCTCGGGGGCGATGAGCTCCAAGGGTGGATTCGACCCGGCGCAGGTCAAAGCGTCGAAAGAGATGCCGTGTCCGCACTGCGATAGAATATTTAAACAACAAGATCGATTGAAACAACACATCGCGAGACAACACGCCGATGCGGTGGCGTCCGTGAGCGATTCAGAATCGACGGCGGTGAAGAGCGGGGCGAGCGCCAAGGCGAGACTCATCATCGAGGAGCGCGAACGCGCCAAGGAGGCGGCGGCGAGGGAACGAGCGGCGGCGGATCCGAACGCGAAGACGAGCGCGGTGTCGACGCCGTTTACGAGGATGAGTTGTAAACTTCCCAGCACGATTTTGAGAGAGTTTGTGCAAAAGCACAAAGAGTTCAAGGCGCCCGTGTTCAAGGCGAAGGAGGACGCGGCGGAGACGGAGACGGAGGGCGAGCGCGGCGGCGGAGGGTGGACGTGTAGACTCATCCTTCGGGATAAACACAAGCCGGATAAGGATAAAATCTTCCATTGGAAGGAGAAGTGCGCGACGAAAGCCGAGGCGGAACACCGGGTCGCGGTCGTGGCGTTGGCAAAGATTGCGCACTCGCTTCCGTTGCGACGACTCTTGCCGACGGAGTACAAGGATATTTTTACGAGGTGCGAAGAGATGGAACAGAAACGCATCGAGGACGCCAAGCGACGGGCGAAGTGGGAGGAAGAGCGCGTGGAACGAATGAAACGTTTGGCGAAACAAGAGTCGGCGCAAGTCTTGACGATGAGCGAAGAGAAACGGTCGCTCATAGACGCGATTTTGCGCGAACGCTTCGCGCCGGCGTCGTCCGACGACGAGAGCGAGGACGACGACGGGGACGGCGACGACGAGCGCGCGGACGACGCGAGCGCGAACGAACTGTGCGTGAAATTGGAGAGTTTAGGATTCGGGCGCGACGACGCGCTCGCGGCGAGCAAGGCGACGAAATCGACCGAGGCGAGCGCCGTGGACGCCGCCGTCGGTTGGTTGTGCGTGCACGTGCCCGAAGATCGACTTCCGGCGACGTACGCGCCGAAATCGCTCAACGAGGGAGGCTTGGTGTTGCTCAGCAAAGGGAAGAGCGCGGTGACGGACGATTCGAGGCCGACGGATCCGGACGTGGAGTGGTTGTGGGAGCGCGGGTACGATCGCGCGGCGTGCGAAGACGCGTGGCGCGCGCGTCCGAACCGCGTCGACGCGCTGAGTCTTCTCTTCGGGAAAGTATTGCGCGGCATCTCGCGCGAGCACGCGTCGTGGCCGAGAGGCGATCCGGAGGCCACCGACGAGGACTGGGAGGATGAGCTCGTGGCCATCGACGCGATTTGCGGCGAAGACCGCGTCTCGCGCGTCGACGGAGGCATCAGCGTGCGCGTCGACACCGAGAGCGGCGAGACGGGATTCTTGGAAATTTATCGACCCAAGGGTAAAGGGTACCCGAGCGTGGAACCGCCGGTGATCGCGTTCCACGCTGGAGGCGAACGAAGGGACGCGTTCATGTGCGCGACTCGAGAGTTGGCGCTGCACGCCGTCGACGGCACCGGAACGCCGTGCGTGTACACCTTCGTCGAAGCCGCGCCGAGTCTCGTGACAAAGTCCGCGCCCACGCGGGGCACCGACGACGTCGTCGACGTCGGCGCGTCCGCGAATGCGAAGATTCCGAAACCGCGCGCCGCCGTCGAGGGTTCGAAAATCGTCCCGACGCCCGCCGTCAAGGGCAAGGAGAAATCCGCGAGGCGCGAGCGCCGCTCGGGCTTGTCGCCGAGCGAGATTGAATCGGAGAACAAACGTCTACTCGCGGCGTGGAACGACTATCTCAACTCGGCCAAGATGGGCGTGGGTGAAAAGTACGCCATGATGAACGTGCGCTCCAACTTGCCCGCGAGCGGATCGAGAGAGGAGGTGACGCGCGCCGTCGACTCGTCGTCCGTCGTCGTCCTGAGCGGAGAGACTGGATGCGGCAAATCGACGCAGGTTCCTCAGTTCATTTTAGAGAGTGAGATCGCGGCCGGACGGGGCGGCGCGACGAACATCATCGTGACGCAGCCGAGACGCATCTCCGCCATCGGACTCGCCGAGCGCGTCGCCGCCGAGCGATGCGAAAAATGCGGCGACGTCGTCGGATACTCCGTTCGTCTGGAATCGAAACAATCGAGCAAGACGCGACTATTGTTTTGCACCACAGGTGTGTTGCTTCGACGTTTACTTTCTGATCCGCTCCTCGCCGACACGACGCACGTCGTCTTGGACGAAGTGCACGAGCGTTCGGTGGATTCAGATTTGTTGCTCTTGCTCTTGCGAAGAGTCGTCTCGAAGAATCCAAAGCTCAGAATTGTGCTCATGTCCGCAACGGCCGACGCCGATTTGTTTGACGACTATTTTAAGCATCCGTCGAAAATCGCCGACGTCGCCGGCGTGTCGACGACGCAGGTGCACATCGCGGGATTCACGCATCCGGTTCGCGAGTACTTTTTAGAGGACGTTTTCGAGATGACTGGACACGCGGTGGGTAAGAGCGGACCGTACGCCAAGCGCAAGCAAATCAAAAAGGTGAAATCAAACGCGCAGGTTGAATCGCTCCTCGCAGAAAAGGCGGCGAAACGTAAAGCCGAGAGAGTCGCGCTCGGTCTGGAGGGAGAAGACGCGAACGACGCGTCGGACGACGAGGACAACGAGGACGACGAACGCGACGTTCCGGACGATTGGGATCTCGTCGATGACGACAGCACGTACGAGGTGAAACGCGCGCCGGAAGCGAGTCTTGAAACCGACGCGGACGCGTCGACGACTGCTTCGGTAAAACAAATCGAAGACGAGCGACTTCGAACGTCGCTCCTCGCCGAGGCGTCTCGAGCGTTGGCGGGATACTCGACGCAAACTCAGAGAAGCATCCAAAACGTCGACGAGAGCATCATAAACTACGACGCTATCGAGCAGTTGATCAGCGCAATCATACGGACCGAGATCGAGGAAGGGCCGAGCGCGCTCGTCCCTCCGCCGGTGGCTGGGAAAAAGCCGAAGGATGTGCCGCTCGGCGCGATTCTCGTCTTCATGCCCGGTCAATTTGAAATCGCGCGTTTGATTCGTAAACTCGAACACTCAAGTCTGCTCGAGGAAAGTGAAGTCGGCGCGCTGCGCATCTTGCCGCTCTACGGTTCGCTGTCCTCAAAGGATCAGCGTCGAATTTTTGAACGCGCGCCGGAGGGCGTGAGAAAAATCGTCGTGGCGACAAACATCGCGGAAACATCCGTGACGATTGATGACGTTCGCTACGTCATCGACACCGGTCGCGCCAAGGAGATGCAATACGATAGTCTCAGAGGCTTATCCGTGTTGGCTGATACGTGGGTTTCGCAAGCGGCAGCGAAGCAGCGCCGCGGTCGTTCCGGACGTACGGCGCCGGGCGCTCGTTTCGCCATGTTTAGTCGCTCGCAGTTTGCCAACATGTCGCCGCAGCAACCGCCAGAAATGCTTCGAACGCCGCTTCAGCAGCTTTGCCTGTCGATTAAAGCCATGAGTGGGGAACACGTATCCAAGACGCTCGCCGCCGCCTTGTCGCCGCCGGATGCGAGCGCCGTCGCCGCGGCCGTGGACGAGCTCAGAGACCTTCGCGCGTTCGACGAGCGCGAAGAATTGACGCCTCTCGGTCGTCATCTGTCGCAGATGCCCGTCGACGCGCGAATCGGTAAAATGCTGCTCTTCGGAGCAATTCTGGGTTGTTTGGATCCAATCTTGACCATCGCCGGCGCCATGTCTGGTCGTCCGTTGTTTTATTCGCCAAAGGATAATCGCGACGCCGCGGACAAGGCGAAGCGGAGTCTGAGCGCGACGAGTAGAAGCGATCACTTGACCATGGTGGCGGCGTATCGCGGATGGGTGCAGGCCAAATCAAAAGGAAAATCGAGCGAACGAAGGTACTGCGACGAATACTTTCTCAGTCAGCAGGCGCTTGAAGCCGTGCAATCGAGTCGGCTCGATTACGCCTCAATTCTCGCCGACTTGGGGTTCTTGCACAGAGATTATTTGAACAGAATGCGACGCGATGGTTTCGGCGGCGGACGCGCGGATTCCAACTCTGACGTGACGCGCGTGATCAAGGCTGCGCTCGTCGCTGGATTTTATCCGCACGTCGTGCGTGTCAAGCACCCTCAGACAAAGTACACGCAGACGACGTCCGGAGCCGTGGCGAAAATCGCCGACGGTCGCGAGCTGAAATACTACTCGAAAGATCTCGGCAGGGTCTTCTTACATCCGACGTCAGTGAATTTCCACTGTGGAAAATACGAAAGCCGATGGATTGTGTACAGCGAGCGCGTCGAGACGGCCAAAGTCTTCATCAGAGACAATACGATGGTCGGCGCCTACGCGTTGCTCTTGTTTGGCGGCGACATCGGCGTCGACCACGAAAAAGGACTAGTTCGAGTCGACGACTGGGCGACGTTTCAAGCGCCGGCTCGAATCGGCGTGCTCATCAAAGAATTGCGCGCGCGCGTCGACGAGTTACTCGTAGAGCGGATCAACCATCCGAGCGCGGACTTGACGTCGACGCCCGTCGTGCGAGCGTTGTTAGAATTGTTGGCGTCCGAGGGACATTAAAAAGTAGACTTGTTGTGCGTAGAGATATATTCAATCATCAAAGATGCGCCGTCGCCTATTGAATCGTTTTGCAATCGATGACGTATCGAACGCCGGAGCAGTTGCCGTCCGCCAGCGCTTGGAGCGCGTCGGGCGCTTTCGTGACGTCGATGACTTCGATTTCCGGGTAAATGTCTCGCGAGCAGCAAAAATCAATCATCTCTTGCGTGTTCTTGATTCCACCAATCAACGACCCCGTGACGCTCTTTCGCGTGAAGACGAACTGGGTGGCGTTGACGGCCACGGGCGTCACTTGCAAGCCGAGCATGCACAACGTACCGCGCTTATCGAGCATGTTCGCGTACGGTTCGCTGTCGTGACACGCGGAAACAGTGTCGAGGATGAGATCCAACGAACCGGCGGCGGCGGCGACGGAGGCTTCGTCGTTCATCGAGACGAAATGCTTGGCGCCAAACGATTTCGCCTTGGCCTCCTTCGCTTTTGAGCGAGAAATGGCTGTGACCTCAGCGCCGAGCGCGGCGGCAATCTTGATGCCCATCATGCCCAAGCCCCCGACGCCCGCGACGCCGACGCGCGTGCCGGCTTTGACGCCAAACTGCTTGATCGGATCGTACAGAGTGATTCCCGCGCACAAGAGCGGGGCCGCTTTATCGAGCGGCGCGGTGTCGGGGATTTTGATGGCGAAGCGTTCGTTCACCACCATCCTCGTCGAGTACCCACCCATCGTCTGTTGCCCGTTTGGTCCCGCGCGACCGTGCGTGGTTTCGTAGCCGTACGTCATCGTCATGCCCTTTTCGCAATACTGCTCCTCGTCGGCGGCGCATTCTTTACACTTCAGACACGAGTCGACGATGCACCCGACGCCCACTTTATCCCCCACCTTGAACTTGGTCACGTTCTTCCCCACCTCGGTCACCACGCCCGCGACCTCGTGACCCGGCACGAGCGGATACTTCGTGCCGCCGAGGTCGTTGTGCACAAAATGTAGGTCGGTATGGCAGATACCGCAGTACAGCACGTCGTAACCGATCGAATCATCGTCTACGTCGTGTCGCGTCGCGTCGATCGTCTCGAACGACTTCAAGTCCGCGCTCATCGCCGCTGCGCGCGCGAGACGCGCCGTCGCGTCAGTCAATCAATCATTCTTTCATCATCGCGTCCCTTGAGTTGCCGTCATCGTTTTCTCATCGACGCTCGCGTCGCCTCGCGTCACCGTTTCCTCGCGCGCGCGCGCGTACCGAACGCTCGCATCGCGATCGTCATAATCGTTCGCGGTCGTCGATTCTCCTCGATCGGTCGTCGGTCGTCCCGTCCGTCGTCCCGTCGCGGTGTGGGGACGAGGGGACGCACGAAAGTCAATCAATCAATCATCACTCAAAAGCGCGGAAAAAATACTCGGCACGGTCCCGGCATTGCACTCCATCGGTCCCTAAAGTGTACTCAATGTAGTGTACTTAATAACCTCGGACCGATGTAGTGCGATCCAGGGACCGATGTAGTGCAATGCCGGGACCGTGCCGAGTCGTCACCCAAAAGCGCGCCCAAAAACGCCCAAAAACGCCCAATGTGCCCCTTGTGACGTTGAATGAATCGTCGACATCGATCGCGCATCGCGCGCGCCATCGTCCGACGCGCGCGTTCGGGTGACGATGGGTGGTGACGGGAAACGACCGATCGATGCGCGCGCCAAGGCGACGGCGCTCAAAGCGATGCAGAGCCTTCCTCGCGACGTGCGAGAGGACATTCTCGACAAGGCGCGCGCGGAATTGGTCGTCGGCGCGGATAGATGCCAGAACATGGGGTGCGCGAAGGCGGGGGTGAAGCGATGCGCGCGGTGTAAGGTGGCGCGGTATTGTTCGAAGGAGTGCCAGCACGAGGATTGGACGGAGAGGCACCGCGCGTCGTGCGTCGAGACGACCGAGACTGGTAAAATACACAATGTATTATAACATTTAACCGTTCATGACTCGTCGATCTCGGAGGGACTCCTCCCAAGCCGTGGGATATTTATCCACCGAAGACGCGCGCGTCGGGCTAAACAGCAAAACAAAAACCACCCGTCGCGAGAGAACGACGCGTTCGACGGCGTCATTGTTCGCGTGGACGCGCGTGGATCAACGCGAGCGAGGACGCGACAC
>Ga0181569_10004575_pt1 | contig 10638 bp, 11 predicted proteins | sample 101ome_19_FD_132452 | JGI IMG/M metagenome (GOLD analysis project Ga0181569, IMG submission 132452) | Coastal salt marsh microbial communities from the Groves Creek Marsh, Skidaway Island, Georgia - 101405AT metaG (megahit assembly) | ecosystem: Environmental > Aquatic > Marine > Intertidal... | reverse complement strand
TAACTTCTTACTTCGAAATAACCCTCCTTTTTAATGACTTTGTACTTTGGTTGCTCCAAAAATCTTGGCAATAGAAACCAACCTGACATGAGAAATAAACAAATGCAGCTGATTATTAAAAATAATTTTATCATCTATTATTAAAAAGTGTTATTTATCGGTTGTTTCTAGGGTTAAATTCTAAATATCTAAGGCCTTGATTAAGTGAGGTATTTTTACTTCAAACTACTTAATAAAACATTCATTAGAGTATTAGTTTTCGTTTCCAAGCCATCAGTTATGTCGAAATGATGCCTCGCCTTCGATTTGAACCAAGTACAGCCCCACTTATTAGCTAGCTGCTTGGCCTGATCTATGTAAATATCTCTTTCATCTTCACCGACCCAAATGCTAACAGGGATATTCTCGACAAGCTCCATATCAACCAGGCTTTCATCCTGTGCTATTTCCTCGGTCAAATTTAAACTCTCTTTTTTTCGTGTGAAAATGAGAGGTCTTAGATCAGCGATTGGAGAAATAGCCATGACTTGATTAATGCGGGAATGGAGCTCCTCGCTTAATACTCCATTACATGCCATCTTAGAAATAAGCTGTGCTCCAGATTGATGACCCGCTAAGATTATATCACCCTTAAACCGCCGTGCGACAGTTTTTATGCATTTTTTTACTTCTTCACCAATTTCAGGGATAGACACATCTGGACATTTAGGAAAATTGGGCACCACAACTCTAATATCATTTAATACTGGCCCCATTGATAAGTGAGAAAAGTATTTTTTGTCATACTCGGTCCAAAAACCACCATGAACAAAAATAAGAGTGGCTCTAGCATAAGGGCCAGGAGTGAATATATCCATTGTGCTTAATTCACACTCCGAATATGAAAAATCGAGCTCAGCTTTACTTTGATCCAGCATCGCTTTCCTAAATTCTTCAGCGTTCTTTTTCCAATCAGAAATATATTTATGAGCTCCAGGGACCAGTCTAGCGCTGTTAAAAGCTTCATTATAATTGATCATCTTATTCAAATAGCTCTCACTTTACTTTTGATTTCATAATGGTGAACTATGAGTGTCGGTATAGGTTAATTATAGTATGACTTTTTCATTTTTTGCAAATTAATGCTTTCTGCATAAAAAATTTAATGATCAAGTTGAGTAAATTGTGAGCAATTTCACAATCACTTAGGATACCAGGATAAAGAAATCAATTTAACTTAATAAAATTCTGAAATAGCTTGCCTGAGCCTTCTATAGCATAAAAAAAAGGGGGCTGACCGCCCCCCTGTGCTTTTAAGACTAGGTAGGTTAACAAGAGTTAACAGCCCTTTTGGTCATTTCCAAAATCAAACTGGCACGATAGTCTGCGGAAGCGTGTATATCACTCATTAAGGCATCCGCCGCTATAGATATGCCGTCAATTGCCTCAGAACTAAAATTGGCAGACAATGCTTTTTCTAGTTCAGTCGCGCGAAACACACCATCCTTACCAGCACCTGTCACGGCAACTCGTACCTCGTTACCAAAGCATGCCAAAAACACACCTACCATTGCATAACGAGATGCAGGATTAGGAAATTTGATGTATGCCGCTTTATCTGGTTTTGGTAAACTTACCGCAAAAATTATTTCACCGTCGTCAAGAGCAGTCTCAAACATACCGGTAAAATAATCAGCAGCTGCGATATCTCTTTTTGAAGAGTGGATCGTGCCTCCAAGCGCACAAACTGCAGCAGGATAACACGCTGCAGGATCATTATTGGCCACTGATCCACCTATTGTGCCACAATTTCTAACCTGACGGTCACCAATTCCTCCTGCCAATACTGCTACCGCTGGAATTGATTTTGAAACCAAGTCCGAGGAAGCCACTGACGCATGAGTGGTCATTGCTCCTATTTTCACGCTACTACCTTCATCTGAAATGCCAGAAAGTCCACAGCCTGATAAGTCAATTAGAGTATCCGGCGATGCAAGACGCTGCTTCATTGTAGGTAGTAATGTTTGACCACCTGCTAATAACATGCCTTCAGCTGCACCGCTAATCGATTTCATTGCCTCATCAGTATTAGAAGCTTTTATATAATTTGTCATATACATTATTACCTCCTTTTACTCGGCTGCGATTGACTGAGCGTCTTGGATCGCACGCCAAACTTTTTCAGGCGTTGCCGGCATAGACATATCTGTCACGCCTAATGGCTCCAACGCATTAATGACAGCATTAATTACAGCAGGTGGAGAAGCGATTGCTCCAGCCTCACCACAACCCTTCACACCAAGATCATTGTGAGTACACGCTGTAACCGAATAATCAACCTTGAACGAAGGAAGGTTGTCAGCTCGGGGCATACAATAATCCATATAGGATGCCGTTATTAGTTGACCGTCTTCATCATAATGAGCGTTTTCAAGCAATGCCTGACCTATACCTTGAGCGATACCTCCATGTACTTGACCTTCAACGATCATAGGATTTATCAAGTTGCCAAAATCATCACAGCATGCCCAGTCTACTATTTCTACAACACCTGTAGATGGATCAATTTCTACTTCAGCAATGTGGGTGCCAGATGGATAAGTAAAATTCAACGGATCATAAAAAGCTGACTCCTCCAGTCCAGGCTCCAATCTATCATGAGGATAGTTGTGAGGAACATACGCTGCCAGCGAAACGTCCCCAAAAGCCTTTGAGTTATCAGTTCCCATAACAGTAAATTTGCCATCTTTGAATTCAAGATCCTCGTCAGAAGCCTCCATTAGGTGCGCGGCAATTATCTTTCCCTTTTCAATTATTTTATCGACAGCTTTAGAGATGGCTGAACCACCAACAGCTAGCGAGCGAGACCCATAGCTTCCCATACCAAAGGGTATTTTATCAGAATCTCCATGGATAATTTCTACATTTTTGATGGGTATACCAAGTTTATCTGCCACAATTTGAGCAAAAGTCGTATCATGGCCCTGGCCATGACTGTGTGTACCAGTAAAAACATTTACCGTACCTGTAGGATCAACCCTAACAGTTGCGGACTCATAAAGGCCCACTCGAGATCCTAATGCACCTGCGACTGCAGATGGTGCAATACCGCATGCTTCAATATAAGTTGATAAACCAATACCGCGATATTTCCCGCGCTTAGCAGCTTCCAATCGGCGATCTTCAAACTCTTTGTAGTTTATCATATTTAATGCTTTATCTAAGCATGTTTCATAGTCGCCAATATCATATTGTAAAGCGACCGGTGTCTGATACGGGAAAGCATCTTTAGGAATAAAGTTCATCCTGCGGAATTCTGCCGGATCCATCCCAACCTGCTTCGCTGCAGCGTCCATAACCCTTTCTAGTAGATAGGTCGCTTCAGGTCGTCCTGCGCCACGATAAGCATCTACCGGAGCAGTCGTAGTCGCCATGCCCTTTACATTAGTGTAGATCGATGGAATTTTATAGCATCCCGAAAGTAGTGGCGCATGAAGAATAGTAGGTGTAACTACAGAGAAAGCTGATAAGTAGGAACCTATATTAGCAATGCTATCGACGCGAAGACCAGTGATGCGGTTATCTGCATCAAGAGCCAATCGAACCTTATTAATATGATCGCGACCGTGCGCATCCGCCAGGAAGGCCTGACTGCGATCCGCTGTCCATTTAACAGGCCTTTTCAGCTTTTTACTAGCCCAGGTGCATACTGCCTCCTCAGGGTAAACATATATTTTTGAGCCAAACCCTCCCCCGACGTCTGGAGCAATTACTCGGAGCTTTGACTCGGGAATACTCAACATAAAGGCGCCGATGACAAGGCGAGTTAAATGCGGATTCTGTGAAGTGGTGTATAAAGTATATGATTCCTCTATATCGTCATATTCAGCTAAGGCTGCTCTCGGCTCCATTGCATTCGGTATGAGCCGATTATTGCGCACTTCTAATTCAACCACGGTTGCTGCAGACTTTAATGCCTCTTCAGCAGCAGATTCATCTCCCAGCTCAAAATCAAAATACATATTCCCTGGAACATTTTCATGAATTTGTTCAGCATCTTTTGCTGTAGCCAAATCTACAACTGGGGGCAATTCGTTATAAGAAACTGAGACAAGCTCTGCTGCATTTCGCGCCTGTTCCAGTGTCTCCGCAAAAACGGCAGCAACATGATCGCCAACATATCGAACTTTTTCATTAGCTAAAATGGGATGCGGAGGCTCATTTGTTGGGGACCCATCTTTACTCGTTACTACCCATCCACAAATTGGCCCACCTATACCGTCCGCGGCTACATCTTCTCCAGTCATCACGGCAACTACGCCCTCGGCGGCCTCGGCAGCACTTTTGTCAATTGATACAATCTCAGCATGAGCGACTTCAGATCGAACAAACCAAACATAAAGCTGACCTGCTCTATTTATATCATCAGTATATTTGCCACTGCCTGTGATAAATTTCTTGTCTTCTTTCCTACGAACAGATGCTCCAATCCCTTCAATATTTGTAACTTCATTCATCTTTTTACGCTCCCATCTTTTCAGCTGCAGCTTGGACGGATTTGACTATATTGTGGTAACCTGTGCACCGACAAATATTTCCCTCAAGAGCCTCACGAATTTCAACTTCACTTGGATTTCTATTTTCTGTAACAAATTCGATTGCACTCATGATCATACCAGGAGTGCAAAACCCACACTGTAAGCCATGATGTTCTTTAAATGCTTCCTGCATTGGGTGCAGATTGTCGCCATCGCCTATGCCTTCAATCGTAGTGATTTCTTTACCGTCAGCCTGTACAGCAAGCATTGTACAAGATTTAACTGAAACTCCATCAACATGCACCACGCAGGCCCCACACTGACTAGTATCACACCCAACATGTGTTCCTGTTAAACCTAAATTTTCTCTTAAAAAATCTGTAAGAATAGTATTATCTGGAATACTTGCACTAACTTCTTTTCCATTGATCTTTAACGACACACTGGACATTATTATCCTCCCCCTTTTTAAGACTCAAAGCTTGCAAGATCGAATTGATCTTGTAAAGTATATTATTCCAAAAAGAGGCACATAATGCTTAGCGATATGAGATCACCTGAGAGCGTAATTTCAACTCTTGAAGGTCAGAACTATATTTGTTCTGAGGGTTTAGGAGTATGCCTTTTTCTGGCACTAATTCAGAAACGACCACTTTTTTTAGAAGGTGAAGCTGGAGTTGGCAAAACTGAAATTGCGAAGGTTCTAGCTCAAGTGCTGGGCCGTGATTTAATTAGGTTACAATGTTATGAAGGTCTGGATATTAACCAAGCTGCTTATGAGTGGAACTATGGACGCCAACTAATTGCAATTCAAGGCAGCGGTAAAACAGAATCCGATTTATTTAATCTAGATTACCTCATAGAAAGACCCTTACTAAAAGCCCTAAAACCTAATCGTTCTGGCGCCCCCATACTACTGATTGATGAACTTGATCGTGCTGATGAAGCATTCGAGGCATTTTTACTCGAAATTCTGTCCGATTGGCAGATAACAATTCCAGAGCACGGAACTATAAAGGCTGAAAGCCCACCAATCGTTATAATAACATCAAATCGAACAAGAGAAATACACGATGCGTTGAAACGACGATGCTTTTATCACTGGGTAGACTATCCTTCCGCATCGGTGGAGTCTGTAATCATTGAGAGAAAAGTTCCCAGTGCTAATAAAGAATTACAGGCGGAAGTAGTTGCATTTGTACAGTCACTCAGAACTGCTGATCTCTTCAAAAAACCAGGGGTGGCAGAAGCCATCGACTGGGCTCAAGCCCTTGTCGAATTAAATTGCGTTGCGCTAGACCCTCAAACGGTCGATTCCACCATGGGTGTTCTTCTTAAATATCAAGATGATATTAATAGAATCCAAGGGTCAGAGGCAGCTCGTATATTAGCAGACGTTCAGACCAGTTTGATATCCTCAAATATACAAAAAAGATGACCTCAAGTAAAAAATTATTTGACGAGACGCCCTCAAAGTTGGCTGAAAATATTGTTCTTTTTACTAGGCTGTTAAGAGCAACCGGAATGCGTTTAGGTACTGCTAGCGCGATAGACGCAACTAAAGCTGCAACTGTTATTGAGTTAGCAAACAAACGGTTTTTTTTTCATGCCCTGCAGGCGACCCTTGTTAAAAGGCCAGAAGATAATACACTGTTTGAACAAGCATTTATTTTGTTCTGGCAAAACCCAAAATTCCAAGAACGGATCCGCAACTTACTAATACCGCAAATTAATAAACCAGAGCAGAATGAGCAAAGTAATGAAGAAATTCTCAGGCGTCTTCAGGATGCCCTTGGCAACAAACCTCCAAAGCCAATGGATGATGACATCGATAAGATAGAAATTGATGCAAGTACCACCGCGTCCGAACGTGCTTATTTAAAAAATAAAGATTTTCAAATGATGAGTACGGAAGAAATCCGAGATGCTGTAATTGCTATCCAGGCATTAAAATTAAAAATGCCCCAAAGGTTAACTTACCGATTTGCACCTGATACGTTGGGAAGAAAAATAAATATACGTCACAGCCTTCGACAGGCCAGAAAAAGTTCTGGTCTCGTTATTCCGAAACGCGGAAAGCGAAAACAAGAAGACCGAGCTATTGTAATACTTCTTGACATATCGGGATCCATGGAAAACTACACTCGGATAATGCTCCACTTTATACATGCTTTGTCTCAACAGCATACCCACGTTCAATCATTCATATTTGGCACTAAGCTGACAAATATTACAAACCATCTTAAAAACAAAGATATCGATCTGTCTCTTCAAGAAGTGTCAAAGGCCGCTGAAGATTGGTCTGGCGGCACACGAATTAAAGACAGCATCGAGGAATTCAATCAAACATGGTCAAGAAGAGTATTATCAGGAAGTCCATATGTATTGTTGATAACGGATGGCCTAGAGCAAAACCATGATGTTAATCTTGCAAGCGTCGTAAAGAAATTACAAATGTGTTCTAAGCGGTTATTGTGGTTAAACCCACTTCTAAGGTTCAAGGAATTTAGTCCCAAAAGTACCTCAATCAAACAAATCATCGCCAATGTTGATGCATTTTTGCCTATTCATTCACTAACGAGTATTAATGAACTTGTCACAATAATTGCTTCGCCAAAACTTCATAATGATAATCATATTTCTAATTGGAAAAGAGAAGCGCGAAAATATTAATATTTAAGGGTATAAAATCTAATAAAATTTTTTTAAAAACGCACTATTTCAATAAAAAACATTATGTTACACAAACTAGCTAATGCGATAATGGTGCCCAAGGAGAGACTCGAACTCTCACGATGTTACCATCGGGGGATTTTGAATCCCCTGCGTCTACCATTCCGCCACTTGGGCACTCTTGTTGTCTAATATTAGAATTTAGAAACGTCCAGAGGAAAGTGTGCTTGACGTTAAATGCATTAAGTGATTGATCAATTTAAACTTAGGAAATCAATGATTAAACGACTCTACAATAAAACAATGACTCTTGCTGATCACCCGCAAGCAATATACTTTTTGGCTATAGTCTCTTTTATTGAAGCATCGTTTTTCCCTATTCCACCAGATGTAATGCTTATCCCAATGGTTTTAATGAATCCGTCCCGGGCTTGGTTCTTTGCTTTAATAGCAACTGTTTTTTCAGTTCTAGGGGGAGTTTTTGGTTACATAATTGGCGCATTTGCATATGAGCAATTTGCACAACCTATTCTATATACACTTGGCAAAGAAGCGGAAATGGCTAATTTCTCCCAAAAATACAACGAGATAGGTTTATGGGCAGTTATCACCGCTGGCGTTTCGCCCATACCATTTAAAGTAATTACTATAATGTCAGGTGCTACCAACCTAAATTTCGTGGTTTTCTTGGGTGCATCACTAGTTTCTAGAGGAATTCGATTTTTTATAGTCGCAGGACTCTTGAATTTCTATGGACACGAAATAAAAGTTTTTATTGAGAGATATCTTAACTGGGTTTTCATGCTTTTTGTCATATTACTTTTATTTGGCTTTATTGGGTTGAAATTAATATGAACCAAAAAAGATTAACTTTCATAGCAATCTTGGGATCAGTGCTATTACTTCTTGGAGCTCTAGCTTTTCAATACCTGGGAGGTCTACCTCCATGTAAGTTGTGCTACTGGCAGCGCTATCCTCATATGCTTGCTATAATTTTTGGTGTCATCTTTTATTACACGTCGATAGGAACAATAGTAGTCATTCCTGCTGTGGCTGCATTTTCAAGCGCAGGAGTTGGCGCATATCACTTCGGAATAGAAAAAGAATTTTGGCCGGGCCCAAATACATGTTCATCCGGTATTATAAACAACATTTCGACAGATGCTTTGATAGAACAAATTATGTCAGCGCCACTAACAAAATGTGATGAGGTTTTATGGTCATTCCTAAATATTTCTATGGCAGGATGGAACACAATATTTTCAGCTTTTCTGGGGCTATTATGGATAGGCTTATTCTTCAAATTCCACCAAAAAAAATCTACTGACTGAATTTTAAAGGTGCCCAAATCAAGCAGTTGATACGGCTCCAACCAAACCTTTAAAAAAACTTACTCCATCTAAATTCCCGTGAGCTTTTTCTGAAGCCCTTTCAGGGTGCGGCATCATGCCTAAAACTCTTCTGTTACTGGATAAAATACCTGCTATGTTTTTAACTGAGCCATTGGGATTATCACAATAACTAAAAGCAATTAGATCCTGATCTCTCATCTTCTCAATATCAGACATATCAGCATTATAGTTTCCATCGTGATGCGCAATCGGAAGTCTAATAACATTCGAAAGAATATATTTACTGGTAAAGATACTGTTGGTCGTTTCGACATTAAGGTTCACAGTTTTACAAATATACTTCAAGCCAGCATTGCGCAAAAGCGCTCCCGGTAAAAGTCCAGTTTCAGTAAGAATTTGAAAACCATTGCATATCCCAACTATATACCCACCACGCTCAGCATGAGAAATTATAGATTTACATATTGGAGAATTAGCTGCAATTGCCCCAACCCTTAGGTAATCACCAAAAGAGAACCCCCCTGGTATTGCAACAAGATCTATCCCTTTCTCAAGTTCAGAGTCCTTATGCCAAATTTTTGATACTTCAAAGCCAGCCATTTCTAAAGCAATCGCAAGGTCTCTGTCACAGTTAGAGCCCGGGAAAACTATAACAGCAGCTTTCATTATAGGATCTCAATTTCAAAATTTTCGATTACTGTATTAGCTAATAATTTGTTACACATTTTATCCAACTCAGAACGAACTTGACCTTTATCCGATCCATCGATTTCAAGTTCTATTACCTTACCTTGCCGGACACCAGTTACACTCTCAAATCCTATATTGTTTAGCGCATGCTTAATTGCCTCACCTTGTGGATCAAGAACGCCATTTTTTAACATTATTTTTATACGAGCTTTCATTTTACCTACTTAACCAGCCTAGGCTCAGCCACTTTAGAATTAGCGGGCTGAATTACCCCTAATCTCATTGCCACCTCTGAGTACGCATCGGTTAAATTTCCCAAATCTCTCCGAAAAACGTCCTTATCTAACTTTTCTCCTGAATTTATATCCCACAACCTGCAGCTATCGGGACTAATCTCATCGGCAATGACTAATCTCTGAAAATCTGACTCAAAAACTCGGCCTATTTCAATTTTAAAATCAACAAGTCTTATGCCTACTCCATAGAATATTCCAGACATAAAGTCATTTACTCGCAATGCTAAACTAAGAATTTCGTCCATTTCTTGATGAGAGGCCCAGCCAAAAGCAGCTATATGTTCCTCTGATACTAATGGGTCCCCTAAACTATCGTCCTTATAACAGTATTCCACCAAGGGTCGAGATAACTGCCTTCCCTCTTCTAAGCCAAGCCTTTCGCACAGAGTACCGGCAGCAAAATTTCTAACTATAACCTCTAACGGAATAATTTCACATGATGAAATTAATTGTTCTCGCATGTTAAGACGTTTTAGAAAATGTGTGGGTATTCCGATATTATTAAGCCCCACCATGAAAAATTCACTGAGACGATTGTTTAAGACGCCTTTTCCTTCAATTATTTCTTTCTTTTTTGCATTAAATGCTGTCGCATCATCCTTGAAGTACTGCACCAAAGTACCTGGCTCAGGCCCCTCATAAAGAATTTTTGCTTTACCCTCGTAAACTTTAGTACGTCTGGCCATTTTTTAACTTTCATAAAACAAAGGGGCGCTCGCCATGCTCATACTAAAAGAAAAGTATTTCGGCAACCAGTCCAGAAAGTAAAAGTTTATATAATTTTAATTATTGCATAACTTTTCGGCAAATTTTTCATTATATAACTATTAAAATATTTCATTATTTTAGTGAATTTTATGAACTTTATTTATTTTTTTATTTGAATTAAACCGCTGTAAAAAAGGTATTACAATGCGATCAAGCTTCACAGAAGCACTCGAACAAAGGGACTGGTTACTGGCGGATGGTGCAATCGGAACTAATCTTTTTGAGATGGGCCTGAGTAACGGAGATGCACCGGAAATATGGAACGAAACCGAACCACAAAAAATTAAAAAACTACATAGAATGTTTGGAGATGCTGGGAGTGAACTGTTTTTGACAAATAGT